>OLFX01000402.1_pt1 | contig 68949 bp, 55 predicted proteins | sample 1605091 | NCBI WGS metagenome assembly OLFX01 (sample SAMEA3888906, study PRJEB22519) | human gut metagenome | biome: human gut; feature: human-associated habitat; material: faeces | place: Denmark | collected 2012 | reverse complement strand
AGAAATTAAATAAAGGAAAGTCAATTTCACAAATTGCGGACGAGTGTGAAGAATCAGAAGATACCATTCGCAAAATTATAAGCGAAAAGGGTATTAGTGAATAGAAAATGCTTGACAAAAGGCTTAAAACGAGGTATGATAATCGAGTGAGTGCGAAAAACACTTACTTGTAGGGGCATAGTTCATCGGTAGAATAAGAGTCTCCAAAACTCCAGAGCTGGGTTCGATTCCTAGTGCCCCTGTTATTTATAGAGAAGGCTGCGCAGAGATGCGTGGCCTTTTTTGTGACAAACCTGTCAGCTATAGTGAGTGTCAGGCGAAAAGATGACATACAAAAAGTATGAGACTGGCAGAATAGGAGGCAGTACAAAATGAAACGTAGGATAATCGCACTCATCCTTGTTATGGGATTGCTTGCAGGAATGGGGGTGGATGGGAAAATGGTTTTGGCGGCGGATAGTACACCGGCCGGACAAACGAAAGAAATTGCAAAGATAGAAGTTGTTGATACGGAAATCGAACTTCCTTATAAAAGTACATTTACTAAGGAAAATGTTGTTATCAAAGTGACTTATGAGGATGCAACAGAGCAGCTTGTGCATCCGGAGAAGATGACGGCTGTCGATACGACGAAGATTGGTGAGCAGCAATTAGAATTGTCCTATCAGGACAAGACGATAAACTATACGGTTCGTATTGTTCCAAGACAGGTGACCGGGCTGAGGAGGAAAGAGACAACTAAGAAAAAAGCAGTGATTGAGTGGAATGCGCTGGCGGAAAGTGCAGAGTATGAAATTTTTACTTCGTCAAAGGAGACGAGTAGTTTTTCACTCCTGAAGAGTACGACAAAAACCAGTTACGAATTTACAAATTTAAAAGAGGGACAGATTTTATATGTAAAAATTCGTGCCGGTGCGAGAGGATATTATGGAAATGAATCCGAAGTTCTGCTTGTGGCTCTGCAGCCTGGTGAAGTGACAAAAATTACTGCAACAAAAAATGTAAAGACAAAGATAACGCTTGCGTGGGAGCCGGTCAGTGGAGCGACCGGTTATCAGATTTATTACCGTAAATCGACTTCAAAAGAAAGTATTTTGGCAGGTAATACGATAGAGACGACATTTGATGTGACAGGACTTTCCGCCGGAAAGAACTATTATTTTACAATTGTTGCGTATGCCGGTGATGTGGATAATCCGGGCGAACCGTCAGAGGAAGTATTGTTTGGTACGGCACCATCGATACCAAGTATTTCAAAAATTAAAGGCGGTGATAAGCGGATTAAGGTCAAATGGAGCAAAGGAACCGGAGCAGATTATTTTAATATTTATTATTCGAAAAAATCGACTTCCGGTTACAAGGCAGCGGTCAAAGTGTCCGCAGATGAGTCGAAAATTCGTGGCATAGACGGATTAAAGAAGAATACAAAATACTATGTAAAAATCGAAGCGGTGCGAACCGTGTCCGGGATTACGATGAGTTCGGTTTCAACAGTAAAAAGTATCAAAACTGCTTCTAAAAAAGTGAAAGCGACGAGTATATCAGCCAAGTTTTTTAAAACGAAAAAAGCGTTTAAAAAATCAGCGGCTTATAAAAAATATAAAGCGTTTAAAAAACGTGTTTCTTATGCAAAGAGTTATGTGATTCCGGGACTTATTGGAACAAATGTGGGGGGCTTTTATGCGACACGTATGGTCCCTCAGAGTGTGACATTTGCCGGAAATTATCTGCTGATTTCTGCATATGATTACACGAAAAAACAGGAATCGGTTATTTATGTGATGAACAAAACAACAAGAAAGTATATTACGACCATTGTTCTGCCACATACCGGGCATGTGGGTGGCATCACCTTTGATGGCGAGAATGTCTGGGTGACATACGGTAAAAATTTGCAGAGTTTTAAGTTTAATCAGGTTCAGACGGCAGTTTTATCCGGCAGGCCGTATTATGAGATTTACCGGTTTGCTTCCGTTGTAAAAATGCCGGAAACGATGTCTTATGTTACCTATTACAATAACCGAATCTGGGCAGCAGCGTACAGCGAATTCTCCTCAAAATATATGTACGGCTATACCATTCAGAATAAATCCGCAGCGCCATCTCTTACTTACACGAACCGGATTCTTATGCCGAACCGGACACAGGGAGTTGCTTTTACTACATCGGGGAAGATGGTTGTTTCGCGTTCCTGTCAGACGAAAAAGGGACGCAGAGGTTTTATGTCGCAGTTAGAAACGTATCAGCCGACATGGGATTACACCAAACTGTCGATTAAGAAAAACAAAAAGAAAAAGACCGTTAAAATGCCTCCGATGAATGAAGGAATTGCGATTGACGGAGCTTATACGTATGTGATTTATGAGTCACCGGCCTTTTATGAATGTCAAGCAAAACTTGACCGGGTGACAGCATTTAAAACAAGTAAAATAAGCTAATAGAGCAAGGGAGCAGAGCATTCGTAATAAAAAGTATATCAAGATTACTTTACTGGATAAGGCAGAACCAATTGTACAAACCGGCATAAGGACACAAAAACAATTTGCAAAGAATGTTTTTAGTGGAGTAACAAAGGAGAAAATAGATATGTGCAAAGAGGTGTTTAATAAGATTTGTGCCAATGCAGATGAATGTTTAAAAAAATATAAGGAGCGGGACGATGAAAAATAGATTTTATGTAAAAAAGAGAACACTTCTTTTAATTGCGGGTGTTGTGTGGCTGTTGGCAGGATTTAATGTTGCCAGGATGGGAATATTATCGTATTTAATGATTGACACAAAATGGTATTTGTTCTTTTTTTCAATGCTTGTGTTTTCTACTTTTGGGGTAATGTTTTTGAAAATGAGTAAAAAACATACGAAAAGAATTATAGGGTATGAAGATGAACGACCATTTTGGAATTTCTTTGATAAAAAAGCTTATGTGATGATGGCTTGTATGTTGAGTGGCGGGATTGGATTAAGGGCTGCTGGTATTTTTCCGGATATATTTGTTGCTTTTTTTTATTCAGGGCTTGGATGTGCATTAGCATTAGCAGGCGTTTTATTTGCAAAAAATTATTTGTGTTATTATCAGTTGATTGAAGAGCAGGAACAACGATAAGCCTCGTATATCAGATATAATGGAGGTAATATTGATGCTGGATATTTGCTGTTTGACTTGGTTACAGGAATTGTAATAATGGGGTTCCCCTTTTGACGATTTTGCGTTATAATAATAACGATTGCCGTGCAAAAGGGGACTTTTGCATTTCAAAATGATTTAAGAAAAAAGGAGTTGTAAGAATATGAGAGGACCTGCCGCACCGAAGGATCCGGTTGAAAAAAGACCATGTTTATATGTTGTTTTAGATAAGACAATTTCCGGTTCGAAAGACCCGGAGGGCATAATTCGTGATTATGTGTACTTAGAGGGAAGATTAAGAGATCAGGTGAAATTTACATCAGGAGATATTGATGAAGAATTGCTGGATATGCTCCCGAGGATGGAGACATTCCGCAAACTGGTTCACAGTGTTGGTGTCAGCATCAAGGCGGAAGATCCGGCAGATAAAGAAAAGGAAGTTGAGTTCCAGTTCCAGTGTTATGGAAAAACGGATAAATACACGACAGGAACTGTGATGGAAGCGACAATTCCATGTACGGGAGAAGAAATGGTTCTTCCGGTAGATGCCTACCCGGTAAATGAGGATGATGACTGCTTTGGCTCCTTTAATTTTATTTTCCCGGAAGAAAATAAAAATATGGATTTGACAGTCAAATTTTATGTAAATGATGGCTATGAAGTGCCGGAAATTCAAGTTGACCCGCCGGTTAATTTTGATTCGCCGGAGTATCAGGATATGATTGAGAACTCGCTTGTGTCGACAGGAAACAATTATCGTCTGAAAAAGGTGATTGAAAAATGTAAACGCGGTGAGGATGTGACGATTGCTTATATTGGAGGCTCGATTACACAGGGAGCCGGCGGAAAGCCAATCAACACGATGTGTTATGCTTACCGTTCTTATGACGCGTTTTGCAAGTTGTTTTCACCTTGCGATGGGAAAAATGTGCACTATGTAAAGGCCGGTGTCGGAGGAACTCCATCCGAACTTGGTATGGTGCGTTATGATTTGGATGTTACGAAAAATGGTGAGATTACGCCGGATTTGGTAGTGGTTGAATTTGCGGTAAATGACGAGGGCGATGAGACGCAGGGTGTCAGTTTTGAGAGTCTTGTGATGAAAATTCTTCAGGCTGAAAATGCACCGGCAGTGTTATTGAATTTTGCAGTATTTATGAATGACTGGAATCTGCAAAAGCGATTGCAGCCAATCGGTGAGCGCTATGAACTGCCGATGGTTAGTGTAAAAGATGCCGTTGTTCCGCAGTTTGAAAAAAGTCATGTAATTACGAAGAGACAGTTCTTCTATGATATTTACCATCCAACGAATGACGGACACCGCATTATGGCAGACTGCATTGCAAATTTGTTTGAAAAGGTAGACAAAGAGGAGATGGCAGAGCAGGATATTTCTCTTGACAAAGAGCCGGTTTATGGCACACAGTTTAAGGATTTGATTCGTTTTGACCGCACAAATGCAGAAGATTTTGCAGTGATTGAACAGAATGGGTATGATGCAAAAGATACAGATATTCAGTATGTAGAGCGTGATATGGATTTGAATGGTTCACCGGAGTTTGCTGATAACTGGATGAATGACGGTTCTGTAACAGGGGCAGAATTTAAGATGACGCTTACTTGTAAAAACTTAGTAGCGGTTATCAAAGATTCCGGCTCGTCTGAATTTGGTACGGCAGATATTTTAGTCGATGGCAATGTGGTAAAACAGATTAACCCACTCGATAATGGATGGGCACACTGCAATCCGCAGATTTTAATTGATGAAAAAGAAAGCAAAGAACACGAAGTCGTATTCCGCATGAAAGAAGGCGACGAGGCGAAGAAATTTACGATACTTGGTTTTGGAGTGACACGGTAAATGAAGAAATACGAATTGCTGGCGACTGATGGGCGTGCGCGCAGAGGTCGTTTCACGACACCGCATGGCGTAATTGAGACGCCGGTGTTTATGAATGTAGGAACGGTGGCTGCGATTAAGGGAGCCGTTTCTACGATGGATTTACACGATATCCACACGCAGGTTGAATTGTCAAATACGTATCATCTGCATGTGAGACCGGGTGATGACGTGATAAAAAAATTAGGTGGTCTTCATAAGTTTATGAATTGGGACAAGCCGATTTTGACAGATTCAGGCGGATTTCAGGTGTTTTCCTTGGCCGGACTTAGAAAAATCAAAGAAGAAGGCGTGCATTTTAATTCACATATTGATGGACGCAAAATTTTCATGGGACCGGAGGAAAGTATGCAGATTCAGTCGAATCTTGCGTCAACGATTGCGATGGCATTTGATGAGTGTCCACCGCATCCGGCCACGCGTGAATATATGCAGAATTCGGTTGACCGAACGACGCGGTGGCTGCGCCGATGTAAGGCAGAGATGGAGCGTTTAAATGCACTTCCGGATACGATTAATAAGGAGCAGATGCTCTTTGGTATTGACCAGGGCGGAACTTTTGAAGATATCCGTATTAATCACGCAAGAGAAATCCGCGAACTGGATTTGGATGGTTATGCAATTGGTGGTCTGGCAGTCGGTGAAACGCATGAGCAGATGTATCACATTTTGGATGTTACGGTGCCGGAACTGCCACAGGATAAGCCCATTTATCTGATGGGGGTTGGTACACCACAGAATATTTTAGAAGCTGTAGAGCGAGGTGTTGATTTCTTTGACTGTGTATATCCGGCGAGAAACGGACGTCATGGACATGCTTACACAAATCATGGCAAGATGAATCTGCAGAATAAAAAGTATGAACTGGATGACCGTCCGATTGAGGTCGGATGCGGATGTCCTGCCTGCCGACACTACAGCAGGGCGTATATCAGGCATCTTTTAAAGGCAAAGGAAATGCTTGGTCTGCGATTATTAGTCTTGCATAATTTGTATTTTTATAATACAATGATGGAAGAAATTCGGGAAGCTATCGAAACAGGTACTTTCTCTGAATATAAAAAGAACAAGCTGGCACGTATGGAAGCCGGTTTGGATGAATGATTTTAGGAGGTTTAACTCATGCAGGGAATTGGAATTATTTTGCTTTATGTGGTAATTATCGGCGCATTCTACTTGATTGCGATTCGTCCGCAGAAAAAGAAAGAAAAAGAGCATCAGGCATTAGTAAATGCAGTTGCAGTTGGTGACAGTATTCTTACAACCAGCGGTTTTTACGGTGTTGTCATTGATATGACAGACGAAGTGGTTATCGTTGAGTTTGGAAGCAACAAAAACTGTCGTATTCCGATGCAGAAGTCTGCGATTGTAGAAGTTGATAAAGCAGAAGAAGCCTAGTTGGAACAAGAGAAAGAGCCATGCATTTGAAAGAAATTCGGATGTGTGGTTTTTTTGTTTGCGGATTTCGTAACTATAAAAAAATCCACCATTATCTTATAATAATCCATTGACCGTTTATAGGGAGAGTTTGTTATAATGAAGTTAATGAAAAAGAGGGAGAGAAATGATGAAGGAAAAATTACTGGAGAAATTTCAGGACGTTTACGGTGATACCAATGGTACAAAAGTATATTTTGCACCGGGACGAGTGAATCTGATTGGTGAGCACATTGATTACAGTGGCGGATTGGTGCTGCCGTGTGCGCTGACGCTTGGAACTTATGGTGTTGCGAGAAAACGAGGGGACAAGAAAATAAAGGTTTATTCCATGAACATGGAGGACGAGATTCAGGAGATTGCGATTGGAGATTATCAAGTAGTGAATGAATCCGATTGGACGAACTATATTAAAGGTGTCTTGTGGGCATTTGAAAAGAAAGAAATGGTACTGCCATTTGGCATGGATTTACTGTTGTTTGGCGACTTACCAAGCGGGGCGGGACTTTCTTCCTCAGCATCTTTGGAAGTGTTGATTGGATTTATCATGCGGGACTTGTATGGCTTTGATGTGACCAATGTAGATCTTGCATTAATTGGGCAGCAGGCAGAGCATGAATTTTGTGGTGTAAACTGTGGTATTATGGACCAGTTTGCCGTGGCAATGGGAAAAAAGGATCATGCACTTTTATTAAACACGAAAACTTTGGATTATGAGTATATTCCTATTACACTGTGCGGAGTAAAATTAATTATTGCGAACAGCAATAAAAAGCATAAACTTGGTGAGTCAAAGTATAATGAAAGACGGGAAGAATGTGAAACTGCTTTGGAAGAAATTTCACAGGCAATTGGAATTCATGCCCTTTGCGATTTGGATGAAAAAACATGGAATCTGTATCAGGTGACGGTTAAGGATGACGATAGAAAACGACGTGTGAAACATGCGGTCACGGAAAATGCCAGAACAAAGCAGGCGGCTGCGGCGTTAAAAAACGGTGAACTAAAAACATTCGGCGAGTTAATGAAAGCATCCCATCAGTCGTTATCCGAAGATTATGAAGTCACAGGAGATGAAATGGATGCGCTGGCAGAGGCAGCCTGGCAGCAGGATGGGGTTCTTGGCTCCCGCATGACCGGGGGCGGTTTTGGCGGCTCAACAATTAGTTTTGTAGAAGAGAATTTCGTGGATGAATTTATTCAGGAAACCGGAAGAATCTATACAGAAAAAACAGGGCTTAGCGCAGACTTCTATGTAGTTGAAATTGGTGATGGACCTGTGGTACAATAATAAAGGTATGCGGGGCGGGGCTCGAAAGCAGGACTCGAATATGCGGGGTGGAGGCTCGAATCCGATTTTAGTGAAATGAAATGGAGGAAACAGTTTTGAAAATTTTAGTAACAGGCGGAACCGGCTACATTGGTTCCCATACGTGTGTGGAGCTTTTAAACAAGGGATATGAAGTAGTTGTTTTTGATAATTTGTATAACTCAAAAATTGATGTGGTAGATAAGATTGAGAAAATCACAGGAAAGAAAATCACATTCTATAAAGCAGACATGTTAGACAAAGAGAGTATGCGTCCGATTTTTGAGGAGCATAAATTGGATGCTGTGATTCATTTTGCAGGCTTAAAAGCGGTTGGAGAGTCTGTGGCAAAACCGTTGATGTATTATCAGAATAATATCACCGGTACATTAAATCTTTGTGAATTAATGAAGGAATATGGCTGCAAGCGCATTATTTTCAGCTCTTCGGCAACAGTTTATGGTGATCCGGCACAGATTCCGATTACGGAGGCGTGCCCGAAAGGAACCTGTACAAATCCGTATGGATGGACGAAGTCGATGTTAGAGCAGATTTTATCTGATTTTTATACATCAGATAATGAGTGGAGCGTTGTTCTTTTACGTTACTTTAATCCGATTGGAGCGCATGAGAGCGGTTTGCTTGGGGAAAGTCCGAATGGAATTCCGAATAATCTGATGCCGTACATTATGCAGGTAGCAGTTGGCAAACTTCCGGAACTTGGTGTGTTTGGTGATGATTATGATACACCGGATGGAACAGGTGTCCGCGATTACATTCATGTAGTTGATTTGGCAAAAGGACATGTGAATGCGATTCAGAAGGCTGTATCTGCAGAAGGTGTTAATATTTATAATTTAGGGACTGGAAATGGTTATAGTGTTTTAGATATTGTAAAGGCATTTGAGGCAGCAAATGGAGTGAAAATTCCATATACGATTAAGCCACGTCGTGCCGGCGATATTGCCACTTGTTACGCAGACCCGAAAAAGGCAAAAGAAGAACTTGGCTGGGAAGCACAGTACGATTTGAAACGGATGTGTGAAGATTCCTGGCGTTATGCACAGATGTGCGAGAAATAAACAAAGAAACGGAGGGTATTTAAATGGATACAAAAAAGCAGATTGAAGAGGGAAAAGTGGTACTTGGTATTGAATTTGGTTCAACCAGAATTAAGGCGGTTTTGATTGATGGAAAACATCATCCGATTGCATCCGGAAGCCATGAATGGGAAAATCAGTTAGTGGATGGTGTCTGGACTTACAGCATCGATGCCATTTGGAATGGATTGCAGGACTGCTATCAGGATATGAAAAAAGATGTGCAGGAAAAATACGGTGTGAAAGTAACCAAATTAGCTGCGATTGGATTTAGTGCCATGATGCATGGATATATGGCATTTGATAAGGATGACAAAATTCTTGTTCCGTTCCGCACTTGGCGTAATGCGATTACCGAAGAAGCGTCGGAAAAATTGACAGATTTATTCCGGTATAATATTCCGCAGAGATGGAGTGTTGCCCATTTGTATCAGGCGATTTTAAATGGAGAAGAACACGTAAAAGATATTTGCTTCCAGACAACATTAGCCGGTTATATTCACTGGATGCTGACCGGCAAAAAAGTGCTTGGTGTAGGGGATGCATCCGGTATGTTCCCGATTGATATTGCAACAGGAAAATTTGATGCAAAAATGGTTTCTCAGTTTGATGAAGCGATTGCAGACAAAGGATATCCATGGAAATTAATGGACATTTTCCCGGAAGTATTGTCCGCCGGAGAGGATGCAGGAACACTTACACAAGAAGGTGCAAAACTTCTTGATACAGACGGTGATTTGGAGGCAGGAGTTCCGCTTTGTCCGCCGGAGGGAGATGCAGGAACCGGTATGGTGGCAACGAATTCTGTTGCACGGCGCACAGGAAATGTGTCTGCCGGTACATCGGTATTTTCTATGGTAGTTCTCGAAAAAGAACTGAGTAAAGTTTATAAAGAACTGGATTTGGTTACAACACCGTCCGGTGATTTGGTTGCGATGGTGCACTGCAACAACTGTACATCCGATTTGAATGCGTGGGTAAATATTTTCCGCGAATTTGCAGAGAGTTTTGGCATGGATGTCGATATGAATCAGTTGTATGGCACATTGTACAAAAAAGCGATGGAAGGCGATGCAAACGGTGGAAATCTGTTGGCGTACAATTATATTTCCGGTGAAAATATTACGGAAATGGAAGAAGGACGTCCATTGTTTGTCCGCACCCCGAACAGTAAATTTAATTTAGCTAATTTTATGCGTGTGAATCTGTATTCGGCACTTGCTTCTTTGAAAATTGGTATGGACCTTCTTTTGAAAGAAGAAAAAGTAGCAGTAGATAAGCTTTTAGGCCACGGCGGTTTGTTTAAAACCAAAGGTGTCGGTCAGCAGATTTTGGCAGACGCTGTAGATACACCAATTTCGGTTATGGAAACGGCCGGTGAAGGTGGTGCCTGGGGCATTGCTGTGTTAGCTGCTTATTTGATTCATAACAATGGAAAAAATCTTGGTGACTATTTGAATGAAGAGGTGTTTGCCGGTCAGGAAGGCAGTGAATTAAATCCGAATCCGGAAGGAGTCAAAGGATTTGATGAATTTATTCGGATTTATAAAGAAGGACTTCCGATTGAGCGGACAGCCGTTAATTCAATGAAATTATAAAATGGAGAACGAGTAGGGAGAAGGCATTTTTTATGATCAGTGTATTTCTTGTCGAAGATGAATTTATTGTCAGAGAGGGAATCAAGAATATAAATTGGGAGGCCCATGGTCTCTCGTTTGTTGGAGAGGCCAGTGATGGAGAACTGGCCTTTCCTCTTATAAAAAAGAAGCATCCGGATATTGTAATTACAGATATATGCATGCCTTTTATGGACGGATTGGAGTTAAGCCGTTTGATAAAAAAAGAGCTGCCACAGACAAAGATTTTGATTTTAAGTGGACATGAAGAATTTGAATATGCAAAGGATGCCATTCAAATTGGTGTGGAAGAATATTTGTTAAAACCGATTAACAGTGATGAATTACTACAGGTTGTCAGACGTGCAGCAGACAAAATTACAGAAGAAAGACAAGCGGGCAGGCGTGACAGAGAGGACGAGGCCGGAGAGAAAGAACGCAGAGAGCATGCTAAGAGCCTCTTTTTTTCCAATCTGATTGAGGGAAGACTTTCTATGGCAGAACTTCTGGAAAAAGCGCACAGTATTGGAATTGAATTGGCTGCGTCCTATTATCAGATAATGCTTGTGAAAATCGGACGAAGTACTTTTGATTCATATTCGGCAGCAGTTAATGAAATGAATGACAAATTGCAAAATTATATATCTTCAAAATCGGAACACATGGTGTGTTTTGACAGAGAACCGGAGGGCGAAATTATTCTTTTTATGGAAGAATCAAAAGAGAAGATGGAAGAAGATGTGCAGGATTTGGCAGATTTTTTAGAAAATATGTTATCGGAAAAACCGGAAATTGGCTATTTTGGAAGCGTAGGCAGTCCGGTGAGCCGTATTCGCGAAATCTCACAAGCGTATGAGACGGCAGCACATGCTTTTGCTTATCGTTTTCTGGTAGAAGGAAATCAGATTCTGCGATTTGAGCAGATTGATAGAAAGCCGGTTTTGATGGAAAGAGCCGATGGCGAGTATCATGTTGGAAAAATTAATTTTGGCGGACTTGATAAGACTCGGATTGAAGCTTTTTTGCGTGGAGGTGATTCGGAAGAAATTTCGATTTTTGTAGAGGAATATCTTGAAAATGCAGGGGATGCCTGTCAGAATTCATTGATTTTCCGTCAGTATCTTGTGATGGATATGTATGTTGCGGCGAGCCATTTTTTGGAGCAGCTTGGAGATTCAGAGGAGTTTTCCAGAAAGGAGCCGTTTGAAAGCCCAGCACAGATGGAACAGGTTTTACAGCAGTTAGATACAACTATTTCTTATGTAATTTCTTTGTTCCGTGAGGTGATGGAGATACGAGACTGCCACACGAAAGAGCATAACAGCGATATTGTCGAGCTTGCAAAAAAATATATCGACGAAAATTACAGTGATGAGGATTTGTCACTGAATACCGTTGCGGCAGAGGTGAATGTCAGTCCAAATCATCTCAGTGCGATTTTCAGCCAGAAGACAGGACATACTTTTATCCGTTATTTGACGGACGTACGTATGAATAGAGCCAAAGAACTTTTGAAATGCACAACGATGCGGAGTAGTGAAATAAGTGAAAAAGTTGGTTATAAAGATCCACATTATTTTTCGCACTTATTTAAGAAAAATCAGGGATGTACCCCAACACAGTACCGAGAGGGAGGGGCAAAAGGATGAAAAAATTATTTTTTCGTATTTTTAGGAAGAAAATAGATGAATATCGTGATTTTTCGATTCAGAAAAAAATTTCAGTGGCATTTGTACTTCTTTTAGTGCCACTGATTTTGTTCGTCCTGATTTGGTTTGTGTGTGCTTTGGATGCAACCAACCGTTATGATAAGGTTGTAAGGAATACGTCCATTATCAGTGAATTTAATTTGGATTTTAAAAAGAATTATGATTATAAAATATATTTGATTATGACAGGAAACCGTACTTATGCGGATCAAAATCCGGAACAAGATATCCGTTATGCAAAAGATATTATCAGACGTGTAAAGGTAACGACGGAAAATGGCGAAAACAAGGAATGTATTGCCCAGATTGAACGTTATTTTCAAGTGCTTGAAAAATATACAAAAACGATTCTGGAAAATATACAGAAAGAAGGGAAATATGATGAAAATCGGGATTTGTGGGAAAATGGCGTGCAATTAGTTACCACAAATATTCAGAATAAGATGCTGCAGCTGCTTTATAATGAAAACAGACAAAGTGCACTTATTTATTCGGATATGCAGCACATCACTCGAAATATGATTATTATAAGTTTGTTCCTTGCTGCTTTTCTTGCTGTGGTTACCACGATGATGATTACAATTATTCCGAGAAGTATTTCTAAACCGGTTCGCTATCTGAGTAGTATTACGAAAAAGGTTGCCGATGGAAATCTTGAGGTGCGGGCACATATGGAACATGGTGTGGATGTAAAATTGTTAGCGGATTCATTAAATGTAATGATTGAAAAAATAAAGACGCTGATTGATAATGTGATGCTGGAACAGATGAGACTTCGAGAAGCCGAATTGGAAATCTTACAGATGCAGATTAACCCTCATTTCTTATACAATACGCTGGATACAATTGTTTGGCTGGCCGAAGCAGGTCAAAAAGAACAGGTTGTTAGTATGGTACAGACGTTGTCTGATTTTTTCCGTGCTTCCTTAAATAGTGGAAAAGACATTGTGTCTTTAGAAGGGGAATGTCGTCATATTACAAGTTATTTGCAAATTCAGCAGGTAAGATATCAGGATATTTTAACGTATGATGTGGATATACCGGAGGAGATTGCTAACTGCAAAATACCAAAAATAACGTTACAGCCACTTGTGGAAAATGCACTTTATCATGGAATTAAGAATAAGAGAGGAAAGGGACGGATAGTAGTTACCGGACGAAGGGAAAAAGACAAATGTGTTATCCGGGTGGAAGATAATGGAATTGGTATGACAAAAGAACGGTTGAATCAGGTTCGTGGCGGCTTGACGACGAAAATTGAAGACAGCAATGATTTTTATGGCTTGTATAATGTGAATGAAAGAATACGGTTGAAGTTTGGGGAAGAATATGGACTTTCCATCGACAGTGTATTGCGGGAAGGAACATGCGTTGAGGTGTGGCTGCCATGGGAATCATAAAAAAATAACCCTTGCCGTAATTTTTTCAACCATTTATGTAAAAAAGAATAGAAAAATCAAAAATAACCAAAAGAATATCCATTGGACTTTTGGCTATTTTTTATTATGATGGAGATACAAAAAACGAGAACTCATACAGAAAAGGAGGAATTGAGTTATGAGAAAAAATTTCATGAAAAAGGTAGTGGCAGGAATGCTTACTGCAGTAATGGCGTTTTCCCTTACTGCATGTGGAGGTGGTGATGCTTCCACAAATGACACAGCAAAAGAAGAGGGCTCTTCTGATGTGATTACGGTTGGATTTTCACAGGTAGGTGCAGAATCTGACTGGCGTACAGCAAACTCAGAATCAATGAAATCAACATTTACCAAAGACAATGGTTATGAATTGATTTTTGACGATGCACAGCAGAAACAGGAGAATCAGATTTCAGCTATCCGTAACTTTATCCAGCAGGATGTTGATTACATCGTACTTGCACCGGTTACTGAGACTGGATGGGATGCCGTTCTTGGTGAGGCAAAACAGGCAGGAATCCCGGTTATCATTGTTGACCGTATGGTAGATGTTAAAGATGACAGTTTGTATACTGCATGGGTAGGTTCTAACTTCGAACTGGAAGGTAAAAAGGCAGCAGCTTATTTGGATGCTTACATGAAAGCAAAGAACATGAAAGATATGAAACTGGTTAATATTCAGGGTACAATCGGTGCATCGGCACAGATTGGCCGTACCAAAGGTCTGGATGATGCTGTAGCTGCAAATGGCTGGAAGCTTCTTGACAAAACAACCGGTGAATTTACACAGGCAAAAGGCCAGGAAGTTATGCAGTCCTTCTTGAAGAAGTACAAAAAAGACATCAATGTTGTATACTGTGAGAACGATAACGAGGCATTTGGTGCAATTGATGCAATCAAAGCAGCAGGTTATGAAGTTGGTGCAGACAAAGACATGATGGTATTCTCCTTCGATAGTACAAAAGAAGGTTTGAAGAAAGTTCAGTCCGGTGAAATTACTTTGAACACAGAGTGTAACCCACTTCATGGACCACGTGTAGAAGCAATTATCAAACAGCTTGAGAACAAAGAAACACCAGAGAAGAAAGCTTACGTAGATGAAGAAATGTTTGCTCATGATGATACTGTAAAATCGGTAACTGTTGACGGAAAAGATTATCCGGTGACGGTTGTGACAGATGAGGTAATGGGCACTCGTAAGTATTAATTCAAACACAATGTAAAAAAATGAAACAAAATCAGTAACAAATTGAGTGAGAGAGGAGGAATGATTTCTTCCTCTCTCAATTAGAAAATATCCTGTTATGCAGGTAGATGGAGGGAAAGATGAGCGAGAATATTGTATTAAAGATGAGTAATATCAGCAAAACTTTTCCCGGAGTGAAGGCATTATCCAATGTAGATTTTACATTACGGGAAGGAGAAATCCATGCCCTGATGGGGGAAAATGGTGCAGGTAAATCCACCTTGATTAAAGTGTTAACCGGTGTTCATGATTTTCAGACAGGTGAGATTTACATGGTGAAAAATGCGGGAGGTAAACCGGAATCAATAGTGAATCATTCACCGCAGGAAGCACAACAAAATGGTATCAGTACCGTATACCAGGAGGTAAATTTATGTCCGAATCTTACGGTTGCAGAAAACTTGTTTATCGGTAGAGAGCCAAGAAGATTTGGTATGATAGACTGGCGTACGATGAATCGCAAGTCAACAGAGGTTTTAAAGAATCTCGATATCCATGTGGCACCAACTCAGAGTTTGGACGAGTGTTCCTTGGCAATTCAGCAAATGATAGCAATTGCCAGAGCTGTGGATATGAAATGCCGAGTTTTAATTTTGGATGAGCCGACATCCTCTTTGGATGATGACGAGGTTCAAAAATTATTTGTCCTGATGCGGAAATTGAGAGCAGAAGGTGTAGGAATTATTTTTGTAACACACTTTTTGGAACAGGTATATGAAGTGTGTGACCGAATCACTGTACTGAGAAATGGTGAATTGGTTGGTGAGTACGAAGTGGAATCACTTCCACGTGTAAAATTAGTATCTAAAATGATGGGAAAAGATTTTGATGACTTAGCAGATATCAAAGGTGAATATAAGCATGAAAAACATTTAGAACCGTTGATTGAGGCCAAAGGTTTAGGTCATGCAGGTACGATTCGACCGTTTGATTTAACAATCAACAAAGGAGAAGTAATCGGACTTACAGGACTTCTTGGATCCGGACGTTCAGAGATGGTTCGTGCCATTTACGGTGCTGACAAAGCCGATTCCGGCGTGCTGAAAGTCAAAGGAAAAGATACTAAAATCTCATCCCCATTGGATGCGATGAAAGCCGGCATGGCATATTTGCCGGAAGACAGAAAAAAGGAAGGAATCATTGCCGATTTGTCTGTTCGCGAAAATATTATATTGGCACTTCAGGCAAAACGTGGAATGTTTAAGTTATTATCCCGCAAACAGATGGAAGAATTTGCGGATAAATACATTGACTTGCTGCAGATTAAAACAGCAAGCCGTGAAACTCCGATTAAGAGTTTATCCGGCGGAAACCAGCAGAAGGTGATTATTGCCAGATGGCTGCTTACGAATCCGGATTACCTGATTTTGGATGAACCGACACGAGGAATTGATATCGGAACAAAGACAGAAATTCAGAAATTAGTACTTCAACTGGCGGATGAGGGAAAAGCGGTCACCTTTATTTCTTCCGAGATTGAGGAGATGCTTCGAACCTGCAGCCGTATGGCAGTTCTTCGTGATGGAAAAAAAGTTGGCGAAATTGAAGAAGAGGATTTGTCACAAGAATCCATTATGAAAGCAATTGCGGGAGGTGATGAATAATGGCTGAGAAAATTAAAAAAATAACAGGAATGCGATTATTTATGCCAATTGTGTGTCTGCTTATCGTATTGCTTGTAAATGTGATTCGAACACCGGATTTCTTTAATATAACGTTAAAGGACGGACAATTAAGTGGATGGCTGATTGATGTTATTAACCGAGGTTCTGAACTTGTTATACTTGCCATTGGTATGACATTAGTAACAGCCGCTTCCGGTGGTCAGGATATCAGTGTTGGTGCTGTTATGGCGGTCGCCGCTGCTGTTTGCTGTCAGATTTTGTCCGGCGGTGAAGTAAGTACAAACACACTGGCTGCTCCGATTATTATTGCGGCGATTGCCGGAATTTTGGTTGCTGCTTTGTGCGGTGTGTTTAATGGTTTTTTGGTTGCGAAACTAAATATCCAGCCAATGGTTGCTACATTGATTCTGTTTACTGCAGGGCGCGGTATTGCCCAGTTGGTTACACAAGGACAGATTACATATGTCCGTGTGGAATCTTACAAGGCAATGGGGGGATTTCTCGGCCCAATTCCGACACCGGTTATCTTTGCAGTCGCAGCCGTTGTTGTTGCCTATTTGGTATTAAATAAGACAGCACTTGGTATGTATATTGAAAGTGTAGGAATTAACAGTCATGCATCCCGCTTGATTGGATTAAACTCTACAAGAATTAAATTCCTCACCTATGTAATTTGCGGAGCCCTGGCAGGACTTGCAGGAATCGTTGCCTCGAGCCGAATTTATTCCGCAGATGCGAACAACATTGGTCTGAACCTTGAGATGGATGCCATCTTAGCAGTAGCGTTAGGAGGAAACATCTTAAGTGGTGGTAAATTTAGTTTGATGGGGTCAGTAATTGGCGCTTATACAATTCAGGCGTTGACAACAACGCTGTATGCTATGAGTGTACCGTCTGACCAGCTCCCGGTTTATAAAGCAATCGTTGTTATCATTATCGTAGTTCTTCAGAGCCCGGTTTACAAAAAGGCAATGCAGAATTACAAAGCGAAGAGACAGTCGAAAAAGGCAGTAGTACAGGGAGGTGAACAGTAATGGGTGAATTTTTGAAGGCAAAGACAAAAAGATTTAACAGCAATACATTTCTTTTCATTATTACAATTGTGTTGTTTATTGCAATGTATGTAGCAGGAATGATTGTATTTGCAGACAAAGGTTTTGCAAAACCGCAGATGTTTACCAACTTGTTTATTAACAATGCCGGATTGATTGTAATTGGCTGTGGTATGACAATCGTTATGATTACCGGAGGAATTGATATCTCGGTTGGTTCGGTAACCGCATTGGTTTGTATGGCGAGTGCTTATGCTATGGAAAATAAGGGGATGAGCCCTTATGCAGCTCTTGCGATTTCGCTTGGTATTGGATTACTGTTTGGTTTGCTTCAAGGCTATTTAGTTTCCTACCTGGAAATTCAGCCGTTTATCGTTACTTTGGCGGGTTTGTTTCTGGGAAGAGGACTTACGGCTATGATAAGTACAGATATGATTTCCATTAAAAACAATTTGTTTCAGAAATGGGCAACATATCAGATTGAACTGCCGATTGGCACATATAATAAGCGAGGCGTATTCCGGCCGGCGTATATATACCCATCGGTTGTGGTTGCATTGATTGTGGTTGTCCTGATTGCTATTATGCTTCGTTATACGAAATTTGGACGTAAATTGTTTGCTATCGGCGGCAGCCAGCAGAGTGCATTGATGATGGGCTTAAATGTAAAAAGAACGAAGTTTGAAGCTTATATTTTAGATGGTCTTTTGGCCGGCTTGGGTGGATTCTTATTCTGCTTGAACAGTTGTGCCGGATTTGTAGAACAGGCAAAAGGTTTGGAAATGGATGCTATTTCAGCAGCAGTAATCGGTGGAACACTTCTTTCGGGAGGTGTCGGAACGGTTGTTGGTACAACATTTGGTGTGCTGATTAAAGGAACCATTACCAGTCTGATTACAACACAGGGTACATTGTCAAGCTGGTGGGTACGAATTGTACTTTCCGCACTGCTTTGCTTCTTTATTGTATTACAGGCACTTTTTGCAAAAGCAAAAATCAAAGGAAAAAAAGTTGAGAAAAAGGATGTTAAAAAGCCAGGTGGAGCACCACCGGATGAGGTGGCTGCAGAGCCATAAATTAAATAGGAGATTGTCACAACTAATTGTTTCTCTTTTGGGGACCGGTTCTTGCCAGACCGGTCCCTATTTAATTTTTTTAGGGTATTACGTTGACTTTATGAAAAAATAAGAATTACTTTATGGTGTTGCACAGGAAATATGTTATAATTAGCATATCCTAAAAATGAGACAATTCAAGGATAGAATTGGAGGTTTGCGTATGCAAAAGAATGGTAAAAAGCTGTTAGCATGGATGTTAACAGCAAGCATGGTATTTTCTTTTTCTATGCCAACTCAGGCAGCAAAGAAAAAGCCTGCTTTATCAAAGAAAAAAGCGGTAATAACTGTGGGGAAAACCTTAACGCTTAAGGTTAAAAATATAAGCAAGAAAACAAAAGTAACATGGAAGAGCAAAAACAAGAAAATTGCGACAGTTTCCAAGAAAGGAAAAGTGAAAGCGAAAAAGGCGGGGACAACGAAGATTACAGCAAGTTTCCGTTATCAGGGCAAGAAGTATGTGAAAAACTGTAAGGTTACGGTGAAAAAGAAAAAGACAGTAGTTGTGACTAAGACACCGACAAAAGTACCGGCAAAGGTTACAAAGGCACCGACTAAAGCACCGACGAAGAAACCGGTAGTGACACCGACGGCAACCCCAACGCAGAAACCGGGCGCACCCACTGCAACACCGACGCAGAAACCGGGCACCCCGACTGCAACACCGACGCAGAAGCCGGGGACACCAACTGTAACACCGACGACAGAGCCGGTGGAGCCTACTGCGACTGCAACAAATGAGCCGGCAGGACCTACGGTTACACCGACGGCAGACCCGGATGCGCCAACTGCAACACCAACAGCAGAACCGACGAAAGTTCCGGGCACACCGATTCCGGTAACGGACCCGACAAAGGCACTGCTTTTGGATTTTGAAGACGGTACCAATCAATATGTGACCGGACGTCAGGGCGAAGAAGAGCTGACTGTGGTAGAGGGCGGTTATAATGACAACTATTGTCTGAAAGTTTCTAACCGTGTGAAAAACTGGGCAGGACCGACAATTGACATCACTCACAATGTGACTGATTTTACAACGTACAAGATTGAGGCGTATGTAAAGCAGACAACGGGCAGCAACAAGACGATAAACTGCATGTGGGAGTCGATGGACTATGTGGGAGCGATGGCTTATACAACCGTGCAGAACGTAGTTGCGCCGAATGGCACATGGACAAAAGTGGACGCAACGGTTGTGGCACCGGGTGATGTAAGTAAATTGTCACTTTATTTTGAAATGGCAAATTATGCAAATGATTTTTATGTAGACAATATTTCTATTACGGAGAAGCATTTGGATATGGATGCAGTTCTTGCTGCACCAAGTTTGAAAGAGGCTTATGCAAACCGCTTCCCGATGGGATGTGCAGTTTACAGCTATAATTTGCAGAATCCGGAGATTTTATCATTTATTAAACATCATTACAGTACGGTTACATTTGCAGATGAGTTGAAACCGGAGAATCTTTTGAACGAAGAGGCAACAAAAGCATCGGAAGATGGCATGCCGGTTATTAATACAGATGTGATTGATAAATGTTTATCTCTTGCTCGGGAAAATGATTTAAGTGTGCGTTTCCATACGCTTGTCTGGTATTCGCAGACACCGGATTGGTATTTCTGTGAGAATTACACACCGGAGTATGATGGTACAGGAACAGCGAAGAAAAACATTACAAATCTTGTTGACAAAGAGACGATGCTTGCTCGAATTGAAAGTTATGTTAAGCAGGTTATTACCTATGCAGAGACTAATTATCCGGGCGTTGTATATGCTTACGATGTAGTAAATGAGGTAATTGACAGCAATGGCTGTAAATTACGGACAGTAAGTTCAAGTTTGTATGGTGCTATTTTTACAGACGATGACAATACTTATATTACAAAGTCTTTTGAATATGCGAGAGAAGCTGAAAGAGCAGCAAATTCATCGGCAAAATTGTTCTACAATGATTTTGTTGGGATGGCATCACCGGGACAGATGAAGGCAGTTGTGAAGTATCTTGCAGATGCAAAAGCTGCCGGAAATATCGATGGTCTTGGCATGCAGGCGCATCAGACGAATCTTGGTGTAACAGACGGTGATAATATTAAAAATGCATTGAAATTATTCCAGCAGAATGGCTATGAGGTACAGATTACCGAGCTTGATTTTGCAAGTAAGGATAATTCAGAAGCGGGTAATGAGACACTGGCAACGGCATACCAGAAGTTTATGAAGATTATATTAGACCGAATGGATGATACAAGTGCTCCGGTAAATGTAAGTAATGTTACATTATGGAATCTGACAGATTTGGATACTTGGCTGAATAGTTTTTACAGTAATGGAAGCACCTATTATCCATCGTTGTTTGATGAAAATTATCTGCCGAAAAAAGCGTTTACGGCATTGATTAATCTGGTAAATGGAGTTGTAGAGCCAACGGCAACGCCAACTGTGACACCAACGGCAACTCCAACGGCAACACCAACCGTTGACCCGGATGCAACGCCAACACCTACGCCGGATATCACACCGACTCCGGAGCCGACGGCTGAACCGGAACCGGCAGAGACAAAGAGTTTGGATTTAGCGGAAGGAAATATTGTAATCAGTGCGACCGGATATGCAATTGGCGATGCAGAAGAAACTGCATTTACCGGAAATTACACGATTTCCAGTACAGCACAATCAGCAACACCAAATTATATTTTGGTAACGGGCGGTACTCATACGATTACGTTAGATAATCTTGTTTGTACATCGAGTGCATCAAGTCCAATTAAATTAAGTGGTGATGCTAAGGTAAATCTTATCTTGGTTGGAACATCCGCATTGACCGGTTCCGGTTATCATGCAGGAATTGAGGTTCCGTCCGGTTGTGAACTGACGATATCCGGTGATGGCCAATTGACAGCATTAGGTGGCACGGACTCGGCAGGAATTGGTGCTGCATCAGATGGCAAGACATCTAATACATTGGGGCGTATTATTATCAGGAGTGGTACGATTATAGCCTGCAATACAGGAAGAAATGCTGCAGGAATCGGTGAATCACGATACGCTAAAGGCGGTGGAGAAATTTACATCTACGGTGGTAATATTTATGCGACATCTTCCGGTAACGGAGCCGGAGTTGGTGGCGGTGGTACTGCAGATGCCTCAGCTGAAACGATGAAGATTGGAATCTATGGCGGTATCATTTCCGCAGGTGGCAGTACCTATGCAATTGGAGATGGAAAGAGCCAGAGCATTTGCAAAGTGACAGTAACCGGTGGTGCCTGCTATAGTACGAATAGTGGAAAGACGATGTTTGGCTCAACATGGGAAACCCAAGATACTTATGTTGGTACAGAGATTGACACAACAAAACTTTCCGGTATTCAGTCAGTGACGATTGATGGAGTAGACCAAGGAATCAGTAGTTTTTACATCAATGCACAGTCTGGTACTACGAACTATAAGTGGAAACTGAATTTGTATGTGAAGAAGGGGGTATCTCATACGATTGTGGTAACGGATACAAACGGTGAGGCACATGAGTATACGGTGGACGCTTAATCTATAATTAAATAAAAAAGAAGTTCATTCGTTCGAGACAAGATAACGCTTTGCGTTATAGTCTCTTACGGATGAACTTCTTTTTTTGTGCTATTGCCAGATGGTGTTTTCTAAAGGTGTAGTTAAAAAAGTATTTGTTAAATTACATATTTTGATGTATAATCATACATAACTTGGAGGAGTATGAAAGAGTGCAGGGAAGGAGACGATGAGATTATGAAATACTACAGTTCGCATGAATTTTTTGAAGAAGGGAAGAAAGAAGAAAAGAATAACATTATTAAAAAAATGTTGTCGATGGGGCAGTCGTTAGAATTTATCAGTCAGTGTACCGGTCAGCCCATTGATTATATTCGGCAAATGGAAAATGAGGAGCCTATGCTTGTGAGAGAGCCTCAGAGTTTTTCAGAATCTTCCAATAAGAAAACAAAAGATTAAACTTAAAGCATAAATGTTAACAATAAAAATCTTGAATCTTCCCCCCATTTTTGCTATTCTAAAAACAGTTTAATCCACAAAGGAGAGGGAGGCGAGGCGTTTTATGTTTCTCAAACAATTTGCAGAATTTAATTCGATTTGTATACAGTGCCATGACAGTCCGGATGCGGACGCGATGGGGGCTGCGTTTGGTTTGTATGCATATTTTATGAATCTGGGTAAAAAGGTAAATTTGATTTATGCAGGGGAACATCAAATTACAAAGCCATCGCTGAAATTGATGGTGGAGCACCTTGGTATTCCGATTCGATATGTGAATGAAATGCCGGAACATGATATTTTGATTACTGTGGACTGCCAGTATGAGGGTGGTAATATTACATCCATGCCGGTGAAAAAAGTGGCGATGGTTGATCATCATCCAATTTGTGTGAAAACGGATGAATGGTGTTTTATTTTTCCAGAGTTTGGAAGTTGTTGCACCGTGGTTTGGGAGCTGCTTTTGGAGGCTGGGTATCCGGTAAATGAGAACTGGCAGGTGGCAACGGCATTGTATTATGGTTTGTATAGTGATACCAGCAGTTTGTCCGAAATTTACTATCCGGCAGACAGACAGATGCGGGATTCTCTGCGGATTAACAGAGAGTGTCTGGATGAAATGATTCATGCAAATTTGCAGCGGGAGGATTTGGAAATAGCAGGAGAAGCGTTGTCTCACTATTACTATGATGAGGAAAAGCGTTTTGCGCTGCTGCATACAAAACCATGTGATCCAAATCTGCTTGGTGTTATTAGTGATATGGTAAATTGTGTGGCAACTGTTGACTGTTGTGTGGTATATAATGAAACACCGATTGGATATAAAATGTCGGTACGAAGTGCGAAAAAAAATCTGCCGGCGAGTGATTTGGCGGAAAAAGTCAGCTGCGGAATTGGTGCTGGCGGCGGTCACACGAATAAAGCGGGCGGCATGTTGATGAAACACATGCTCGCCACACAGTATCCGGGGGAAGATGTAAAAGAAATTCTCATTCAGCGAATCCGTGAGTTTATCCGTGAAGCTGTTTACTGATTTCCATGAGAGGAATTGGCATCAGGGATAAAATGCCTACGACAACCCATTCGCGCAGGTTAAGTGCCTGCGTATGGAAAATAGGCTGGAGAACGGGCACACAGATGACCAGACATTGCAGGACAATGCAGAACAATACACTAAATAAAAGTTTTTTGTTTCCAAGAATCCCTGTCTCTAACAGTGAGTGCTCGCTTCTCATATTAAACGAGTGAACTAACTGCGATAAAGAAAGCACGGCAAAGCACATGGTGGAATTGCCGCTTGTATAGGCAAAAAGTGCTAAGGAGCCGATGAACATACCTTCTAAAACCATCTGAAAGACGGTATCAAAGTGAAAGATACTTTCATTTTTCGATAATGGCGGACGGTTCATACTGTCCGGATCCGGTGGCTCGACACCGAGGCATAGTGCCGGGAAAGAATCCGTCACGAGATTAATAAACAACAGTTGTACCGGCAAAAGCGGTGCAGACAGCCCGAAAAAGATAGCAACAAAAATCGTCATGATTTCCCCGATGTTACAAGACAAGAGGAAATGTATGGCTTTTTTTATGTTATCGTAAATACCGCGCCCTTCCCGGACGGCGCTTACAATAGTGGAAAAATTATCATCCATTAAGATAATGTCAGATGCATTTTTGGCAACATCGGTTCCGGTGCGTCCCATGGCACAGCCGATATCCGCTGCTTTTAGGGCAGGGGCATCATTGACACCGTCGCCGGTCATGGCAACGACATTTCCCATTGCCTGATAGCCTTTTACGAGACGTACTTTGTGGGCTGGAGATACACGGGCAAAGACATGATATTTTTTGAGCGCTGCAGGAAGTGAACGGTCGCTGATGGCATCTAAGTCGGCTCCCGTAATGACCTCATCTTTTGTCTGGCAGATGCCAAGTTCCTTGCCAATCGCCGCAGCGGTATTTTTATGGTCGCCGGTAATCATAATCGGACGGATTCCGGCGTGCTGGCAGCTTTTAACAGCAGCGTAAGCCTCCGGGCGGGGTGGGTCAATCAGACCTGCCATCCCAAGGAAAACCAAATGGGATTCTAAGGAATTGTTGTCCGGACGGCTTTTGTGCAGACAAAAACCGAGAGCAATGACGCGAAGTGCATTGGCGGTGTAATTTTCAATTTGCTCATTTAACCTATGCCGCATCGTATGTGTCAGTGGACGTGTGCTGCCATCTTTATCGAGATACGAGTGACAGTTGGCAAGGATAAATTCAGGAGCACCCTTGGTTATTGCTAAATATCCATTGGGTGTCCGATGCAATGTTGTCATCCGCTTGCGGATTGAGTCAAAAGGGATTTCTTCAATAACCGGAAATTCTTTTCGTACTTCTGTATAAATAAGTCCGCTTGATGCACCGTAATGAATCAGTGCATGTTCGAGTGGACCGGATTGGTTGTTGCAAAGCAGAAAATAACGAAGTAAGGTTTTTTCGTTTTCGGTGCTGTATATATTCCGAACTGTCATGCGGTTCTGGGTAAGCGTGCCGGTTTTGTCAGAACAGATAACAGAAGCACTGCCAAGTGTTTCTACAGCAGGGAGATGGCGGATAACGGCACACTGTTTTGCCATGCGCTCGACGCCAAGGCTTAGCATGATGGTGACAAGAGCGGGCAGACTTTCCGGAATGGCTGCGACGCCAAGACTGACGGAAGTCATAAACATATCAAAAACCGGCTGATTTTTCTGCAATCCCAGAAAAAATAGAATGGCACAAATAATCAGGGCCAGGATGCCAAGCACTTTTCCTGTGTGATTGAGGCGCCTGGTAAGAGGTGTCTGCGGTGCCTGTTCGTGTGAAAGCATACCGGCGATTTTCCCAATTTGCGTATTCATACCGGTTTCCGTAACACAGAACAGCCCATTTCCGGTCGTAATCATTGTGCCCGAAAATACCATGTTGAGCTGGTCGCCGAGTGAAAGATTTTCCATATGCAGCGAGTCGGAAGTTTTTTCGATGCTTCCCGTTTCGCCGGTAAGGGCGGATTCATTTGCCGACAGATTGTGCGTAAGGAGAAGTCTGCCATCGGCGGGAACAAGACAGCCGGTGTCAAGATAGACTAAATCTCCCGGTACAAGTTCCGGAGAAGATATGGTCTGGCGTTTTCCATCTCTTAGTACCTGACATTGTGGCGTTTGCAGAGAACGAAGGTGAGCCAGCGAATGTTCTGCCTTTTTCTCCTGATAAATGCCAAGCAGAGCATTTAGTATAACGATTGCCAGAATGATTAAAGGGTCGGTCAGATTTACTTCTCCCTGTGCATAAGAAGCAAAAAAAGAAATGCCGGCGGCTGCTAATAAAGTAAGAATCATAAAATCTTTAAACTGCGCTGCAAACTGACGGAAAAATCCGGGACCTTTTTCGCTTTGCAATTCATTTTTTCCATAATGTCTTTGGCGTTTGACAACTTCTTTTTGGGATAAGCCCCGGTCTTTGAAACGGTTGAGTTTATCCATTACTTCCTGTGATTCCATTTGATACCAGTTCATACTTACCTCCAAAATAATTGACTGTTTTTGTCGAAAGGACTCTCCTCTTTTTCCTTATTTGCATAAAATAGAATAAGGAAGTGGCAGGAGGAGCTTGTGTTTGTTGTTTGCTTATTAGCGTTGTCAGTGAGCCTTGACACGCTGGGAATTGGTATGGCATATGCAATGTCGGGCATTTGCATACCCAAACGAATCCGGTTATTTATTGCTTTATTAAATGGCGTGCTGACAGCGGTTGCACTTTTTGTGGGTTCGACGTGCCTTGCGGGGCTGCCGGAACCTTATTTCCGCCTTGTTGGCGGCGGGATTTTGATTTTGCTTGGTGCAAAAACGTGCATCCGTGTGTTGCAAAACAAAGGGGAAGTACAGTATGACAAAGATAATTCCCGAAGCATTGATATAAAAGAAGGCAGTGCGTTGGGAAGTGCCCTTGCGCTTGATTCGGTGAGTGCAGCACTTAGTCTGGTCGGTCAGGGAACCATAATCTGGTTATTTCCTGTATGTACCGCTTTTTTATGTGGAGCCTTTTTGTGGATTGGCGGGCAGAGGATATACCACGTGCGCCGTCTAAACGGAATCAGTGGCATACTTCTTATTCTTCTTGGTTTGTTTCGCGTGCTGCCCGTTTTTTTCTAATAGCATTGAGGGCGAAAATTACTAATAGGACAATACCTGTATAAAAAATAACATGCTTGTATTTATCAAAATAATGAAAGAACAAATCTTTGTATTGATAAAAATAATAACCAAGACCGGTTAATACCGTGTTCCATGTAACAATGCCGATGGCAGAATACAAAAGATAACGGCTGATATTCTGTCCCATGGCACCCGCGACAAAGCCGATATAGGTGCGGCACAGAGGAATCACGCGGCTGACTAGAACGGCACTTTTTTCGTGATTGCCAAAGACACGGTAGGAGGTTAGGATTGGTTTCTCCATAGAAGAAAAACGTTTCATAATGCGTTCCAACAGTGGAGAACCGCCAAACCTGCCAATGCCATACGGAATCAGTGCCCCAATCAGTCCTGCTCCCGTTGCCAAAAGGACAAGATATGGAAAAAACAACCCCTGCCCGGCAGCCATAACACCCGCCAATGGCAGAATAATCTCACTCGAAACAGGAAAACAGGCATATTCCAACATAATCAGCACAAACATAGCCCAAATGCCGTAGTTCTGTAAAAACGACTCAATCCAATCCATTCATCATGACCTCAGTATGATTGTTACAGTGTATGAGGTGATAGACGGAATTATGCGCTAGATTTGGTAGATATGAATGCAATTTATTAAATGTTTATATGGCTGGAGAATGTCTTTTGAACTGGTATAATTGATAGTAAATATTGCGAAGTAATATGAAAAAGGGTATAATAATCATAAAAATGAAAATTTTTAGACTTTTGAAATTTATGATTTTTGGGGGTGATGATATGTTGAAACACAAAGGGACTATTATTGTTTGTATATTTTTGGCATTACAGTTATTTTTGTTATGTCAGTACAATAGGTCAAATGCGAAAACAATTAAATTGAGTAAAAAGAGTGTATATTTGGTAGTAGGTCAAAGGTACAAATTAAGAGTTTCAGGTAAACCAATTTCATTGAAATGGAAAACATCAAACAAAAAAATTGCAACAGTGAATAAGAAAGGAATTGTACATGCGAAAAAGAAGGGAAAGGCAAAAATAACTGTAGCAATAAAAGGAAGTAAAAAAGCTACTAAGCAAAAAAAGTTGATTTGCAAAGTAACAGTGTTAAAGAAAAAGAAGTATCGTAGTAATCCAATTAAAAACGAGGATAACAAGGTACAAACAAAAGAACAGATTTTATTGAAACCAATTCAATATCAAACACATATTCAAGATTATGGCTGGAAAGAACTGGTTTCAGATGGAGAGGTATCAGGAACTACTGGAAAGGCTAAAAGAATGGAAGCCTTAAAAATAGTGCTTGTAGACAATAATGGTAAAAGTGTAATTTCATATAGAACTCATTGTTCAAATAAGGGATGGCTTAGATGGTGTAAGTCTGGAGAAGTATCGGGCACAACAGGAGAAAATAGACCAATTGAGGCAGTGGAGATAAAGTTAGAAAATCAATATAAAGATAAATATGATATATATTATAGAATTCATGTTGAGACTTTGGGATGGCTTGGATGGGCAAAAAATGGTGAGACTTCAGGAACAGCAGGGTGTGGGGCACAAGGAGAAGCAATCCAAATTAAAGTTTGTAAAAAAGACAAGAAATTTAATGTTGGAACGATTCCTCATTACTATAGCTTGCCGCAAATATCATACAAAACGCATGTACAGGATTATGGTTGGACAAGTTTGAGTAATAATGGGAATACAAGTGGTTCCACTGGAAAAGCCAAAAGAATGGAAGCTATAGTTATCAATTTAAAGGATAACTTTTTAGGAGATATGGTTTCGTATTCTACCCATTTATCAGATATTGGGTGGACAAAAAATGTAAATTCTGGTGCGGTGAGCGGAACCACAGGTCAAAACAGAGCTATTGAGGCTATAAAAATACAACTAAAAGGAAAAGCAAGTGAATTGTTTGATATTTACTATCGAGTTCATGTTCAAAATTTGGGATGGTTAGGCTGGACGAGAAATGGTGGTTATGCGGGGACTACTGCAGGCGCTGTGCCAGTTGAAGCAATACAAATTAAGTTATACTACAAAGGTGATGCAGCGGCTCCGACTATAGGTAATAGTTATAGGGATTTAACACCGCAACCTCAACCACCTCAAACAAACCAGTATGATAGTAAAGTACAAGGTTTTATTAATGATGCTCGATGGAAAGAAGGAATAGCTTGGGGAAATGGACAGACACCCAAATTGAGTGGATGGAGCTCACAAGGATGTTGTGCATATGTTGCAGATTTTACGAAATATGTTTTTGATAAGAATAATCAAAAATCGGGTGTGTTATTTACAAATCCAAATGATATAAGGAGTGGAGATGTAATTTGGACTGGAGGTCATTGGTTTGTAATACTATATAGAAATGGAAATCAGCTTACCACAGCGGAAGGAAATTATGCAGGAAAAGTTAGAATTACAAGCAGTGGGTATACAGTAGGATCGTTTTCAATTAAGCAAGGGTATCATTATCAATAAGTTGGAATGTTTTTTGTGGAACATTTATAAAGTTAAATAAAATTGTGTAATAAAAATGCAAGTTTTGTGGTAAATGCTATAAGACTTGCATTTTGTTGTTAATATCAAAGTAATGCAAGGCAAAAAGGGAAAGATGAAGAAAGTGATACTAGGAAGTTCAATAGTAGAGTAGGACATATGAATAATAATTATTTTGCAACTATTATATGTGTACAACTTTTTTAAAAAGTGAATTTACTAGAACTAATCAAAAGGTAAATAAAAGGGCTTTAGTATAATGAGGGGGGAGATATTTGAATGATGAGCTTGTGGCAAATGTTTGCTGCCAGTTCCTTTGGATTCCAGTAATTCCGTAGAAAAGCTTTGTGACTCGTGGGTTTGAGTACGTCGGTATGTGGCACTGGTAGTTTCAGTGCCCATACCGCTACGCACTCAACTAGTGGGAACGCCCACGAGACGCAAAGCTTTTCTACGGAATTACGGAACCTAAAAAACTGTCGCAAACTCTCCTATCACAGTCCTTGACAAAGGATTTTAGTGTTGGTATTATAAAATAGTATGCTTGCGTACATTTTGACACAAATAGGAGGTAGTTTTGAAGAAGAAAATCAGCTTATTCGTTTTGTTGTTTCTCTTAGTATTGACAGCGAATTTTCAGACAACAAATGCGGCAGCAAAGAAAAACATATATAAGATAAAAGTAAACAAATTAAAGAATACGGTGACGGTATACCGTCATACGAAAAAAGGAAAGTACAAACCATATAAAGCATTTGTCTGTTCATCGGGCAAAGCGACACCGGTCGGCACTTTTTCTTTGAGAGAAAAATATCGGTGGCATGCACTGCTGGGACCGTCTTACGGTCAGTACTGTACAAGAATTTATGGAGGCTTTTTGTTTCATTCGGTATGGTATTATCAGCCAAAGAAAAATACACAGTCCTATGCTCAGTTTAATCGGTTGGGAACGATGGCATCTCATGGATGTATCCGATTGACGGTGGCAGACAGCAAATGGATTTATGATAATTGTCCATCCGGCACAAAAGTAGTAATTTACAATTCGCCAAAGGCAGGACCGCTTGGAAAGCCGAAGGCACAGAAGTTATCCGGGCATATGGGATGGGATCCGACTGATCCGGATATTCATAATCCATATTTGATTAAGGTAAAGAGTATCAAGCTGAGTACTACGAAAAAGACATTGGAAATTGGTGGTAAAAAGAAGGATGCTAAGTTTACGATTCGGGTAAAAAAGATTTTACCGAAAAAAGCGATGATCAAGAAGATGAAATACACTTCTTCCAATAAAAAGATTGCAACTGTCAATCAAAAAGGTGTCGTAAAAGCAAAGAAAAAGGGAACTTGTAAAATTTTTGTGGAGACAACCGATGGCAGTAAAATAAAAAAGGTATGTAAGATTACAGTGAAGCAGGTGGAAAAGAAACCGGTTGTTGTGCCAACACCGACACCGGCAGTTACACCGACGCCAACACCGACCCTTACACCAACGCCGTCACAAACGGCAGAACCAACACCGACATCAACGCCGGAATCGGCATTAAATGAGTGACAATAAGAAAAGAGGTAAAAAAATGAGTCAGAGTTACAATCCAAAAGAAATTGAAAAAAAATGGCAGAAAGTCTGGGAAGACGAAAAAGCTTTTCAGGCAACTAATGATTTCAGCAAGCCCAAATATTATGCCCTTGTTGAATTTCCATATCCATCCGGACAGGGACTTCATGTAGGACATCCGCGTCCGTATACGGCACTTGATATCGTAGCACGTAAAAGAAGAATGCAGGGCTACAACGTACTTTATCCGATGGGATGGGATGCGTTTGGTCTTCCGACAGAAAACTATGCAATTAAAAATAAAGTACATCCAAAGGAAGTAACGAAGAAGAATGTTGCAAGATTTAAAGCACAGCTTCAGGCACTTGGCTATTCCTTTGACTGGGATCGCGAAATTAACACAACAGATCCAAATTACTACAAATGGACCCAGTGGATTTTCCTGAAATTATTCAAAGCAGGACTTGCTTACAAGACTGAGATGCCGATTAACTGGTGTACTTCCTGTAAATGCGGTCTTGCCAATGAGGAAGTTGTAAACGGTGTGTGTGAGCGCTGTGGAAGTCCGGTTATCCGTAAGGTAAAGAGCCAGTGGATGCTTAAAATCACGGCATATGCAGATAAATTGATTGATGATTTGGATGGACTTGACTATATTGAGAGAGTCAAAGTTTCACAGAAAAACTGGATTGGACGTTCTCATGGTGCAGAAGTAGACTTCCAGATTAAAGACAAAGAAGAAAAGCTCCGCATTTACACGACACGTCCGGATACTTTGTTTGGTGTAACTTACATGGTAGTATCTCCGGAACATCCATATCTGGATAAGTACAAAGATGAGATTAAAAACTGGGATGAGATTGTAGCCTACCGTGAGATGGCAGCAAGAAAATCCGATTTTGAGAGAACCGAGTTAGCAAAAGATAAAACAGGTGTAGCAATTGACGGACTTTTGGCAATTAATCCGGTAAATGGTGAGGAAATTCCAATCTGGGTATCCGATTATGTATTGATGAGCTACGGAACAGGAGCGATTATGGCGGTACCGGCACATGATACCCGTGACTGGGAATTTGCCAAGAAATTCAATTTGCCGATTCACGAAGTAATTGAAGGCGGTGACGTGGAAAAAGAGGCCTTCACGGATGTTGCTACGGGAACTCTTGTGAATTCCGGATTTTTAACCGGTAAATCCGTAGAAGAGGCAAAGAAAGAAATTATTGCCTGGTTAGAGGATAAGAAAGTGGGAACGGCAAAGAAAAACTTCAAACTGCGTGACTGGGTATTTTCCAGACAGCGTTACTGGGGCGAGCCGATTCCGATTGTAAAATGTGAAAAATGCGGTTATGTACCGATTCCGGAAGAAGAACTTCCGCTTCGTCTGCCAGAGGTAGACAACTATGAACCAACGGATAACGGGGAATCTCCAATTTCCAAAATCCGTTCCTGGGTTGAGACAACATGTCCATGCTGTGGCGGAAAAGCAGAGCGTGAGACAGATACAATGCCTCAGTGGGCTGGTTCTTCGTGGTACTTCCTGCGTTATATTGACCCAACAAATGATGAGGCACTTGCCAGCAAAGAGGCGTTGAACTACTGGCTGCCGGTTGACTGGTACAATGGTGGTATGGAGCATACGACCCTTCACCTTTTGTATTCCCGTTTCTGGCATAAGTTCTTATATGACCAGGGCGTAGTACCAACCAAAGAGCCATATCAGAAGAGAACATCCCATGGTATGATTCTCGGTGAAAATGGCGAGAAGATGAGTAAATCCCGCGGTAATGTTGTAAACCCGGATGATATTGTAAATGTATACGGTGCTGATACACTCCGCACCTATGAAATGTTTATTGGTACGTTTGATGCCGCTGCTGCCTGGTCAGAAGATGGAGTAAAAGGCTGCCGCCGTTTCTTAGAGCGTGTATGGAAGTTAAAAGATATGGTGACAGATGAAGAAGGTTATTCTGCTGACTTAGAGACAAAAATGCATCAGACGATTAAGAAAGTAAGTAATGATTTTGAGACCTTGAAGTACAACACAGCAATTGCTGCCATGATGGCATTGATTAATGACTTCTACAAAAAAGGTTCCGTTACAAGAGATGAGTTTAAGACGCTTCTTGTACTTTTGAATCCGGTTGCACCACATATTACAGAGGAATTGTGGGCTGAGAAAAATTACGGTGGTTATTTGTTCCAGACAAGCTGGCCGGAATTTGATGAGGCAAAAACGGTAGAGGCTGTACAGGAAATTGGTGTACAGGTCAACGGTAAAGTACGTGCGACCGTTAAAATTGCCATTGATGCAGCGAAAGAAGATGCGTTGGCTGCCGGACGGGAAGCAATTGCTGATAAGCTTGCCGGCAAACAGATTGTAAAAGAAATTTATGTACCGGGACGTATTTTGAATTTCGTTGTAAAATAAGTAATTGCAAATGATTTGGAGGTGCAAAAAATGCCTAAGGTAAGTGTCATAATTCCTTATTTCAAGGGACAGGCATATTTGGAAGAATGTGTTCAGAGTATTGAAGAACAAAAGATAGAAGACTTAGAAATTATTGTTGTCAATGATAAAGACGGTCATGAAGTGCCGGATTCCGTAAAAGAGAATCCGCACGTCAAAGTATTTTTGGCAATGGATGAATTGCCGGAAGACGTCATTCGGGCTAATGAGGAGACGGCAGCAGCGTGGCGCGAGCAGAAAATCCACGAGAGAGTGGAGAAACGCTTAGATAGCGCAGAACGCCGCCGCGAGCAGGCCAGGGAAATGGAGAAAAAAGGAGATTCCATCAGCCTCTACACAGATAAAGAACTGCATCCGAGTGAGGAAGATTTGCTTGATGAGTATGAAGAAAAAATCGGGCAGGTATATCCGTTTGGCGTTTCTTTCTGCCGTAACATCGGTTTAGAGAAAGCGACAGGAGAGTACGTTTATTTCATTGACTGTGACGATTACCTGATGGATGGAGCACTGAAACGGCTGCTTGATTTGGCAGAAGAGAAACAGGCAGTTATGACAACCGGTAATAAATACAGTTCTTGGTTTAAACCGGTGAATTTTGATTTTGAAAAAGCAAAACAGGAAACCTTTATTGAGGGCGTAAAACCGTTGGAAGGACAGACGATCCGCGACCGTTTTGTGGAAATGTATTCGGTGCAGCACTTTTTAATCCGCAGGGATTTTGTGATGGAGCATGAACTTTCGTTTGATACAACGACACGTTTTTACAGTGATATGACGTTTTGCGTGAAATTGTTGAAACTGGCATCAGGTAAAATGTGGGTTGATGGTGACAGTCTGTATATCTGGCGTCACCGCAACGACCAGATTCATCTGCCGGCACTCTGCCAGAAAAAGCGTGGACACCGCAGTGGTGAATTTTTGGATGCCTATGATAAATGTCTGCATATTATTAAACCGGAAGATAAAGACCTTCGTTTTGCACTGGACCATTATTTGATGAATTTCTTCTGGCGTAAGTATCCGGCACGAATTTTGAGAGAAAATGCGCCGAAGTTTGCGAAAGCAATGGCAAATATGCCGGAATGGAAAAACGTAATTAAAGAGTATGGTATATTCCAGCGGTTGCAGTTGTCAATTACCCGCAAGGGGAAATTGCGTATGGCAAAACCGGTTATGAAATTTAATAAGTGGCGCAAAAAGAAAAAAGGTTTGCTTGGAAGCCGTATTCAGTGGTACCGTGTGCTGGAACGCCACATTTTCAAGAAAATGCCACTGCGCCATGACTGGGTATTTATCGAGAGTTTCTTCGGAAAGAGTTACTCCGACAGCCCGAAATACCTGTATGAATATCTGCAAAAGACCAGAGGGGACAAGTACCGTTATATTTGGGTATTAAACAACAAATCCGAAGCACTTGCAAAAACCGGAAAACATACGAGAGTAAAGATGAATAGTCTTCGTTATGTGTATTACGCATCCCGTTGTGGATATCGTATTTTCAACGTGCGTCAGCCTGCTTGGAATAAAAAGCGTCCGGGTGTTGTTTTCCTGGAAACATGGCATGGTACACCGCTTAAGAAACTGGCATTTGATATGGATGATATTACATCTGCAAGTCAGAATCATAAGACATTGTTTTATAAGCACGGCCGCGAGTGGAATTATTTGATTTCAGCCAACCGTTTTTCAACGGATGTGTTTGAGCGTGCGTTTGTTTATGACAGAGATAAGATTTTGGAATATGGTTATCCGAGAAATGATATTCTATATGCGGATAACAAAGAAGAAATTGCTGCCGAAGTGAAGAAAGAACTTGGTATTCCGGAAGGAAAACGAGTAATTTTGTATGCGCCAACCTGGCGTGATAACCAGTTCTATGACCGCGGTAAATATAAGTTTACGCTTGCTCTTGATTTAGGCAGACTGCAAAAAGAATTTGGCGGGGACAGTGTTGTACTTTTGCGTACACATTACTACATTGCCGATATTTTGGATTTGACCGAGTACGAAGGATTTGTTTATAACGGAAGCCAGTACGAAGATGTATCTCGTCTGTATCTGGCATCGGATATTTGTATTACCGATTATTCTTCTGTATTCTTTGACTTTGCAAACTTAAAGCGTCCGATTTTGTTCTACGCATATGACTTTGATGAGTATGCAGACGAAATCCGAGGCATGTATATGGATATGGAGAAAGAACTTCCGGGTCCGATTCTCCGCACCAACGATGCCGTTGTCGATGCTTTGCATCATATGGATGCGATTGAGGAAACTTACAAAGAACGCTACGAAGAATTTTACGAGAGATTTTGCAGCGTGGATGATGGACATGCTTCTGAGCGCGTGATTGAAAAAGTGTTTGGCGAGCGTGAAAACGGTACATTGGATACAGAGCAGTAAGTAAGCTACAAGGAGGAACAACGTGCGTAAAGGAATTTATCATTTGGTAAAACAGATTGTCGTTTTGTTTTATTACTTAATGTGCAATCTGTGCCCGGTAAAACAAAATCGCATTGTTTTTGACAGCAGCCTTGGAAAAAGTTATTCCGGAAATCCGAAACACATTTACGAATATCTCATGGCAAATGGATATGATTTGAATTGGGATTGTATTTGGTTTTACGAGAATGAAAAGTATAATATTCCGGGGATGAGCAGACAGGTCCGCTATGGGCGTCTGCGCTATCTGTACTACATGGCGACGGCGAAAGTGTGGGTGTTTGATACAAGACAGCCGGAGTTTTTGCTGCGCCGCAAGGGAACCTATTATATTCAGACATGGCACGGAACGCCGCTCAAAAAACTGGCACTGGATATGGAAGATGTATTCATGGTGGGTGAGAGCGACATTGATTCCTACAAAGAACATTTTACGAAAAACGTTCATACATGGGATTTTTTGATATCCCAAAATCCGTTTTCCTCGGAGACATTTCGACGGGCATTTGATTTCCACCGAGAAATGTTAGAATACGGATATCCGAGAAATGATATATTGTTCCGGGAGAATACGACAGAGGGAATCCGAAGTTTTAAGAGAAAACTGGGACTTCCGGAGGATAAAAAGATTATTTTGTATGCGCCAACCTGGCGAGATGACGAATTTTCGGAAGATGATAAATACGAGTTCCGTCCACAGATTTCTTTTGAAAAACTGCAAAAAGAACTGGGCGATGAGTACATTATGATTGTCAAATACCATTATCTGATTATGGATGCGATTGACTGGTCGCCGTATGAGGGATTTATTTATCATTTTGACCAGAGCCGCGATATTGCAGAGTTGTTTTTGGTGTCCGATATACTAATTACGGATTATTCTTCCGTAATGTTTGATTATAGTATTTTGAACCGTCCGATGTTTTTCTTTGCTTACGATTTTTATAAATACAAAAATGAACTTCGTGGATTTTATTTCAGTTACAGCAAAGAGATGCCGGGACCAATTTCAACAACGACGGATGAGCTGATTGAGGATATCCACTCGTATGATTATTCGGTTTATGCAGAGCGGTATGAAAAGTTCAAGAAAAAATATAATTCCATCGATGATGGCAGGGCGGCAAGCCGGGTTTTACATTTGATGAAGCAGTTGATTCCGAGCAAACGAATAGACGTTTATTATGAGTAATTGCAGCAAAGGAGGCATTTTGCAATGGAAACAATTAAGAGTTTTACCGTGGACCACAAAAGACTTCTGCCGGGAGTTTATGTAAGCAGAAAAGACAGTACCGGACATGATGTGGTAACAACATTTGATATTCGTATGACAAGACCGAATTTTGAGCCGGTGATGAATACGGCTGAGATTCATACGTTAGAGCATCTGGGGGCAACCTTTTTGCGGAATCATGAAGAATGGAGCGATAAGATTATTTATTTTGGTCCGATGGGATGCCGTACCGGTTTTTATCTTTTGCTTGCCGGTGACTATGAATCGGAAGATATTATCTCACTGCTTCGTGAAATGTTTGAGTTTGTCTGTCATTTTGAGGGCGAGATTCCGGGTGCAGCACCGGAGGCGTGTGGCAATTATTTAGACCAGAATCTGCCGATGGCAAAATATCTGGCTGAAAAATATTTAGAACATGTTTTGACTGGAATTACGCCGGATCGTCTGAAATATTAATCAGACCATAGAAAAAAGGAATAGGCTTCGCGTCTTGCGCATAGGATATACAGGAAATGTAGTTCGTTTGTTTGAAGGCGGGGTCTGAGATGATGAAATGGGATAGCCGAATGCATAATACAAGAAGTGTACAGGTATTAAAAGTGGCAATCCCATTTTTTGATGTATCGGAGGGAGAACTCATTGATGTAGAGGGATTGCTTCAGGCAATTCATCCTTTGACCTGCGGCAGAGAGCGGAAGATGATGGATTCTGTGATGTCCTTTTTTCAGATGCGCCATATGATGGATTTGTTTCGCATGATGCGTGAAATGCAGAAAGCAAATGAGGCATCGGGGGCAGAAGGCACGGAAAATCCATTTGAAATGTTAAAGATGCTTATGCCGGAGGAGAGTCAAAAGGATTTTGAAATGATTTCTTCTATGATGGAAATGATGCAGGCAGCTTCTGTGGAACAGCCCGAACAAGCGGAAAATGAGGGAGAGGAAGAAGAAAATGAGCACATCGATGTTTGACGAGTATGACATTTTTAAAACAATGCATCCGGTAAAATTGCAGGTTATGAAGGAACTGGCTGAGAATATGCAGGGTAAAAGCATGAAAGATGCGGCACCGCTTTTGATGGCGGCAACGACAAAGCTGAAAAATCATAATTTATCTTTTTCACCGGAGGAATCGAAAGTTTTGCTTGAAATTCTGACTAGAAACATGAGTCCGCAGGAGAAAGCGAAGGTGGAAATGATGAAAAATGTTGTGGCAAGGCAGAAGAAAAAGTAAGAAAGGAAAGGGCATAAAACAGAACATGAATTGACCTTTTTGGCGCCACATCGTGAAATTGCAACCCGAGGTATGACTTTGGCTTGGTGACCGCTATCTGGTGGCTCCTGTCATGGACGAGACCGGTGAAGTGACGTATTACCTTCCACAGGGACAGTGGAAAAATTATTTCACCGGCGAAACCAGACAGGGCGCACTTTGGATAACGGAAACGGTTGATTATTTTACCATTCCGCTCTGGGAAAGGGTGACTTCGGATTGAAAGAAAATATCTTTTACCGAAGTACCAATCCATAAGGAATAGGTACCTTCGTTTATCACAAAGGTTTGATTTTTACAGTTATAGGTGGCAAAGTCCTTTTTTTCTAGGCAGAGGGAAACATGTTTTGTTTCCTGTGGGGCGAGTGCCACCTTTTTAAATGCCCTCAATTGTTTTTTTGGCTGCCCTTCTTCCGGGATGCCGACATAGAGCTGTATGGTTTGTGCACCTGCTCTGTTTCCGGTGTTCGTAATCCGGCAGTGGCAGCAAACAGTTTCATCGTCGGTTTTCTCAACAGAAAAATCATGCAAATCAAAGGTTGTGTAGCTAAGACCGTATCCAAATGGGAAGAGAACCGGAATTTCCTCGGTTTCATAATAGCGGTAGCCAACCATTAACTTTTCTGTGTATTCCACATGACGTTGACCGGAATTATCCACTGTACCCGGATAGGATTTGAATTTTTCGGTCGGTGTATCACAAAGGCGAACCGGATAGGTTTCCGCCAAGTGTCCGGATGGATTTACCTCGCCAAATAGAATCCGTGCTAAAGCAAGTCCGCCATGCATGCCGCAGTAGCTTGTCTGAATCAGTGAGTTTACTTCTTTTATCCATGGCATTTCAACCGGACCGCCGTTGATCAGTACCACGGTGAGATTTTTACATTTTTCTGTCAAAGCCTCAATCACTTCGTTTTGTCCATATGGAAGTGTCATGTCCGGGCGGTCAAATCCTTCGACGTCATAAGCGTGGTTTAATCCACCGATGAAGATGACTTCATCGTAGGACGAGCAGGCATCCAGTGCCTCTTTCAAATACTTTTCGCGAATCGGACGGATTTCTTTGTCAAACTGTTCTTTTCCGCGGTCTGTTGTATAATCTACATCCAGACTTTCTGCCTGCCAGTCGACTTCACCGGCTACATGTTTTTCGTTATCCACGTAATAACCCGGCAGCCAGTCAATCTGTGCATCACCGCCGAGCACCATACGCATGCCAAGCAGTGGCGAAATATCATAAAGTGCTTTGATTTCCGCACTTCCGCCGCCGGCAGCATGTGTTCTTTTGGCGTTATCGCCGAGGACAAGAATTTTCTTTGTTTCCTTGGAAAGCGGGAGATGTGCCGTGTCATTTTTTAACAGGACAATTCCTTCTTCCGCAATCTGCTGAATGGTTTGCTGATGGTCTTTTGTGTTTGTGCAGCCTTTATTTCTGGTTTTGTCACCGAGCTTAATCCGCTCCATCATTGTTAAAATCCGCTCAATCCGCTTGTCAATTACGGATTCGTCGATTTTTCCGGATTTTACTTTTTCAAGAAGTGGATTTGCTAACTTATAATAGTCAAAATCCGGTGTGACGGACATTTCCATATCAACCCCGTTTAGAGCGGTTTTTTCCGTGTTGTGTACGCCGCCCCAGTCAGAAATTGTAACCCCATCATAGTGCCATAAATCACGCAGAATCTTTTTTAAAAGCGTTGCATTTTCACAGCAAAATTCGCCGTCATATTTATTGTAGGCACCCATCACACTATACGAGCCACCTTCCATTAATGCATCATAAAATGCCGGCAGATATAATTCAAAAAGTGTTTTGTCATCGACTTTGGTATCGACACTTAATCGGTCACACTCCTGATTATTCAGGGCAAAATGTTTCACACAAGCAGCTACATCCTGTGACTGGATTCCCTGCACCAAAGGAACTGCCATACGTCCGGTAAGGTGTGGATCCTCGCTCATATATTCAAAGTTTCTTCCACACAGAGGAGTCCGTTTGATGTTGATGCCGGGTGCTAAAATGACATCTTTTCCTCGTCCGCGTGCCTCATCCCCTAACACTTCGCCAAATTTACGGGCAAGGTTAGGATTCCACGTGGTGCAAAGACACGTATTACTCGGCAGCCAGCTTACGAAATCCGTTGTATCATCAATTGGTGTCCAACTGTCATTTTCAAATTCCTGACGAACTCCGCTTGGTCCATCTGACATAACAAGCGAAGGAATATTAAGTCGTTTTACTGCACCGGAACGAAAAAGTCCGGCGGCATGAATCATCGCTATTTTTTCTTCCAGAGTGAGTTTGGAAATGATGTTTTTCTGGTTCATGAAATACCTCCTTTTTACTTGTAAAATCGTCCAAAACATCTTGAGATTAGTATAGCATAGGTGGTGGTTTTTTGGAAGTTCCGTAAAATGTCTCAAATAAATTTGCACCTCTTGTGCCGCTTTCGCTTATCAAACACGCAGGGGTATCGGCATGTAAACTACAATTTGCCGAAAGCGTTGCAATTGTTACTTTCATGAGGTTTGGGGTTGTGGTAAAATGAGGGATAGCAAAATACGGAGGATGCAGACGATGAATAGTAAAGAAAAAGATGAATATGTGAATCAGGCAATGGAGAGAATGACATCGATGGAGCCATATTATTGTAATCCATTTGATAATCCAAAGGAATTGAAGGAGAGAGCAAGTGATTTGCTGAAGCGTTTGAATTCTTTGGGGGATAATGCTCAGGAAGAAAAAGAAAGTATTATGTGGCAGTTGTTTGGAACTTACAATAAGCTTGCATTTCCGGGGGATGGTTTTAAGTGCGATTATGGATTTAATATTCATTTTCATGGACTTGCAGTTATCAATTACAACGTGGTGATGTTGGATACTTCACCAATCAACATAGGAGCGGGTGCATTTATTGCTCCCGGTGTGTGTCTGGCGTGTTCCGGACATGCGATTCATCCGTCTCAGAGAAACCGCATGTTGACAAGTGCGCCGATAACGCTTGGAGAAAATGTGTGGCTCGGTGCCAATGTGACAGTTGTAGGCGGTGTGTCAATTGGTGATGGAAGTGTTATTGGTGCTGGCAGTGTAGTGACAAAAGATATTCCGGCAGGAGTGATTGCAGCAGGTTCCCCATGTAAAGTGATACGTGAGATTACTGAAGATGACTTACTTGAGGAAATACAATAGCGAAAAATGCCAAAACGCCGAAAAATAAAATGCCAAAACGCCGAAAAATAAATTGCCAAAACGCCGAAAAATGATATAATTTTATTGGAGGTGGCTAATTATGAGAGAATATAAACCACGTATTGTGGATGAAATATTAAAAGATAAGCTTGAGGCGAAAGGAGCAGTTGTTATTGAAGGACCCAAATGGTGCGGAAAAACGACGACGGCAATGCAGATTGCTCGTAGTGTCTTAAGAATGGATGAGCCGAGCAAACGGGAAACGAATATTCAGATGTCTGAGATTGCTCCAGAAAGGTTATTAAAAGGTGACACTCCAAGATTGATTGATGAATGGCAAATTGCTCCAAAACTGTGGGACGCTACAAGGTACGAGGTGGATACAAGAGGTGAGGAGGGGCAATTTATTCTGACTGGCTCAGCAGTGCCGGTAGATTCAAAGGATATAACACATTCGGGGACGGGACGTTTTACATGGCTGACAATGAGACCGATGTCATTATACGAATCAGCCGATTCCACGGGACAAGTGAGTTTGAAAGATTTATTTGATAAACCAGACAGCCTAGAAGGAGAAAATAATTTAAATATAGATAAATTGGCATTTTTGATTTGCAGAGGGGGATGGCCTCATGCTGTTGGAATGAGAGAAAAGATTGCATTAGCACAAGCAGAGGATTATTATGAGGCTGTTATAAAATCAGATATTAATAGGGCAGATGGCGTGAGCAAAAATCCTGAAAGAGTAAAGAGATTGTTGAGGTCTTTGGCAAGAAATCAAGGTGCACAAATTGCAAATACAATGTTGAAAAATGATATTGTATCAAATGATACAGAATCATTAAATGAGGATACTATTGCGTCATATTTAAATGCATTGAAAAAGATTTTTGTGATTGAAGATATGCCAGCTTGGAATCCCAATTTAAGATCCAAAACATCCATTCGTTCATCGGATACAAGATATTTTGTGGATCCCTCAATTGCAGTATCTGCGTTGGGGGCTGGACCGCAGGACTTAATAAATGATTTAAATACCATGGGATTGTTATTTGAAACATTGTGTGTTAGGGATCTTCGCGTTTATGCAGAAAAAATAGGTGGCAGTGTCTTGCATTATAGAGACAAATCAGGATTGGAATGTGACACGGTAATTCATCTTAAAAATGGTCGATATGGATTGGCTGAAATAAAATTAGGTGGTCAAAAACTTATTGAGGAGGGAGCAGCTAATTTAAAGGCGTTATCTAACAAAATTGACACTTCCAAAATGCTGGCACCGTCATTTTTAATGATAATTATAGGTGTAGGCGAGTTTGCATACAAAAGAGAAGATGGTATCTTTATAGTACCAATCGGATGTTTAAAGGATTGATGCCTTATGCGAAAGGAGAGGTTATGAATATTACCGTATATCTTGGAGCCAGCAAAGGGAACGATAATACACTTGCTAATGCAGTGAGAGAACTTGGTACATGGATTGGAGAAAGTGGAAATTCGCTTGTTTACGGAGGCTCTAAATCCGGGCTGATGGGTGAGATTGCAGAAAGTGTGCTGCGTGCAGGGGGGAAGGTTACCGGTGTGGAACCACAGTTTTTTATTGATGCAGGTTTTTTGTACGAAGATGTTACAAATCTAATTGTGACAAAGGATATGTCAGAACGAAAGGCGAAGATGATTGAACTGGGAGATGCATTTATTGCATTTCCTGGCGGCACTGGTACATTGGAAGAAATCGCGGAAATTATGTCGAAAGTGTCGTTAGGACACTTGGATGCTCCGTGTATTCTTTATAATCTTAACGGTTATTATGACAGTTTAAGGGATTTACTTCGGCATATGATTGAGAAAGATTTATCAACCGAGGAGAGGCAGCAGGAAATTTATTTTGCTGAAAATCTTGAGCAGATTAAGGAGATTCTTTTGAAGGAATAATCAGTAAAAAACATTTGACAATTAAAAAAATTACAAATATAATACTTTATTGAACGAGTAGCAAAATTGCGTAAATCCAGTTTTGCTGCTCTATTTTTTTGCAGAAAAAAGGAGGATTCACATGACTGAAAATAACAAAATGAGGGAAATGCCGGTTTATAAACTTATGATTCAAATGGGGATTCCAATGATTTTATCGATGGCATTGCAGGCGGTTTATAATATCGTGGACAGTGCTTTTGTTGGCAATATGAAGGAGGGGAGCGAGGCTGCGCTGAATGCTCTTACACTTGTGTTTCCGGTGCAGATGCTTATGGTTGCAATTGCAATTGGAACCGGAGTGGGAACGAATGCGCTTCTTGCAAGAACGCTTGGACAGGGAGATTCTAAAAAGGCGGCAATGGTTGCAGGAAACAGTTTGTTTCTGGGTGTGATTATTTATGTGATTTGTTTTTTGTTTGGAATTGTTGGGGTGAATGCATATATTTCATCACAGACAGCGAATCCGGAAGTGCTTTCTATGGGAACCAGTTACCTTAAAATCTGCTGCGTGCTTTCTTTTGGAATTGTTTTCTTTTCCTTGTTTGAAAAATTACTGCAGGCGACGGGGCGCTCACTGTATTCTACGATTGGTCAGGTGGCAGGTGCGGTAATCAATATCATTCTTGACCCGATTATGATTTATGGTATTGGACCAGTTCCGAAAATGGGTGTGGAGGGAGCCGCTTATGCAACGGTAATTGGACAGATTGCTTCGGCTGTACTGCTGTTTGTTTTTCATATCAAATTAAATAAAGAATTTGAACATGGATTCAAGTATATGAAGCCGGATGGTAAAATTATAAAAGAAATTTATGCAATCGGTCTTCCGGCGATTATTGCACAGGCACTTATGTCCATTATGGTATATGTGATGAATCTGATATTGAAATTTGATGCTTCTGCACAGACTGCATATGGGCTTTTCTATAAAGTGCAGCAATTTGTTTTGTTCCTTGCTTTTGGCTTGAGGGATGCGATTACGCCGATTCTTGCATTTGCTTATGGAATGCGAAGTAAAAAAAGAATTCAGGACGGAATGAAATATGGTATTATTTTTACGATTGGCTTGATGATTTTAGGGATTTTTATTACAGAAGTTTTTTCGGGACAATTTGCTGCCTTGTTTAACGCCGGTTCATCCAGAGAGTATTTTGTCGGAGCCATGAGAATTATTTCCATCAGTTTTCTTTTTGCGGGAATTAATGTTGCATATCAGGGAATTTATCAGGCGTTAGATGGGGGAATGGAATCGCTTGTTATTTCACTTCTCAGGCAGATGATTATTATTTTACCATTAGCAGAAATTTTTTCTATTTTAGTAAAAAATGGGCAGGCTGGGGTGTCACTTATTTGGTGGGCATTTCCGATTACAGAATTTGCAGCATGTTTGTTAGGTTGCGTATTTTTAAGGAGAATCCGAAAAAACAAAGTGGAATCTTTGCAGTGAGGTTAGCGTAAAAAAACTTTCGGAAAAATAAATATTGAAAAAGGCAGCTCCTTTGTATAAAGTTTTAAGTGCCGAAACAAAAAACGCAAAATAGCACGTGCGATTGAACGCTTGACGATGAATGTGCAGTCGGAAGACGATGACTACCTTGATTATTTGATTACCGTTGATATTTTTTCGGAAGGAACCGATATTGTTGAAGTAAATCAAGTAATTATGCTTCGCCCAACTCAATCGCCGATCGTATTTATTCAGCAGTTGGGGCGTGGCCTCCGAAAAGCAGAGGGGAAGGAATATGTTGTAATTCTCGATTTTATTGGAAATTATAAAAATAATTTCATGATTCCAATTGCACTATTCGGAGACAGAAGTTACAATAAAGATAATATCCGAAGATATTTGAGGGAAGGCAGCCGCGTTATTCCCGGTGCAAGTACGATTCATTTTGATTCAATACGCAGGAAATTATTATCATTTTTTGAAAATGATTGATAAGGAGTATAGCGGAGAAATGACGGACAGGGAAGAAATTCGAAGATATAGTGAAGTATCACAAAAAAGAGGATATTGCAAAGAGTACAATGTATGATGACAAAGGAAGATTTCTTCCCATTATGAATTTTCAACTTCAAATGAGTCATCCGGTGAGAGAAGATATTTATCAGTATTTTGTGAATGAATAGAGGTACGAAATGAAGACGATACATGTAGTGGCGGTGGTTATAGAAGCTGTCGATGAACAAGGAAAAGAAATACTTTTTGCTACCCAAAGAGGGTACGGAGATATGAAAGGCAGCTGGGAATTCCCCGGTGGAAAAATTGAGCCGGGAGAAACGCCGCAAGAGGCACTCAAACGAGAAATACAGGAAGAACTTGATACCAAAATCAAGGTGGGAAGTCTTATTGATACATTGAAGCAAAGTAAACTTATAACCCCAGAAAAGGAAGTGTGATATGAGAAAAAAATTAAGTGTATTATTATTGATTTTAGCGTTAATTATGAACCAAGCTGCTCCAATGGGCATTAAGGCGGCGGATGCAGCAGATGAAGTTAAGGTTTATGTGGAAAATGGAGAAGGCAGTCTTACGGAAGGTGACGGAACCGCCCAAAGACCGTATCAAAATATACGTACGGCCTTGAAGCAGATTCAGACGGGACAGACACTTGTACTTGTGGGTGAAGTCTCCTACACCAAATACGAGACGTGCGAAGACGGATCTCCGAAACCATTATTTGTTGATAAAGATATCACGATTGTTGGTTCAGATACGTCAGCAGGTTTGAAAATACGCAGTATGATTCAGCTGGGAGCGGATGTTACGTTTCGTGATATGTGGCTGCAAATGGTGCCGCAGGCAGGGAATGCACGTGGGACAACAATTTATGCGGCGGGACATACGCTGGTGTTGGATGCGGTAGATACGAGAGTAGGAACCAGTACATTGCAGGACGATGTGAGGCCATTGATCAGCGGTGGCGCGTACCAGGGAGAGGAAGGAAAGATGGGAAGCCACACAACGATTAAAGTGGTCAATCCCATATCCCAGACTAAGATAGCTGCAATTTATGCAGGAGATTATTATCGCGATTCCGAACAAGACAAAGTGGATATAGAACTGGATTCCAAATTGGTAGACACGGAGATTCATGCAGCGGGTGCCGATGGTCATACATTGACAGGAAATGTAAATGTTACACTGGGAAAAGATAGTAATGTAACGGATTTTGACAAGACGGATCTGATAGGTGAGTTGAATGTCAATGTGAAAGCGGGGGCTCATATTGATACCTTGTCATTTTCCGGTATCAATAATCTTACGATGGCAGAAAAGTCGCGGATCACGCTCCCTAAGGAGGCGGATTTTAACGTAAATAACGTCTTTTGCGAGAAAAATGCGGTGCTTGATCTCAGACAAATGTCAACGAATCCGAGTGTTGCAAACAATTTTACCGGTGTAACGGTATCCGGCGAGGATCAAACATGTGGCTCCGTTTTGGTTGGAAATGATACTACACTTGAGATAAAAGGAGAAGTCTATGGTCTAACAAAATTAAACGTAAATGGCTCAGAATATATGGCGAGATTTGTGGAGAATCATTGTTACATACAGGCAAAGGCCTCTTCGAGTGGGAATTTTACAATTGAGGGCACGCAGTATACAAATTTTCAATTAAATAAAAAGAAAACCGAAGAAATATATTCCTGGATTATTGGAAAACTGGAAAATGAGGACGCAGATGACTTTTATTGGATTGGAGATGCAGATAAAAAATCTGTGATCAGTCAGCAGGGAAAAGAATATTATTATCCGGTTGAATTTAAAAAGGCAGATGGTACGGTTTATAAGCCAACGTTTGAGGAACTTTTTTATGATTACGATTTGGCATTGACGAAGGAAAACGGGGAAGCGGTTGATTTAGAGGAAGCGGCTTTCTGCAGTTGGGATGAGGAGTGTATTAACGAGGGGCAAAGCCAATATAATCAGGTGATTGTATGTATATACGACTGGGAGAACTGTAAGGGTGAACTGACATTGACGCTGACCCATTCGAAAACCGGCAAGAGTATATCGCGAGTGCTTTTGGTGGGCGCGCAACAGCCGATTCCGACAGTAACCCCAACCATGACTCCAACGCCGACTCCAACGCCGACGGCAACGCCAACCGTAGCGCCGACAACAACACCAACGCAGGTGCCGACGCCGGCCCCAACCATGATCCCAACACCGACGCCAACTGTAGCGCCAACGCAGGTGCCAACGCCAACGCCAACCGTAGCGCTGACAACAGCGCCAACGCCAACCGTAGCGCCAACAACAGCGCCAACGCAGGTGCCAACGCCAACGCCAACCGTAGCGCCGACAACAACACCAACGCAGGTGCCGACCCCAACGCCGACGGTTCCAACTCCGGCTGCGACAGAAGTACCAAGCTCAACACCCGATGCCACACCTGTAATACTTCCAACGCTACCAACGGTAACACCATTGCCGCCAACTAGTGAACCGCGGGCATTTACATTGAACAAGACATCTGTCACATTGTATACAAAAGGGAAAAAAATCATACAGCTTAGTGCTGATACAGAAAGTGTAGTGAAATATACATCTGACAATGAAAAAGTGGCAGCTGTAGATGAAAATGGCCGGGTAACAGCAAAAAAAGCAGGAACTGCTTTGATTACTGCGAGTGCAGATGGTTATCAGAGCACGTGCAGGATTGTTGTAAAGAAACCAACATTTAAAGTGGCGAAAAAGATGATAAAGGTCAAAAAAGGGAAAAAGGCTCGTATTATTGTTAAAGTCCGTCCAACAACGAAAGTTGTATTTGCTTCCGCGAATAAAAAGATTGCAGCAGTTACCAAAAAGGGAATGCTAAAAGGCATGAAGAAGGGGCGGACAAAAATAAAAGTAAAGTGTTATGGAATAACGAAGACAGTTATTGTTATCGTGAAATAATCCGATATAGGAGGTAGGTATGAACATCCAAATCTTTGGCAGTAAAAAAGACAATGACACAAAAAAGCACAGCGTTTTTTCAAGGAACGGGGAATCCGGTTTCAATACATTGATCTGCGGGAAAAGACACTAAGCAAAGGCGAATTCCGATCGGTGGCAGCCGTCAATGGCGGACTGGAAGGCATGATTAACAAAGAATGTAAGGACCGGGATGCTCTTGCATTGGTGACGTATATTGCGGAAGAGGATAAATTGGATAAGATACTTGAAAATCCGCAGATTTTAAAAATTCCGATCGTTCGCAATGGCAGACAGGCGACACTGGGATATCAGCCGGATGTGTGGAAGACGTGGGAATAAAGGAGCTGCCTATGAATCAAGATACTTTATGTATCTCAAGAAAAAGAATATTGGGAAGAATGCTTTTCGTGGAATTCCGAGAAAAGCATCGGTTTATGTGCCGCCCGGAAAAATGAAAAGCTATCGAAAATGGCTGAAAAAAGCAGGATTGAAGTGCCAAGGAGGAAAAAAATGGAAAAGATAAGATGGGGAGTTTTAGGAACAGCAGGAATTGCCAGAGATTGCAGCATACCGGGAATGCAGAAGGCAGAAAATTGTGAACGGTATGGAATTGCAGGGCGCAGCTTGAAAAAAGCAGAAGATTATAAAGATATGTTTGGGTTTGAAAAAGCATACGAAGGGTATGAAGCACTTTTGTCAGACCCCAAAGTGCAGGCAGTTTATATTCCGCTTCCAAATAATCTTCATTATGAATGGGTAAAAAAAGCTATTGCAGCAGGAAAGCATGTGCTGTGCGAAAAACCATTGGCGCCGACACCCAAACAAACAGTAGAACTTTTTGAGGCAGCAAAAGAGAAGGGGGTATTTTTAATGGAAGCATATGCCTACCTTCACAGTCCTTTTGTTACAGCACTTAAAAAAGAAATTGAAGAAGGAACAATTGGAGAAATCCGTTATATTGAATCTCAGTTTTTGACTTCATATTATGATAAGAGCAACATTCGTCTGCACAAAGAAAATTATGGGGGTGCAGTTTATGATCTTGGCTGTTATAATACAAGTATGCTGTTAAAACTTTTGGAAGATATGCCATCCCGGGTAAAAGCAATGGCACAGTATGATGAAAATGGCGTTGATATATATACAGCTGCATTGTTAAATTATGAAAATGATGTACGTGCATCGATAACATGCGGGATGATTTTTGAAAAAGATAAGCCGCATCGTTATGATAGATTGTATATTCACGGAACAAAAGGCGACATCAAATCCGATACGAAATTTAACCAAGAGGGAAATGCTTCCTATACGTTGATTATTGAAGGAAAAGAGCAGATTCGAAATGTATACTGCCCACATAATTATCAATTAGAAATAGAGCAGCTGGGAAGATGCATAATCGAAGGCGAGACCCCTGTTGTGACAGCTGATTTTTCGATTAAAAATGCAAAAATACTAGATGCTATATTGCAAGAGATCGGTTACTTTGAAAGTAATGTAATGTGAGCACAACGAAATTTCGGCATTTATAAGAGGACACAAAAAAAACACAAAAAAATTAGTACTCATCTATTGACAGTGCTAACAATTAGCGGTATAACATAGTTAACGATAAGGAAAGGGGTTACGAAAAGGAACCCGGATCCGAATCGAAATTTAACAATCGACACTTCAGATTTCTCTGATGGTGCTAATAATACAAAAGTCTAAGTGCCTATGGTGTTTTGCAGGAACCCATATTTCCGACACTTGTTACAAGAAGGAAAGGAGAAATGACTTATGTTAAGACCTAGTATTTTTGGAGAGAGTTTGTTTGATGATTGGATGGATGATTTTCCATTTGGTAAGGAATTTGAGAAGGCTATGTTTCCGGCGAAAGATCCTCTTTATGGAAAACATGCAAAGAACATGATGAAGACAGATGTCCGCGAGACAGATGATGCGTATGAGGTTGACATTGATCTGCCTGGCTTCAAGAAAGATGAAGTAACCGCTGAACTGAATGATGGTTATATTACCATTTCGGCAGCAAAAGGTTTGGACAAAGATGAAAAAGATAAAAAGACCGGTAAGTACATTCGTAAAGAACGTTATGCCGGCAGCATGAGCCGAAGTTTTTACATCGGTGAGGGAATTACCCAGGATGAGATTTCGGCGAAGTATGAAAATGGTATCTTGCAATTGAAGATTCCGAAAAAGACAGACAAAGCAGTTGCTGGTAAAAATTATATCGCAATTGAAGGATAATCATTCAACAAGTCCCCTTCAGAGATTGAGCCCTCTGAAGGGGACTTGTTTTTTAGCAAAAACCATTGTAAGATTTGAAACGTACTTTATATTCTTTCATTTGCTGCCCTTCACGGCTTTCTATTTTCGTTGAATTTCCCGTAGGAATCTCATAGTATACTTAAATAAAATTACAATAATTTACTGGAAATAAATAGATGCCGCAGTGAGAAAAAACTGGTTTGAAAGGATATCCTATGTTACAATGTGGATATAAAAAATGGAGGTTAGCAGGAATGAATATTAGAAGGGCAAAAGAAAAAGATATCGAACGAGTGATGGAATTATTAGGACAGGTACTTCAAATCCATGCGGACATACGCCCTGATATTTTTATTCCGGGGACAACAAAATATACAAAAGATGAGCTGGCAGAAATGATAAAGGACGATACAAAGCCAATTTATGTGGCGGTGGATGAAAAGGATGATTGCCTTGGCTATGCATTTTGTCAATTGAGGAAACAGCCGTTTTCAGAGAATATGATACCGTTTACGGCGCTTTTTATTGATGATTTGTGCGTGGATGCGAAAACCAGAGGCCAGCATATCGGAGAGCTTTTATTTGAATATGTGAAAGAGGAGGCAAAGCGCCTTGGCTGTTATGAGGTAACGCTCAATGTGTGGGCCGGAAATACATCGGCAGAAAAATTTTATGAGAAAATGGGACTGAAAACAAAAGAGAGACAAATGGAATATATTTTGTAAGAAGATGGGTACATGGAAATTGATCTTTGTTTTCCGTTGAAGTGACGAAGAACACCATTTTAAGAGAGAGGAGACATCATGGCATTAGAGGAGACGGTTTTGGATGGGGAAGAATGTGACTGGTGTAATTTGACAGAAAAGAAAAAGGAGTATTTACTGTTTACCACTGATTTTTGGTCTGCTTATTTAGCAGATGAACAAGATTATGTTGGGCGATGCGTTTTGGTTTTAAAAAGACATTGTGGTTCTCTATCAGAGCTTACGGATAAGGAATGGCTTGATTTGAGATGTGTTGTAAAGTGCATGGAAAGTTGTTTTAAATCAGTTCTTGGCGCAACGATGTGCAATTGGAGTTGTTTGATGAACAGTTTTTACAAAGAATCTCCAGCAAACCCTCATTTGCATTTACATGTCAGACCAAGATTTAAAAATCCAATTGTAATTAATGGTAATCAATATGTGGATGAGGAATTTGGACATCATTATGACAGAAACAAAAACTCAAAAATAACACTTAAAGACAGGCAGACAATATATGAGTGGATGAAAAACAATTTGAAGGGATACGGCTGAGTATTTATTAGAGGATGGAGTTACATGGAAGAAAAATATTTTAATCGTTACCGTTCATTTTGCAGAAGTCTAAGAAATTTAGAGAAGAGTAAGTTTGCAGACCCGACAGCGGAGTTTGTTTTAGAGGGGACTATTCGGAATTATATACTGACATTTGACTTGGCTTGGAAAGTTATGAAGGATATTTTGGTTAAACAGCTGGAAATAACAGATTTTGCTATTGGTTCTCCAAGAGAAGTTTTGCAATCAGCATTTACAAATGGATTAATTAGTGATGATATATGGCTAAAAATGCTAAAAACAAGAAATTTATTAGCACATGATTATGATGGTATTATAGCAAAGAAAAACTTTCGGGCAATTATTTCAAATTATTATGATGCTTTTGATGGGCTTAAGGATGCAATTACTAAGTTTTATGATGGAAGTTTGCTATCAATTGATGGTTTTGACTAGTAGTTGAATTCATATAATATTTTCTAGTTTTTATTTACATTATATTTTGGATATGATATGTTGGAAACATAAAAATAATACAAATGATGGAGGAACTCCCAAATGAGAAATTTACAAAAACCTACGATGATTTTACTTATGATATGCCTTGTGATGACAATGCTTATCAGTCCGGCAAGTAACGTACAGGCGGCAAAAAAGAAGATAAAAATTAGCAAAAAGTCAGTAACGTTAGTAGTTGGAAAAAAAGTAACCATAAAAGTAAAGAATGCGCCAAAAGGTAAAAAAGTCACATGGAGCAGTAACAAGAAAAAAGTTGCAACAGTCAATAAAAAGGGAGTTGTAACTGCGAAAAAAGCAGGAAAAGCAAATATCACAGCGAAAGTAGCAGGTAAGAAATATATCTGCAAAATTACGGTAAAGAAAAAATCAGCAAAAAATTCTACCGCGACACCGAAGACAACTGTTTTGAAGGCAACATCAAAACCAGCAACATCAAAGCCGGCAACACCAACAAATGACACAAAGGCTCCAACACCAACGCCGACGATAAAGGTGGAAAAGAATGCGGATGATGTAACAGCCTTGAAAAAGATAATTAATGAACAAAAGGAAAGTGGCGCAAAAGTTTCAACCAATTTGGATGACAGTTCCTACGGATGGGATGAAAAAGGCAGATTGAGCCGTATTAATTGGTGGTATTGCGATTTGTCAGGCGTGCTTCATTTTGAGGAATTACCGGCATTGACTTCTTTGACCTGTGGAGGAAGTGAACTGGATAGAATTGATGTGAGTGGGAATGATGCCTTGACAGAGTTAGATTGCCAGGGGTGTAAATTAACGTACCTGGATATCAGCAATAATGCGGAACTACAGGTGCTCAAATGCAATAACAATCAATTAAGCAGTTTAAATGTCAGCCATAATCCAAAGTTGGATACGTTGTATTGTTACGATAACAAATTAAGTGATTTAAATGTAACAAACAATAGAAATCTAACGACTTTAGACTGTCAAAATAATAAGCTGAACAGTTTAGATGTAAGCAAAAATACGAAGTTGTTGAATTTATTCTGCGATAGAAATGAAATAGAAAGTTTGGATGTGAGTAGTAATACCGGGTTAATAACCTTAAGTTGTATTTTTAATAAAATTAGCGAATTGGATGCCAGCAAAAATGCGGACTTGGAATCATTGGCGTGTTCATCAAATAATATGAACACCTTAGTTATGGGCGTAAATCCCAAATTGACAGTTTTGCAATGTGACAAAAACAAGTTATCAAGTTTGGATATTGCTGGCGATACAGGTTTGCAACGCTTGAAGTGCGATGGCAATAACCTAAGTACACTGGATGTAAGCAAAAATACTGCATTGACGTATTTGGAGTGTTATGATAATAGCATTAGCAGTTTGGATTTAAGTAACAATAAGATGCTTGAATATTTGGACTGTGATTATAGTGTTAAGGTGACAGGGTACACACGAAGGTAAGAAGTGAGAGGGGGATGATTATGGGAAGGATTGTAGCAATATCCGGTGGAAATTTATTAACAACCAGACCATTAAATAAGTATGCAATTAAATTATCGAAGAAACAAAATCCGAGAGTCCTTTTTGTTGGAACAGCGAGCCATGATGCACAGGAACATATTCACACATTTACAAATGAGTATGAAAAACTTGGCTGTGAGGTGAATGCCAATGCGTTTGTTCTTGAATATAAAAATCAAATGCTTAAAAAAACAAAGGTGGAGTTTAGTGTATTATAATTTTATGGGGAGGACGACAATATGAACTATACATTTAAAGAAAATCAACTTGATTATGAAACATATTACATATTAAGAAAGTCAGTTAAGTGGAATAATTGGAGCAAGGAACAGGCTGAAATTGCTTTGAAAAATTCATATTATACAGTTACCGTTTTTGATAACACAGTTGCCATTGGAATGGGGAGAGTTGTCGGTGATGGTATTTATTTTATGATTATGGATATTGTTGTTAAGCCTGAATATCAAAGAATGGGAATTGGAAGTACAATTATACATATGCTTTTGGAACATATTGAGAAAAATATGTGTGTTGGAAGTCGTGTTAGTGTACAACTTATATCTGAGCCAGACAAAGAACAGTTTTATATAAAACAAGGATTTAAGCTTATTCTACATGAGTATTGCGGACCGGCGTTGCGGAAGGTTATTTATAAAAAAGGATAGGTTTATGCGAATAGGAAAGCAAGAAAAGTCATTGACATATATATTTGCACTCAATAAAATATAAACAAATAATACCAGACAAGAGAGGATAAAAAAGTGCAGGAAACCAGATATAGAATCATTCGTATTGACGAAGAAGATTATGGATGTGAGGAACGACCGGATGACTATGTTCCTATGGTAAGTGTTTTGGTAAAAGCAATCGAGCCGGATGACTTTGGCGTTTTTCCGGAAAGAATTATAATGATGGAAGATGAAATTATGTATCGCAGAAACCTTGATGAGGGGGACGAAGCGGTAATTGGGCTCGATGGAGGATTGTTTCCGCCGGGGATGTTTTGCAATGAAGTCGATGACGGTGAAAACGATACCAAGGCCGATTTGCAGGGAGAATGGTTAGAAGATTACTTAGACGCTTTGGAGGAAATGGAAGAGTAAGATGAAAATATATCAGCCGGATTATTATGACAAATTTCAGTGTACGGCATCCAAATGTCCAATGACGTGCTGCATGCAGTGGCGTATTGCGGTGGATGACGAAACATTCCATAAGTGGGATGACGAATGGAAAGAGAAAGTAAAGGAAGTTGAAGAAGGGCGCATAATCGAATTGAAAAATGATGGTATGTGTCCATTTCTGAATGAGAAGAAATTGTGCAAAATTGTATTGCGGGATGGTGAGGGGGCAATTTCTGAAACATGCCATACTTTTCCGCGGGAAGAACATGAGTATATTGGGAGAGTTGAGCGTGCATTGACGCCCGGATGCCCGGCTGTGCTGGATTTGTTATGGAAGCAGGAGTGTTTTCAGATTCAGAAAAAAGAGGAACAAATGGAAGGAATAGCAGAAGAAATTTATGAGATAAATCCGGTGTTGTTTGAAATCCGGGATTGGTTTCTGGGTATTGTAAATACGCGGGAAATTAAATTAAATACCACGCTGGAAATCTGTTTTTTAATTGCGCTGGATTTATACGAATTGGAACAAAAGGGCGTTCTTGAAGATGAATTCCAAAGTTACAAAAACACCACAGATATTTGGAAAATTCAAGATGCAATTGGAGAAAATTACACAATAACAGAAGAACGTCTGGAAGAATATAATTTGCTGTTTTTGGATGTTTCACAGATTTATCGGGAACAAAATATTTATGGAGATTTTCTGGTGCCGCTGGCAGAGGAGGCAGAGAAGATTAACGGTAAAGAAACCGAGTGTTTTAAGACGTATCAGCACAAGATAAAGAAATGGGCAAAAGAGCTTCGGAATCTTTTTGCGGAAGAAATCTCATCAGCTATTATTACGCCGGGAACCGGTCAGGTTTTGGATATCCTTGTAAAATTGGAATGGATGGCAATGGAATATGCTGTGTTGTCACAGGCATTATTTTTGCAGCAGCGAAAAGGAGAATTAACGGATAAAAAAATACAGAAAAGCGTATGTGTTGTATTTCGTATGATGGGTTATGCAGATGACGATATTTGGGAATACATGGAGAATTGTTTTGACAGTGTGATCTGGCCATGGGAGTATTATTCTTTGTTGGTATGATGTTGTATGGATTCACGATTTTGAATTGCATTTATTATTTATCGTGGTAAAATAGAAACAGGTTCCTTGTTCGAGGAGGGACTAATTTTATATGGATTGGAGAAAAAAGTATGAAAAGATTATTAGTAGCCCTGATTATGTTGGCTGCATTTTTCTGCTTGCCGGTTAAAGCGGAAGCTGCTGGGAAAGCGCTCCGTATTCCGGGACCGGCGTGCCAAAAAGGAAATGATATTTATTATTGTTATACCATGGGCGGTCTGCGCATGAATTTGATGAAGATAAATAAGAAAACAAATAAGGTTACAAAAATTGTTTCCTACAAAAACAAAGGGAAAGATACGAATGCTTTTGAAAATTTGAATGTGAAGGGCAATGCCATTTATGCAGCATATGATTTAGTATGTGGAACAGGAGCATCGGATAGTTATATATGCCGGATTGACAGCAAGAAAAAAACGAAAAAATTACTTACCAAGGGAAGAAATCCGGTTGTGATTGGTAAAAAAATATATTTTATCAAGACTGCTTATAATAAAGAATATGACAGTGATAAAGATATGGGAATTTATGTTATGAACCTTTCCGGCAAAAAAATAAAGAAGGTCTGTAAAATGCCGGTTTCCGGGCTTTATGAGCTGGGAACCGATGGCAAAAATTTTGTCTATAGTTATTATAACAAAAAAGGAAAATTATCGCTTCGCTATATGACGAAAAAGGGCAAAAAACTGGGTGCTTATAAAAAAACGGAGTCATCTTTTTGCAGTCCGTCTTGCAACTTAAGAAGTACAGTAGGAAACAAGCAATATTATATTGCAGGAAATCGCGTAGTGTGTGTGGACAAAACGACAAACGAGACAACGGTTTTGGTCGATTTTGGAGCGGGCATTAGTTCCTATGTAGACAATTTTCAGGTGTTTCATGATGTGATTTTGGTTCGCGGAGTTAAGGAAGAATATATTCCTGCGTACAAAGAAATGGCAGGAAAAGGATATATCTATATGATTCATTTAAATGATTTGTCCAAGGTCTTGCTGAAAAAATACAATAGTGGCGAATAAAGGAGAAATAATATGATTTTTCGAAGTCGCTCATTTAAGGAGGCAAAGTCATTTTATGTATTATAATGATGTACTTGATTTAATTGGAAATACACCACTTATGTGCTTACAGGAGAGCACAGGTTACAATATATTTGCAAAGGCAGAGTTTTTGAATCCCGGCGGAAGTATTAAAGACCGCATCGCAAAAAATATGATTGAGACGGCAGAGGCGGAAGGAAAATTAAAACCGGGGATGACAATTATTGAACCTACGAGTGGAAACACAGGAATTGGTCTGGCTCTTGTTGGAGTGAGAAAAGGGTACGAGGTTATTATTGTGATGCCGGAAAATATGAGTGAGGAGCGAAAAAAGGTAATTCAGGCATTTGGTGCCAAGCTTGTCCTCACAGAGCCGAAACTTAGTATTGGCGGTGCAGTGGATAAGGCAAATGAGATAGCAAGTACAAATCCTGAGAAATATTATATGCCACAGCAGTTTGTGAATCCGGCAAATCCGGAAGCACATTATCGGAAAACGGCAGTCGAGCTTAGTGAGCAGCTGGGAAAGAAAATTGATATTTATGTTTCCGGTGTGGGAAGCGGAGGTACCTTACAGGGGATTGCCAAGTATTTGCTTGAGCAAAATCCAGATACGAAAATTGTGGCGGTAGAGCCAAAAGGAGTTTCGGCACTTCACGGAGATGGACCGGGAATCCACCAGATACAAGGAATTGGAGATGGATTTATTCCGGATGTATTAGACACTGGTTTGATTACCGATGTTGTTGAGGTATCGGACGAGGATGCGATAAATACAGCGAGAAAACTTGCAAAAGAGCAGGGGCTTTTGGTAGGAACTTCGTCCGGGGCAAATGTGTTTGCGGCAATGCAGATCGCAGAAAAATACGGAAAAGATGAAGTGATTGCAACGGTTCTTGCAGACCGTGCGGAGAGATATTTTAGCACGGGATTAATCTAACGTGTCAAGATGAGCAAGTAGAAAACTGAGGATTTTTATAGGATGAAAGTACAGGTGATTCGTTCCAATCGAAAAACAATCGGACTTGAGGTGCGCGCGGATGAAAGTGTGATTCTGCGGGCGCCTGCCGTTGATGAAATTTCGGATGTAGAGTGGAAAAGTATCTTGGGAGAATTTACAGAGAGGGTAAACCATTTTTGTAAAGTTATGGATGTCACCGTTGGCAGAATCACCATCCGCAATCAGAAGACAAGATGGGGGAGCTGCAGCTCAAAGGGCAATGTGAATTTTAATTATCAGTTGTATTATATGCCACGAGAACTTATGGATTATGTCATTATTCATGAACTTTCGCACAGACGTCATATGAACCATTCGGCAGAATTTTGGCAGGAAGTAGAGAAATATTGCAAGACATATCGGGAATGCAGGAAAAAATTGAGGGATTATGAAATCTAAAGTGTTTTGGACCCTTTTAATCTGACTTTAAATAAATTCAAGGATGCATTGATTGTTTTCTTCTTTTCGTAATGATATAGTGAAATCACGGTACCGAATAATGAAAAATTAGGAGGAATTGAATATGATGTTGGGAAACAATATTCGAATTGCCAGAAAACGAATGGGATTGACACAGGAGGAACTGGCAATGCAGATTGGAGTGACTGCCCAGGCGGTAAGTCGATGGGAATCAGAGGCAGGGCTGCCGGATACATCGCTTATTGTGCCGTTAGTACAGGCGCTGCAGATTTCTACGGATACTTTATTTGGAATGGACCAAATGAAGCAGGAAGATGCCATGTATATGGAGATTAAACGCGAGTATGAGAAGATTGAAAGCGATGAAAAAACACCTGCGGATGCGGCGAAAAAAGAATGTGAATACATCGCTGGACGTCTTGAGGTAAATCCTTCGGATTTTGTTCTGGCAACCTGCATGGTTGAGCGTGTGGCTAATTTAAGCCGTTATGTAGATGAAAAAGGATCTTTTAAGGGGCAGGAATTCATTTGGGACAAATACCGCAAGAAGGCGATTCAGTGTGCCGCTCAGGTGATTCGGTTTTGTCAGAAAACAGAATGGGTGGAACGTGCACATTATGCAGTCGCGTGGGTGTATATTCATGATAGGGATTATGTCAGTGCCAAAGACCACGTCAGAGCACTTCCCAGTGTAAAATCGAATCGTATGCAGGAAAGTATTATGGCACAAATTGCTGATTTTGAGGGTGGCGTGGATGAAATGAAGAAAGTTGTCTGCGAAAATCTTCAAAATTTTGTAAGAGCGATAAATAAAGAAAATCTTTATGCTATGGAATCACTTGCGTGGGAAGTGTTTGCGGATGAGGCAGTTGCGTATGGCAGGTGGAGTACTGATATTATGGATGTATTTAGCAGGAAAAAGGAACTTTTGCCGTATTGCCGTGGATTTTTTCGTGACATTTATATGTATATGATTCATGCTGATTTGCGTGAAGAAAATTATGAGCGGGCAGCCCTTCATTGGAATGAATTAAAAGAAGGTATGCAGAAGCATTATGGTTACTATCAGATGGTGCTTGGCGATGAAGGTGAAGAGGTCAAATTTCCAAAACGCCAGCTGGGGAATATGCGTGCCTATACGAAAGAATATATGGAAGAAAAAAAGCAGGAAATTTTACAGAGATTAACAAACTGGGAAGGAGAAGAAAAAATAAAAAAATTCCGCCAATATTTAGATTAAATTCGAATCACCCCTTGAATTTCCTGGAAAACTTAGTATAATATACACTATAAAATGAAATGAATTCGCATATATTTGTGCAAATTCAACAAAAGAATAAAGGGGGACTTAATCTATGGCAAACAGATTTGTATTGAATGAGACATCATATCATGGTGCAGGAGCAATTGCGGAAATTGCAACGGAGACGAGAAGCCGCGGCTTCAAGAAAGCGTTTGTATGTTCAGATCCGGATTTGGTAAAATTCGGTGTAACACAGAAGGTGCTTGATGTGCTGGATAAAAATGGTATGGCGTATGAGTTATATTCAAATATTAAACCAAATCCAACCATTGAGAATGTACAGACTGGTGTGCAGGCATTTAAGGATGCAAAAACGGATTATTTGATTGCGATAGGCGGTGGTTCTTCGATGGATACAGCAAAAGCAATTGGAATTATTATTAATAACCCGGAGCATGAAGATGTGATAAGTCTTGAAGGTGCGGTAGATACAAAGAATAAGAGTGTACCGATTTTCGCAGTACCTACGACAGCGGGAACGGCTGCCGAGGTTACGATTAACTATGTAATTACCGATGCGGCGAAAAATCGTAAAATGGTTTGTGTAGACCCGCATGATATTCCGGTTGTTGCATTTATTGATCCGGATATGATGTCGTCTATGCCAAAGGGCTTGACAGCTGCAACAGGAATGGATGCATTGACACATGCGATTGAAGGATATATTACAGCAGGAGCATGGGAATTGTCCGATATGTTCCATTTGAAAGCAATCGAAATTATTTCACGTTCTCTGCGTGGCGCAGTGGAAAATACACCGGAGGGCAGAGAAGGTATGGCACTTGGACAGTATGTTGCCGGCATGGGCTTTTCTAATGTTGGACTTGGTATTGTTCACTCAATGGCACATCCTCTTGGTGCTTTATATGATACACCACACGGAATTGCAAATGCAATTATTCTGCCTACTGTTATGGAATACAATGCAGAAGCAACCGGTGAAAAATATCGTGATATTGCAAAAGCAATGGGCGTTGAGGGCACGGAAAATATGTCACAGGAAGAATATCGCAAAGCGGCTGTTGATGCCGTAAGAAAACTTTCACAGGATGTTGGAATTCCGGCAGATTTGAAAGAAATTGTAAAGAAAGAGGACATTCCGTTCCTCGCACAATCGGCTTATGATGATGCGTGCCGTCCGGGAAATCCGAAAGAAACAAGTGTAGAAGATATTACAAAATTATATGAAAGTCTTCTGTAAAATAGAGTAATAAAATAAGGCTGCCATCCAAGTGGATGGCAGTTTTTTTGTTTTCGTTATTTAATTTTTCCTTCTTTATGACGTTTGAAGAAATCCCTTGTTTCTTTTGCCACGACACCACTTAGGGCAAAAATAGCAATCATATTTGGAATTGCCATCAAACCGTTAAAAATATCGGCGATTGTCCACACGGCACTGACTGTCATATATGGACCGATAAATACGGCAAGAATGTAAATCCAGCGGAATATTTTTACATGTTTCATATTGCCGCCACTCAAATATTCCAAACAGCGCTCGCTGTAATAATCCCAGCCAAGAATTGTCGTAAAGGCAAAGAATACAAGGCAGAGCATTAAGACAAATGCGGAAACTTCAGGAGGGAACGGAAGTCCTTTCTGAAAAGCATAGGTCGTAACGCCGACACCCTCAAGTCCTTTTACCTGCCATGCACCGGTTAATACAATGGATAAGCCGGTAAGTGTACAAATAACAATGGTATCAATAAAGGTTCCTGTCATGCTTACAAGACCCTGACGGACAGGTTCTTTTGTCTGTGCGGCAGCTGCGGCAATTGGTGCACTACCAAGACCGGCTTCATTTGAGAAGATACCACGTGCAACACCTTTTTGCATAGCAACAAACATACTTCCAACGGCACCACCGGTAATTGCTCTTGGCGAGAAAGCCGCTTCTACAATTACAGCAATGGCACTTGGCACAGCAGTGATATTGGTAACAATTAAAATGCCTGCAAACAGGAAATAAATTATTGCCATAAATGGCACGATAACCTGACTAACACTAGCAATTCGTTTGATTCCACCAATCAAAACGGAAGCAACGCAAAACGCCAAAACTAATGATGAAATCACAACGGACCAGGAATACTCGCCTAAGAATGGCAGATTTACACAGTGTGCATTGGCTGAATCAAAAAAGCCGTGAACAGCACTGGAAATACCATTTACCTGACTGAAAGTTCCAATTCCGAAAAGTCCGACACATACGCCAAAGAAAGCAAATATTTTGGCAAGCCATTTCCATTTTTTTCCCATACCTTGTTCTATGTAATAAAACGGACCGCCAAGGCTGTGACCGTCTTTTGCGACAACACGGTATTTTACAGCGAGGAGACCTTCGGCAAATTTGGTCGCCATGCCGAAAAAGGCAGCGACAATCATCCAAAAAAGAGCACCCGGTCCACCTGCACCAACAGCAGTTGCAACGCCGACGATATTACCGGTTCCAATCGTCGCGCTTAGGGCTGTACAAAGGGCAGAAAAACTTGAAATTTCTCCCTCGCCGCCTTCTTCGTTTTTTACCATCCATTTTAGGGCAAGCGGCAGTTTTCGAAACTGCATTACGCCAAGACGCACGGTTAATAAAATACCGCCGGCAAGAATTAGTACCATAAGGGGAATACCCCAGACAAAATTGTCAATATTAACTAGAATATCATTGATTGTTTTCCACATTCGTTTTATCCTTCCTCTTTTTGTTAAAATAGCATTACTTTTATACTATATCGTATCTTTTAGGTTCTAGTCAAGCATCATACCGGATTCGTTTTGGTAATTTCGCAAAAGTTATGGTAAAATGGAGGGCAGAGGAGAGGAGGTGCACACATGACAAACAGTTATCGTTTTTTTCAAAATAAGGAGTGTGAATATTTTCCCTGTCACAAGGCGGAAAACGAGGAGGAGTTTAATTGTTTGTTCTGTTATTGCCCGTTGTATCGTGAAAAAAAGTGCATTGGAAATCCGGTTTGGTTTTTGAATGCGAAGGGGCAGAAAATGAAAGACTGCAGTCAGTGTGAGGTGATACATCGTTCGGAAGCTTATGACAAGGTAATGCAGCAATTACAGAGACAGGATGAGATAATTTCTCTGAATATCGGAAACCTTCGGGAAGATATTTGGGAGCGTATGGCACAGATTGCTTCATGGGAGCAGATGGATAAGAGAACACACAGACAGCATAAAGGAATGGCAGTCAGCAGTATTGGAGAAATTTTGGAAAGAAATAAATATTTGTACCGTGTTTCTATTCTTTTACAGCCGTTTTCCGGGCAATGTGTAGAAGACGGTTATTTTTCTTTTGGAAATGATAAGATGCAGTGCCAGGTGCTGTCACGCATTGACAGGAGACAGGTTGAAACCGGTTATTTGTATGCATTTCATGCACCGGAATATGAAGTAGAAGAAAGTAAGGCACTTTTAACACAGTATTACTGGGAGATTTTTCAAATCGCTTGTTTGGATGTGGTAAGAGAGTGGCTGCGGGAGTATTTGCAGCGGAAGCACAGCATGTATGAAAAACGGTTTTGCAGCCCTGCTTTTGGCGCAGGTTTTTATGGAATGGAGTTATCTGCATCAGAGAAAATGCTGCAATTAATGGATGCTGAAAAAATTGGAGTTTCATGGGATGGTGGAAAAATGAAACCACAAATGAGTGTGGCAGGTGTGTACCTGATTAGCAGAAAAGATATTTTGTCAGACTGCAGGGATTGTGCAAACTGTATCGGGCAGCAGACAGGCTGTGCATTTTGCTGTAACAATCCGAAAAAATGAGTTGATACATGTGGCGAAAAATGATAAACTATAAAATAGTTTTTATGTGGTTAAAAAGGGTGGAAAATTGCATAACAAAGAAGAAGGACGATTGATTTGAATATTTTATCACTGGAACATTTGACACATTCATATACGGAAAGGAAACTTTTTGATGACGCCGATTTTTATCTTCATGAAGGGGATAAGGTAGGTGTAATCGGAATCAATGGAACCGGCAAGTCGACTTTGCTAAAAATTATGGCAGGGCTGGAGACTCCGGATGAAGGACAGGTTATACAGGCATCGAATCTGATGATTCATTATCTGCCTCAGAATCCGGAATTTTCGGAGGAGGACACGGTTTTACAGAGTGTTCAGAATATGGTGCATCACCATGCCAATGAAAATGAATTGATAGCGGCTAAGGCAATGCTTACAAGGCTTGGTATTACAGACTTTGAACAGAAGACAAGAGAGCTTTCCGGTGGACAGAGAAAGCGTCTTGCACTTGTTTCCGTGTTGATTACTCCATGTGATGTGCTCATATTGGATGAGCCGACAAACCATTTGGACAGTGAGATGGCGGATTGGCTGGAAAATAAGCTGCAAGCGTTCCGTGGGGCCTTGGTTATGGTGACGCATGACAGGTATTTTCTGGATTCCGTGACAAATAAAATCATAGAGCTTGACAAAGGGAAAATATACAGTTACGACGAAAAATATTCGGGGTTTCTGCAGCGAAAGGCAGAGCGGGAAGAAAGTGTGCGTGCCAGTGAGAGAAAACGTCAGAGTATTTTGCGCAAGGAGATTGAGTGGATTTCGCGTGGTGCCAGAGCTCGTTCGACGAAACAGAAGGCACACATCCAGCGATACGAAGCACTGAAAAATCAAAAGGCACCGGAAGTTGATGAAAAACTCCAGTTAAGCAGTATTTCATCCCGTATGGGAAAAACGACAATCGAAATTGAAAATGTATCAAAAGCTTATGGTGAGAATACATTGATACGTGATTTTTCTTATATATTTCTCAAACATGACCGGATTGGTTTTGTTGGGAAAAACGGCTGCGGCAAGACGACATTAATGAAAATGATTGCCGGCCGGATTGAGCCGGATGCCGGCAGTATTAAAGTTGGACAGACGATTCGGATTGGTTATTATACACAGGAAATCGAAAAGGATGAATCTGCGGGAATTGCTTATATGGATTCGGATGAAAAGGTGATTGATTATATTAAAAACACGGCAGAATTTGTGCGCACCAGTGATGGGCTGGTCTCGGCATCTGCCATGCTGGAGCGCTTTTTGTTTCCGCCTTCGCAACAGTATAGTGCCATTGGTAAATTATCCGGTGGTGAAAAAAGAAGGTTAAATCTTCTCCGCGTGCTGATGGAGGCGCCAAACGTACTTATTCTTGACGAGCCGACAAATGATTTGGATATCGAAACGATGACAATTTTAGAGGATTATTTGGATGACTTTGACGGAATTGTTATCACAGTTTCACATGACCGGTATTTTTTGGACCGTATTGTAACCCGCATTTTTGCTTTTGAAGAGAATGGTGCAATTCGCCAGTACGAAGGCGGTTACACAGATTATGTGAAAAAGCGTCCGGCGAGTACGGAAAATTCTTTTGACGGAAAAACGAAGAGCCATACCGGTAACAAAGAGGCGCGGATGGTGTATAAAAACCGTGAAAAGAAACTTAAATTTTCTTATCAGGAACAGCGAGAATATGAAACAATCGAAGAGGATATTTCTGTGTTGGAGACGACCATTGAAACACTTGATCAAGAAATGGCGGAGAATGGGACAGACTATGTCAAACTTCGTGAGTTATCTGAGAAAAAAGATGAAGCAGAGGAACAGTTGATGGAGAAAATGGAACGCTGGGAGTATTTGGAGGAACTGGCGGAAAAGATAGCAAATCAGTAGAAGGTAACATTAAGGACACTGTGTATTCAAGTTGTGTAACATATTTTCACATGTATTACTTATAAAAAGACATTCTCTATTTTTGTATTTATGATAGCATTATATATAGCATTAATCAAATAAAAAAATGGAGGTATGGTTATGAGGAGACAGATAAAGAGAGTTGTGGCGACATTGCTGACGGCATCGTTGATTGCTCCTATGTGTTATGGAAACAAAGTTTCTAATGCTGAAATGGTGAAAAAGAATGTTACAGCAACTGCAGTTGATGAGGATGGCTCAGATGGGCTGACAGAAATCACAGAATTGCATGCAGCATCGGTAGATAATAAAATAGAAGTTCGCATATGGAAGAATGAGGAGGGAAAAATTTTTTATTCTGCATACCGGAATGGACATGTTACGTTGAAATGCGTACCACTTGGCATTGTGGCGAAAAGTGTTGATTTATCTACTGGTCTGCAGGTGGATGAGGAGTCATATGAACTTAAAAAGGGAAAAGAAGAGTATGATTGGTACCAGGGAAGTAAAAAACATGTAAATAAAGAATATCAGGAAATGTCATTTGTGGTAACAAAAGAAAATGCAAAAATGCAGGTGATTTTCCGTATTTTTGAAGATGGTATTGGATTCCGTTATGTTGTGGATGGAGACACGACAACACAAAATGAGAAAACAGTGATTACCAGTGAAGTAAGTTCCTTTGAATTTCCTATGGATGGAAGAGTATGGAATGCCGACTGGTACAGTTCAACTTACGAGCCGGGCTCTTATTCGACAAGGACAATGACCCAGGTAAAGAATGCAAATGGAGATGTTCCACCTGCAATTCTCTCTCAAGTGGCGAATGGGAATGGTTCCTGCTATATGCTTTTAACTGAGGCAAATGTGTATAACGAGGAAAAACCTTATTGTGCAACTATTTTTCATACAAATCAGGGAAGTGCTGCCTATAAAGTTCAGTTTAGTAAATATTTAAAGCAGGAGCAGGACCCAGAGTATGTTGGTAAGACTTTTAAGGCGGAATACCTGCCAATTGAGAGTGTTACAATGGAGAATGAATTTCATACACCATGGCGTGTATGCATTATGACGGATACATTAAATGATTTGACGAACAGTTCGTTGGTTTCTGACCTCAATCCGGCAGCAGAGGGAGACTTTAGCTGGGTAGAACCAGGTACAGCATCTTGGTCCTGGTGGTCAACAGGAGATCCGATTGAATATCAGTCTTTGTATGATTATATTGACTATGCGGAAGAAACAGGACAGAAGTATTGTCTTGTTGATTTTGGGTGGGAAAACTGGAAGGACAGTTCCGGAAAATTGGATTATGAAGAAAAGTTAAAGAAATTATGTAAGTATGCCAATGAAAGAAACGTAGGAATACTTGTCTGGTATGGAGTAAAGAAACGAGACGGTGCACATCGGGTAGACCTTGATAATCCTGAAACTATTGAAAAAGAATTTGCATGGTGCGAAAGTCTTGGCGTTAAAGGTGTTAAAGTTGATTATCTTGAGAGCGACAGTCAGTGGGCGATGAAAGATATGTATGATATTGCATCCATTGCGGCGAAACATAAATTAGTTGTAAATTATCATGGTTGCACAGATCCAAATGGCGAGAACAGAACATTCCCGAACATTTTATCGAGTGAGGCTGTACAAGGAAGTGAGTACTTCAAGTGGGGAAGTGGTTCGCCTATAGAGACTCTTCTTACTTTGCCTTATACGCGTAATGTAATCGGTTCCATGGAATTTACACCGGTTGGAATGAGTGTGAAAAATTGTAAGGCGACGAATGGTTTCATGCTTGGAATGACAGTTGTCTATGAATCGGCAATGCAGACGCTGGCACATTCCTGCCACGTATATCCGGGGTATGGTGGTTTGTCATTCCTTACAGATATTCCATCATCCTGGGATGAGTCTGTTTTGTTGGAGGGGTCTGAACCACGCAAAGCAGCAATTCGTGCAAGAAGGAGTGGTGAGCGTTGGTACCTCGGTGCTATGACAGCTAAAGAAGATAATTATGAAGCAGACCTTTCTTTCTTGGATGCAGGTGCAAAATATTATGCGTATGTTTATACGGATAATTCTGATAGTTCCAACATTCAGATGGAGAAAAAAGAAGTAACTTCCAAGGATAAACTCACACTGCCACTTAAAGAAAACGGTGGTGCAGCTGTCATTTTCAGCAAGAAAGATGATTTGAGATTAACATCTTATGATAATTACAACTATTTTGAGGCAGAGAATGCAAATCTTGGTCTTGGCAACAAAACACCGACAACTGCTCAGTATGTTTCCAATAAAGCTTATATCGGAAAAATACGTGGAGTGCAAAACCGTGTTAAATTTGAAAATATCGAAGCTCCGGAAGCTGGTATGTATGACCTGAAGCTCTACGTGGTAAGTGGAAGCAAAAAGAAACTTAGTATTCGTACAAACCAATATGAATCAGTACAAGTAACTGATATTGTGGGTATTTCCGGTAATAGTTCTGCAGTAGGGTGTGTGTCCACCCAGGTTTATTTAGACAAAGGAAAGAATACAATTTATGTATATAATCCGACAGCTCTTGGTCCGGGGCTTGATCGTATTGCTATATCAAAGACAAAAACAGCAGATGCTGCAGTTCCTAAGATAGCTACAGATTATCCGGAATTATATGCGGATTATCCAGGAACTACATCTACTCCGGAACCTGCTGCAACACCTGTGCCTACGACAGCGCCTGTTGTAACTCAAACTCCTGCACCGACAGCAGTTCCAACACAGGTACCAGTTCAGAAATCAACTCAGAAAGTAACTCAGAAAGTAACAAAACCTGGCAAAGTAAAAGGTCTGTCAGTGAAGAGCACTTCTAAAAGGAAGATGTTTGTAAAATTTGCGAAGATTAAAAATGTAAAGGGGTATCAGATATCATATAGCACAAATAAAACATTTAAGAAGGCTAAGAAGGTTACAGTTTCTTCTAATTCAAAGACAATTAAAAAACTGAAATCGAAAAAAATGTACTATGTACGCGTTCGTGCTATACGCAAAAACAAACAGAAAACATTGTATGGAGCATGGAGTGCTAAGAAAAAGGTAAAAATAAAATAATCTTTAATAAACAATATACCATTTCAAGAGTTGACAATGATACTTTTGAAATGGTATTGTTATTTGTATTGGCAATAAAAATAAACCACCTGCTATGCAGGTGTGTTCCCAAACAGCT
>OLFX01000397.1_pt1 | contig 69920 bp, 56 predicted proteins | sample 1605091 | NCBI WGS metagenome assembly OLFX01 (sample SAMEA3888906, study PRJEB22519) | human gut metagenome | biome: human gut; feature: human-associated habitat; material: faeces | place: Denmark | collected 2012 | reverse complement strand
AGGGCAGAGTAAAAAGCATATACAGTATTTACAAGAAGGTTTATGTCAAGGGAAAGGATTTTTCGGAGATATATGATATATATGCCGTGAGGATCATTCTTCAGACAGTTGTCGAGTGCTATAACGTACTTGGTATCATTCACGATATGTTCCGTCCTATCCCTTATCGCTTTAAGGACTATATAGCAATGCCCAAGCCCAACCGCTACCAGTCGCTCCATACGACCGTTATCGGCAGGGAAGGCATACCCTTTGAAGTACAGATAAGAACGCAGGAAATGCACAACACCGCTCAGTACGGCGTTGCGGCACACTGGAAATATAAAGCCGGAATATCGGGAAATGTTGCAGGTGAAAAGCGTTTCGACTGGATAAGACAGCTTCTTGAACAGCAGCAGGAAGCTGACGATGTAGAGCAGATCTCAGAGGCTATCAAGGTCGATCTCGCCCCTGACGACGTATATGTTTTCACCCCGAAGGGCGATGTTATAACACTGCCTGCAGGCTCTAACGTTATAGATTTTGCCTATGCTATTCATACGCAGGTCGGCAATAAAATGACAGGCGCAAAGGTCGGCGGCAGAATGGTGCCGTTTGACCATACGCTTCACACGGGCGACATCGTTGAGATACTGACCAGCGGAAGCGATAATTACGGACCTAACCGAAACTGGAGCGAAATCGCAAAAACCAACGAAGCAAAAGCAAAAATAAGAGCGTGGTTCAAGCGTGAACGCAGAGAAGAAAATATCGAGTGCGGTAAAGCGGCATTTGAAAAAGAGATACGCAGAAACAATATTGCGGTCGATGATGAAATACTCTTGCAGGCGGCACGCCGTCAGCGTTTATCCTCGGTTGACGATTTATATGCGGCTATAGGCTACGGCGGCGTACAGCTATCCAAAATCATTACCCGCCTGAAAGAAGAACAGGTAAAACAGCAGAGATTAAACGCCGTTCAGACACAGCCTATCGACATAGAAAAGACTATAGCCGACAACAACAAGAGAGCACAGAAGAACGGCGTTGTGCTTGACGGAATAGAAGACTGTGCGGTAAAATACGCACAGTGCTGTAATCCGCTTCCCGGCGACGATATTATGGGCTTTATCACCCGTGGCTACGGCGTATCTATCCATAAAGCCGATTGCCAGAATGTAAAGATTGGTTTGCAGGGAGAAAACAAGGACAGATGGATAAAGGCACATTGGGCAGTGAACTCAAGCAGTGCGTTCAGAGCCACGATAGATATTATCGCAGATGACAGAACTGCGCTTATCGCCGATATTACCACTGCGATAGCAAGTAACCATCTGCCTATCCACGAGATAAACGCCCACTATCTCAAGAACGGTAATGCAAATATAATTCTCACAATCGAGGTCAGCGGTATAGATCAGCTCAAGAGCATTATACTCAGACTTCAGAAGATACCCGGAGTAATCTCTGCCGAAAGGACAGGAAAACAGTAATGGAAATAAAAACGCTCACATTAGGCGAGCTTGGCACAAATTGCTATATTGTAATCAGCGCCGCAGGAAACGCCGCAGTGATAGACCCTGCGGACGATGCACAGCGTATCCTTGATACACTCGGAAAGGAAAACGCAGAACTTAAAATGATACTTCTGACGCACGGACATTTTGACCATACGGGAGCTGTTGCAGACCTTAAGGAACAGACAGGCGCAAAGGTATATATACATTCAAAGGACGAATGTATGCTCGATGATACGATAAAGAACGTGGCATATCTCTGCCCCGGCCATTCCTACAAGCCATTTACTGCCGATGTGCTTGTTTCCGACGGCGACATCATACGCCTTGATGAGATTGAATTCAGCGTTATGCATACCCCCGGACATACCGCAGGAAGCGTGGTTTATTTTGCGGATAACTGTATGTTTGCAGGCGACACAATTTTTGAAGGCTCTGCCGGCAGAACCGATTTCTATTCGGGCGACTATATCGCACAGCGAAACAGCCTTGCACGAATCGCCGCACTGCGTGAGGATTATCTTATTTATCCCGGTCACGGCAGTTCGACTACTCTTAAACAGGAAAAAAAGTTTAATCAGTTTCTCGGACAAAGCCCGGTAGATTTCTTCTGATATGATAAAATCGCTGTATTTTGATAACACGGCATATCAATATGCCTACGAGCTTGAGCGGCTGATAAGAAATTTCTCATTGCCGCACAGGCTTGAGTTTTATACCGACAAAACTCCCGACGGCACAAACTACGCATACTTCTGCGCCGATAACGGCAAATTATCCGTTACCGTATCTGATAATGACACCGTGTATAAGGAATCCTCAGATGTATGCGAGCCGTCCGATTATGAAAATGAGCTTTGCAGGCTTCTTTGCAGATGCATGGAAAGGTACGGTCACGCTCCGCTTCCGTGGGGAATACTTACGGGAGTACGCCCCGTGAAATATATCCGAAGCATTTACGAAACCCGTGACAATGCGGAAAAATATCTTCGTAACTCCTTGCTTGTAAGCGATAAGAAGATACAGCTTGCAAACGATGTAATACGCATTCAAAAACCGGTTCTGGACTCACTTGACCTCAGGAAGATAAGCCTGTATGTTTCGATTCCTTTCTGCCCGTCACGTTGCAGCTATTGTTCGTTTATCTCCGCTTCCGGTGAGGGTGTATTAAAGCTGATAGACGATTATTTCGGGCTTTTACTGAAAGAGCTTGATATTTATGCCGATATTGTGAAACGTTTTTCGCTTAAAGTCGATACTGTGTATATCGGCGGTGGAACGCCTACAACATTGTCGGCTTCTCAGCTTGACCGCCTTATTGAAAAACTTGATGAGTTTGATATTACCTCTATCCGTGAATTTACCGCAGAGGCAGGAAGACCAGATACCATAACTGAAGATAAGCTGAGGGCGCTTAAAAACGGCGGTGTACGGCGCATATCCATAAATCCGCAGTCGATGAACGACAGCGTGCTTGAAGCGGTCGGCAGACGTCATACGGTAAAGCAGGTGTGTGAAGCGTTTGATATAGCACGAAAAGTCGGTTTCGACTGCATAAATTCCGACATAATAGCAGGACTTCCTGCCGAAACAGAGCATAGCTTTGAAGCTTCTTTGCAACAGCTTTGCAAATTATCTCCCGAAAATATCACCGTTCACACGCTCAGCCTTAAACGCTCATCAGCCCTGTTCAGACAATTCGGAAACAATATCGGTAAAGGCGCAAAATATATGACCGATACGGCATACGATATGCTTTGTGAAAAAGGCTATTTTCCGTATTATCTTTACCGTCAGAAGAATATAGCCGACAACCTTGAAAACATCGGCTATTGTAAAGATGGCTGTGAAAGCATCTATAATATCTGCATTATGGAAGATGTACAGACGATACTCGCCGCAGGCTGCGGAGCATCAACAAAGCTATATGACGGCAAGAACGTTTCAAGAGTCATCAATTACAAATATCCTTATGAATATATTTCACGTTTTGCTCTGATGAATGAGCGTAAACGTGATATCGAGAATTTCTTTGAGGAAAAATTAACTCTTGCATAATTTTTCTTATTGTGCTACAATATAAAAAAGCATTTCTGAAAGGAAACACGGCTATGGATTTTAAAGACGAAATTGATTTTATATCAGAAAAAGCAAAGCAGCTTACCGATACCGGCATTCGCAAGGCAGACGAAGTTATCGGTATTTCAAAACTCAAGCTCAGATGCATAAAAATAGACGCATTGATAAAGGCAAAGTACACCGAGCTTGGCAGAACTATGTACGGTATGGTTAAAAACGACAGCTCAGATGCCGACAGAATAGCACAGGCTGTAATGGATATTGACCACCTTTATAAGAAAATGGCACAGTGCAACGCCAGAATCGAGCTGATGAAGAAAATCGTTACCTGCCCCGTGTGCGGTACAAAGAACAGATTCAGCAACACATATTGCACCGCTTGTATGCACAAACTGGTATCAACAGATGAAGAGCCTGAGGATTATGCGTTTAATCCCAATGATGCCGAGAACAGATAAATTAGTTTTGTAAAGAGGTACGATGAAAAAAATCGTACCTCTTTTGTGCTATTTTTGCATAAAATGCGTTAATTTTGAAAAAACTGTTTACAAGCAGGAAAATAAAGTTTATAATATTTCTGTAAAAAGCACGAGATTGCTTGAAATTGCAAATCCTGATATTAATTTGCTATCCTCTTAATCCATTTCCCATATATGAATACCCCTGTGTCAAATTTCACAGGGGTATTCTGTTTGCAATAATTTATAATAATACAGCCTCTCAGTTCTGATAGTTGATTTTTTCTTCTGTTATCATAGGATAAGAGATAAGCTCATTACCGTCAAGGTTTTCTTTTCTCATATCAACAGCGGAGATGCGGTGATTATCGTAAGTTGTGTAATAATAAATGCCTTTATCCGCATTACAGCACGAGGTATAGATAGTAATCTCGTATTCCTTGTCTTTTACCTCACAGCAGCCTCTCTGCTGGTCAACCGAGCCGAGTATATGGAAAAACTGGCTTACGCTTTCGGTTTCGCCTTTTCCGGAAACGGAGTTAGCCTTTACAAAAGCCACACGCACAAATCTTGATTGTGACGATAAATCGCCCGGAAGTCCGATAGCACCCATTCCTCTGCTATAGGTTTTCAGCTCCAGCTTATCCGAGAAATTGTTCTGAGGCTGTTTTCTTGATAAATGCATATAATCGTTCAATCTGAACATCTGCTCGTCAAAGGGCGGATTGTTGGTAAGCACACCTATCGGATTATCATAAACCTTTATTCCGTCCGATACCGATTCAACGGTTATTGCGCTGTTCCTGTCCGCAATTATCCAGTGGAGCTGACCTGCAGGCATCTGCTCGTCAAAGGGCGTATCGGTTATATTGATTTTAGAAATCAGCTCTTTCGCTTCATTTACGTCTGCGCATTTTCCGAGAATATACGGAATAAATTCATACTGTGCTACGTTGTCCTTATCGGGAGCGTTTTTAAAATAACGGGCATTGCCGACAAAGTTAAGCCCTGCCATACAAAGCCCTTTTTCGTTCATTGCATCATAGAACAACGGGTAACCTTTGGCAATATGAGCCGTACCGATTACTGCATAGTGGCTTTCGCAAACTCCCATATTCAGAAATTGCAATCTGAAATTTCTCGGCATGATTACAATTTCCTCGCCGTATGAACATTCGTAATCAAGCGTTCTGCCAAAATAGAAATCTTCTGTCTTGTATGTTGCAGCTGTACACATATTATTACCTCCGTGTTTTTTTTAAGTTTCTGTTATTATTCTACTACATTTTCCCCCGTAAGTAAAGAAATATTATGATAAAAAGGGCAATGCCGAAACACTGCCCTCAGACTATTCACTTAAAAATCTCAATCGTTGAACTTAGCCATAAGCTCCTTGATAAGCTCCTGAACCTTGTCTGCGGTTTCCTCAACGGGAACTTTATATGAGAAGTTCTTATCTCTTGCAGAAATCTCACAGCAGTTGTCCTTCAGGTTTCTGGGGCTTACAACAACTCTCAGCGGTATGCCGAGAAGGTCTGCGTCAGAGAACATAACGCCTGCGCTTACCTGTCTGTCGTCATAGATAACCTCAGCACCTGCGTTCTGTAAAGCGTCATACAGCTTATCTGCACAAGCCTTAACATCTGCGTCATCTGAACGTACAGCGCAGATATGAACCTGCCACGGAGCGATAGGCATAGGCCAGATAGGACCGTAATCATCGTGGTGCGCCTCGCATACCGAAGCCGCAAGTCTGCCGACGCCGATACCGTAACAGCCCATAATAGGAGTCTTTTCCTCGCCGTTGCTGTCAAGGTAGGTCATACCCATAGTCTTTGTGTACTTTGTACCGAGCTGGAATATGTTTCCGACCTCGATACCTCTTGAAATAGAAATTGAGTGCTTGTGGCAATTGGGGCAGATGCCGCCGTCAAGAATCTTTGCAAAGTCGTGATATTCAACATTTGCACAATCACGGTCAATGTCAAGACCCGTGTAGTGATATTCTTCCTTATTTGCACCGCACGAAAGGTTGTTTGTATTCTGAAGCGAAGTATCAAACAGAACGGTCATATTTTCGGGAAGACCGACAGGTCCGATATATCCTGCGTTAAGACCGCATTCTTCTGTGATTACGGCAGGGTGAATCTCACAGCCTAAGAAGTTGCGGAGTTTTGTTTCGTTTACGTCTATATCGCCTCTTGTGAATACGACAACATAGCTGTCATCTGCGTTTCTCTGATATACGACAGCCTTACAGCTCTTTTCCTTGGGAGTATGCAAAAAGTCGCATATTTCTTCTATCGTATGGATATTCGGAGTATGAACAAGCTCCATAGGTGCGGAAACTTCATCTCTTGTGTTCTCGATAATGCTGTCTGCGGCTTCCATATTTGCATTGAAACCACATTCGTGACAGCTTGCTATTGTATCCTCGCCTACGGGTGTAAGGAGCATGAATTCGTGTGAAATACTGCCGCCCATCATACCTGAATCGGACTTGACCGAGATTACCTCGGGAACACCTGCACGTCTGAATATGTTTTCATAAGCCTTGTGGCACTTGTCGTAATACTGCTCAAGATCTTCCTGCGATGTGTGGAATGAGTAAGCGTCCTTCATTGTGAACTCACGGACTCTGATAAGACCGCCTCTCGGACGAGCTTCATCACGGAACTTTGTCTGTATCTGATAAATCATAAAAGGGTACTTCGTGTAGCTCTTGCCGTATTCACGCACGAGATGTACAGCGGCTTCCTCGTGTGTCATACCGAGTACCATAGGCATTCTGTTGCGGTCTGTGAAACGTAACAGCTCACTGCCGATGCTTTCGTATCTGCCTGACTCCTGCCAGAGTGAAGCGGGCATAACAACAGGGAACTGTACTTCCTGTCCGTCTATCTTGTCCATTTCTTCTCTGATGATCTGTTCGATCTTCTTTGTGATTCTCTTTGTGGGTGTGTATGACGAGAAGATACCGTTAGCCATATATTTTATATAGCCGCCTCTCACCATAATTGCGTGGCTGTCAATCTGACAGTCCGAGGGTCTTTCTTTAAAACGGTCGCCGACCAGCTTGTCGAGTTTCATTGCATATCCTCCTGAATTCCGGGCATAAAAAAAGCCCGAAGCATTAAATTTGCTTAGGGCGAAACATTGTTCCGTGGTACCACCTAAATTCGGTATAACCGCACTTGTATCTCTGTAACGGGAGAAACCGGTAACACTCATCGTGTACAGCTCAAAGACGGGTTCGATAAAACCTTGTCGGGAGCTTGCACCAACCGCTCTTTCTCTGTGACGCAGATTTATCTACTGTTTCTTGTCATAGCTTTTCTGTATGGTATTATTTTAGCACAGAGGAGAGGGATTGTCAAGGGGGAAAAGGGAACACCGCCGCAGGAATATTGGTAACTCCTGCGGCGGTGTTATGATTTTAATGTTTATTCTGATAATCTCTTATTGCATCCTGATATTTATCATACTGTCCATTGCCGTAATTATCGTTATACCACTGTTTTTCATCTTTGGTAAGGTTATCCCAATTGCTTGATTTACTGCTTCCCGTACCCATTAATGTACAACTTGCAACCAACAGCATAAGTACCACAGCAATTATTATGCCAACTATTTCTCCCGGCTTTAATTTTGGTTTGTTGTTTTTATTGTCAGGCATTATATATCACTCCTTCAACAAAGTTTGATTTATTTAGGTTATATTTCTATCCCCAAGCAGGCAAAGACTATCAGTGTAATCAGTACGGGTATACTGAACATACCTAAATATAATAATAGCCCTTGAAAGCCTACCATGTTCTCAAAAAACTTCATGATTCCCAGTCGGTTTCCGTTTTCGTCTTTTTTTAAATAAAAGACAAGAGTAGTAATAAAATATCCGACTCCTATAATTGACGCTAACGCCAAAATTACGATAATGAGCATCATATCAGCACTTCTCCTTTTTATATCGAAAATTATTTTGTTGCCTTACTTATTATTTTTTCTCTTTCTTCTTTGCAAATTTTACACCAAACATATTCGTGGCCAATATCACTATTCATATCACTTTCAGTCTCATATTGTTTGAAACTTGTGCCATTATTCTTGACATACCGACAATTGCTTAAATGTAATTTATTTGTTCTCGGATTATAACAGTACATAATTAGTTACAACTCCTTTGCTAAATTTCAATCAATCAGTATTGCTAAATTTAAATGTGTAAGATTCGTTCAAATCCGGTTCATAGAATGACATGCTATTTTTTCATTTAAAAACCCTCCAACATTTCCAAACACGGATATATGATTATTTCATCATAATCATCATCGTATTTACTTTTTTCGACTTCATTATATCACAACCTAACGTTGTTGTCAACAACAAATTAGTTTTTTAAAAATCTCCTATAATCTGTTACAATATAGCTAAAATAAATGCAGGAGGTTGTTATGGTTAAGAACTTAAGGTTGTTAAGAGAAGAAAAAGGTTATTCCCAGCAAAAGCTTGCCGAAATGATTAACGTTTCACAGCAGGCAATATTCAAATACGAAAAGACAGACAATGAGCCTGACATCTCCACGCTTATATGCTTGGCGAAGATTTTCGGCGTATCGGTCGATTATCTTATCGGCAATACCGATATACGTGAGCCGTTCAATATGCAGTTATCGGATAATCTATCTGAACAGGAGCTTACCCATCTGCGACAGTGGCGTACACTACCGCATAATATCAAAAGCAGTCTTGATGTGCTTATCTCAAGCATACACACTCCCGATAAATTCATATAAAAACACCGCAGAGCATTTCCTCTGCGGTGTTTTACGGAGTATGTTTGTTTATCTTTAAGCTGTATTCTGAATTTATGATGCAAGTGCCTTACCGAGAGCAACGCACTGCTCGGTAGCTGTGTCATCGGGAGCTTCGTTGCAGATAACGCCTTCACCTGCCATAACTGCGCCGTCAGCGATGCACTGTTCCTCCCAGTTTCTCATCCATTCGCCGTCGCCCCAGCCGTAAGAACCGAAAAGTCCTACCTTCTTGCCTGACAGCTTTGCTTCACAAGCGTTGAACATAGGCTCGAACTCGCTGTCCTCAAGCTGTTCACTGCCCATTGAGGGACAACCAAAAGCGATAGAATCAAACTGATCTACCATATCCGCAGAGAAGTCGGCTGCTGTAAATACGCTTACCTCTGCGCCTGCGCTCTTTGCGCCCTCTGCAACCGAGCCTGCCATAGCCTCAGTGTTGCCTGTTCCGCTCCAATATACTACTGCTGTTTTCATAATAAAAATCCTTTCATTCTGATATTTTTTATATTATGCAACCGTAAGCTGCACGATACTCCTGCCGTTTGCCCACATCTTTTGGTAGACAGCTCTGCACTTGTCAAATCTCGCAAAGGTGCGCATAGCCTCGCACTCGTTGCAGTATACCTTCCAACAGCCCGTGCATCTGCTGTTTTTGCCCCCGTTATCAATAAATCCGATAACATCTCCGAGCGGATAACCTAAGAACAGCCCTATCTCGTGCGGAAATAAATCGCTTTTCGCCAGCTTGCCGCCAAGTACCTCAAGGCACAAATCAATATCTGTATTCTCATACCCGTGACATTTCATAAAACGCTCAACGCCCGGTCGGCTGAAATCCTTAGCAAGACGTTTCGCCCTGTATACATATATAAGCGCCGTGTTCTCACGCTTTCTCAGAATCGTTACGGTAATTCCCTTGCCGGACAGTTCCTTGTTCCAACGCTCTACAGCCTTGTTAAGCTCATCCGTACTGCTGTATCTGTAATTGAAAAGATTCGCCGTCTTAAGCGATGCAAGAGTAGGGGAGCAATTGTCAATCAGATATTGTTCGAAACAGTATCTGTTCATAATGCTGCACTTCTTTCTGCTAAAAGCTGTGATAAAGCAACCACACTGCTTGAGTGTACTCTTGCCACCGGAACGCTGTTGCGCTTCGCCTCCTGTGTTGCGCTCAGCATCATCTTGTGCGATACAGTATTTGTAAACAGTATCAGTAAATCGGGAGTGCCGACCTTCTTCTTAAGCGAGCTGTTTTCCTTTACAAAGACTTTAGCCTTATCGTAACCGTAAGCCTTGCATATATCCGCATAGCGTGTTTCCATGCGCTCGTTACCGCCGATTATTACTACGCTCATATCCTGTCCTTTCTGTTTAAATGCGTTAGTCCAAACTAACCATATCCGTTTAAATAAACGGCGAAATGCCGTTTATTCGTTAAGTTGTCTTATGTAAACCGTGTTAGCCTAAGCTAACTGTATATAGTTTATCATACGGTTTTTGTTTTGTCAATAGGGTATCGGTAATTTTTATAGAATTTTTTTGCCTCTGTAACAAATTCAAAAGCAGGCTCGCTTTTTATCAGCTTCTTTGAATACAGCCCCAATAACACCGGTGCCAATCCGTCAATGCGGATATATTCAAGTTTGCTGTCATTCATATACGGCATCATCGGAAAAGCTGTTACCCCAAGCCCTGCCTTCGCCATAGCAAAAGCCGCCTCGCACCCGTCCGCAAGCAGTACGTTGCTGTTATTCGGCAGGCCGAGCTTCATATACCCTTCCATTGCCGCATCGGGACACTTGTGCCTTTTAATAAGTATAACACGTCTGCCGTTTATATCGTTTATATTTATGCTTTTTCTTCCGCTCAGTTCATCGTCTTTACGGCATATCAGCATAACAGGACACTCGCACAGTGCAGTAAAGCACTCTGCTTTTGCGGTTTCGTTTTCAGACTTTATAGCGAATATGATCTGCAGCTTGTTTTCCTCAAGCAGATTATCAAGCGATTTGAACGGTATCATAGTAATCTCCGGCTCAAAATTCGGATACATCTTTCCGATAATGTTCATCACCGGTACAGCCGCATCAAGCTCGTACTGATTATGAACACCGATAGCTACTGTCCGCTTTTTCTCCTTAACATTGGTACTCAGGCGATGGATAGAATTCATCGCCGTCCTGACTATCGTTTCCGCATCGCCTATAAAGATCAGTCCCTCTTTTGTAAGCTGAACGCTTTTATTCGTTCTCAGAAACAACCTCACCCCAAGCTCCGCCTCAAGCGATGAAATCTGATGGCTGACGGCAGGCTGACTTATATTCACCATTTCTGCCGCTTTTGAAAAATTGAGGGTTTCCGCAACCGCAAGAAAGCATTCAAGCTGAGTAGTATTCATAACAAACTCCTTTTTTAATTAACGATAAATATTCTTTATTGATTATAACATATTTGTATTTTACATTCAAGACCGTTTGGTGTATTATTATCAAGGAGATAAACTGTTAGCATATTACCGGTAAGGAGGTTAACCGTTATGAATGAAACCGACATTCAGGCGATAATGATTGATAACAAGACCATAAATCAGCGTATCGAAAACAGCCTGAACGTGATTTTTGCCGATATTGATATTACTGCGGCGCAGGGCAGAGTGCTTATGTATATCGCAAATTCCCCAGAAAAAGATATATTCGCCGCCGACTTGCATAAACATCTTTGCATTTCTAAGCCTTCGGTTTCCGCACTTATTAAAAAGCTGAGAAAATCGGGATATATAAGCTGTACAGGCTGTGAAAGCGATGAACGCTACAAAAATCTTACCGCAACAAATAAGGGCAGACAGACAGCAGGGCTTATATCCCGTCATATGAGGAATATAGAGCAGGCGGCATTCCGCAGCTTTACCGATTCCGAGCTGAATGAATTCATGCGGCTTCAGAAAACGCTGCTGAACAATATAGACAACATAAATACAGATAACTTGAAACAGAAAGGATGACTGATTAAGTGAAAGAGCTTCTTAAACAGGTAAAGCAGTACAAGAAAGATTCTGTCTTAGCTCCCGTCTATTCGGCACTTGAGGTTGTTATGGAGGTAATAATCCCTTTCGTAATGGCGTTGCTGATTGACGAAGGCGTAGAGAAAGGCAATATGAACAAGATACTGCTTTACGGAATAATTATGATAGTCCTCGCTATGATAAGTCTTTTTGCGGGAATGATGGCAGGCAAATATGCCGCAAGCGCATCGTCGGGCTTTGCCTGTAATTTAAGAGAGGCGATGTACCGTAACATACAGCGCTTCTCATTTTCAAACATAGACAAGTTCAGTACAGCAGGACTTGTTACCCGTATGACGACCGATGTAACAAACGTTCAGAACGCATATCAGATGATAATAAGAATAGCCGTGAGAGCGCCTCTTATGCTGATAAGCAGTATGGCTATGTGCTTTGTGGTAAATGCGGATATGAGCTTTATATTCCTCGGCGCTATAGTTTTCCTTGCGGCAGTTCTTGCGATAATTATGCTCAGGGCAATGAAGATTTTCAATGTGGCATTCACAAAATATGATGACCTTAACGCAAGCGTACAGGAAAACATCTCAGGCATCAGAGTGGTGAAATCGTACGTCCGTGAGGATTATGAGAACGAAAAGTTCAAAAAAGCCTCCGGCAATCTTTATAATATGTTCAAAAAAGCCGAAAGCACCCTTGCTTTCAATAACCCTGTGATGATGCTTGTGATCTATTCCTGTATTTTGGCAATCTGCTGGTTCGGAGCTAAGTTTATCGTTGTTGACAAGACCTTGCAGATAGGCGAGCTTACATCGCTGTTCAGCTATGTAATGGGTTCAATGATGTCGCTTATGATGCTCTCGATGATATTCGTTATGATTACAATGAGCGTTGCAAGTATGCGCCGTATAACCGAAGTTCTGCGTGAACAGCCCGATCTTGCCGAGCCTTTCGCTCCCGTAGAGTTAATGTCAAACGGTAGCATAGACTTTGATAATGTGCATTTCAGATACCATAAGACAAGCGAAGAGGAGGTCCTCACCGACATAAACCTGCACATAAAGTCAGGCGAAACCATCGGAATAATCGGCGGAACGGGCTGCGGAAAGACCAGTCTTGTAAATCTTATCAGCCGTCTTTATGATGTACAGCAGGGAAGTGTAAAGGTAGGCGGCGTTGATGTAAAGGACTACGATATGAAGTTCCTGCGTGATCAGGTATCGGTAGTACTTCAGAAAAACGTCCTGTTCTCAGGCACTATACTTGATAATCTACGCTGGGGTAACGAAAACGCCACCGAGGAAGAATGTATCGAGGCTTGTAAGTGGGCTTGCGCTGATGAATTCATCGAGCGTTTCCCCGATAAGTACAATACGGTTATCGAGCGTGGCGGTACTAACGTATCCGGCGGTCAGAAACAGCGTATATGTATAGCAAGAGCACTTCTCAAAAAGCCGGCCGTGCTTATCCTTGACGATTCCACAAGCGCAGTGGATACGGCTACAGACGCAAAGATAAGAGCGGCATTCAAAAAGTGCATACCCGGTACAACCAAGATAATTATTGCACAGCGTGTATCAAGCGTTCAGGATGCAGATCGCATAGTCGTTCTTGACGACGGCAGAATAAACGGTGTAGGAACGCACGATGAGCTTGTTGCCAATAATGAGATATACAGAGATATATACGAATCTCAGACAAAGGACGGCGGCGACTTTGACCGCCCCCAGAATTAAGGAAAGGAGCGTAACGTAATGGATAAAAGAAAAATGGGACCCCGTCCCGATGTTTCACCGAAGGAACAGGTAAAACTGCTCGGCAGAATTATTAAATACACATTCAGTCACTATAAATTCTCGTGCATCTGCGTAGTTGTATGTATTCTTGTGCAGGCGGTCACAACGCTTGTCGGAATGCTTTTTATACAGTCGCTTATCGACGTTTATATCAAGCCTATGATTGCAGCTAAAAGCACAGACTTCACACCTCTTGCGTTTGCAATGCTCAAACTTGCGATTGTTTACGTTGTCGGTCTTGCGGCATCTTATGCGTATAACAGGATAATGGTAAACGTAGGACAAGGTACGCTCAGAAACTTCCGTAACGACCTTTTCACCAATATGGAAAAGCTCCCGATAAAGTATTTTGACACACACCAGCACGGCGATATAATGTCGGTTTATACAAATGATATTGATACATTCAGACAGTTTATCTGTCAGAGTATACCTCAGGTGATAAACTGCGGTACTACAGTTATAATCTCGCTTGTTTCTATGCTTATTATGAGCATACCGATGACGATACTTGCCGTAGGTATGGCGGTCGTAATGCTTGTTGTAACTAAGAAGCTCGCCGCAAAATCAGGTAAATATTTCGGTAAACAGCAGCACGATCTGGGCGAGGTCGATGGCTTTATTGAAGAAATGCTTGACGGTCAGAAGGTGGTAAAGGTATTCTGTCACGAGCAGGAGGCAATAGACGATTTTGTAAAAATAAACGATAACTTAAGAAACAGCGCATATAAGGCAAACAAGTATGCGAATATCCTGATGCCGATAAACGCCAATATAGGCAACATCAGTTATGTTTTATGTGCGTTGCTCGGCGCAGTGCTCGCAACAAACGGCTTCGGCGGTCTTACTCTCGGTACTATTGTTTCATTCTGTACGCTCAACAAGAATTTCACAAACCCGATTTCACAGCTAAGCCAGCAGATGACGTTCGTGATAATGGCTTCAGCAGGTGCAAAGCGTCTGTTTGATCTTATGGATCAGAAGCCTGAACACGATGACGGTTATGTTGAGCTTGTCAATGCTGAAATTGATGAAAACGGCAATATTACGGAGGTCGATCACCGCACAGGCAAATGGGCGTGGAAGCATCCTCATAAGGCTGACGGTACGGTATCGTATAAAAGGCAGGAGGGCGGTATTGTCTTTGACGGTGTAGACTTTGGCTACACTGACGAAAAAATGGTGCTTCACGACATAAAGCTATATGCAAAGCCCGGTCAGAAGATTGCATTTGTAGGCTCAACCGGTGCAGGAAAAACTACCATAACCAATCTTATTAACCGTTTCTACGATATTCAGGACGGTAAGATAAGATATGACGAGATCAATATTAATAAGATAAAGAAGCCCGAACTGCGTAAGTCGCTCGGCATCGTTTTACAGGAAACCAATCTGTTCACAGGTACGGTAATGGATAATATCCGCTACGGCAAGCTGGACGCTACGGATGAAGAATGTATAGCCGCCGCAAAGCTTGCTAATGCCGACAGCTTTATAAGAAGACTTCCCGACGGTTATCAGACTATGCTTACAGGCGACGGTGCTAATTTAAGTCAGGGTCAGCGTCAGCTGTTATCTATAGCAAGAGCGGCGGTCGCAGATCCGCCTGTACTGATTCTTGATGAGGCTACCTCGTCAATAGATACCCGTACCGAAAAGCTTGTACAGGCGGGAATGGACGCACTTATGCACGGCAGAACAACGTTCGTTATCGCTCACAGGCTTTCAACCGTGCGCAACTCCGATTGTATTATGGTGCTTGAGCAGGGCAGAATTATCGAGCGTGGCACGCATGACGAACTTATAGAAAAGAAGGGCAAGTATTACAGCCTGTACACCGGTAACTTCTCGGAAGAAACCGCTTAAGGCAGTAAGTCGCCGCACCCTGTTCGACTTTCTTGAGGCAGGCAGTTTGTTAACATCTATACAGAATCCGCTGTTTTTATAACGGCGGATTTTTTTATAAAAATATTAAAAATAGGTTGAATTTATCCTAACACTCTGATATAATATAATTACAGGAGGAATTGCATATGACCGTAAACACTAAAACGATGGTTTCGATTACTGAAGCAAATCAGAATTTTTCAAAAGTCGCCCGTCTTGTTGATGAAAACGGCTCTGCCGTGATACTGAAAAATAATGTTCCTCGTTATATAGTAATGGAGTTTTCTGAAGCAGAAAAGTTGCAAACGGCATCAGATGAAGATGTTATGAGCGTTTCGAAAAAGCTGATAGAAAAGAATATCCGTGCATACAAGGAGCTTGCGAAATGATAAAACTTACAAAAGAACAGGTTGTATCAATACACAGTTCTTTGATTAAGGCAAGCGGAGGAACTGATGGAGTGCGGGATGAGGATTTGCTCGAATCAGCTCTTGAATCACCGTTTCAAACTTTTGACGGACATGATCTTTATCCGTCAATTATACAGAAAGCGGCAAGAATCGGATATTCGTTGGTTTCAAATCATTCGTTTATCGACGGAAATAAGAGAATAGGTATACATATAATGCTGGTTTTCCTTGCGATTAACGGTATTGATATATCTTGTACTCAAGAAGATCTGATAAAGATCGGTCTTTCTCTGGCTGACGGTACGATGACTTTTGAAGAATTATCCGTATGGCTGAGTTCTCACAATTGAATTTTGAAAAAAGGAGGTGTAATTTCGCTTCCTTTTTTCATACTGCGAATAATCCTATTGACAACCGACCTTATTTATGCTATCTTTACATAAAGATTTACCCGAAAGGAGAACGCTTATGAGCGATAAATTATATACCCCTTCAAACCCGAATGCACAGCAGGGTGTACGCAATGTGCTTAAATATCTGTCCGATATAACCTACGAAAAAATCATAACCGGACAGCATACGCAGACTATGGCGCAGGAAGAGCTTCATCTTATAGAAAAGGTCACAGGAAAACAGCCTGCACTTCTCGGTTTTGAACTGCTTTCATATTCACCGAATATCAACTATTCCGATACAGACGATGAATGTATGACAGAGGTCACGGAAAATTACGGCACTCTTAAAAGAGCGTGGGAGTGGGCAGAGAAAAAGGGACTTATCACTATGTGCTGGCACTGGTTTTCTCCGCTTTACGGCAGGTCAAAATCGTTTTTCAGCGAAAATACCGAATTTGACGCAAGCAAGGCTGTGATTGACGGTACACCCGAAAATAAAGCTCTGCTTTCCGATATGGATACAATGGCAGGAATACTCCGACCTTTCTGCGAAAAGCGAGTGCCGATTTTATGGCGGCCGTTCCACGAGGGCGACGGTGATTGGTTCTGGTGGGGCAAAAAAGGAGCGGATACCGTTAAAAAGCTGTTCCGCCTTATGCACAGCAGATACACGAACAGATTTCATCTTGACAATCTTATATGGGTGTGGAATTCACAGATTCCCGAATGTTATCCTGGCGATGACGTGGTGGATATAATTTCGAGGGATATGTATCCGCCTGAACACGAGCATACCTCGCAGAGCGAAATGTACTATAACCTTTGTGAGATAACGTCTGAAAAGAAAATAACGATAATCGGTGAAACAGGCACATTGCCCTGTCCCGAAGCGGTAGTATTGGAAAAGGTCGGCTGGTCGTCCTATATGACCTGGTCAAAACCGTTCTGCCTTACAGAAAAGTTTAATACGCACGAACAGCTTAAAAAGGTGTATAACAGCGAATATGCCGTGACTAAGGACACGCTTCCCGATTTGTATTGAGCTATGAAGGGAAGATAGCATCGGGAGATACCGTATCAATGTTTCACCTTTGCCGGTGACTTAGATTTCAATCGGTTTGAAATCGGGCATTTCCGAACATTATATTAAATACCGCAAATCCGTTTTGCTTAAAGGACGGGTTTGCGGTATCGTCATATAAAACAGGAATGTGCATATATAAATTTTATATGGTAAAATCGGCATTTTGACATATAAAATTTATATATGCACATTCCTGTTTTATATGACGATACATATTTTCGGTTAAAACAACGATACGAAAATGAGAAATAAGACAAAAGTTAAGCGATTTTTCTATTGACTTTGCCCTTTATATGTGGTACAATACTAAAATGTATCATAATGGATTGATATGCGTTCGGGCTGAAATCCCGCAGTGTCGAAAGGTGTAGATTTTCCCTTTATTATGCGGAAAACACGAGCGTATAAATATCCGTGAATAAATTAAGGAGTGGTAAAGCCCATGGTGAATGTCAAGCAGGTAAAGCTGGGTAGAAATACCCGTATGAGTTTTTCCAAGATCAATGAAGTTCAGAAGATGCCGAACCTCATCGAAATTCAGAAGGATTCATATAAGTGGTTTTTGGACGAGGGTATAAAGGAAGTATTCAAGGATATTTCTTCTATTACCGACGCTAACGGCAAGCTGGTACTGAGTTTCGTTGATTATCGTCTCGATGAGAACCCCAAGTATTCTATAGAGGAGTGCAAAGAACGTGATACAACGTATGCGGCACCCCTTCGTGTAAAGGCACAGCTCAGAAACAACGAAACCGGAGAGGTTGTCGAGAATGAGATATTCATGGGCGACTTCCCGCTGATGACCGAAAGCGGCACATTCGTAATCAACGGTGCCGAGCGTGTCATTGTTTCACAGTTGGTTCGTTCCCCCGGCGTTTATTACGGCTTTGACTACGATAAAACGGGTAAGAAGTTATTCAAGTCAACTGTTATCCCTAACAGAGGTGCATGGCTCGAATATGAGATGGACTCAAACGACATCTTCTATGTCCGTATAGATAAAAACAGAAAGATACCGGCAACAACGTTCATCCGTGCACTCGGTATCAGCAGTGACGATGACCTTATCGATCTGTTCGGTGAAGACCCCAGAATAGTTCAGACGATTCAGGAAAAGGATGCTACAAAGAACACCGAAGAGGCTTTACTTGAAGTATACAGAAAGTTAAGACCCGGTGAGCCTCCTACGGTCGATTCCGCAAATACTCATATCAACAATCTTTTCTTTGACGCAAAGAGATATGATCTTGCAAGATTCGGACGTTACAAGTACAACAAGAAGCTCGGAGTTGCTTCGAGAATTGCCGGTCATAAGGCTGCTCAGCCGATTATAGATCCTACCACGGGCGAGATTCTTGTTGACGAGAACGAGTTCATCAACGCTGAAAAGGCTCAGGCTGTAGAGCAGGCAGGCGTTAAGGAATGCGTAATCTTCTCCGAAGAAAAAATTGCAAAGGTTCTCGGAAACGGAATGGTCGATATAGCCGGCTACATTCCCGAATCTATAGATGCAGAATCACTCGGTATCAACGAGAAGGTATGCTTCAGCGTACTGCGTGAGATACTTGACAAGTGCGGTGATGATGTTGAGGCACTCACAGCCGAGCTTTCAAACAGAGTAGAAGACCTTATCCCCAAGCACATCACTCTTGACGATATATTCGCAACAGTAAGCTACTTCATCAATCTTTGCGAAGGTGTCGGTGAGGTTGACGATATAGACCACCTCGGAAACAGACGTATCCGTAGCGTAGGTGAGCTTTTACAGAACCAGTTCAGAATCGGTTTTGCAAGAATGGAAAGAGTTATCCGTGAAAGAATGGGACTTCAGTCACAGGAAGGCGACAAGGTAACTCCCAACGCCCTTATCAATATCCGTCCCGTTGTTGCGGCTATCAAGGAGTTCTTCGGTTCTTCGCCGCTTTCACAGTTCATGGATCAGAACAACCCCCTTGCAGAGCTTACTCATAAGAGAAGACTTTCAGCACTTGGCCCCGGCGGTCTTTCCCGTGACCGTGCGAGCTTCGAAGTTCGAGATGTTCACTATTCCCACTACGGAAGAATGTGTCCTATCGAAACCCCCGAAGGTCCTAACATTGGTCTTATCTCTTACCTTGCTTCATTTGCAAAGATAAACAAGTACGGCTTTATTGAAGCCCCTTACCGTAAGGTTGACAAGGAAACAGGCGTTGTACTTGACGAAGTAACCTATATGACTGCCGATATGGAGGATAATTACGTTGTAGCACAGGCCAATGAGCCTCTTGACGAGCAGGGAAGATTTGCAAGAAAGCGTGTAAATGCACGTTTCCGTGAAGAGATTCTTGAAGTCGACCGTGACCGTGTAGACTACATGGACGTTTCGCCTAAGATGGTTGTTTCTGTCGCTACTGCGATGATTCCGTTCCTTGAGAACGATGACGCAAACCGTGCTCTTATGGGTGCGAACATGCAGCGTCAGGCCGTTCCGCTTATGGTAACACAGAATCCTATCGTAGGTACGGGTATGGAATACAAGGCAGCCGTTGATTCGGGTGCGGTTGTAGTAGCAAAGGAAGACGGCGTTGTAACAAAGTGCAGTGCCGACGAAATCGTTGTTACCGATAACAACGGTGTTGAACACAGCTACAAGCTGATAAAGTTCAAGCGTTCAAACCAGGGCACCTGCGTAAACCAGCGTCCCGCTGTTTCAAAGGGTATGGAGATAAAGGTCGGCGATGTTCTTGCTGACGGTCCCGCTACAAGCCAGGGTGAGATTTCACTCGGTAAGAATGCTCTTATCGGCTTCATGACATGGGAAGGTTACAACTACGAGGACGCCGTTCTTATAAATGAAAAACTCGTTTATAATGATGTCTACACATCAATCCATATAGAAGAATATGAGCTTGAATGCCGTGATACAAAGCTCGGACCGGAAGAGATAACAAGAGAGATTCCCAACGTTTCTGAGGATGCTCTTAAGGATCTTGACGAGCGTGGTATCATTCGTATCGGTGCCGAGGTTCACTCGGGCGATATTATGGTCGGCAAGGTTACACCTAAGGGTGAAACAGAGCTTACAGCAGAAGAAAGACTTCTCCGTGCTATCTTCGGTGATAAGGCAAGAGAAGTAAGAGATAATTCACTTCGTGTACCTCACGGCGAAAGCGGTATCATCGTTGACGTCAAGGTGTTCACAAGACAGAACTGTGATGAACTTTCACCCGGTGTAAATATGGTGGTAAGATGCTACATCGCACAGAAGCGTAAGATTTCTGTCGGCGATAAGATGGCAGGTCGTCACGGTAACAAGGGTGTCGTTTCCCGTATCTTAAAGCAGGAGGATATGCCTTTCCTTCCCGACGGTACACCGCTTGATATTGTACTGAACCCCCTCGGCGTTCCTTCACGAATGAACATCGGTCAGGTTCTCGAGGTACACCTCGGTTATGCTTGTAAGGCACTCGACTGGCAGATAATGACCCCTGTATTTGACGGCGCTCACGAGGCCGACATCAGAGCTTGCTTTGAAAAGGCTGAGGCTGAACGTGAAAACTACAAGGATAAGGATTCCGCAAAGATAGACTTCTCTAAGATCCCTATGCGTTCTGACTGCAAGACACAGCTTACAGACGGTCGTACAGGCGAGAAGTTTGACAGCCCTGTAACAGTAGGTTATATGTACTACCTCAAGCTCCACCACCTTGTTGACGATAAGATTCACGCACGTTCAACCGGTCCTTACTCACTGGTAACACAGCAGCCTCTCGGCGGTAAGGCACAGTTCGGCGGACAGCGTTTCGGTGAGATGGAAGTTTGGGCACTTGAGGCTTACGGTGCGGCTTATACACTTCAGGAAATCCTTACTGTAAAGTCGGACGATATAGTAGGACGTGTTAAAACTTACGAGGCAATCGTCAAGGGCGATCCTGTTCCTAAGGCAGGCGTTCCCGAGAGCTTCAAGGTTCTGTTCAAGGAGCTTCAGTCACTCGGTCTTGACATCAAGGTACTTGATGCGGACAAGAATGAGATTGATCTCAGACAGACTTACGAAGAAGACGATGAATACGGTCAGGCAGCAGGCGAGGATACATTTGAGTATGTAGCCGAGGACGGCTCTCTTGATGACGGTTTCACAACTAAGGATATAGACGAAGACAGCGAATTCTATGCCGATAAGGACGATGAAGATGATTTTGACATCGACTTCAACGAAAATGACGCTGACGACTCGTTTGACGAATAATCAGACGATGATTTAAGCATAGGCATTGACAGAAAAGCGTGTGTTATCACACATAAACTTCTATAGAAAGAATTGAGGTCTGTAAATTGGCATATAAAACATTTGATTCAATGAAGATCGGTCTTGCTTCTCCGGATCAGATCCGTGCATGGAGCTACGGCGTTGTTGAGCGTCCCGAAACAATCAACTACAGAACACAGAAGCCCGAAAGAGGCGGTCTGTACTGCGAAAAGATATTTGGTCCTACAAAGGACTGGGAGTGTTCCTGCGGTAAATACAAGAGAATCCGTTTCAAAGGTAAAATATGTGAGCGTTGCGGCGTTGAAGTAACACGCAACAAGGTAAGACGTGAGCGTATGGGTCACATAGAGCTTGCGGCTCCCGTATCGCATATCTGGTATTTTAAGGGTACACCCAGCCGTATCGGTCAGGTACTTGATATTTCACCCAAAAGACTTGAAGAAGTTCTTTACTTCACAAAGTATATAGTTGTCGATCCCGGCGATACTGTTCTTACAAAGAAGCAGATACTCACAGAAAAAGAGTATGCTGATATGAGAGAGCGTTATGAGGATGATTTCAGAGCCGAGATGGGCGCAGAAGCTATCAAGGAACTTCTTTGCGAAATCGACCTTGACAAGCTGTCCGAGGAGCTTAAGAAAGAGCTTGAGGATACTCAGCAGGGTCAGAAGAGAGTAAAGTTATTAAAAAGACTTGATGTTGTTGAGGCATTCAGACTCAGCGGTAACCGTCCCGAATGGATGATACTCGACTGCATACCCGTAATTCCTCCGGATCTGCGTCCTATGGTTATGCTGGACGGCGGCAGATTTGCTACTTCCGACCTTAATGATCTGTACAGACGTGTTATCAACAGAAACAACCGTCTTACAAAGATGAAGGAGCTTCACGCACCTGACATTATCATCAGAAACGAAAAGAGAATGCTTCAGGAAGCTGTTGACGCACTTATCGACAACGGCAGACACGGCAGAGCGGTTACAGGCCCTTCAAACCGTCCTCTGAAATCTCTTTCGGATATGCTTAAGGGTAAGCAGGGACGTTTCCGTCAGAACCTTCTCGGTAAGCGTGTTGACTATTCAGGACGTTCAGTTATCGTAGTAGGCCCCGATCTTAAGATGGATCAGTGCGGTCTTCCCAAAGAAATGGCTATCGAGCTGTTCAAGCCCTTTGTAATGAAGGAGCTTGACAAGCGTGGTATCGCTAACAATATAAAGAGTGCAAGAAAGATGGTAGAGCAGGCTAAGGATCCTGCTGTATGGGATGCTCTTGAAGAAGTTATCAAGGATCACCCCGTACTGCTCAACCGTGCGCCTACACTGCATAGACTCGGTATTCAGGCATTTATGCCGGTACTGGTCGAGGGTCGTGCAATCAAGCTGCATCCGCTGGTTTGTACAGCGTTCAACGCAGACTTTGACGGTGACCAGATGGCAGTGCATCTTCCTCTGTCTGAGGAAGCACAGAACGAGGCAAGAACACTTATGCTTGCCGCAAAGAACCTGCTGAAGCCTTCAGACGGCCGTCCTGTTACAGTTCCTACTCAGGATATGGTACTCGGTTCTTATTATCTTACTATCGACAAGCCCGGCGAAAAGGGCGAGGGTAAAGTATTCCGTGACTTCAACGAGGCTATTATGGCTTACAATGAAGGGGATATTACAATCCACTCGGCTATCAAGGTAAGAGTTACCAAGGACGTAGGCGGAGATCACCCCGAAACAAAGATAATCGACGCTACGGTAGGACGTATTCTTTTCAACGAGCATATTCCTCAGGATCTTGGCTTTGTTGACAGAAACGACCCCGAAAAGAAGTTTGATCTCGAAATCGGCTTCAAGGTAAGAAAGAAAGAGCTTGGAAAAATCATCGACAAGTGCCTTAAGGTTCACGGAACACCTATGACAGCACAGGTTCTTGATAAAATAAAGGCAATGGGTTACAAATACTCGACAAAGGCGGCAATCACAGTAGCTGTATGCGATGCTACAATACCGCCCGAGAAAAAGGATATTCTTGCAAATGCGGATGCACAGGTTCAGGAAATCAACGAGTATTTCAACAACGGTTTCATTTCGAATGCCGAAAGAAAATCTGCGGTGCTTTCAGTATGGAACCAGGCTACAACTGATGTTACAGTTGCACTGACAAAGGGTCTTGATGATTACAACCCCATCTATATGATGGCAGACTCAGGAGCCCGTGGTAGTACAAACCAGATAAGACAGCTTGCAGGTATGCGTGGACTTATCGCAAATACATCGGGTGAAACGATTGAAATCCCGATCAGAGCTAACTACCGTGAAGGTCTTAACATCCTCGAATACTTCATTTCTTCAAGAGGTGCGAGAAAGGGTCTTGCCGATACTGCGTTAAGAACAGCCGACTCAGGTTACCTTACAAGACGTCTTGTTGACGTATCACAGGAAGTTATCGTAAGAACCGATGACTGCGGTACTACAGACGGTATCAACATTTACGAGATTCGTGAAGGCAAGGAGCTTATCGAGTCGCTTGAAGAACGTCTTACAGGCAGATACCTTGCCGAAGATTTCACCGATGACAACGGTGAAGTCCTCGTTTCAAAGGATAAGCTGATAACGGAAGCTGATGCTAAGATGATAGTTGCATCGGGCGTAAAGACCGTTAAAATTCGTTCAGTTCTTACCTGTCATGCAGAACACGGAGTCTGCGCAAAGTGCTACGGTTCTTCACTTGCTAACGGCAAGAAGATTACAATCGGCGAAGCAGTTGGTATCATAGCCGCACAGTCTATCGGTGAACCTGGTACACAGCTTACTATGAGAACGTTCCATACCGGTGGTATTGCATCGGCTGAAGATATTACACAGGGTCTTCCCAGAGTAGAAGAACTGTTCGAGTCACGTCGTCCCAAGAATGCCGCAATTATGGCTAAGCATTCCGGTAAGACAAGAATCGACGAGATAAAGAAAACCAGACACGTTATCATTACAACAGCTGACGGTGAGGAGCATCCTTATCCCGTACCTTTCGGCTACAAGCTGAAAATACAGGATGGCGATTTCATCGAAGCAGGTGAAACACTTACAGAAGGTAGCGTAAATCCTCACGATGTACTCGAGGTAAAGGGCGAGGAAGCAGTTCAGAACTACATTATCGCCGAGGTACAGAAGGTATATCGTTTACAGGGTGTTGACATCAACGATAAGCATATCGAAGTTATTGTTCGTCAGATGATGAGAAAGGCTCGTGTAACCAACCCCGGCAGCAGTTATCTGCTTCCCGGCTCGGTTATTGACAAGAATGAGCTTGTCAAGGTAAACAATGAGCTTGAACAGCGCAAGGAAGCCGGCGAACAGATTGAACCCGTAGAGTGCGAAGCTGTTCTTCTCGGTATCACAAAGGCTGCACTTGCAATAGACAGCTTTATGTCTGCCGCTTCATTCCAGGAAACCACAAGAGTTCTTACCGACGCTGCAATTCACGGCAAGGTAGATCCGCTGCTCGGTCTGAAGGAAAATGTTATTATTGGTAAGCTTATTCCTGCAGGCACAGGTCTTGAGGCAATGGAGAAGGAAAAAGAAGAAAGAGAAAAGGCTGCCGAAGCTGTTGCTGAATCGGATGAAAACGAATCAGACAGTGAAGAAGTTGGCAAAACTGCACAAAATTAAGTTGTAATTCAGTCCAAAGGCGACGATTGTTACAAAGTTTTTTCGGTAAAATGAAAAGGCTTGACAATCGCCGCCTTTTTGTATATAATATTTAAATGTGTGCAGAATAAATGCGTAAAAGCGTTATTCTGTGGCATAAATTTTTAATAATTTTGCAAGGAGGTGTAACATTTGCCAACCTTTAACCAGCTCGTTCGTAAGGGCAGAGCAGTTGCAGAAAAGAAGTCTAAGGCTCCCGCACTGCAGAAGAGCATGAACACTCTGAAGAAGGAAACAGTAGATATGTCTTCTCCCCAGAAGAGAGGCGTATGCACAGCTGTTCGTACTGCTACCCCTAAGAAGCCTAACTCTGCTATGAGAAAGATTGCCAGAGTAAGACTTTCCAACGGTTATGAAGTTACTGCTTATATTCCGGGTATCGGACACAAACTGCAGGAACACAGCGTTGTACTGATCCGTGGCGGCCGTGTTAGGGATCTCCCCGGTGTACGTTACCACATCGTCAGAGGCACACTTGATGCTCAGGGTGTTGACGGAAGAATGCAGGGTAGATCAAAGTACGGAGCTAAGCGTCCGAAGGCTGGTGCGAAAAAAGCGTAACTGATGACTTTTAGCCACTTTTGTGGAGTAATATATTATATTACCTCTGCAATTGGACGGCGGGAGTTAATCGCTTTCGAGTACCGATGATTTTCATTATTTATGAAGGAGGGAAGTAAAGTGCCAAGAAGAGGTAATGTTCCTAAGCGTGATGTATTACCCGATCCTATGTACGGCTCAGAGCTCGTAACAAGACTCGTAAACAATATCATGCTCGACGGCAAGAAGGGTGTTGCTCAGAAGATCGTATACGGTGCATTTGACATCGTAGCCGAGAAGTCAGGTAAGGGCGCACTTGAAGCTTTTGAAGAAGCTATGGAAAATATCATGCCTCAGTTAGAGGTAAAGGCACGCCGTGTCGGCGGTGCCACATATCAGGTTCCTATGGAAGTTCGTCCCGAAAGAAGAAGAACTTTAGGTCTGAGATGGATTACTCTGTACGCAAGACAGAGAAACGAAAAGACAATGAAGGAAAGACTTGCAAACGAGATCCTCGACGCTATGAACGGTCAGGGCGGAGCTTGCAAGAAGCGCGATGATACACACAGAATGGCTGAAGCTAACAGAGCTTTCGCACATTACAAGTGGTAATCAATAAAACGGAGGAAATATGGCTAGAGACGTAACTCTTGAAATGACCCGTAATATTGGTATCATGGCTCACATCGACGCAGGTAAGACAACTACGACCGAGCGTATCCTGTTCTACACCGGTATCAACCACAAGATCGGTGAGACCCACGACGGTTCTGCTACGATGGACTGGATGGAGCAGGAGCAGGAAAGAGGTATCACAATTACTTCTGCTGCTACTACTGCATACTGGAAGAAGCACAGAATCAATATTATCGATACTCCCGGACACGTTGACTTTACTGTTGAAGTTGAGCGTTCGCTGCGAGTTCTTGACGGATCTGTTACAGTTTTATGTGCTAAGGGCGGTGTTGAGCCCCAGTCAGAAACTGTATGGCGTCAGGCAGACAAGTATCATGTTCCGAGAATGGCATACATCAACAAGATGGACATCATGGGTGCAGACTTCTATAATGTTGTAAGCATGATGAAGGACAGACTTAAATGTAATGCTGTTCCGATACAGCTCCCTATCGGTGCCGAAGATACATTCAGAGGTATCGTAGACCTTATCGAAATGAAAGCTGACATCTACTATGATGATCTCGGTAAGGACATGCGTGTGGAAGAAATTCCGGACGACATGAAGGAGAAGGCTCAGGAATATCACGATGCACTCATCGAGGCTGTTGCTGAGCAGGACGAGGAACTTATGAACAAGTACCTCGAAGGTGAAGAAATCACCGTTGAAGAAATCAAGGCTGTACTCAGAAAGGCAACGATTGACAATGAGATCGTTCCTGTAACCTGTGGTACATCTTATAAGAATAAGGGCGTACAGAAGCTCCTCGATGCAATCGTTGACTATATGCCCTCTCCTCTTGATGTTCCTTCTATCAAGGGTGTTAACCCCGAAACAGGCGAAGAAGTTGAAAGACACGCAGGCGACGATCAGCCGTTCTCTGCACTCGCTTTCAAGATTGCTACAGACCCCTTCGTTGGTAAGCTCTGCTTCTTCAGAGTTTACTCAGGTATCGTAGCAGCAGGTTCTACTGTTCTTAACGCAACTAAGGACAAGAAGGAGCGTATGGGACGTATTCTTCAGATGCACGCTAACCACAGAGCAGACCTTGAAGTTTGCTACTGCGGCGATATTGCAGCTGCTGTAGGTGTTAAGAACACTACAACAGGTGATACGCTGTGTGATGAGAACAATCCCGTAATCCTTGAGTCTATGGAATTCCCCGAGCCTGTTATTTCGCTCGCTATTGAACCCAAGACCAAGGCAGGTCAGGAAAAGATGGCTATTGCTCTTGCGAAGCTCGCAGAGGAAGACCCCACTTTCAGAACCTATACAAATGAGGAAACAGGTCAGACAATCATCGCCGGAATGGGCGAACTTCACCTCGAAATCATCGTAGACAGACTTCTCCGTGAATTTAAGGTTGAGGCTAATGTCGGTGCTCCTCAGGTTGCATATAAAGAGACAATCACCACTAATGCAGACGTTGATACAAAGTATGCACGTCAGTCAGGTGGTAAGGGTCAGTACGGTCACGTTAAGCTCCATGTTTACCCGAACGAGTCCGGTAAGGGCTATGAGTTCATTAACGCAATTGTCGGCGGTTCAATTCCCAAGGAATATATCCCCGCAGTTGACGCAGGTATTCAGGGCGCTTTACAGTCCGGTGTTCTTGCAGGCTATCAGACAGTAGACGTTAAGGTTGAACTTTATGACGGTTCATACCACGAGGTCGACTCTTCTGAAATGGCATTCAAGATCGCAGGTTCAATGGCTATCAAGGAAGCATGCCGCAAGGCTAACCCCGTTATCCTTGAACCTATCATGAAGGTAGTTGTAACAGTTCCCGAAGAATACATGGGCGACGTTATCGGCGATTTAAGCTCACGTCGTGGTGAGATACAGGGTATGGAAGACAGAAACGGCGTTAAGCAGATTAATGCTTTCGTTCCTCTGTCAGAAATGTTCGGTTACTCAAATGATCTGCGTTCTAAGTCACAGGGTCGTGGTCAGTATGTAATGGAACCCAGCCACTACATTCAGGTTCCCAAGTCAATTGCAGATGGAATCATCAGCAAGAGAGCTAAGGACTAATAAAATTTTTCTGAAAGAGCAAAAAAGACTTGTTTTTTGAGAAATAATCTGATAAAATACTAAGTGTATGGAATACACATAATTAAAGGAGGAAAATTCCAATGGCAAAGCAGAAATTTGAACGTACCAAGCCCCACGTAAACATTGGTACAATCGGTCACGTAGACCACGGTAAGACTACTTTAACAGCAGCTATCACTAAGGTTCTTTCACTCAAGGGCTATGCTCAGTTCGAAGCATACGATATGATCGACAAGGCTCCCGAGGAGAGAGAGCGTGGTATCACAATCAACACAGCTCACGTTGAGTATGAGACAGACAAGCGTCACTACGCACACGTTGACTGCCCCGGCCATGCTGACTATATCAAGAACATGATCACAGGTGCTGCTCAGATGGACGGCGCTATCCTCGTTGTTGCTGGTACAGACGGTCCTATGGCTCAGACTAAGGAGCACATCCTTCTCGCTCACCAGGTAGGCGTTCCCGCAATCGTTGTATTTATCAACAAGTGCGATGACGTTGACGATCCCGAACTTCTCGACCTCGTTGAGATGGATATCCGTGAGACACTTTCAGAGCACGACTTCCCCGGCGATGACGTCCCCGTTATCCGTGGTTCAGCTAAGGTTGCTCTTGATTGCCCCAGCAAGGACATCAACGCTCCCGAATATGCTTGCATCATAGAGCTTATGAATGCAGTTGACGATTACATTCCTACTCCTGATCGTAAGTCTGATCTCCCCTTCCTTATGCCTGTTGAGGATACTATGACAATTTCAGGTCGTGGTACAGTTGCTACAGGTAGAGTTGAGAGAGGTATCCTCAAGCTCAACGATACAGTTGAAATCACAGGTCTTACAGACGAGCCTAAGCAGACAGTTGTAACAGGTATCGAAATGTTCCGTAAGCTCCTTGACTTTGCTGAGGCTGGTGACAACATCGGTACACTTCTCCGTGGTATCCAGAGAAACGAAATCGAGCGTGGTCAGGTTCTCTGCAAGCCCGGTTCAATCCACCCCCACAAGAAGTTCAAGGGTCAGGTTTACGTATTAAAGAAAGAAGAAGGCGGACGTCATACTCCTTTCTTCTCAAACTACAGACCTCAGTTCTTCTTCAGAACAACTGACGTTACAGGCGTTATCACACTTCCCGCTGACAAGGAAATGTGCATGCCCGGCGATAACGTAACAATGGATGTTGAGCTTATCACTCCTATCGCTATCGAAGAAGGTCTCCGTTTCGCTATCCGTGAAGGCGGCAGAACTGTTGGTTCAGGCGTAGTTACAGCTATCAACGAATAATTTGAGATTTTAACATCTTATATAAGACGATATCCGCTTTCACAAGCGGATATTGTTTTTATATAATTCTTTTCGAGAGGTTTTTTATGCAGCTTCCTGAATATGTTTATGAGGTATTACAAAAACTTAATAACAACGGGTATGAAGCGTACTGCGTCGGTGGCTGTGTAAGAGATTATCTGCTCGGTCAATGTCCGGAAGACTATGATGTAACGACATCTGCACTGCCCGAACAGATAATAGAAGTTTTTGACGGATACCGTTTGCTGAAGGTCGGATTAAAGCACGGAACCGTAACGGTAATAATCAATAAGCATCCGGTAGAAATCACAACTTACAGAATCGACGGCGAATATATCGATCACCGCCATCCTTCAAAAGTCGGATTTACTCCGAATCTTGCTGACGACCTTGCAAGAAGGGATCTCACGATCAATGCCATAGCGTATAATGATAAGGTCGGTATGGTCGATTTGTACGGCGGGGCAGAGGACCTGAAAAATGGCATTATAAGATGCGTCGGAGATCCGATGAAACGCTTTGACGAGGATGGTTTACGGATTCTCCGTGCCTTGCGTTTTGCGTCACGCTATGGTTTTAGCATTGATAAGGAAACATCGGACGCTATTCACAGACAGAAATTCCTGCTTTCATTTATTTCTGCGGAGCGGATAAATAGTGAGCTGTGCGGAATACTTACCGGCGATTGCTATGACATTCTCCGTAATTACAGCGATGTTATCTGCGAGATTATTCCCGAGATGTATCCGTGCATAGGCTTTGAACAGCATTCAAAGTATCACGATAAGACGGTTTACGGTCACATAGCTGCTACCGTAGCTGCCGCTGAGCCTACTGTAGAAGCTCGCCTTACAATGCTTTTGCACGATATAGGCAAGCCTGACAGCTTTTTTATGAAGGATGGTGCAGGCCATTTTTACGGTCATGCCGATGTCAGCTGTAAAATTGCTGAAAAAATACTTGAAAGATTGCGTTTCAGCAATAAAATTAAAGACGAGGTATTGTTTTTAATCGAAAATCATGGTATAGTTATTAACGATGATATTCGAAGTATAAGAAGAGGCGTTGCATGTTACGGTGCGGAGCGTTTTCTTAAACTGATAAAGGTGCATTATTATGACACCTGCGGAAAAGCACCTGCATATTTCGGCGAAAAAGCGTTTTTTGACAGCATCGAAAAGCATACGAGAGAGTTTCTTCAAAACGAACCGCCTATGAGCCTTAAACAGCTTAAAGTCAACGGTTCCGACATTTCACAGCTTGGCTTTACGGGTAAAGAAATCGGGAAGGCTCTCAATTTTCTGCTTGAACAGGTTGTAAACGGAAATTGCGAAAATGAAAAGGATAGCCTTTTGGCTTTGATAGAAAATAATTATTTGTAAACGGAAAGGATTAAGATTATGTCTGCTACTGATATTGGAATTGATTTAGGCACGGCGAATGTTATAATTACGCTTGGAAACAAGGGCATTGTTGTCAACGAGCCGTCTGTTGTTGCTTATGATAAAAAGAAACACTGTGTTCTTGCTGTAGGAAACGAAGCGTACAAAATGATAGGCAGAACGCCCGAATATATTGTTGCGGTAAAACCGCTCAAAGACGGTGTTATCTCTGATAATGAGATGACGGAAGCAATGATAATCGAATTTATCAGAAAGGTTATCGGACGAATTGTTAAGCCGAGAATTATTCTTTGCGTCCCTTCGTCTGTTACCGATGTCGAAAACAGAGCTGTAGTTGAGGCTGCGCTTTGTGCTGGTGCAAGAAAGGTATTTATTATAGAAGAACCTATTGCCGCACTGCTCGGTGCAGGTATTGATATTTCAAAGCCTAACGGCACAATGGTTGTCGATGTCGGCGGAGGAACGGCTGATATTGCGGTTGTTTCGTTCAACGGTATTGTAAAAAGCTGTTCGCTTAAGATGGCTGGTAATAAGTTTGATGCGGCCATCATAAGAGGCGTTACGATGAAATACAAAATACTTATCGGTGAAAAGACGGCAGAGCAGGCAAAAAAAGAAATCGCCAACGTATATAATCCGACAGGCGATGTGAAAATAACAGTAAAGGGCAGACATCTTATAAAAGGCCTTCCCGAAAGCGTTGAGATCAGCGATAAGGATATGTACGATTTTCTGCATGACAGCGTAATGGAGATAGTCGATAAGATAAAGGAAGTATTTGAGCAGACTCCTCCCGAGCTTGTGGGCGATATTCTGACAAACGGCATAGTGCTGACAGGCGGCGGAGCAATGCTCAAGGGCTTCACGGATCTTGTAACTGAAGCAGTAGGAGCACCTTGCTATGTTGCGGACGATCCGATAGAATGTGTTGCAAAGGGTGTTGCGAAGGCGTTCGATTATACAGATGATCTTCTTGACGGCTTTGAGAAGATTTCGCTGTACAGATATAAATAAGATATATACTTAAGCACGGAAATACGTTTCCGTGCTTTTGAAATAACTCGGAAATAACGATTTTGGCGTTCAGCCTGACTTTTAGATTGATAGTAACAGATAAAATGTGCTATTATATTAATGTCAGACGGAGGTATTTTTATGTCGCAGATTGATATACGTTTCTTTTCACGGTCGCTCAACCGTTATACTTCATTCAAAATGTATATTCCCGATGATAAGCGCAATTATGGTGGGGTTTATGACAAGCAGAATATGAAAATACTGTTCATTCTGCATGGTTACACACAGGACGGCTACAACTGGATACCGGAATATATTTCGGAAAAATACAATTTTGCCGTAGTGATTCCTCACGGTGAAAACTCATTCTGGCTTGACGGATTATCTACAGGGCATAAGTATTGCACTTATGTCGGTGAAGAGCTTATCGACTATATACGAAATACATTCGGGCTTGCACAGACTGCAGAAGATACTGCGATAATGGGATATTCAATGGGCGGCTTCGGTGCGCTTCATACTGCATTCACTTATCCCGATACATTCGGTAAGGTGTGCGCAATGTCATCCGCACTTATTGTTCATGAAATAGCAGGTATGAAGGACGGCGGTGACAACGGTGTGGCAAATTACGCATACTACCATGAATGCTTCGGAAACCTTGACGAAGTTGTCGCAAGCGATAACAATCCTGAAATTCTTGTAAAGCGGCTTTCACAAGAAAATAAGAAAATACCGCAGATATATATGGCTTGCGGCACAGAGGACTTTCTGCTTGAGAATAACAGGCAGTTTCATAAGTTTTTGGACACTAACAATATACCTCACGTTTACCTTGAAAGCGGCGGCGGTCACGATATGACATTCTGGAGCGAGTATGTAGTTAAGTTTACTGATATGATGTTCGGAAAATAAGCAAAAAAATATACCCACAAGCGATATTTTCGCCTGTGGGTACATTTTTTCAGACATCTTCCATCTGTTTTCCGAAATACATTGCGGCGGCTTCGACCAGTGCCTTTGTTTTGTCGTCAACAGCCGAATTTTCCTTATCCGACAGCATGATGACCGCTCCGTTGACATCTCCGTCTGCCATTATCGGCGCACAGGCAACGGCAAAGCGATCTACACCTTCAATGGGGTTCATTTTTACACCGTCTGCTGTACGGTAAAGAGATTTCCTTTGCTCGATAAGGTCTTCAAGCGAGCTTGATACCCTGCGTTCAAGCACTTCTTTTTTCTGAATGCCGGATGCGGCTATAACGTGGTCACGGTCGCATATAACTGTAGGCATCCCTCCGACTTTGTACAATACATCTGCGTACTGATCCGCTGTACCTGAAATTTCTCCGACAGGGGAGTATTTACGGAAAATTACTTCTCCGTCTACACTTGTATATATTTCAAGCGGTGTGCCTTCTCTTATTCTCATTGTTCGCCTTATCTCTTTAGGTATAACGACTCTTCCGAGGTCGTCTCCTCGTGTCAAGAGAGAAGCAAAAAAATTTTGAACCCGCCAAAAAAACAGTATTTATGCGGTTTTTCGGCTTTTTTGCTTCTTTGAAATTTTACAAAATCCCCCAATTTAGGGGGAGGGAATGTGTCATTATAGGAACAAAAGCTGTTTTTTACCCAAAATCAGCAGATTTCTCCCTTCTGAGCGAAGACATCTGCGAATACCCATTTGATTTCTATTTGCTCGTTGCTTGTAACAATAACTCGGTCGATTGCTTCATACAGATGCTCTCTGAGACCTGCATCGAAGTCGGCAAGAACCTTTTCAGCTTGGGCGACATCATCCTTTGTTTCAGCCTTACGTTGTTTGGCTTGAAGCTGCGCTTGGTAGTCTTTTTCAAGCTGTTCTTTTTTTGCAGTCAATGCCTCCACCTGCGAGGTGATTTGGTCTTTGACCTTGATGAAATTCTCACGGCTGATTTCACCGGAGCGATACGCTTCATAGCGTTCCATCTTTTTGCTTTGGAGTTGTGTCAGCTCTTTTTCAGCCTGTGTAATGGTTCGGTATAGCTCCATGCTTGGAGATGGTTCTCTTTTCTTTACGGTCTGCTGTGTCTGTTTAACAAAATTGATTTGCGCTCTCAACGCTTCAACGAGAATTTCTTCCATCTCACTTCTTTTAAGCCGAATACCGGAACACTCGCTGTCGTGTTGATACTTGGCAGACGCACAGGAATAATACTGGTCTGAGCCGTAGGTCTTGCGGAGCTTTCTGCCGCAATGAGCACAATAATAAACTCTGTCAGGCTGGTCAAGAACCGCCTTGGTTACTTTCTTTGGATTTCGGAGCATTTCGTTTGCCTGCTCCCATTTCTCACGAGGAATGATTGCTTCGTGTGCGTCGGGGTGGATAATCCACTCGCTCATTGGAACACGCCGTTGGTTCTTATCACGGATGAAGCGGCTCTCCCTTGTATGGTTGGTCATCACGCCTGTGTATTTGATGTTGCGAATCATATAAACGATACGAGGATGCGTCCATTGAGGTTCCGTATTCTCCTTGCGACGAACGCCCTTGTGCTCTTGGGGTGTAGGGATGTCCCTTGCATTAAGATTTGCGGCAATCTCACTTGTTGTCTTGCCTGCAATCACCGCATCGAAAATCTCACGGACAATCTCTGCCGCAGGCTCATCAATAATCATCTTGTGCTTGTTCTCCGGCGATGGTTTATAGCCGTAGGTAAAACAGGTAATGAACTCACCCTTTTCCTGCTTGGAACGCATCGCAGTCTTGACTTTAGAGGAAAGGTCTTTGCTGTAGTAATCGTAGACTAAGTTGCGAAAGGTAATGTCCATACCTACGGTTTTTCCGTCGTGGTTGGAGCTGTCGTAGTGGTCGTTGACGGAAATGAAGCGGATGCCGAGGAATGGAAAAATGTGCTCCAAATAATCGCCCACTTCAAGATAATCACGACCGAAACGGGACAAATCCTTCACGATGATGCAGGCGATTTCGCCTTGCTTTGCCAACTCAATCATGCGCTGAAAATCGGGACGGGTGAAGTTCGTACCGGAGAAGCCGTCATCGCAGAACTCCATACGAGGGAGGTTGCAAAGTTCGGGAGCTTCATCGAGGTGCCTCGTGATAAGGCTGCGTTGAGCCGATATACTGTTGCTCTCGTCCTTGGCGGCATTACGCCGAAGGTCTACGTCTTCCTGGGAAAGCCGTAAATATAATGCTACTGCTTTCGGCATCATGCCACCTCCTTCTTCAAGCGCTCTGTCGTTTCCAGAAGTTCTTTGAACTCCTGCATATAATTGAACGTGATTTCAAGCGAACCGTCTGCGTGAACCTTTATCAGCTCCACACTGGCAGAAAGCATACCCTCGGACAGCTCGGTCGCACCGGAGTATTCTTCAACAATCGCCGCCCAGCGTTTTGTGCCGATGAGCATTGCTTCCGTGTCTGTTTCGTCTTGATTCAGCTCGCCCAAAGTATGTTCAAGCTCTGCAAGCTGAGCCTGATACTTTTCCTTTTGCATCCGATATTCTTCATCGTTCAGTAAACCGTCTTTCAAGTCCACATACAGAGTAGAAATAGCGGAACGGAGGCGCTTTATCTTTGCACTTAAGGATGATTTTGATTTCTTCTTTGCAGCACCTTTGTTGACAGCCTGCTTTTGCACAAGCAGTGACTTGATGATATGGGCGGTATCCATGAACACATTCATTTGAGCACGGATGGATTGAAATACCGCCTCATCCAGCTCGGCTTTTCTTTTTACCCTGCTGGAGCAGCCCATTTTGCCGTGTTCTCCGTAGGTTGGACAGTTAAAGGTGAAATACACCTTGTCTTTCTTTGTGCTGAAAGAACGATGCAGCTTCATTCTCGCACCGCAATCGGCACAGATGAGCTTTGCGCCGTAGATGTTCTTTTCTTTCGGCAGATAGTCGTATTTACCGCTGTTCGCTTTGGCTTTCTCGGCTGCAACATGATTGATTTCCTGTACTTTATCAAAAAGCTCTTGCTCGATGATAGGTTCGTGCGTGTTGTAAGCGACAACCCAATCTTCCTCATTCACACGGCTGTAAGAAATACCTTTGTGTAGGCATTGTGTCGTCTTTCGCTGTGCCATGTGTCCGATATAGGTAATGTCCTTCAGAATATCGGTAACAATGTGCTTGTTCCAGAGAATTTTGCGGTCCTTCTGATTGTTGTTGGTTACGATGCCACGGTCGGCTTTGTACTGTCCGGGAGACGGTATATCCATTTCGTTGAGCTGTCGGTTGATACCCATATAGCTCATACCCTCGCTGCGCCACAGAAAAATCTGCTGAACGACAGGAGCGGTTTCGGGGTTCACAATAAGTCGGTTCTTATTGTCGGGGTCTTTTAGATAGCCGTACTTTTCCCAAGCACCGATATACTCGCCATTCTCCATTTTGGTTCTTAATGCGGAAAAGACCTTTCGAGAAATGTCTTTTGCATAGAAATCGTTGATGATATTGGAGAGCGAAGCCGCCAAACCGGAGTTGCTCGTAAGCGCTTCGGAATCGTAGTTGTCGTTTACGGCGATGAATCGCAAACCGATAAACGGACAGACCTTTTCCAAAAATTCGCCGGTCTCCACATAGTTTCTGCCGAGACGTGAGAGGTCTTTTACGACCACGCAGTTGATTTTTCCGAGGCGAGCCGTGTCTATCATGCGCTGAAATTCCGGTCGCATGAAGTTCGTGCCGGTAAAACCGTTGTCGATGAAAACAGCAGCTTTTCGCATGGTCGGGTCTTTTGCGATATAGTCCTCCAAATAGGAAATCTGACTTTCGATAGAATCGGAGTTCTTTCCGTTATCTTCGACTGACAGACGAGCGTAAATCGCTACGTTATATAATGCTGTCTGCTCAGAGTACGACTGACTGAGCGACGGGTTTTGCTGTTTGTGGGATGTTCTTGCCATTCCAGCCAGCCTCCTTCATCAGAATAATTTCGCCTTGCGGCGTTCTTTGCATCTGCAAATATTCAAGAGCTGCGGTAAATTGGTCGGTGTGTCTGAACTTCACATGAATGTCCTTGTTTTCGTTGATTTCGACACGCTCAATCAAGCTGACGATTGTCAAGCGGGTAAGCTTTTCGATGTTCTCGTATTTACGGAACTGTGCGAACCACCCCTGGACGCTTGTCAATCCGCCCTCAACGGCATTTCGCTGGCTTACGAGACCTGCAATCTGCTGTCGGATAGACTGAATACGAATGTCATAGTCATTTTTGAAAGAGTGATATTCCTCCTTGGTAATCAAATCGCTTTTCAAATCTTCGTAAAGCTCCATTTTGATATTGTTGAACTTTTCCACGTCAAGCTCCATAGCGGATATTTGAGCGTCAATTTTGCGAATCTCTCGCTTTTCCCAATCAAGGGCTTCCACACGTTTCATGGCATTATCGATGTCGATTGCCATACTGATGTGAGCCTGTACCGTAGCGAGAACAACTTTTTCAACCAGCTCACACTTGATGTTATGGGTCGTGCAGCTATCTTTGTCCCGCTTGTTGCCGGAACACATATAGTATTGATACTTCTTGCCGCCCGCTGTAGCAGTCCGATGAATCATAGGGCTTTGGCAATCGGCACAATAAATCATACCGGAGAACGGATAGATTTCGTCCTGACCTTCTGCTCTGCAGGTATCTATGCCAAGGACGGTTTGAATAAGCTCAAACTGAGCAGGGGTAATAATTGCTTCATGTGCATTTTCAACTCTTGCCCATTTGGATTCGTCTTTGACAATTCTCGTCTTCACCTTATAGTTCGGAGTCGTTGTCTTACCTTGCTCCAAAACGCCTGTGTAAACAGGATTCTTTAAGATGCGGAGAACGGCAACGGCGCTCCATAGGGCGACGGTTTTTGTTTTGAAGCTCGTGCGGTAGTTATGACCGCATTTTCTCTTATATTCCATCGGAGACGGAAAGTGGAGCTTGTTCAAGTGATTCGCAATCTGCTGTGCGTTCCAGCCTTCCTGCTTCCAGTTGAAAATGTTACGCACGACTACGGCAGCTTCTTCGTCCACGATGAGTTTGTGCTTATCATCGGGAGAACGCATATATCCGAATACTGCGAAGTTACCCACAAACTCTCCATTCCGCCGTTTTACTTCCAGATTGGAGCGAGACTTGATGGATATGTCCCGACAGTAGGAATCGTTGATTAAGTTCTTGAAAGGAAGAACGAAATCATTGCTTTGGTTTTCGGTATCGGCTGAATCGTAGCCGTCATTGATGGCTATGAAGCGGACGCCAAGCATCGGGAAAATCTTTTGAATGTATTTACCTGATTCAATATAGTCACGACCGAAACGGGAAAGGTCTTTCACAATGATGCAGTCCACACGCTTTTCCCGAACGGCTTTCATCATATCGGTAAAGCCCGGTCTGTCAAAATTAGTTCCGGTATAACCGTCATCGCAAAACTCTGCTTCGTAGAGTATGTCCGCCTGTTTCCGAAGAAAGGCTTGTATCAAATCACGCTGCGTTGAGATACTGTTACTTTCGTTCTTGTCGGAAACAGAAATGTCGCCATCTTCCTGTGATAATCTTAGGTAGATGGCGGCATGATAAGTCTTATCATTTAATTTTAGCATAGTAACGCCACTCCTTTTATTTGGGGTCAAGCCCATCAAACAAACGGAGTTCCGCTGATTTTTTGTCCGTCATTATTGTACTATACTCGGATGCGAAAATCCAGTTTGTCGGGATGAATACAGCGATGTAATGTTTTCCATCACATCGCCGCAATCATGTTCACGAAATTGTCGTTCATCGTTCTGTTGGTGTCGGCGTATGAAACACGGACAATCGTGTTTCCGACTTTGAACATATAGGGGTTCTTGACCTGCTCCACATAAGACTTCACTCGTTCCTCCATCGGGAGAGTTCGGTCAATCCGTACATCACGAATATCAACCAAAGAAGCGAGCAAATCATTATGGGTCTGCGTTTTTTCTATCATGCTTGCACCGCCTTTCGATACTTATTATTAGCCAAAAGTTTCCTCTTTATTCTATGAAACCGAGACTATTTACTCAGTCCAAGGCTGACCATAATCGCTTCGTCGATGCGTTTCATCTGCTCATCGGAAACCTTTCCTAAGTATTTGATTACCCTCGACTTGTCTATGGTAAGTATCTGCTCGGCAAGTACCATCGAAGGATTTGTGAGATTGTCCACTCCCACAAGAGCAAAATGTGTAGGTTGATTCGCTTTTTTGGCAAAGCGTGAGGTGATTGGAGCGACAATCAAGGTGGGACCGTAATAATTGCCCACATTGTTCTGGATTAGCAGAACGGGGCGACAGCCCCCTTGCTCCGAGCCATAGTGAGAACCCAGGTCAACAAGGTAAATATCACCACGGCGATAAACTCTTTTGTCTTTCATATAGAAGCATCCTTTCTACACTCCTTGCGGATATGTAAAGGGCGAACCGCAATTTGCAGCTCGCCCCGCATATCAAATATGGAAGATGCACATAGTACGCCATCCATGATTTGTTTGGTTAATGCTTAACACTTCATCTCGGCTGCCTTACGCTGTCGGCACTCGCTTTCACGCCCGTGATTAACTTACACGACCTCTCACCGGATAGCCTGCGACGGTTGTTATCACGCTCGGACCATCCCTGGTGGGGAGTAGCACCTCTTTTGTCCTCCTCGCCAATCGGGAGCTGCCCGACTTTTCCGGAGCTGATATTTCTCGCTCGCACCTTTCGGCGGTCTTGGCGTACCCTCCGGCTCGGCTCTTACAAAAGAGTTCGTTACCTAATAAAGCTATGAAATTGTCAAGGAGCCTTCGTATCATCCGGAGTTAAACTGTTACCGTCCGACACGGAGAAAGGAGCTTCAGATTTATGTCCCTTCACCTAACGCCGTTTTGGGGGCTGTTTTTTAGGGTGTTTTCGGAAATTTCTTAGAAATTTTTTTCTTTGCGCTCTCGATGCTCTCGTAAACGCTTAGAATTGCCACGCCGTCGTGCTCCGCAATTTGGGCTAAAGTCTTTCCTTCGGCTTCATACATCCAGAGTCTGCGAAACTGCGTTTCCGTCAGCTTGTCTTTAAGCTTGACGACCATATCGGATGCCTTTTTGCGGTTTTCATCCCGTTCACGCTGCCGCTCCACAATGACATCAACGGCAGGAGTGGCGAGAGCCGCATCGGAAATGGTGTCGGCTGAAACGATGTGGTTGGCTTCCCGATGGTCGAGTTTTTCTTCTTCGTGAAAGTCCTCATCCGACCATTTCTTGAATGCAAGAAAATCTTCCTCGCTTGGGAAATCCTCACGAGTGACGAACACAGGCTTACCGGATGCGGAGGGATAGACGATTGCATCCGGGTTCTTCTTGTTGAGTGAATAAATGCTGTTTTTATTTACCATTTGTGATTCCTCCGAGTTTTTGAAATTTGATTTTGATAAGGTCAAATTTCAGTTCGGAGGACCACGAGGAGCGTGTACCCTGCAGCGGAGGGCAAAAAAATAAGGGGTGCTTCTGCGTTTTGCAAAAGCACCCCTGTTAAGGAATGTTCGGTTCAAAATAAAACCCCCGTAAATCAGTTTTGAGCTTTCGCTCATAAAGCCTAATTTACGAGGGTGATTTCAAAATTTTATGCGAGTTCTATGGCAGTCGGTTTGCGCTGCTTACCGTCAAATGAAAGTCATTCGCTGCAAACCGGTGTCGTATAATGATTGGATGAGCGACAGTTTCCCGTTATTCAAGTCATGATTCATCCAAAAGACGGCTGTTCGGGAACGTGGGGTCGTTTAGAATATACTTTTTCAGAGTAGTAAATTCGTCCTCGGTCAAGCGGAGTTTAGCCTGTCCGATTTCTTTTTCGGCGATTGCGGCAGCCCCGGAATGATACATGGAGTAAATGAGCCAGTACTGTGCCTTTATGTTTTCGGGGACCATTTTGATTGCCTTCAATGCAAAATGGTGAATGCCGTCGTAGTCATTAAACTCTGCCATGATGGACAGCAGCTCATTGACTATGCTGATATATTTCAGCTTATACGCCGTAGCAATTACGACAAGCCAATGGTCGTCGCAGGCGGTCTCAAACACGGAGCCTTTGTAGAGCTTGATTGCCCGTTTTAGCATATAGACCTTATATGTGAGCGGAATCACCTGCTGAGCCTGTTCCCAAAGGTCGTCAAATTGCTGAAGGTCGGTTTTGATATTGAGGGCAGGATTCACTTTAAAGCCGTGAGATGTGTATTCAATCAGATTGTGTTTGGAAATTAACTCGAATGATTTTCTGAAACGGTAAATGTAACCCCGAATATTCTTGTTGATGGTTTCGACATCAATCGTATCTTCGGGATACAGAGCATCGGCTATTGCAAATGCGGAGTGGGCAGAAGCTCCTTGCAGGATGATGTAGGCGATAGCTCGGCTGCACTTTGGAGAATTGAAGTCTTGTTCTCTCCAGACACCATCTTTCGTGGTGATTTCCATATAACCGAAAAAGTTGATGATTACATCATTGTCATTTTTGATTTCTTTCGGAGTGAGAACCATTTTGGCTCGCTCAATAGCGTTTCGTTGAGCGATTGCACGGTGGAGCACATAGGCAAAAATGCTTACAGCACTTGTATGGGTTCTGTATCGTGCCGGATTTTTGAGCACAAGAAAGCCCAAGGGATTCGGTTCGAAAGGCACAGCAATAAGTGAGTGTATCCCCATGCGCTTATATGTTTGATATTCCTGCGGCAGCGCTTTTGCTATAGAGGGCAAATCCAGAATGATGATTGGTTCGCCGCTTTTGAGGGCGTTCAGCCAGGTCTTCATCGGATAGATGTTTTCAAACTCCTGCATTTTATGGGGCATGACTGGCTTGGATTCGGCGTGATACTGCCAGCCGGTTGTAGTAACTCCCAATTCCAAATCCAGTTCAAGGAGACCTGCCCAATCGGCATCATAAAATGTGCAGACTGTTTTCAAGGTCTGTATAGCAATATCGTTTGGATTGTCACTTGTGTGCAATGCTGACTCCAACTCGGAAACGGTTTGCTCCTGTTCAATACAATACGAAACATAATCGTCATCGTACTGTTCAAGTCCTTTGACTGCTGGACGTTTGAATAAAGCGGATAAAAACTTGACCATATAGATTTACCTCCTATCTGAACCGTGAAACGAAAAAAGACCGCAAAACATCAGCTTGTATTGCCGATTGCTCTACGGTCTTCTTGTCGGTAAGCAATCGGCAAAGAAGATGGCTACTTGTTTTTGTTGAGCCGACGGAGATTTCCGATTACGAGCATCAAATCATCATCGTCGAGCTTTTTAATTTCTTCAATGGCGGACTGTACCAAGATAGGGTTTTTAGTTGAATCGTTAAAAAAGTCGCTTGGGGTTACTCCAAGGTAATCACAGATTTCAAGGAACTCTGCCATAGGAGGCAAAGATTTACCGGAAGAAATATTGTATATGTAACTTCGGCTATGCCCAAGGTCATAACTCATTTTGTACTCGGATACACTCTTTTGCATCCGCAACTGCGTAATCCTATCTCGAATAAACTTAGCGTCCATTGCCTCACCACCTATCCACTATATATTGTAGGCGAAAAGGCGGCTTCACCATCCCAATGGCTTACGCTTAATTCGACAGGATATTACAGAATTTTACGCTATCTGCGATTTTAATACGATTTTAGCGTAAATAAGTTGTTGCAACGTGGCGTTAGCTGTGATAAAAGCGTTTATTTCTTGCATACTGCGAGACGATTATGGATAACTCCACACACCGAAAACGCCTCGCATATTATTATATCACGATTTTAATTCAAGAAAACGAAAAAACAATTAAATAAGCAGCAGTAATTTTGATAATTTATCCGCTATTTGTTGTGCAACCTCGTTCTTCGTGATATAATAAAGAAACAGACAAAAAAATCTCTGTATGTGAGGTGTTTGAATTGAAAGTGAGTTACAAAAAACTATGGGTTATGCTTGCGGAACGAGAAATGACGAACGTTGAGCTTCGTAAGCTTGCCGGTATTGCTCCCGCTACATTTACGAAGCTGCGAAAGAACCAGGAGGTCGCTTTATCGGTGCTGATGAAGATTGCGGAGGTGCTGGACTGCGATGCAGGTGATATTGTGAGCTTTATTAAAGAACCAATTTCTGATAATGATACAAGCCAGCCAGCTTAAATAACGGTATAGCAAGGCGCAAAACAAGTAGAGACGGTCTGACACTTCAAGAAGTTGCAATTTTTTCTTTAATTTTTAGAGCGTTTTATTGAAAAATGCAAGGCTTTATGGTATAATATAAAATGTTGTATTGCAGCTTGGCTTAGTATGAGGTGATTACATGAAAATCAGTTATAAAAAGCTCTGGATGCTTCTCATTGAGAGAGACATTACGAAGCCGCAGTTGAGAAAGGATTTGAGCCTTGCCACAGGGACAATGAGCAAACTCAACAAAGGCGAAGATGTTGCTCTTTCCGTGCTTTTACGCATTTGTGAGTATTTAGATTGCGACATTGGAGATATATGTGAGGCGGTTCGTGTCGAGAAGGCATAAGTCCGTTTTATTGGACATCAACAATGCTACAATTATTATATAAAAATAATTATCTGGGAAGGAGGACGAAGCTGTGTGGTGTAAAAAATGCAATATAGAAACAAATGCTAAAAAATGCCCTGTTTGTGGAGGGATAACATCTGAAGATATACCCGTAGAAATATATTGGTGCAAGCATTGCCATACTCCCATTATTCAAACTTTGACACAGGCAGACAAGGGAGCCTGTCCCATATGCAAAAGAGAAACAAAATATCTCTCTGCAGACCTTCGACCTGTATTTCCGGAAGAACGGTTGCTTGTTGAACTTCTCCTTGATAAAAAGCCTTTTGAATGGGTAGATAAGTCTGTATGGGCGGCGAACAACAGATATTATGTTGACGGGCATTCAATCGCTGTTTCAAACAGTACATATCAAACCCAAAATGCTGATGATATTGCTGCACAGCTTCACTATTACAGTGAGGCTAATAGTTATGCTGCCTTTGATGCTCATATTGAAACCTTCATTGAAGCTAATAGAGATAGGCTGAATTATCTTAAGGATGAAGCACATAACTTTATCCAAGAAGCGGCGAAGAAATTCAACGAAGAAAATATCGTTGTTTCCTTTTCTGGCGGGAAGGATTCTACTGTAACAGCGGATTTGGCAGTTAAAGCGTTGAGCAATCCCTCTTTGGTGCACATATTCGGTGATACCACTTTGGAGTTTCCAAGTACAACAGAGTATGCTGCTCGTTTTAGGGAGACACACCCCGATACGATTTTTCAAGTTGCAAAAAACGACGAACAAGATTTTTATGAGGTCTGCGATGATATAGGACCACCGGCACGAATGATGCGTTGGTGCTGTTCAATGTTCAAAACTGGACCTATTACCCGTGTAATCAACAGTTTGTATCGCAGCCAGCAGATATTGACATTCTATGGCATTAGAAAGTCCGAATCTGTAAGCCGAAGTAAATATAACCGAATTGAGGATAGCGCTGATGCAGTAAAAATTCAGCAGCAAACCGTTGCATCTCCTATCTTCTTTTGGCAAGACATAGATATATGGCTGTATATTCTCGGAGAAAAAATTGACTTTAATGATGCGTATAGGTTGGGTTATGACCGTGTGGGATGTTGGTGCTGCCCGAACAATAATCAGCGTGCACAGTTTTTGTCACGGATATATATGCCCGAACGCTCAAAAAAATGGCATGACTTTTTAGTTGGATTTGCCAAGAAGATTGGAAAGCCAGATCCAGAGGTCTATGTAGACTCCGGTAAATGGAAAGCTCGGCAAGGAGGTAATGGGCTTCCGTCAGCAAGTGATGTTAAAATTCGTTTTACTAACTGCACAGCAGAAGACCACGCAAAAATTTATCGTTTGGTAAGACCTTTTGATGATGAGTTAGTTGGGATGTTTGTTCCCTTTGGCAGAGTGGCTCCAGAACTCGGCAAAAAACTTCTCCATGAAGTTATTGTCCTGGATAGCAGAACGAATGTCCCTATTCTTTCCTTGCAGCCTTTTAACCAAGATGGGTACGATTATGCAGTTAAGGTTAGGACAATGAATGTAGCCGACCACGATGATTTACAGAGAATGGTTGGCTATCAAATCCGAAAATTCAATGCTTGCAGAAAGTGCCTAAAGTGCGAATCACTATGCAGGGTGGGAGCTATTACTATAGATAGTTGTGGCTATTATATTGACCCCGAAAAGTGTGTGCATTGTAAGACCTGCATGACCGCCAAATACCTTGATGGTGGTTGTATGATGGACAAGTATTTGAGAACAAAGTAGTATTGGAGGATTTTGTTATGGCAATGAAGTTTCGTGCCCATGATACATTTTTTATAAGAAAAGGTTGGCTGAGCAAGGGCATGAAGTATGTCTGTATCAAGAGCGATGTCTTTGTTGCCAAAGACGAGAATCCTATGGATGTTCTGGGTATCGGGGCAAACATGGTAAAAGCATTGAGATATTGGCTGCAGGCTGTCGGACTTACTGTAGAACCGAACAGCGGCAAAAGAAGTCAATCCTTCACAAAGCTCGGTGACAGTATATTTGAGCATGACCGTTATATTGAGGAGCTTGGTACTCTATATCTACTCCAGTATAGGCTCGCTTCCAACAAAGAAGAAGCAACCGCTTGGTATTACTTCTTTAATGTCTTTAATATGACCGAGTTTTCCCGTGATGATTTTGTGGATTCCATTCTGAGATGGATAAAGATGGAGGAAGGTGAGGACGCCGTTGCAATTCGCTCCTTGAATGATGATTTTTCTTGCATTGTCAACACTTACCTTCCGAGATATAAAACAAATCCTAACAGGGTAGCTCCCGAAAGCAATATTGATTGTCCTTTCGGGGAGTTGGGTTTGATTGATATTTTGAGCAAAGAAAAAAAGACCTATAGGAAAGCAATTCCTACAGCTAATTCCATAAATCCTTGGGTTGCATTAGCTGTAATTGTTGACCAGGCGAACGGAGCGAAAGAAATCAGTTTGAATGAGCTTCTAACAGCTCCGTGCAACATTGGCAGAGTCTTTAATCTTGATGCTATTACAATGCTGGATGTTCTGTATCAAATTGAAAGGCTGAACAAAATCAAGATAAACCGCACAGCCGGTTTGGATGTGATTCGCATTTTGGATGATTTGGACTTCCAAGATTGCGTTGATGCTTATTACAACAGCATTAACAATCAATGATGGGAGATGTAACGATGAGCAAGATGATTTCGGTTGCTTCGGGCTTCCAGTATTCGGTTAATATTGGTTACGACCTAAACAACGACAATAAACTTAAAAACTTCATACCAACAAAATCAGCGTTAGCTCTCCTTGAAGAAATTCTAATGAGCACAAGTGATTCTTCGACCGAGCGTTCTCGTATACTGATAGGCGCTTACGGCAAAGGCAAATCACACATCATGCTGATGATTCTGTCTGTACTTTTGAAAAAAGACCTTTCACTTTTTGAAAAGACATTGCCGAAGATTGCCGAAAACCCCAAGCTCCAGCAGTTGGTGGAAAACTATTATGAAGGGAAAAACCGAATCCTTCCGGTTGTTATAACTGGAAGTAATACGAGCTTATCCCAAGCCTTCATGCTGGCTCTGCAAAGAACCCTTTCCGATAATGACCTCTTGGATATTATGCCCGAAACAAATTACAGGGCGGTTGTCTCTGTCATTGAAAGGTGGAAAAGCGAATTTCCAGAGACCTATGTTCAGTTTCAGAAGAGTATAGATGTACCTGTAAATGATTTTATTACAGCCATTGAAAACTTCGATATTGGCGCATATGAGCAGTTTGAACGGATTTTCCCCACACTTACATCGGGAAGCGTATTCAATCCGTTCCTTGGCTTTGATGTTGTTGAACTATACGAAAGTGTGGCAAAGGAACTTAAAGCAAAAGGGTTCACTGGAATATATGTTGTCTATGATGAATTTAGCAAGTACCTTGAAGCCAATATTACGGAGGCATCTGTGAGCGATACCAAAATGCTTCAAGACTTTGCTGAGAAATGTAATCGAAGTGCGTCTGTTCAGCTTCACCTTATGCTGATTTCGCACAAAGAAATTGCAAATTATATTGACAAGCTCCCTAAGCAGAAAGTTGATGGCTGGAGAGGTGTCTCAGAGAGATTCAAACATATACATCTTAACAACAATTTCTCTCAGACTTACGAAATCATTTCTTCTGTAATTCAGAAGGATAGCTCTTGGGCGGCATTTACTTCAAAGCATGAGGATGATTTTGCTGGTGTGGAGCAAAGATACAAAACCCATCCTCTGTTTTCTGAAAGTATAGACGAATTGCATATGGCTTTGTATGGGTGCTACCCATTGCATCCCGTATCTACATTTATACTTCCTCGCCTCTCCGAGCGAGTAGCTCAGAATGAGCGCACTCTTTTTACCTTCTTATCTGCGCCAAACAATGCCACATTGCCGGCATATTTGGAGCAAGTATCAGATGATGAGTTTGCGTTTATTACACCTGATGTGATATACGATTATTTTGAGCCTTTGTTCAAAAAAGAGACTTACTCTGGGGAGATTCATTCTTTTTATATACTAACTTCTGCTATTACCACGAGGCTTGTTGAGGGGTCTCTTGAATCGAAGATAGTAAAAACGCTCTCTCTGATTTACATTCTTGGTCAGTTTGAACGTCTAAAGCCAACCAAGGATGAAATTGTCGGTATCTACTCAACAGCTTATAGTGTGCAGGCGATAACCGAAGCAATCGACAATTTAATTGAAAGAGAATATGTTGTATATCTCAAACGAAGCAATGACTATTTGAAATTGAAGCAAACTTCTGGCGTTGATATTAAACAGAAAATCCACGACTATTCTGTTTCGCACGCAAAGAAGATTGCTGTAAAAGAAACCCTTAACGCATCGAACTTTGACAATTATATGTACCCGTCAAGGTATAATGATGAACGGGAAATGACTCGGTATTTTGCTTTTGTTTTCATTGATGAAGACGAGGTTGAGGACAGCACAAACTGGATTATAAAGAGCGAACGCATTGGAGCTGATGGCGTGATTTTTGCTGTAATTCCGCACTCTGAGGATTCCATTCCCGCTCTAAAGAAATCATTGGAGAAAACAAGCAAGGATTGCCATCAACAAATATTCATTTTGCCAAAGCATTATCAAGAGATTTCTGATGTGGTGCATGAATATGAGGCGGTGTCATTTTTAAGAGAATCAGCTTCGGATGATGCTGTTTTGTTTGATGAATATGATGTTATCTATGAGGACTTGCGTGATGTCATTAGCGGATTTATGGCGACATATACGCACCCCGAAATGTATAAAGCACACTACATCCACGATGGACAAGTTTGTAATATAAAGCGCAAAGCTGCTCTTACCGAACTGATGGCAAATATTTGCAATGAGGTATATTCTCTTACGCCCATAATCAATAACGAGGCGGTCAATAGAGACGATATTACTAATGTAGCAAGTAATAGCCGCAGCAAAATCGTTGCAGCACTTTTGCGTAATCAGCTTGAAGTTGGATTGGGTCTAACGGGAACTGGACAAGAAGTATCCATAATGCGAAGCACTCTAATCAGAACAGGGATTCTCCGTGAAGAAAACGGCTTGCCAAGCATTGACCTTAGACCGAGTGACCATAATATCGCAAATATGCTCGAAACTATCGAGAACTTTATCCTAAGTTCAAGGCATAACGAAAGAATTTCCTTTGAAGACCTGTATGACACGCTTAGATTGCCAGAGTATCATATAGGCTTGAGGAAAGGACTTATTCCGATTTACCTTGCTGCTGTTATTCACGAGTATAAACAGCAGATTGTAATTTTAGATAAGTTTGGTCAAGTTCCGACTACAGCAGATGTATTGTTGCAAATCAATTCAGACCCCGCTTCATTCTCTCTTTCCTATCTGGATTGGAATCCTCAGAAAGAAGCATTTGTAGGACAGCTTGCAGCTATGTTTGCAGACTTCGTAATCGAAGCCGAAAAAGGTGCAAATACCTATGATTATGTTGTAAATGCGATGAAACGGTGGTTGTTGTCCTTGCCTAAGTACGCCAAGGAGAGCCGAGTTTACCCGAACGGAAAACGCATTGATGAACGTTACTTGTCAATGAATAAGCTCCTGCGTCAAAACACGAGCAGCTATGAATTGTTGTTTGAGAGACTCCCCAATGCGTTTGGATATAGGGGCGAGTTTACTGCTGGTCTTGCAGAAAATATCAAGGCTTGCAAAGAGTGTTACGATAATCTGATTGAAGACCTCAAAGAAGCTCTGGTAAGCAAAACTAAAGTGACTTTTATGTTGCCCGCAAATGAAGGGCAAGGAAAAAATATGTCTCTTGCCTCAACAATCAGAGAGTGGTGCGATACACTTGACCCTGCTTGCTTTACTCATCTTTTCTCAGATGGGACTGATAAATGCTTGGCTTTGTTCAAGTCTATAACTAACGATGAGAACGCTTTTATCATGCGACTTGCTAAAACTGCCATCGGTTTGAGAATTGAAGATTGGGACAGCTCCACTATTGATACATTTGAGAAGAAGTTGACCCAATACAAGGCTACTGCCGAAAGCTATCATACTGAGACGACACGACAAGATACAGAGCAAGCAAGCAATTATCAAGTTACGTTTATTGATGCGGACGGAGGTTCAATAACAAAGAGCTTTGAGCGGGTTGAATCTACTAAGCGTGGTAAACTCCTCTATAATCAGATTACCCAATCATTAGATGCTATGGGTCATTCTATTACCGAGCAAGAGAAACGCCAAATCCTTATGGATGTCTTAAAGAAACTATGTTAAGGAGGTGGGCTGATGGCTTACTTTGATAACGCTGCAACAACATTCCCAAAACCGGAATGTGTGTATGATTATATGAACCAGTATTATCGCTATAATGGCGGAAGTTATGGTAGAGGTGAAAATGAGTTTTCTGATTCGGCTAAAGGTTTAGTCGAGAAAACAAGGCTGTCAATTCAAAGGCTACTCCATTGCCCTGCAAAACAAATCATCTTCCAGCCATCAGCTACCGTCTCGCTTAATGTCATCATACAAGGTGTCATTGCAAACGGGGCAAAGAATATTTATATAAGCCCATTTGAGCATAACGCTGTAACAAGAGTTTTACATCGTTTTGAGAGTGAAGAAAAAATCAAAGTTCATTTGCTTACAGTAACCAAGGACTTAACATTCGACATTCAGAGAATCAAATTTCAATTTGATGATGTAAAGCCCGATTTCGTAATCATAAGCCACGCAAGTAATGTTCTGGGTGTGATTGCGCCTTATGAGCAGGTTTTTACCTTGGCTAAGAAATACAATGCTATTACGCTTCTTGATATGGCTCAAACCGCAGGTTTGGTAGATGCAGATGTAGGTCAAGAGATTGTTGATTTTGCAGTCTTTGCAGGGCACAAAACTATGTACGGACCCACAGGCATTTCCGGGTTTGCTATGAAACCGTCCTGCCAGTTAGAACCCATTTTGTTTGGCGGTACGGGATTCGAGTCGGCAAATCAAGATATGCCGACCGTTCTGCCAGAGCGATTTGAAATAGGAACAATGAACACCCAGGCTATTGCAGGTTTGTATGCAGCTCTTCAATGGATTGAAGAAACGAGAGTTCAAGCCCTATTTGAGCGTGAAAAAGAAAACAGAAAGCGGCTCATTGATTTGCTGAACTCTTATGTTTTTTTGAAAGTTATAGGCGATTCTGCAAAAGCCAACTATGTTGGAATAGTTTCTTGCGTAATAGATGGCATAAGCAGTGATACTGCAGGACAGTTGTTTGCTGAAAGGAAAATAGCCGTGCGAACAGGATTGCATTGTGCTCCGTTAGCTCACAAGTTCATCGGTACATTTCCTGCAGGCACGATTCGATTTAGCACAAGCTTCTTCACAACCGATGAAGACTTTGAGGAACTACGTCAAGTGCTTGATGATATAGGCAACAATCTATGATAGGAGGGGATATTATGAGTTTGAAAGATAAATACATAAAAAACGAATATAGGTCCCTCCTGGATAATGTTGTACAGGATTTCTATATTCCCCTTCTCAAAGAAGCTGTATCATACAAGCGGGCGGTTGGGTTCTTTTCTTCATCGTCTCTTGTCGAATTAACAAAGGGTATCGCTTCTATGGCAGAACGAGGAGGCAAGATTCAAATTGTTGCTTCTCCTTACTTGTCAGATGAAGATGTCGATGCAATTAAAAAGGGATATGCAGCACGAGAGGAAATAATCGAAAAAGCCGTGTTACGCCAAATCTCTGACGAGACTTTGGACTATTATTCCATGCAAAGGCTTAATCTTCTCGCTTGCCTTATTGCCCAGGGTATTCTTGATATAAGGATTGCATACACCGAAGGCAAAAATGGTATAGGAATGTACCACGAGAAAATGGGACTTATCGAAGATATTGACGGAAACGTTGTAGCCTTTTCTGGTTCTATGAACGAATCTGCCACTGCTATGTCGATAAACTATGAAACAATAGATGTATTTAGAAGTTGGGGAGACGAAAACGAAAAAGAGCGAGTTCTTCTCAAGCAAAATGCGTTTCAGTCAATATGGACGGACAGCGAGCCTAATATAAAGGTTGTTGAGTTCCCGAAAATATCTCAGGCTCTTATCGAAAAATATAAACGCTCTGCCCCAAATTTTGCGGTTGATGATGAGCAATTCGATTCAAAAAACCAAAAATCCAGAAAATTTACGGATGGACAGACAGTTCTACAACTGCTGCAGTTGGAGCAAGAATCCCGGATACGATTACTTTGCATGATTATCAGCAAGAGGCTATCGCTTCTTGGGTTGGAGATAATTACCACGGCATATTCGACATGGCAACCGGTACAGGAAAAACCTATACCGGATTAGGGGCAATCTCAAAGTTATCCGAGGACCTTAATGATAACCTTGCTGTAATAATTGTGTGCCCATATCAACATCTTGTCGAGCAATGGGTTGAAGATATAGTACGGTTTAATATAAAGCCCATCATTGGTTACAGTAGCTCGCCGCAGAAGGATTGGAAAAACCACCTTTCTAAAGCAGTACGAGACCAAAAGCTCCGAGCTGATAAGAGCTTCTTCTGCTTTATATGTACGAACGCAACATTTACAAATGACTATGTTCAGGCGCAAATCAGCAAGATACACTCTCCCGTTTTGCTTGTTGTGGATGAAGCCCATAACTTCGGTGCTGCTTCGTATGCGCAACTGCTTGATGACCGTTTTACTTATCGTCTTGCTTTGTCTGCAACACTTGAAAGACACCGTGATGAAGAAGGGACAGCTATACTCTATAATTTCTTCGGAAAGAAGTGTATAGAATATCCTCTTGAAAGGGCGATTGCCGAAGATAAACTTACGCCATATAAATATTACCCAGTTGTAGTCCATCTTAATGAGGATGAGCTGAACAACTATGAACAACTTTCCTATGAGATGTCTAAGTGCATCATCAAAGATAAAAGAGGAAAATACAAGCTAAATAGGCATGGCGAAATCCTTGCATTGAAACGAGCAAGAATTGTTGCAGGAGCTACTGAGAAATTGGACGCTCTTAGAGAGCAGATACAGCCGTACATACACGACAACAATATTCTTGTGTATTGCGGAGCCACCAATGTTTTGGATGAACACGCAGACTACTCATCGTCTGATGCCAGTGATGTTCGTCAAATTGAAGCTGTTACCAATATTTTAGGCAATGAGTTTGGAATGGCTGTTGCTCAGTTTACGTCTAAGGAAAATATGGAGACACGAGCCGCCATAAAAGAACAGTTTCAGCGTGGAGATAGATTGCAAGCTATCGTGGCTATAAAATGCTTAGACGAGGGTGTAAATATCCCAGGCATAAGAACCGCCTTTATTCTTGCAAGCACTACTAATCCTAAAGAATACATTCAACGGCGAGGTCGTGTTTTGAGAAAAGCACCACACAAGCCTTATGCTGTTATATATGATTTTGTCACTTTACCGAGACCTCTTGATTCAGTTGCTTCGCTCACGACTGAACAAGCACAGAGAGACCTTGCACTTGTTAAGAACGAACTTGCAAGGATAAAAGAATTTGGGCGGTTATCGCAGAACTCGATGGATGCCAACAATTTAATATGGGACATTCAAGAAGCATATCACATTACCGATGAATCAGAGGAGGGCGAGTTTGAATATGGAGGAAATTAAGGTAAATGAAAAAGCGATTGAACGCTTGAAAAGAAGGATAATTCTGCAAGAGAATCAGAACCTTAAAACAAGAACTATGACTGACCAGCAAATGGTTGCTTGGATTAAGAAGCAGATTGAGGAGGAAGCCCAATGTTACTCGAATCAATAAAACTCGAAAACTTTCGACAGTTCCGCAACGAATATATTGAGTTTGCTCAAGGCTCCGATGGGAAAAATGTCACCATCATTATAGGCGACAATGGTACAGGTAAAACAACTTTCGCTCAAGCTTTCTTTTGGTGTATGTACGGAGAAACTGAGTTTTCCGACAAAAATATGCTTAATAAGCTTGTTGCTGCTGAAATGAAGCCAGGTCAAGAAAGCAAAGTACAGGTTACATTAAAACTCACTCACGGAAATGTCTCTTATACGCTTATGCGAGAACAGACATATCGTAAAGACTATTCCAATCGCATCAAGGGTGACAACACCGTTTTTGATATTGCAATCAAAGATGCAAACGGAAATACATCCTATGTGAAAAAGACTTTATGTGAAGGTGAAGTCAAAAGTATACTCCCTAAAGAATTGTCCAGATATTTCTTCTTTGACGGTGAACGTATCGAGAAGATGAGTAAAGACATTTCGACTGGAAAAAAGGCTACTGATTTTGCTGAGGCTGTAAAGGGACTTCTTGGTCTGAACGCTATGTTTAGTGCCATTCAGCACTTTAATCCAAGAATAAAAAATAGCGTTATCAACAGTTACGAGAGTAGCTATAGTGCTGGTAGCAATACAAAAATTCAAGAATACACGAGAACTATCGAGCATTGCAAAGAAGAAATTTCCAGGATTGATGTCCGCCTTGAGGAATTAGAAAACCAAATTGAACAGGCGACTTCAAGAAAAGCTGAAAAGGTTGAGGAAATCAAACAATACGCAGAAGGCGAAGAACTCCAGAGGCAAAAAGAAAAACTCTTACAGCGAATTGAGACAGCAAAAGCTTCTCGGTCTACTGTTATTAAAGAAATCAGCAGAAGTTTTAATGCTAACATGAGTTCCTTCTTTTCAGCATCATTGATTTTAAGGTCTCTTAACTTTCTTTCCGGCAAGGATTTTGCAGGCAAAGATATTCCTTTTATGCACGCAAAGACCATTGAGTATTTGCTGAAACAAAAGGTGTGTATTTGCGGGACTCATTTGGATGAAGGCTCTGTTCCGTATAACAAAGTAAAGGAACTGATTGACTTCTTACCGCCGCAATCTATCAGTACAACGATAAGTGATTTTAAGAAAGAATCAAAACGTCGTGCAAATTCTCGGCAAGACCTTTTTAGCGATGTACGTGATAAACTGGCAGTTATCAGTAAACAGGACGAAGACCTTATTGAGTTGAACGATGACCTTCATGCGATTGAAGGTAAGCTCAGTGGTGGCGATGTCCGAGGGAAAGTTCGTGCTATAAACTCTGAGATTCAGCTCTGCGACCAAACAATCAAAAAGAGTCAGACAGAGCGTGACCAGCTTCTCATAAAAAAGGGAGGCTTTGAAAAAGAAGCCGGCCGAGCTGACACAGAGCGCCGTAACCTTACACTTCTTGATGACAAAAATAAGAAGATTGAAATTTATAAGGCTTATGCAGAACGAATCTACAAGGAGCTGCAGGCAGTTTATGTTTCAAGTGAAGCTGAAATCCGCAGAAAACTTGAAACGACAATCAACGAAATCTTCAAAACCATCTATGAAGGTGGGTTGTCTCTGACTATCGACGAAAAATATCATATCTCCGTTTATGCGGATGATTACGATGGCGATGTGGAGACTTCTACCGCACAGAGTATTTCTGTAATCTTTGCGTTCATTACCGGTATTATCAAAATGGCGAGAGAAAATCGAAATGCTACTGATGAAGACGCAAAACTCCTTTCCTCCGAGCCTTATCCGCTTGTGATGGATGCACCGCTTTCTGCATTCGATAAGAGAAGAATCAAAACCGTATGCGAATCGTTACCTAATACCGCCGAGCAAGTAATCATTTTCATTAAGGATACCGATGGTGAGCTTGCAGAGGAATACATGGGTGACAAAATTGGTTCACGCCATCACTTCGATAAGAAGAACGAGTTTGAAACAATTTTGGTGTAAGGAGGGAGAACAATGTTTGATAAGCAATATCGTTTCAAAGGAATACACGCTGTTCGTGTTGATGCTTTGACAAGTGTTTTCGACGATGCAAGTAAAGCGAAATTGTTTGAGCGTAATGTTGATGTCTATACGAACGCTCCGCTTGTTGGCTTCCTTTATGGTCGCTGTGCTGATGTGGATGACACAAAGAATCCGGAAACTAATCAAGTCTATAATCAGAATGTCATGGGTGACAGAGTTATTTATTCACAAGAAGAACTCATGTTTAATTTCAGATTGATTATGCTACTGGATAAGGCGTATGAACCAGATGAGGATAAACGAATTGATAAAGCCTTTAGACATATGGGTGAAGACCCTGCCGATGAGGAACGCTTCGACAGCTATGTGCGTGGTGGTGTTGATGTTCTTTATGAAAAACTAATCGAAGGAGCAAGCGCTCCAGAAGATTATGCAAATAACATATACGACTTCATTGAAGAATTTCAAGAGAAGTTCAACGAAGATGTTTTGAGCGAAGACATTTTGAAATTATGTTCTAAATGAAAAGAGGTGAACTTGAATGGGAAAGGATATTCGCCAAGAAGCATTCGATTATCTTATTGACCTTGCAAATAAGCAAGGATATGTCACCTTTGACGAAATTATGGATTGTGCAGATGAACACGACCTTCCCATTCAAGATTTCGACTGGCTCAGTAATTCAATCACTTCCAGAGGAATTCTTGTATATAGCGAATCTCCTTCGTCTGCTTCTGCAGTTGACGATGATGAGTATGATGATTTTGCTCAAAGCGATTATGAAGCGGTCTATAAAAGGATTGTCGAATTAAATCCCTCGTTAGAGCCGTTCATAAATGATGTTAGAGACATCATTCCTCCGCAGAGATTGGAAATAAAGCAGCTTAAATATCAAGTGGTTGATGGCAACGAATATGCACGGTCTCGCATGATTGAAATGCATTTACGCATTGCCTTACGAGTTGCTCTGCAAAGAGCAGAAGCATTCGATATGGATATTGAAGATGCAATCGGTTATGCCTGCATTGGCTTAATTATTGCTGTTGACAAATACGACCCCAACACATCTGGGGCGTTTGCTTCTTACGCAACGCTTTGGATTTTGCAAAACATATCACGAGAACAAGCCACACGCCGTCCTCTTGTTTATTATCCCGTACATCAAAAAGAAAATTATTTTGCAATTTACCCACTCTTAAAAAGACATGGATGTATTGAGTGCGTTGATTTGTGGGAATGTGAAAAAGCCCGCAAAATGATAACGGATAAGTTGGGATGTTCTGATAAGGATGCAGAAATAGTCGTTGCACAGATGATTCCAAATCTCAGAATCGAAGATTTGATTGAACTGTACTCTGGCGAATATGGCGAGAGCGAGAATAGAGATGCAATGGTTGGCACAATGTTGGGAAGTATAATACCGGATACTGTAGTTTCCGATGAAGATGTCTTCCAGACTACCCATGATAAAATGTTGGGAGAAGTTCTCTCCGATGTATTGTCTACGCTTACACCTCGTGAAGAATCAGTATTAAAATTACGGTATGGGTTCAACGGTCGTGAACGGACTTTAGAAGAAGTAGGTCGTGAGTTTAATATTACACGAGAGAGAGTAAGGCAGATAGAAGAAAAAGCATTGAGAAAACTTCGCCATCCGTCAAGGTCAAAAAAGCTGAAAGAGTATTTGTGAAAAAGAGTTTATACTGTAATTGACCTGTATAAAGTGTGGCTTGTGGACTCTTGTAACTTAACTTCTGCGGAAAAGAGCAAAACATACTTGGCAAGCAGGGCACGGCGGTACCCACTCGTGCAAAATTTATAGACTCCCGCCGAAGCAGGAATCTATAAATCGCTTGTCTGGGCAATAGCCCCGAACCCCTTTAACGCAGATTCCATCTGCGGCTACGCATCGTTCCGACGCTGATTTGAGCACGGTCATTCACGACCGTGCTCTTTCTCTTTGCGTGGATCTCGTTCGGCGAGGTCACGCAATTCTTCATAGTTTGCCGTATGAACGGTAAGGTCTCGAAGCTCGTCACGAATTTTTTTGAGTTTTGCATATGCTTCTTTTTTCTCTGTGAGCTTTTCCCCAAATTCTACTTGCAGACTCTTAACGGTTGGGAGTTTTTTTACGCCCAATTCGTCAAAAGCCTTTTTCGCTGCCTTATGAATGATGATGTCAGCCTCGTGTTCCTCCAAAAACTTTTTAGAGTAACCGGACTTGCGATACGCGACATACACGTCTCTTGTTTTGGAATAATTAACGATTTGGGTCTTTAAGACATTTACTTCCGCAATGCGATTTTGAGCTTCTGCGATTTTTGCGGTAAGCTCTTTTTCTTTTGCCGACAATTCCGCTTTGCGTTCTGTCATCGCATCATAGCTGAAGCCATGCTCGTCCATATAGAGCTTGGTTTTTGCCATTCGTTTCAGATTCTCCACCGTAGCCCAACGGCGATAGCCCTCGCCTTTACCGGCAGCGAGTTTCGCTTGAATGTCGATAATGGTCTGCGGTCGGTTCTTGTCCCACGCCGTTCTGCGTTTCTTCGGCTGATGGATTTTCTGACCTTTGATGATGGCTCGGATAGCATCCTCGGAATACTCATCTCCCAATGTGTACATACGAATATTTTGCTTGAAATCATCGTGAACAAAGGCAATGTGCTTTCCGTTTTTTACTCTAAAACCCTGCTCAGCAAGAAGCAAAAGAAAGGCGTCGAAATCGTGCGGCTTCTGCTCAAGTGCTTCATCTATGGCGATTCGCAAAAGCTCACGGTTAGAGGGTTTTCCCTTAAAGCCGTGCCACTTGTTGTAGGCGGTGCTGCCACGGCTCGGATTTTCAATTACCGACAACCGGTGTTCCGTACAGATAAGGTCACTCAGCCTTGACACGGCTTTGTGCGACCTATGGAAATCTCGGAACTTCCGCTTACAATCAAGTGTAACAGCGTTCCAATAGATGTGATTGTGAATGTGGGCTTTATCAGTATGGGTGCAAACAAAGAAAGCGTGTTTTCCTTTGAGAAAGCGAGAGGCGAAGTCATAGCCGATTTGATTTGCTTCCTCCGGCGTTACTTCGCCGGGCTTAAAGGATTGACGAACCTGGTAAACAAGCACGTCGCTCTTTTCATCCTTTCCGGTAAATGCTTTGTATTGCCTTTTTGAAACTAAAACCTCTGATGCGAAGGAGCGAGGGTCGCAAGCATAGGCAGAGGTCAATTCTCCGTCATTCGTCTTTTCTGGATTTAAGCCGTAATCGGTTCTGTCGGAAATAGATTGCGCAAGCGTCTTGCCGTTGGTAATGTGCATTGGAATAATGCGTGTTGTCGCTATGGTCATTCACCTCCCTCTATGTAAATGGACGAGTACCGCCGAAGCCATACTCGTCCTTTTTTGCTTTCGACCAAATTGGTCGGAAGTTGTGTTATCCGTAAATTGCATCCTGCACGAAGTAACGGAATCTTTGCATCTGTCCAATCGTCCACGCTGCCAGCATCGGAAGCCCCACGGGACTGACGAAAAAAGCAAACACGAGAATGATTATGCCGTTAGTAGTGTTGATAAACAGCAGCGTTATCAAACCAAGGATGCCAAAGACCGTGCCGAGGACACCAAAAACCCAAGCGGATAAGCTGAGGGTCAAGGCAAAAATCCAAATTATTATGGCGAGGGCTGCAATTACGGGTGCAAACACTATCTTCAAAATGACCTTCATCGAAAGTCCCTCCTTTCTTCTGACTACATCATACCGTAAAATAAGGTGATGAGCAAGGATGCCGAAGTCAGTCGATGTCGGCGAGTTTTTCGAGGACTTTGTTGGTCGCTTCCCAAGTCTTATCAATCATCAATTTCATTTCGTGAATGTCATCCTCATAAATGCGGTTCGTAGAATTTACTCTGCGGGCAATCTGATTGAAATTGTTGCTTGTACGGCGAAGCAAGGAAATCAAATCACGGAGTTCGGGCAACTCCAACTTGACTACATATCCGTCGATAGCCATTTTGCGAAGATATGCCGCCATATTGATAGTGCCTGCCTGTGCCATACGCTTATCAATCAAGACTCGTTCCTCCGGTGTCACACGGAACTTTACTTGAATGGGGCGGTTGCGGTTTGCCAATTACAACTCAGCCTCCTTCGCCTTGCCGGGAGACTTTTTCGGCATATCCGTTTTTGCTTCGTTCAGCTTTTTGAGGACAGACGGCTTTTTCTCTTTTTCAAGCTGCCGCTCTTTTCGGAAACGGTTGACGAACAGATTGATAAGACCGGGATGAGCTTGACCGCAGGAATATTCTACGGTTCTTTTCCCATGCCATGCATCATAGTCGTTGGGAATAGGTTCGGCTTTTGCCCATTCCTTATTTTCCGTGGAGATGCGACCGTCCCAGTCCTTGTGCTGAATTGTGTTGGCAAGTACAAAGGAAACACGTTCCGCACCAAAACGGTCAACGACCTCCTGCACACAAGAACCGTCAAAACGGTTATCGCTGTAGTGGTCGGCAATCGCTTCTTCAATGGCGTTTTTGCACTCCACATTCGCTCTGAAAGAAGCTCGGTACTCATCAAGCTCACCGTGCTCTTGGGCAAAGGTCGCTGAAAAGATATAGACCGGAAGACTGCGAAGTACCTCACGCTGTTCTGCAATGCAGGTCTTAGCTCTGGATTCGATGCAATCTCTGATTTCGTCCATATGACCGCTCTCCAAGTCCTCATAAATATTGTAGATATACTGCAAGGGCTTTTTGTCTGCAAGCAACGCTTTTGCTTCTTCGTCGGTCAAGTCGTGGTATTCCATCTCGATTACAATATCCTCACGGATAACATATTCGTAGGCGTGTTTAAGGATTTCTTCGGGCGGCTGTTTTACCAGCCACCCTTTGAAGTCCTGCTGCTCGGCAAACAGCTTTTCATACAATGCCGTATTCAGTTCTTCGTTAGTCATCAGCGTTCCTCCTTTGCGTGTGATTTCTTAGCGGTGTGAGGCTTTTCCGCACTCTTTATATCGTTGAGCTTTTGCAGAACGGAGGGTTTTTTCGCTCGCACATCCTCAAACGGCAGCACCGCCAGCTTACCATTGAGCCGCATAAACATTTCCGGCGTATTGAACTTTTCCTTGAATTGCTTTGTGTGTTCGGGTGTGAGCGAGGAGAAATCTTCCTCGCCCAAACCTACGATGAGAAAAGTACCGGCAACAATATCGTAAATCTTGCCGTCTTCATCACGAAGTGCTCGGTTCAGCTGACTTCCTTTCAATTTTGCTTCCTCATCGCAAATGATTGCGACAGGTTCTTCATAAGGGTAGACGGCTTGAATATAGCCGCCTACCTCTTTCTGCAACGAAGAAAGTCCGGATGAAATTTCTTTCACATAGGGCTTTTTCTCCGGCTCTACAACGAGCACGGAAATCATTTCATTATCCATTGTCAAAGTACCTCCTCTTGAGATTTTTTCGGTTCTGTCGTTACTGATTTGCTCTGCTTCTCGTAGGAGTGGAGCTTCTGCAGAACGGACGGTCTTGCGGATTTTGCGACTTCGTTTTTTGTCGGCGTTTCCTCCGCCATCGCTTCAAGTGGCGTCTTATCGTCGATATTCAAAGCAATATTCAGCTCCGCAAGCCTTGCAGATTTCACTCGCAGCTCGTCCTCCTGCGGGAACGGCTTTCCAAACTCCTGCTTTGCGGTCTCCATCTGTGAATAGAGACTTTCCAACTTGCTTTGCACGGTTGCCAGACGGTCAGCCATGCCGTTTAAGGCATTGTCGATTCTCGTCAAATTACCACGAGGGTCTTTGCCGAGGGTAACACGGTGGGTCATTTGTCCTTTAAGGGTCAGAACGTAGTCACGTCCGAAGTCCTCCAAGGTCAGCGACATTTGAAAACCTCGGTAACTGCCGACCGGAACAGGGTCTAAGCCCTTTACTTCCTTAAAGGCATCGACAAGGGCAGCTCCCGCATTTTCCTTATCAGTCAGAACGTCTCCACGAACCGTCATCCCCGCAAAGCCGTCTGTCGGGTGCGGATGTTCAGCAAGAGTTTTCATATCAGCTTCAAAGCCTGCGATAAATCCTTTGCTTTGCTCAATCTGTTCGGGAAAATAGCGCAGGAGGTTATCTTCCAGACGGTACTGCTGACTTTGGTGATTTGACTTCATCAGCTTCAAACGAGCGACATCAACATCCAGGTCCATTTTCTCTTTAATTCGCTCGTCGCCTGCACACAGAGCTTTTATTTCCGCATAGGACAATGCGGTTTCGTCAATATCGTCGCAGGCACGTACAGGCGATTTGCTCGTCATAATCTGACTGATGAACTTCTGCTTGTTTTCAAGGGTTTGCCAAAGGTACGCATCAAAGGTCGCTTCGGTGACATAGCGGTAAATGTGGACTTCGGGATTCATATTACCCTGGCGAATGATACGACCGCTGCGCTGCTCAAGGTCGCCGGGTCTCCAAGGTGCGTCAAGGTCATGCAGAGCAATAAGCCTGTCCTGGACATTCATGCCGGCTCCCATCTTGAAGGTAGACCCCATAAGCACACGGACTTGCCCGGAACGGACTTTGCTGAACAATTCCTTTTTTCGGGCTTCGGTGTTTGCTTCGTGAATGAAAGCAATCTGCTCCCTCGGAATACCTCTTGCTACAAGTTTTTCACGGATGTCATCATATACGGTGAAGTCGGCTTCTTCGGGGGTGCTGTCTTTTTCCGCAAGATGCTCCAAGGCTCGAATCTCCGGGCTGTCTAAATTACCGGCAGGAGCTTTTGCAACCTTCTTTGCCGCAGAGCTTTTCGGTGTCGAGAGGTCGCAGAACACGAGCTGTGTCAGTTTGTTGTCGTGTCCGTCCTTCCAAATGCGGTGAATGTTATCCACACACATATTGACTTTGCTTGTCGGCTCATCGGGAAGATTCGGATTGATGATACGCTGGTCGAGTCCGAGCTTGCGACCATCGGAGGTAATGCGGAGCATATTGTCCTCGGACGGGTCAACCGTGCCTGCGTGAACGGCGGCAGCTCTTTCGGAAAGTTCCTGCACCATAGCTTGTTGGATTTCGGTGGGCTGTGCTACTTCGTTGTGATAGATTGCTTTCGGTGTCGGCAGATTGAGCTGGTCGGCTGTTTTGATGTCTGCTGCTTCTTTGAACAGGTTCATAAGCTCCGGCAGATTAAAGAACTTTGCAAAACGGGTTCTCGCACGGTATCCTGTACCCTCCGGGGCAAGCTCAATGGCGGTTGTGGTCTCGCCAAAAGTCGAAGCCCAGCAGTCAAAGTGCGCTAAGCCCTTGTTGCGGATAGTGTCGTGCTGCAGGTATCGCATCATCGTGTAAAGCTCAGTCATGGAGTTACTGACCGGCGTTCCCGTTGCGAATACAACACCTCTGCTGTCGGTCAGCTCGTCGATGTAGCGGCACTTCAAGAGCATATCGGAGGACTTCTGTGCATCGGTAGTCGAAAGCCCTGCCACATTTCTCATTTTTGTGTAGAGGAACAAGTTCTTAAAACTGTGCGCTTCGTCAACATAGAGACGGTCAACGCCGAGCTGTTCAAAGGTGATAACATCGTCCTTGCGGGTGTTGTCCTGCAATTTGCTGAGTCTTGTTTCCAAGCCTTTTTTCGTTCGCTCCAAAGACTTGATTGTGAAGCGTTCCGCACGGCTCGCTTTGAGTTCCTCCAGACCTTCCTCGATTTCCGCAATCTGTTCCTGTAAAAGTCGCTCCTGCCTCTCCTGCGATACCGGGATGCGCTCAAACTGGCTGTGTCCGATGATGATGGCGTCGTAGTCGCCGGTGGCAATTCTGCCGCAGAATTTCTTGCGGTTTCTCGGCTCAAAGTCCTTTTTGGTTGCGGCGAGAATATTGGCAGAGGGGTATAACCGGAGAAATTCGCTTGCCCATTGTTCGGTCAAGTGGTTCGGAACGACAAACAGCGGCTTTTGGCAGAGTCCGAGACGTTTGCTTTCCATGGCGGCGGCGACCATTTCAAAAGTCTTGCCTGCGCCAACTTCGTGTGCAAGCAAGGTGTTACCGCCGTAGATAATGTGTGCAACGGCGTTCTTCTGATGCTCACGGAGCTTGATTTCGGGATTCATACCGCTGAACTCGATATGACTGCCGTCATATTCACGGGGGCGAGTGGAGTTGAAAAGCTCATTGTACTTGGTGACAAGCTCTTGCCGCCTGTCGGGGTCTTTCCAAATCCAATCACGGAACGCATCCTTGATAGCCTGCTGCTTCTGCTGTGCAAGGGTCGTTTCCTTGGAGTTGAGTACACGGCGTTCCTTGCCGTCGGGGTCGGTAACGGTGTCATAGATACGGACATCACGCAGATTCAGAGTATCCTCTAAAATCTTGTATGCGTTGGCTCTGTCCGTTCCGTAGGTCATATAGGCGTTGACATCGCTGTAGGACGGCTGAGATTTTCCCGTGATGTTCCATTCCGCAGAGAACGGCGAATAGTTGACTTCAATGGTTCTATGCAGGTAATACGGCGGCTCAAACGTCTCTACCATAAACTGCTGAATGTAGGACTTATCAATCCATGTTGCGCCCAGGCGAACCTCTATCTCGGAAGCATCAAGGTCTTTGGGCTGTGCTGTTTTCAATGCTGCCACGTTATCGGCAATCTCGTTGCGGTGGTTCGCATCTTCCGGCAGCAAATCCAAGGCTCTCTGATAGTAGGCGAGCTTTTCACGGACATTACCGGACAGAAAATCATCGGCGGTTCTCCAAGTATAGGAGCCGTCGGGCTTTCTGTTAAAGTCCATGCAGATAACGCCACGCAAATCGCTTGCGAGTTCTTCTTCGGTCTTGCCGGTAAGAGAGGACATATATTCCATATCCACACAGGCTTTTTCTGCGATGGATACCGCAAGAGCTTCCGAGGCGGTATCAACCGATGTTACGACCTCGCTCGGCTTGATGGTGCGTTTGGTGAACATATCCGCTTTGCGTTTGAGATTGTTGTCCTCGTCGAGAACTTCCAGAGAGCAAAGCAGATAGTAGGAGCTGTCATCGGCAAAGGCAAGAGCATTGCCACGGCTATTGATAAGACCGTGCTTTGCCGTGAAATTGTCGTAGAGCGTGTTCAGTTCACGTTGGGTCTGTCGGATAGTTTCATCGGAGATATACCCGTCCATCTGCTGAGCGATTAGCTTCTGAACACAATCACGAAGCTCCACCATACCCTTAACACGTTCCGTTGCCGTTGCGTTGAGTTCAGGCTTTACCATGCGACTGTTTTCACGGTAATAAACCTCGCCGTCAACCACGGTGTAGCTGTAGTTCTTTACATTCGGGTCGGCAGGGATAGAGGTGTCGATTGCTTCGCCGTCGCCAAGGTCGGGCAGCTCCGCTTCTGTGTAACTGCCTTTAATGTTCTGAATAGCGTATTTGAGCTGAACGCCAAGGTCGAGGTCTTCATACGGCTCGACCGTAAAATCCTGCTTACCGTACTGTGTGCTCTCCGAGGTCTGCCGTCCAAGAACCATTTCGGGGTTATCAATGAAATAACTGTTGATGGAAAAGCCGTCGTCGTTCTTGCCGAGGTGAACCCAGTCGGGTTCAATTTGGGTAGGACGGTCACGCTTCTGCAGGAAAATAATATCGGACACAACCTCTGTTCCTGCGTTCGCCTTGAAAGCGTTATTCGGTAAACGGATAGCTCCGAGCAGTTCCGCCCTCTGAGCGATATACTTACGGACTTCGGGAGACTGCTTATCCATCGTATATCGGCTCGTCACGAAAGCGATAACGCCGCCCGGTCGAACCTGGTCGAGTGCCTTGGCGAAGAAATAATCGTGGATAGAAAAGCCGAGCTTGTTATAAGCACGGTCGTTCACCTGGTACTGACCGAAAGGCACGTTACCGATAGCGAGGTCGAAGAAATCTCGCCTGTCGGTGGTTTCAAAGCCGGCAACGGTAATGTCTGCCTTGGGGTAAAGCTGTTTTGCGATTCGCCCTGTGATGCTGTCCAGCTCTACGCCGTAGAGCTTGCTGTTCTGCATCGCTTCGGGCAAAAGCCCAAAGAAGTTGCCGACACCCATTGAAGGCTCCAGAATGTTTCCGGTCTCAAAGCCCATATTACCGACAGCTTCATAGATTGCCTTAATGACGGTAGGGCTTGTATAGTGAGCGTTCAGCGTTGAGCTTCTTGCTGCGGCGTATTCTTCCGGAGAGAGTGTGGCATATAGCTCCGCAAATTCGTTCTTCCAGTTGTCCTTTGTTTCATCAAAGGCATCTGCAAGACCGCCCCATCCGACATACTTGGAAAGGATGACCTGTTCTTCGGGTGTAGCTGGTCTGCCGTCAAACTCCAATTCTTTCAGGAGATTGATGGCATCCATATTCATACGGAACTTCGCTTTTGCACCGCCTTCGCCCAAGTGGTCGTCGGTGATACGGAAGTTGTGAAGTTCGGGCTTTGGTTCTGCCACGGTCGGTTCGGCAGGCAGCTCTGCAACACGCTGTGCTTCGCTGATTTCCACGAGCCTACGCATAAACTGAATGGATTCGCTTCTGAAAATCGGAAATCCCGTGGCATTTTGGAACGTGACATCCTGCAGGCTCACCGTTCCGAAGTCGAGATTTACACTGTCAACGACAAATCTGCGACCGTCAATCTCATAGGTGGATTCACGGGGAATAAGATGCTCACTTGCGAAAGCTTCGTCAGAAATACGCTGCTCATCACGGCTTATCTGCTCTGTGTCATTCAACACTTGCTGAATAAACGGGTCGCTGTCCGGAGCTTCGGGGTCAACCGATTCGCCGTTCACAATGCCACGCTCGGCAAGAGCCTCCCGGATAGCAATAGGGTCAATGTGCTCAAATGCGTCTTGCTCGGCTTCGGTGAAAAACTTGTCCTCTTTGATGAGCTGGGCGATACGTCTCTGAACCTTCGTCCAGGACATTTCATAATCAATGTCTGTGCTGGTAACGGTGATGTGCAAATACTTTGATACATCGCTTGCGCCGTATTCCTTAGAGAGCCACGCCGCAGTATCACGCTCACGGGCGTGTTCTGCCATATATCGGACAACAGCCCGCTTGCTTGCAATGTCGCCGTTCCACTTCTGGAGAGCTTCATCAATGTCATCCTGTGTGAGTTCCCGCATGGCGGTGGGAGTTTGTGCTGTGGTGATTGGGTTCTCATCCGGGGCTTCTGTAACGATTGCAGGCTCGTTCTCGACTTTCTGCGGTGATTCCTTTTCAGAGCCTAAAACACCCAAAGAATAGGTCGTATGCTCGTTTATAATGCTGTTGTGACGAGCAATAGTAACACCATAGTTTTCACGGATTTTCTTAACGGATTGCTCTAAAATGTGAGAAGGGATACCGCACATTTCTACCCATTCGGCATCGGGTACGGCTCTTGTGGTGAGCTTTAGGTCAAGCAGGTCTGAAACGACTTTTGCATCCTCGCCGTACATTTCAAAGAAATCTCCGACCTGGAAAAGTACAACATCGTCGTGATGGTCGTGCTTAATATCGTTGTATGCGTCCATCTGCTTGCGGAACTGCCACTCACGGGTCTGCATTTCCTCATACTTGGCTTTTTCTTCGGGCGTGAAGTATCTGCCGTTTCGGATAATGCTTTCAAACTTTGCGGCGACCTTGCTCCAATTCAGTTCCACATCGGCACAATCGGGCTTTTGCAGACGGATACCTTTACCGGAGCTTTCAATCCAGCCTTGTCCCGACACCGCATGAGAGCTGCCGCTAATACCGTACTCGTTCTTTAGAAAATCCGCTTTTTCCTTGGAATTATGAGCACCGGTAAAATATTCGTAGATACGACCTTTACCGCCCTCAACGCTGCTCCCACGGGTCAGGGTGGCGTCAATCTCATCCTCGGTTATGAACATTCCCGCTTTAGGGACCTCTGCCATATCGGAGGTGTATTCTCGTCTCGGCAGGTCGAGGTCTTGCAGAGCGTTCCAAATCTCAATAGGTTTGTGGTAACGGAAACGCAGAACATTACGGTCTTCCTTGTAGGTTTCCATAAATGCAGAGAAATCAGTAGCAATTTTTTGACGGATAGCAGGATTCTTCAAATCCTCTGCCAAACGTTCCGTTGCATCTGGAAAGCCACCTTTTCGATAATCTTCTAAGGTGGAGAGGATACCGAGTTCTCTTGAATCGTCGCTCAAATCCCCACGGAGATACCACAGCTTATGGGAAAGCTCGGTACGCTCGTGCAGTTCAGTCTCAGCAAGCTCTACATTGGAGGCAAACTTACCCTCATCCATAAGCTGACCGATACGCTCGGCTGCGGCTTCCCACAAAATGATTTGTGCGGTACGGGAATATCTTGCGGTGCGACCTTTTGCAAGGCGAATGCCGTCCTCGGCATACCACACCGAAAACTCACCGTTATCAGATTTGATACCGGCACCGCCGTGATATTCCTTTTTGAGCAGAGACACGATTTCGTCCATCGGCTTCTGCTTTTGGAAAGCGGCAGCTACATTCATTCGTGTATACTCGGAGTTGCTGGCACGGCGGAGCACATCGTCAATATCGTTTTGGGCAAAAGAAAAAGCGAAGGGTGTAGGTTTTACACTCTCCGCTTCGTTTATGATAGCAATTTGCTCTTGCTCTGTCGGGAACAGCCCAACATCAAAGAGGGTAAGCTGTTCGCTTAACTGTGAATCAGTTCTGCGAGAATTACTTCCTCTGCCCGGTGCTTGAGATTGTTCATCAAGCCCGTCCACATCATCGGGTCGCTGGCTTTCAGTTCCTCCGTCACGCCGTTCCGCTTCATCAGTTCGGGCATCATCTGTTCCAATCTCCGGTTCGCCGCCTCGTCGATTTCCCTCAGATGCGGGTACAGAGTCTCCGACAAAATCATGCTGTTCCACAGCACCGGACGATTCTCCCGCAGATACTTCTTCCTCATGCGACCGTACTTGCCCAGAGGCTTCGTTGCGGTCTCGTTCAAGGTCAGATTCGGAATTAAATAATCCCCGTTCTGCGTGTAGTTCAGTTTGTTCTCCATAATCCTGTGTCCTTTCTGCCTGTCTCTGCAGGCTTGCTTCTCGCTCGTAGTTTTTTACTGTAACAGCGATTTGCCTTAAAATCTGCTCACTGCTGTTGGAGATAGCGGAGCCGAGTACGGCAATCGTATCACGGGTGTTAAAGTCGAATACGCTTAAAAAGTCTTCATGCTCAAAGTAATCGCCGGGGTTCAGCCCGCAGCGAGACATAAGAGCGTAGGTGGTGCTGACGGTAGCGGCATTTCGGAACGCAACCTCTACATTATAATCATCATACTCCTCAAGAAAGGAATCGGCAAGGATGCCGAGAATGTCACGGCGGTTGTCGTTCCAGTATTCGGTTACGAGCTTAGATGCAATCTGTTCCAGTTGGTCGGCAAGACCTTTTTCACCCGACACACCGAAGCGATTTTCCAAATCTGTGGTAACGGAGTTGTGATGCTCGTCTTTGTATTCCCAAAGATTAAGACGGCGTGAATTTTCCCTGCCGCCTGTATCGGAAACATCAAACACATATTTGAGCCTTGGATTATCGCCGGTGGTGTCAAGGAGCGCAATCCCTTTGGAGCCACGGCGGACATATCTGTCCATCTGTTTGTTCCAAAGGTCGTAATCGGCACAGGCGGTTGCGTTCGGCTTCTGAGCGAAAATCATCAACTGCTCATGGAACGGATATTTGTACAGCCGTCCCATCGTTTCAAGGAACGCTGTCCATTCACCGAAGCTGCCCGTAACCTGTCTTGCGGTGGTGTCTGCCATCTGTGTGTAAAATTGCAATTTGCTTGGCAATAGTCTGTCCTCCTTCTTTTGATTTTGGGTATAAGAAAAGCACCTCCGCAGAGATGCTTTCTTATACTGTTTGAAATTGTTTAGATGAGATTGCTCGGAATAAAGCAGTTATCCGCATCAATCGGTATCGGCTCCTCGCACATACAGATGATGCCGCCATTGCCACGCTTTAAGGAAGCCTTATCAATGACGCTGTACTTTTTGACTTCACGACGGTCGGGTGCAGCGCTCTTTTTGATTTCCAACGGATGAATGACGTTGTTTTCCTCAACAAACACATCAATCTCTTTTGCGTTGGAATCCCGGAAGTAAGTGAGGTTCACCTTGGACTTTGCGTAGGCGTAGTTCTTGACCAGCTCCATCACAACATAGTTCT
>OLFX01000394.1_pt1 | contig 70107 bp, 61 predicted proteins | sample 1605091 | NCBI WGS metagenome assembly OLFX01 (sample SAMEA3888906, study PRJEB22519) | human gut metagenome | biome: human gut; feature: human-associated habitat; material: faeces | place: Denmark | collected 2012 | reverse complement strand
CTGCATTTGACAGAACACGAAGTTTTGCCATAAGACCTTCTGCCGCCTCCCGCTGTTCGGAATTATTTGAATACCGCACGGTCATATAAAGTTCATTCAGGATCTTTGTCTGATAATCGCCCTCCACTTGAAAGAGCAGCTTTTTTTCCATTTCGTTTAATTCCATGTGGATCTCCTTTCTCTCGAAAATGAGTATGAAAAAAGGGCGTCCACCTATAAAAGTGAAACGCCCACGGCAACCAGCGGTCAGACATAAAGCCGGACCGCTGGCACTATTAAATTTTGTCGTTAATAAAACAGCCTCCTTTTTTCTTTATAGTTTTCGTCAATTTTCAACTTGGAAAAGGAATTGAATAAAAGACGACAAACGCTCAAACCCCTTGAAAATAAAGGCTTTTTCTGTTTGTCGTTATTATACCGTAACGGCACAGCTGTGCCTCACTGCTTTTGGCGAACGATGTGCCTCTGAAGCAAATCCAGGAGTGGCTGGGTCACAGCGATATTGGCACGACGGCGAATATTTACAGCCATTTGGATTACAAGTCCAAGATCACCTCGGCAAATGTGATGGACAATATCCTGACCCTGCCGGACACAAGGCAAACCGGCTGGCACACCTGAGCTCTTGCCGAAAATCATGTACGCCGATGTGACCTTGAGAGAAAAGAAAAGCCCAGTCATATGGGCGCAAAGCCTTGATATGACTGGGTTTTTTGGCGGAGAGTTAGGGATTCGAACCCTAGAGACCTTTCGGTCTACGGCATTTCGAGTGCCGCACCTTCGACCACTCGGACAACTCTCCGTGTATCTCAACTGTTTTCCGTGCGCTGAGAAAATGCAAGAAAAACAGGCAAGAACGATATGAAATTTTGAAATTCGATCCGGCGAAAACCCTTATAAATCAAGGATTTCCAGCGGAGAAAACGGCCAAAGCCAACGCGCATTTCGAGTCAGGGCCGTTATGACCACTTCGATACCTATCCATATATGCATTTTACGAACGCACGGATGATTATAACCAATCCCGCGGAAAAAATCAAGTCCGGCGGTACAATTTCCGTAAATTCTGTGCCTCCGGCGGTGGAATTTCCGCAGATTCTGTTGTATAGTATCCTTGTTCGCGCCGATTTGCGGCGCAAATACGCATAAAAAGGATACTTTTGCTGTGGACAATATGAAAAAAGAGGCCGAACGCGAGGCGCGCACCATGTGGGAATTCATCTGCACGTTCCTCAAATGGCTCGTTATCGCGGGTGTGACCGGCGGCATCGGCGGGCTGGTCGGCTCGGCCTTTCACCTGAGCGTGAACTGGGCGGCGACGTTTCGCGCCGCGCACCCGTGGCTGCTGTGGCTCCTGCCTGTGGGCGGCTTGCTGATCGCGGCCATTTACCGCCTGACCAAAATGGAAAACAAGAACACCAACGCCATCATTGACGCCATTCACTTCGGCGACAAGGTGCCGCTGCTGCTTGTGCCGGCGATCTATCTGTCGACCGTCATCACGCATCTGTTCGGCGGCAGCGCCGGTCGTGAGGGCGCGGCGCTGCAGATCGGCGGCAGCCTCGGCTGCTACATCGGGCGGCTGTTCCACCTCGATGAAAAGGATATGCGCATCGCCACGCTCTGCGGCATGAGCGCCGTGTTCTCGGCGCTGTTCGGCACGCCGCTGACCGCGACCATTTTCGCGCTCGAGGTCATCAGCGTGGGCGTGTTTTACTACTCCGCGCTCGTGCCGTGCATCGTTGCCTCGCTTGCCGCGCTCGCCATCGCCAACGCCTTCGGCATCGCGCCGACACAGTTCACGTTTGCATTCGCGGCCGCACCGAAGCTTCTGCTGCTGCGTGTGGCGGCGCTCGCTGCCGTGTGCTCGCTGATGAGCATCCTCTTTTGCGTGACCATGCACGGCACGGAGCGGCTGTTTTCCAGCCGCATCCCGAACATGTGGCTGCGCATCGCCGCGGGCGGTGGGATCGTGATCGTGCTGTCGCTGCTCGTCGGCACGGGGGACTACAACGGCGCCGGCATGGACGTCATCACCCGCGCCATCGAGGGCGGACAGGCGGCGCCCGACGCGTTTTTCTGGAAGCTGCTGTTCACCGCCGTCACCATCGGCAGCGGCTTCAAGGGCGGCGAGGTCGTGCCGACGTTTTTCATCGGTGCAACGCTCGGCTGCGTGCTCGGCAGTCTGCTCGGCATCCCGACGGGGTTTGCCGCGGCGCTCGGGCTCGTGTGCGTGTTCTGCGGCGCGGTCAACTGTCCGATCGCCTCGGTCATCCTCAGCATCGAGCTTTTCGGCGCGGGGCAGCTCGTGTATTTCGCGCTCGCGTGCGGCGTCGCCTATATGCTCTCGGGCTATTTCGGCCTCTACAGCAGCCAGAAGATCCTTTATTCCAAGCTCCGGACGGAGTTTATCAACATCCACGCGAAATAAAATGCAAGCGCCATGCCCGGACACGGTACGTGTCCGGGCATGCCTGTCAAAAAGTAATACTTTTTGACAATGGGGTTTGCGGCCTGACTGCAGCGCACGCGCTGTCCGCCTCCGGCGGACGGCGCGCACGTTTGCAGGCCGAGAAGTATTTTCTTCGCCGCACATGTCGCCGAAGAAAATAATTGGACTTTCTTTGCGCCTGCGGGCGCAAACTCTACGAGGTTTTTTGATAAGCTGTGCCCGGACACGTAGTGTCCGGGCACTTTTTGCCCCCGAAAGAAATTATATAATTTGCATTTAAATTTATATAAAAACGCTTGACAAAGTTATAAGGCGGGTGTAGAATGCACAATGTAAGAAAAAAGAAAGCGGTGATGCACCGATGAAGAAAACACTATACAGCCTCATGCTCAACGAAGAGGTCGTGCGCGAGATCGACCGCATGGCCCACCGCATGGGCACGAACCGCTCGGCGCTGATCAACCAGATCCTCGCCGACTATACCTCGGTCATGACGCCGGAGCGCCGCATCGAGAGCATTTTCCACGAGATCGAGCAGCTCGTCGCCCCGGCGCGTGACCTTGTGCCGTTTTTCGCCCCGCATACGACGAGCATGTCCCTCAAGAGCAGCCTCGAATATAAGTACCGCCCGACGGTCAAGTACGAGGTCGCGCTCTACGGCGACAAGCAGGAGGGGCTCGGCGAGCTGGCCGTCATCTTCCGCACCCAGTCGGCGGCGCTGCTGCAGAGCATGACGCAGTTTTTCCGCCTCTGGAAGCAGATCGAGGACGCGCACCTGTCCGGCGTTGCGCCGGAGTATGCCTTGTATGACGGGAAGTTTGTGCGCACGCTCTCGCTGCCGCCGGATCACGACTACACGAGCGAGGAGATCGCCCGCGCGATCTCGGACTATGTGCAGCTGTTCGACCGGCTCATGAAGGCGTACCTCGCGGGCAAATATACCCCGCCCGAGATCGAGGCGCTCTACTGTGCCGAGCAGCAGCGCGCGCAGATCCTTATCTGATCCATTTGCAACCACTCATGAAAGGAGGCGCTGCGTGCCGGAACACGCAGCAACCCGACTATGAACGCTGATAAATTCACCCAAAAGACAATTGAAACCATCCAGACCGCGCAGAGCATGGCGCAGGAAAACGGCAACCAGTATCTCACGCCGGAGCACCTGCTCTATGCGCTCATCGACGCCGACGGCGGCCTGATCGGCACCCTGCTCGGCCGCATGGGCGTGGACTGCAACGCCGTGCTCAGCGAGCTCGACACCGCCATTGACCGGCTGCCGAAGGTATCCGGCGGCAGCGGCGAGGTGTACGCCTCGCCCGAGACGAGCAAGATCTTCAGTTTCGCCGAGCGCGAGGCCAAAAACGGCGGCGACGCCTATGTCTCCGTTGAGCACCTGATGCTCGGCATCTTCGCCAACGAGACTGCCGACATCAAGCGCATCTTCAGCGCCCACGGCATCACGAAGGCGGGCTTCACGGCGGAGCTCACGAAGGTCAAGACCGGCCCCGTCACGAGCGACAACCCCGAGGACACCTATGACGCGCTCAAAAAGTACGGCACCGATCTCGTCGAGCGTGCCCGTGAAGGCAAGATGGACCCGGTCATCGGCCGCGATCAGGAGATCCGCAACGTCGTGCGCATCCTCTCGCGCAAAACGAAAAACAACCCCGTGCTCATCGGTGAGCCGGGCGTCGGCAAGACGGCCATCGCCGAGGGTCTGGCGCAGCGCATCGTGCGCGGCGACGTGCCCGAGGGACTGAAGAATAAGACCATTTTCTCGCTCGATATGGGCGCGCTGGTCGCGGGCGCAAAGTACCGCGGCGAATTTGAGGAGCGGCTCAAGGCCGTGCTCGAGGAGGTGCGCAAGAGCGAGGGGCGCATCCTGCTGTTCATCGACGAGCTGCACACCATCGTCGGCGCGGGCAAGACCGAGGGCAGCATGGACGCGGGCAACCTCCTCAAGCCGATGCTCGCCCGCGGCGAGCTGCACTGCATCGGTGCGACCACGCTTGACGAGTACCGCAAGTATATCGAAAAGGACGCCGCGCTCGAGCGCCGCTTCCAGCCCGTTCAGGTCGATGAGCCGACGGTGGAGGACACCATCTCCATCCTCCGCGGCCTGAAAGAGCGCTATGAGATCTTCCACGGCGTGCGCATCCACGACAATGCGCTGGTCGCGGCGGCCACGCTCTCCAACCGCTATATCACCGACCGTTTCCTGCCGGATAAGGCCATCGACCTCGTCGATGAGGCCTGCGCCATGATCCGCACGGAGATCGACTCCATGCCGTCGGCGCTCGACGATCTGCGCCGCCGCATCATGCAGATGGAGATCGAGGAGATGGCGCTCAAGAAGGAGGACGACCAGCTCTCGCGCGACCGGCTCGCCAAGCTCACGCAGGAGCTCGCCGAGCTCAAGGACCGCTTCAACGAGCAGAAGGCGCGCTGGGAGTCCGAGAAAAACAGCGTCGAGGAGGTCAAGTCCCTCAAGGCGGACATCGACCGCCTGCACGCCGAGATCGAAGAGGCGCAGCGCAATTATGAGTACGAAAAGGCCGCGCGCCTGCAGTACTCCGACCTGCCGAGCCTCGAAAAGAAGCTCAGCGAGGCCGAGGCCGCAGCCGAGCGCCGCAAGAGCGACAACTCCCTCGTGCACGACACCGTGACCGAGGAGGAGATCGCCGGCATCGTCGCCAAATGGACGGGCATCCCGGTGGCAAAGCTCATGGAGGGCGAGCGCGAGAAGCTGCTGCACCTCGATGAAGTGCTGCACCGCCGCCTGATCGGTCAGGACGAGGCCGTGGAGAAGGTCTGCGAGGCCATCCAGCGCTCGCGCGCCGGCATCAGCGACCCGAACCGTCCGATCGGCTCGTTCCTGTTCCTCGGTCCGACGGGCGTCGGCAAGACGGAGCTTGCCAAGGCGCTGGCCGAGAGCCTGTTTGACGATGAGCGCAGCATGGTGCGCATCGACATGACCGAGTACATGGAGAAGTTCTCCGTCTCGCGTCTGATCGGCGCGCCCCCGGGATACGTCGGCTACGACGAGGGCGGTCAGCTTACCGAGGCCGTGCGCCGCAAGCCGTACTCCGTCGTGCTGTTCGATGAGGTCGAAAAGGCGCACCCGGACGTGTTCAACATCCTGCTGCAGATCCTTGACGACGGCCGCATCACGGACAGTCAGGGCCGCACGGTGGACTTCAAGAACACGATCATCATCCTCACGTCGAACCTCGGCAGCCAGTACCTGCTCGACGGTATCGGTCCGGACGGGGAGATCACCGCGGACGCCCGCGAGCACGTGCAGGCGGAGCTGCGCCGCGCCTTCCGGCCGGAGTTCCTCAACCGTCTGGACGAGATTCTCATGTTCCGTCCGCTCACGCGCGACAACCTGTCGCACATCATCGACAATCTCATCGCCGCCCTGCGCAGCCGCCTGGCTGACCGCACGCTGAACCTTGAGATGACCGACGCCGCCAAGGCGCTCGTCATCGAAAACGGGTATGACCCGGTCTACGGTGCGCGTCCGCTCAAGCGCTACCTGCAGAGCCACGCCGAGACGCTCATTGCCCGCACCATCCTCTCCGGCGACCTGCACGCCGGCGCCACGCTCGTCGTGGATGCCGAGGGCGGCGCGCTCGTCTGCCGCGTGAAGGCATAAGGCATAAAAATGACCCCATGGGTCTGTGCATACTGCACAGGCTCATGGGGTCAGCTTATCCCCAAAACCTCGTAGAGTTTCGCCGCCGGAGCGGCGAAAGAAAGTCCAATCATTTTCTCAGGCGACATGTGCGGCTGAGAAAATACTTCTCGGCCTGCAAACGTGCGCGCCGTCCGCCTTGGGCGGACGGCGCGTGCGCTGCAGTCAGGCCGCAAACCCCTTTGTCAAAAAAGCGTCGCTTTTTTGACAGCCTCACCCCATGGGTCTGTGCATACTGCACAGGCTCATGGGGTTTTTCGTTGTTTCGGGCGCTTGCGGCACAGGAAAAAGATAAGCAGCGTCAGCAGCGCACCGGTGAGATAGCCCGCCGTGTCGAGCCAGACGTCCGTGATCTGTCCGCTGCGGCCGGGGACAAAGAGCTGGATCGTCTCGTCGCACAGCGCGGCGAGCGTGCCGGGCAGCAGCGCAGCCGGCCATGAAAAGTGCGTCCCCGTGCGCAGTGCGGCGGCGGTGAACACGCCGAGAAGCGCATACTCGCCGAAGTGCGCGCATTTGCGCAGGATGTGGTCGGTCATGTGCGGCAAAAACGCCTGCACGAGCGTCAGCAGTGCGCCGCTCTCGGCGCCGCTGTGCGTGGCGGGCATACACGATTGCCCCCAGATGACCAGCAGCCACGCACCGGCGCAGACGGTCAGGATGCGGTTGGCGCGGCGATTCATGCTTTTTCCGCTTCCTTCTGCGCGCGGATCTTATCCACCCAGCACTTGTGGCACATGGCGACGTAGCTGTCGTTGCCGCCGAGCAGGATCTGCCCGCCCTCGGTGATGACGCGGCCGCGCTCGTCGATGCGGGCGTTGACGGTCGCCTTGCGGCCGCAGGCACACACGGTCTTGATCTCTGTGATGGAATCGGCCAGCTCCATGAGCCGCCGTGCGCCGGGGAAAAAGTGCGTGAGAAAATCCGTCCGCAGACCGAAGCACAGCACGGGGATGTTCTGCTCGTCGACGATGCGGCGCAGCTGGTCGATCTGCTCCGGGGAGAAAAACTGCGCCTCGTCGGCGATGATGACGTCGGCGTGTCCGGCGCGGGCAAACGTGTCCGCGATGTCCTCATCCGGGCGGATGACCTGCGCCTCGCGCTGCAGACCGATGCGCGAGCGGATGATGTTTGCTCCGTCGCGGTCGTCGACCGAGGGCTTGATGAGCCAGACGGTCATGCCGAGCTCCTCGTAGTTGAACTGCGTGATGAGCGCCTGCGCGGACTTCGACGAGCCCATGGCGCCGTATTTAAAGTAGAGTTTGGCCATTTAATCCCGCTCCTTTACGTAGGCCCGGATGCGCTCCATGACGAAATCGAGCGCGACCTGATTGTGCCCGCCCTCGGGGATGATGATGTCGGCGTAGCGCTTCGACGGCTCGACAAACATCTCGTGCATGGGTTTGACCGTGGTCAGATACTGCGTCACGATCGACTCCAGATCGCGGCCGCGGTCGCGCACGTCGCGCACGATGCGCCGCAGGATGCGCACATCGGCGTCGGTGTCGACGAAGATCTTGATGTCCAGCCGTTCGCGCAGCGCGGGCTCGGCAAAGATGAGGATGCCCTCGACGACGACGACCTTGGCCGGGACGACCGTGATCGTTTCGGCGGCGCGGTTGTGCACCGTGTAGTCATACGTCGGGCACGCGACCGGCTGCCCGGCGCGCAGCGCGTCGAGATGCTGCACGAGCAGCGGCGTGTCGAACGCGTTCGGGTGGTCATAATTGAGCTTCTTGCGCTCGTCAAAGGGGATGTCGTCGTGCCGCTTATAGTAGTTGTCGTGATACAGCACGCTCACATCGCCGCCGAATTCGTCGAGGATGCGCCGCGTGATGGTGGTCTTGCCGCTGCCGGTACCGCCGGCAATGCCGATCGTGATGACGTCGCTCATGGTGCCGCCTCCCGTGGGTCAGTTTTTTCCCCAACATTCTACCACACGCGCGGGGGCGTTGCAATTTGACTTTTGCCTTTTTTGCGGTTAAAATGTAACTGTCCGCGCCGCTGCGGCCGGATCTGAAAATTCTGAGATAAACGGAGGTATCCTTATGCCTGTTCCTACGCCGCATATTGAAGCCAAAGCCGGTCAGATCGCCAAGACTGTGCTCATGCCCGGTGACCCGCTGCGCTCGAAATTCATCGCCGAGACCTTCCTTGAAAATCCCGTGCTCGTCAACAACGTCCGCGGCGTGCAGGGCTACACCGGCACGTGGAAGGGCGTGCCCGTGACCGTGATGGCCTCCGGCATGGGCATCCCGTCGATCGGCATCTACAGCTGGGAGCTGTATAATTTCTACGATGTGGACAATATCATCCGCGTCGGCTCTGCCGGTGCGCTCGCCGACGATCTGAAGCTGATGGACGTCGTCGCCGGTGCGGGCGCGTGCACGGACTCCAACTTCGCGCACCAGTTCGGCATCAACGGCACGTTCGCCCCCATTGCGGACTACACGCTGCTCAGCCAGGCCGTCGCCGCGGCGGCAGCCAACGGCGTCGCGCTGCGCGTTGGCAATGTGCTCTCGTCGGACAACTTCTATGACGACGGCAGCGACGGTCCCGACCAGTGGAAGAAGATGGGCGTGCTCGCCATCGAGATGGAGGCCGCCGGTCTGTACATGAACGCCGCCCGCGCCGGAAAGCGCGCGCTCGGCCTGTTCACGATCTCCGACCACATCTACCGCGCCGAGGAGCTCACCTCCGAGCAGCGGCAAAACTCCTTCGTGCAGATGATCACGATCGCGCTCGACACCGCCGTCAACATGGCGAATCTTTGACACAACGCCACCTGTCCGCAGCACGCGGACGGGTGGCGCTTTTGTTTATAAAAACGTTATATTTCCGAAACAAATGGGATTGCTTGCTATTCGCGTCCGTGTTATACTGGAAGCGGCTGCGAGAGTATGCCAAATATCGCCTGAACATCAGGCAATACTTTATTATGGAGGAAAAATAGCATGAACATGAAGAAGCTTGTTGCTCTGCTCCTTGCGCTCGTCATGGTCTTCGCGCTTTGCGCCTGCGGCGGCGACAAGGACAACGGCGGCAAAGATTCCGCTACGTACAAGGTCGCCATGATCACGGACTACGGTGACATCACCGACCAGTCCTTCAACCAGACCACGTATGAAGCCTGCAAGGCCTTCTGCACGGAAAACAACATTGAGTTCACTTACTACAAGCCCGCCGGCGACAGCACGCCGGACCGTATCGCCATGGTCGAGAAGGCCGTTGACGAGGGCTACAATGTCATCGTGATGCCCGGCTATGCCTTCGCCGGCACCATCACCGGCACGCAGGACAAGTATCCGGACGTGAAGTTCATCGCGCTCGACGTGTCCGAGTTCGACATCAACAGCTCCTTCTATAAGACCGACGACAAGGGCAATGCCACGGAAGAGCTGCTCGACCCCAACAACAAGCCGCACGTTGCCAGCAACGTCTACAGTGCGGTCTATCAGGAAGAGCTCTGCGGCTACATGGCCGGCTACGCGGCTGTGAAGCTCGGCTACACCGAGCTCGGCTTCCTCGGCGGCATGGCTGTCCCGGCTGTGCAGCGCTACGGCTACGGCTTCCTGCAGGGTGCTGACGCTGCTGCGGCCGAGCTCAAGGCCAAGGTCAACGTCAAGTACGCTTACGGCAACCAGTTCAACGGCGATCCGGACATTACCGCTGCCATGGACACCTGGTACGCCGGCGGCACGCAGGTCGTGTTCGCCTGCGGCGGCGGCATCTTCACCTCCGCTGCCGACGCTGCCAAGAAGGTCAGCGGCGCCAAGATGATCGGCGTTGACGTCGATCAGGCCGGCGTCATCAACGGCTACTCCGGCGTGGAAGACATGACCGTCACCTCCGCCATGAAGGGTCTGGCCGCCACGGTCAAGACCATGCTCACCGAGACCATCCTCAACAACAACTGGGAGAAGTTCGGCGGCAAGGTCGAGAGCCTCGGCCTCGTCTCCGGCGACGATCCGGAGCTGAACTATGTGCAGATCCCGATGACCAGCACGCAGTGGGCGGACGGCAAGTTCACCCAGGATGACTACAAGACCCTCGTGAAGGCCATGTTCGATGGCACGATCAAGGTCTCCAACGACATCACTGCGATGCCGAAGACCACGACCATCAAGGTCGAGAATCTGGGCAACCTGAAGTAAGGTCCTGCGGGCACAGCCTGCAAAAACCGAATCACAGCGCATGGGCGCGGCAGTTTGCCGCGCCCATGTTTTTTCGTGCGCACATTCGGCAGGAAATGACCGCAGCGGCACGGAAAATCCGAAAATTCCTTTGCTTTCACCATGACACTATAGTATACTATGTGCAAATAGATTCCGTTCCCGCTTCTGTGCGCGCGGGCTCTATGCATACGGAAGGAGGGCATTCCCTTTGGACACACCCTATGCCATTGAAATGCTGCACATCACGAAGCGCTTCCCGGGCATCGTGGCCAATGACGACATCACGCTCCAGCTGCGCAAGGGGGAGATCCATGCGCTGCTCGGCGAAAACGGCGCCGGCAAGTCCACGCTCATGTCCGTCCTGTTCGGCCTGTATCAGGCCGAGGAGGGCGAGATCCGCAAGGACGGCAAGGTCGTCTCCATCAAAAACCCGAACGACGCCAACAGCCTCGGCATCGGCATGGTGCACCAGCACTTCAAGCTGGTCGAGTGCTTCACGGTGCTGGACAATATCATCATGGGCGTCGAGCCGACGAAGCATGGCTTCCTGCAAAAGGGCGAGGCGCGCAAAAAGGTGCTCGCGCTGTCGGAAAAATACGGCCTGCAGGTCGATCCGGATGCGCGCATCGAGGACATCACCGTCGGTATGCAGCAGCGCACCGAGATTCTCAAGATGCTCTACCGCGACAATGAGATCCTCATCTTCGACGAGCCGACCGCCGTGCTCACCCCGCAGGAGATCAGCGAGCTGATGCAGATCATGCGCGGGCTCGCGGCCGAGGGCAAGTCGATCCTGTTCATCTCGCACAAGCTGCAGGAGATCATGGCCGTGGCTGACCGCTGCACCGTCCTGCGCAAGGGCAAGTGTATCGGCACGGTCGAGACGAAAAATACCACCGCCGAGCAGCTCTCGGCCATGATGGTCGGGCGCAGCGTCAATTTCCACGTGGAGAAAAAGGCGAGCACGCCGGGCGACGTGCTGCTCGACGTGCAGCACCTGACGGTCGCCTCCCGGCAGCACAAGAACGACGCCGTGCATGACGTATCGTTTCAGGTGCGCGCGGGCGAGATCGTCTGCATCGCCGGCATCGACGGCAACGGCCAGACGGAGCTGGTCTACGGCCTGACGGGGCTTGAGCCGGTCAAGGACGGAAAGATCCTCTTTTGCGGCGAGGACATCACGCATATGTCCATCCGCAAGCGCTCCCTGCTCGGCATGAGCCACATCCCCGAGGACCGGCACAAGCACGGTCTCGTGCTCGACTATCCGCTGGAGTACAACATGATCCTCCAGCGCTACTTCGAGCCCCGCTTCACCGATAAGGCGGGCTTCCTGCGCCGCAAGAACATCCGCGCTTACGCAGAGCGCCTGATTGAGCAGTACGATGTGCGCTCCGGTCAGGGCGCGGCCACCATCGCGCGCAGCATGTCCGGCGGCAACCAGCAGAAGGCCATCATCGCCCGCGAGATCGACGACGATCCGCAGCTGCTCGTCGCCGTGCAGCCGACGCGCGGTCTCGACGTCGGCGCGATCGAATACATCCACAAGCAGCTCGTCGCCCAGCGTGACGCCGGCAAGGCCGTGCTTCTGGTCTCGCTGGAGCTTGACGAGGTGCTCGACGTGCCGGACCGCATCCTCGTCATGTACGAGGGCGAGATCGTCGGCGAGCTCGATCCCAGGACGACCTCGGAAAACGAGCTCGGCCTGTACATGGCCGGCGCCAAGAGAGATGAGGTGCGCGCATGAAGAAAAAGAACCTGCTCAAAAACGACGCCGTCCAGTCGCTGCTGGCATCGCTGGGCTGCATCGTGTTCGGTCTGCTCGTGGGCTACATCGTGCTGCTGTTCATCCAGCCGAAGGGCGCGGGCAAGGCCATTCTGACGATCATCGAAAACTTCTTCACCTATAACCGCGCGGAGACGCAGATGAAGTACCTCGGCAGCACCCTCGTCAAGACGGCGCCGCTGCTCATGTGCTCGCTGTCGATCTTGTTTGCGTATAAGGTCGGCCTGTTCAACATCGGCGCGGCCGGGCAGTACGTGGTCGGCTCGTGCGCGAGCCTGTACGCGGCGCTTGCGTGGGGCTGGAGCTGGCTGCCGTGCATGCTCTTCGCCGTCGCGGCCGGCATGGCCGCCGGTGCGATCGTCGGCCTGCTCAAGACGTTCTGCAACGTCAACGAGGTCATCTCCGGCATCATGCTCAACTGGATCTTCCTGTACGCCACCAACATGATCCTCACCAACGTCAAGGAGGTGGCGAGCCCCTATACCTACCAGATGCACAGCGCGGCGCAGCAGGCGCTGCTGCCGTCGCTCGGTCTGGACAAGCTCTTCAGCGGCAACCAGTATGTCACCATTGCGATACCGCTGGCGATCCTCATGGCCATCCTCGTGTGGGTCGTGCTGGAAAAGACCCGCTTCGGCTATGAGCTCAAGGCGACCGGCTTCAACAAGCACGCCGCCAAATACTGCGGCATGGCCGAGCGGCGCAACACCGTGCTCACGCTTGCCATCGCGGGCGGCCTTGCGGCGCTCGGCGGCTCGCTGCTGTACCAGACCGGCTACGAGCAGTGGCAGTGCACGCACTCCTCCGTGCCGAACATGGGCTTCAACGGCATCTGCGCCGCGTTCCTCGGCGGCCTGAACCCGATCGGCGCGATCTTCTCGTCGTTCTTCATCCAGCACATCACCTCCGGCGGCGCATATGTGGACAAGAGCCTCTACTGCTCGCAGATCTCGGATCTGATCACGGCGATCATCATCTATATGTGCGGCTTCGTGCTCTTCCTGAAAACGGCCATGAACAACAGCGCTGCCCGCCGCGAGGAGCGACAGCGGCTGGCGGCCGGGTCTGCGCATGCCGCAGCGGAGACGGAGGCGGCCTCCGATCCGGAACGGGAGGCTGCATCCCCGCAAGCACCGGCCGATTCTGAGAAAGGGGGCGAGGCACAATGACCCTGCTGCTGCAATACACCCTCATCTTCGCCGCCGTTTTGATGCTCGTCGCGCTGGGCGGCTGCTTCTCGGAACACTCCGGCGTCATCAACCTCGGTCTCGAGGGCATCATGGTCATCGGCGCACTCGGCGGCGCGCTCGTCATGCGCTACCTGCCGAGCGGCACGTCCGCCTTTGTGACGATCCTGCTCACGCTGCTGGGCAGCGTCACGCTCGGTGTGCTCTTTTCTACACTGCTCGCCGTGGCGTGCATCAACTTCAAGGCGGATCAGACCATCGTCGGCACGGCGATGAATATGCTCAGCGTCGCCGCGGCGACCGTCATCGTCAAGGCGCTCAACACGGCCGTCAACCCCGACGATGTGTCCGCGACCATCCAGTACATCGAGCCGAGAAAGGCGTTCTCGTTCCAGATCGGCGCGTTTGAGGGCAACTGGTTCATGGTCATCGCGGTCATCGCGCTGATCGTGGCCTACGTCACGCTCTATAAGACCCGCTTCGGCCTGCGCCTGATGGCCTGCGGCGAGCATCCGCAGGCGGCGGACTCCGTGGGTATCAACGTCTACAAGATGCGCTGGGCAGGCGTTCTGATCTCCGGCGTGCTCGGCGGCCTTGGCGGCATCTGCTACATCCTCGCCGGCGTCTCGGAGTGGAAGTTTGAAAACGGCGTCGCCGGCTTCGGCTTCCTCGCGCTCGCCGTCATGATCTTCGGCCAGTGGAAGCCGGGACGCATCGCGCTCGCGGCGCTGCTGTTCGGCCTGTTCCGCGCGCTGTCGAACGTGTACTTCGGCTTCGGCTTCCTCATGTCGCTGGGCATCCCCGGGTCGGTGTACAATATGCTGCCGTACATCATTTCCCTGCTCGTGCTCGCCTTCACGTCCAAGAGCTCCCGCGCCCCCAAGGCCGAGGGCATCCCCTACGATAAGGGCAGCCGCTGAGCACCCGCGCAAATTTCCGCACCCCCGTCAAACAGGACGGGGGTGCTTTTTGTGTGGGATGCATAAAGCCGGCGTTTGAAATTTGGCACAAATGCAAAAAAGCGCAAAATTTGCAAAAGATGTTGACATTCTGTGTACACGAACGTATACTGAGCCTAATTGAACAAAGCATGATAGAGGCGCGGACGTCATCAGTACCCTCGCTCACCGGCAGGAAACCGGGAGGGGAAAGGGGCAGCCGCCGAAGGGTCCCGCAGGTTCCTGCCGCGGGATTGCCTGGGCCGTCGGAGAACATCCGCCGGACTGCCGCAATTTGCGGAGCGCTGTCATTGACCAAGGGTTTCAGGTGTCATGAACAGTATGCTCTGTTCATGACATTTTTTTATGGGAGGAATTTCGTTATGAATTCCAGACGCAAGCTTCTGGCTGTTTTGCTGCTCGTTGTGATGGCGGTCTCGCTTTTGAGCGTGTGCGCCTTTGCCGCCGACGGGGAGGACGCGGCCAAGTCCATCACCTGCACCACGTGCAGCGGCACCGGCGTCTCGCAGGGCGCGGAGTGTGACGTCTGCGAGGGTACCGGCGTCATCACGTCCACCAGCCGCATGGCGTTCTCGTTCTGGGCGCTCGTGCCGCCGATCGTCGCCATCATCCTCGCGCTCATCACGAAGGAAGTTTACTCGTCGCTGTTCGTGGGCATCCTGCTCGGCGCACTGTTTTACTCCAACTTCGACCCGATCACCGGCCTTGACGCCATCATCAACGACGGCATGGTGCCCGCCGTTGCCGACAACGCCGGTATCATGCTCTTCCTTGTCATCCTCGGCGCCATGGTCGCGCTTATCAACCGCGCCGGCGGCTCCGCCGCCTTCGGCCGCTGGGCCGAGACCCACATCAAGACCCGCGTCGGCGCCATGTTTGCCACCTTTCTGCTCGGCGTGCTCATCTTCGTCGACGACTACTTCAACTGCCTGACCGTCGGCTCGGTCATGCTGCCCGTCACCGACCGGCACAAGATCTCCCGCGCCAAGCTCGCCTATCTCATCGACGCCACGGCCGCGCCCGTGTGCATGATCGCGCCGATCTCCTCCTGGGCGGCCGCTGTTTCCGGCGTCGTCGAGGACTACAACGGCTTTGACCTGTTCGTGCGCGCCATCCCCTACAATTTCTACTCGCTGCTCACGTTCGTGTTCATCATCGCGCTCATCCTCATGAAGTTCGATTACGGCCCGATGCGCCTGCACGAGATGAACGCCCGCTTCAAGGACGATCTCTACACCACCGGCGACCGCGCCGATGCCAACAGCGATGCCATTGAATGCAACCAGAACGGCCGCGTCATCGACCTGATCCTGCCCGTCGCCGTGCTGATCGTGACTTGCTTTGCCGGTCTGGTCTATGTCGGCGGTTACTGGGACGCTGCCGGTGATTACTACCACGACTTTGTCGGCGCTTTCGGCAACACCGACGCCTTCGCCGCGCTGCCCTGGGGCTCGCTGATCGCGCTCGTGTTCACGATCATCTACTTCCTGTGCCGCCGCCTCATCAGCTTCAAGGCCGCCATGGACTGCCTGCCGAAGGGCTTCATCAACATGGTCCCCGCCATCATGATCCTGACCTTCGCCACCTCGCTCAAGAACATGACCGGTCTGCTCGGCGGCAAGTACTTCGTCGCTTCCGTCATGAACTCCGCGGCCGGGTCGCTGTTTAGCTTCCTGCCGGCGATCATCTTCATCGTCGCCGGTGTGCTGAGCTTCTCCACCGGCACGAGCTGGGGCACGTTCGGCATCCTGCTGCCGATCGTCACCTACGTGTTCGACCCGGCGAGCGAGCTGTTTATCATCGGCGTGTCCGCGTGCCTGGCCGGAGCCGTGTTCGGCGACCACTGCTCGCCCATCTCCGACACGACCATCATGGCCTCTGCCGGTGCAATGTGCAACCACGTCAACCACGTGTCCACGCAGCTGCCGTATGCCGCAACGCTCGGCATCATCTGCTTTGTCAACTACATTCTGGCGGGCTTCATCCAGAACGTCTACATCAGCCTCGCCATCGGCGTCGTGCTCGTGCTGGCGGTTTTGTTCATCATCCGCGCCGTCACCGCCAAGAAGCCGGTCCCCGGCTTCGAGGACGCGGCCTGAGCGCCTGTTCGCCCATGCTTCTGACCCCCTGCCTCCGTTTGACCGGAGGCAGGGGGTTTGCTGCCTTTTTCGCGGTCATCAATCCGGAAAAAGGCTTGACCTTTGACAGCCGGTGTGGTATAGTGAATCTACCTGTCAGTCGAGAGGTTCCCTTTTTATGCCCTTTCGGCTCATACAGGGAGGCAATCACGCTCCGACAGGGGCGAAATCAATAAGGAGGTGCCGAACAATATGGCTAAAGCAGGATCCCGTGTCAAGGTGACGCTCAGATGCGCAGAGTGCAAGCAGCGCAACTACAACACCATGAAGAACAAGAAGAACACTACCGAAAAGCTGGAACTGAGTAAGTATTGCCCCTTCTGCCGCAAGCACACCAAGCACGTTGAAACCAAATAAGGCTTTCGAAAGGACGGAATGATTCATGGCTGATAAGAAACCTGAAAAGAAAGAAACTTCCACCGAAGCCGTCAAGAAAGTCGATAAGAAACTCCCGTTTTTCAAGCGTATCGGCAAATGGTTCCGCGACATGAAGAGCGAGCTCAAAAAAGTCGTGTGGCCGACGCCGAAGCAGACGGCAAACAACACCGCGGTTTGCCTGGTGGTCATGTTCGTGTCCGCACTCGTGCTGTGGGGCTTCGATTCTCTGGCCGACCAGGGCGTGCAGCTTCTCCTGAAGCTGGGTGGGTAATATGTCTGAACTCGCAAAATGGTATGTCGTGCATACCTACTCCGGCTACGAAAACAGCGTGGCCGCAAACATCCTCAAGGCTGCGGAAAACCGCAGAATGCAGGATCTGATCCAGGAAGTCAACATCCCGATGGAGACGGTCAAGGAGATCACCGATTCCGGTGAGAAGACCGTCGAGCGCAAGGTCTTTCCGGGCTACGTGCTCGTGAAGATGGTGCTGACCGATGAGAGCTGGCATCTCGTGCACAACGTGCGCGGCGCCGCGGGCTTCGTCGGCTCCGACGGGAAGGCGATCCCCCTGACAGAACAGGAAATCTACGACCTCGGCGTCGAGCACCATGAAGTGGTGGTCGGCTATGAGCTCGGCGACTCCGTCAAGATCACCGACGGCCCGCTTGAGGGCTTCATCGGCACGGTGGACGAGCTTGAGCCCGATAAGGACCGTGTGCGCGTCGTTGTTTCCATGTTCGGCAGAGAGACGCCGGTCGACCTCGAGCTTGATCAGGTCGAAGCGATCAAGGATTAAAATCTTACAAGAAAGAGGTGCTTTCAAGTGGCACAGAAAATAGTTGGATACGTCAGATTCCAGGTTCCCGCCGGCAAGGCAACGCCGGCTCCCCCGGTTGGCCCCGCGCTTGGCCAGTATGGCATCAACATCGGCCAGTTCACCAAGGACTTCAACGAGCGCACCAAGGGCGACATGGGCATGATGATCCCGGTCGTCATCACCGTGTACTCCGACCGTAGCTTCTCCTTCATCACCAAGACGCCCCCGGCAGCTCTGCTCATCAAGAAGGCCTGCGGCATCGATCACGCCTCCGGCGTGCCCCAGAGAGATAAGGTCGCGACCATCAGCAAGGAAGATCTGCGCAAGATCGCAGAGCAGAAGATGCCCGATCTCAACTGCTCCAGCATCGAGTCTGCCATGAGCATGATCGCCGGCACTTGCCGCAGCATGGGCGTTCTGGTCGGCGAATAAGCCGTCAGATTCCGCTCCCTGATCGTGGGAGGATCATCCATCCGACGAACCACTTTATTAGGAGGAAACTGAATTGTTCAGAGGTAAAAATTATAAAGAGAGCGCTAAGCTCATTGATAAGCAGGCTCAGTACGAGCCGCAGGAAGCCTTCGAGCTCATCACCAAGACCGCTAAGGCCAAGTTCGACGAGACCGTCGAGCTGCACGTGAAGCTGGGCGTTGACTCCCGTCACGCCGATCAGCAGGTCCGCGGCGCCATCGTCCTGCCCCACGGCACCGGCAAGGTCACCCGCGTGCTCGTCTTCTGCAAGGAAGAGCAGGTTCAGGAGGCGCTCGACGCCGGTGCGGATTACGCCGGCGGTCAGGATCTCGTGGCCAAGATCCAGGGTGAGAACTGGTTCGAGTTCGACACCGTCATCGCCTCTCCCAACATGATGGGCGTTGTCGGCCGTCTCGGCAAGGTGCTCGGCCCCAAGGGTCTCATGCCGTCCCCGAAGGCCGGCACGGTCACGCCGAACATTGCCAACGCCATCAAGGAAGCCAAAGCCGGTAAGATCGAGTACCGTCTCGACAAGACCAACATCATCCACTGCCCGATCGGCAAGGTCAGCTTTGGCGCTGAGAAGCTCACCGAGAACTACAACGCGCTCATCGGCGCGATCATCAAGGCCAAGCCGGCCGCCTCGAAGGGCCAGTACATCAAGTCCTGCGTCACGGCGTCCACCATGGGCCCCGGCATCAAGATCGTCACGAAGATCTGATCGCCAGATACGAAACCACCCCGCCTCCCGGCGGGGTGGTTTTTGCGTCTTGTTAAGAAACCTCGTAGAGTTTCGCCGCCGGTGCGGCGAAAGAAAGTCCAATCATTTTCTCAGGCGACATGTGCGGCTGAGAAAATACTTCTCGGCCTGCAAACGTGCACGCCGTCCGCCTCCGGCGGACAGCGCGTGCGCTGCAGTCAGGCCGCAAATCCCTTTGTCAAAAAAGTAGTACTTTTTTGACAGTCTCGAAGTCACCCCGCCATCGGCGGGGTGGTTTTTGCGTCCGGCTGTGGAATGTGGTAACATGGAGCAAAAACGGCGGAGGTGAGCGCATGGCATCAAGGCAAGATCCCACCGCAGCGGGTATCGCGTATGCACAATATTCAGCGGCGGAAAAGACGAGGACGGTCGGCGGCTGCGTGTACCATAGAATCATTTGCAAAACGCCGCTGCCGGCGCCGGCCGGCGGGGTGGAGCTGATCGTGCCGCGGGCGATGTTTCGCGGCGCGCGGGCCGGATGTGTCGAGGACGAGCGCGGCCGCGTGTTCCGGCTTGCAGACCCGGTGGCGCTGCACTTTCCGGGCGCGGAGCCGCTGTGGTATGCGCAGTCGCTTGTGTTCGTGGTGCACGGCTGCACGGCAGACGGCATCGGCGCGTTTTTGCGCGCGTTGTAAGCGCGATGAGCACACACTGCGGCCGATCTGTGCAGGGCGGCGGGGTTTACAAGCGGCGGCAAATGGCGTATCCTGTTTTCGAGCCGCGCCGCAGCCGATGCCGGGCATCAGCCGGGGGGCGGCGCAAAAGGAGGCTTTCCCATGCACAACGAACGTTATTCCATCCTCTACAGCAGCGCCACCGGCAATACCCGCCTGCTTGCGGACACGATCCGCGCGGCGCTTCCGCCGGAGCTGTGCGACGCATTCGGCGCGGCGGGGGAGACGGCAGCGGAGTCGGAGCTGCTCTATGTCGGCTTCTGGACGGACAAGGGTAACGCGGACGCGGACACGCTGGCGCTGCTGCGGACACTGAAAAATAAGCGGCTTTTCCTCTTCGGTACGGCGGGCTTCGGCATCGACACCGCGTACTTTGACGCGATCCTTGCGCGTGTACAGGCGGTGCCGGACGGCAGCAACACCGTCATCGGCACATATATGTGTCAGGGCAAGATGCCGCCGTCGGTGCGTGCACGCTATGAGGCGATGCGCACCCTGCCGGCGCCGCCGGAGAATCTGGACGCGCTGATCGAAAACTTCGACCGTGCGCGCTCGCACCCCGATGCGGACGATCTCGACCGCCTGCGGGCGGCGGTGCTGCGCGCGTGAGCCGCGCGGGAAACGGAGGGAACGGTATGTGGTTCGTATTTGCCCTGCTCTCGGCCGTGTTTGCGGCGCTGACGTCCATTCTGGCCAAGGTGGGCATCGAGGGCGTAAACTCCAACCTCGCGACCGCCATCCGCACGGTGGTCGTGCTGGTGATGGCGTGGGGCATGGTGTTCGTGACCAACACGCAGGGCGGACTTACGGACATCAGCAAGAAGAGCTGGCTGTTTCTGATCCTCTCGGGCCTGGCGACAGGGGCATCGTGGCTGTGCTATTACCGCGCGCTGCAGATCGGGGAGGCGTCGAAGGTCGTGCCGATCGACAAGCTCAGCGTGGTCATCACGCTCGTGCTGGCGTTCGTGTTCCTGCACGAGCGCTTCACGCCCAAGTCCCTGATCGGCTGTCTGCTCATCGGCGCGGGGACGCTGCTGATGGTTTTGTGATATCGGATAAAAAACGGCCGCCGGCCCGCGGAATGCTCCGCAGGCCGGCGGCTGATGCTGTCAAAAAGTATTACTTTTTGACAAAGAAGTTTGCGGCCTGACCGCAGCGCACGCGCTGTCCGCCGGAGGCGGACGGCGCGCACGTTTGCAGGCCGAGAAGTATTTTCTTCGCCGCACATGTCGCCGAAGAAAATGATCGGATTTTCTTTGCGCCTGCGGGCGCAAAGGCTACGAGGTTCGTTGACAAGCTGGATTGCCGGCCTGCGGAATGCTCCGCAGGCCGGCGTTTTTCTGTTTTGGGTGCTCATGTGGTTGCGGCGTTTTTGTGCGTGAACTCATTTGCGATGGCAAAGCCGAGAAACAGCACCATCCCGACGATCTGCACCGGGGCGAGCGGCTCGCCGAGCAGCAGCACCGATATGAGCACCGACACGATGGGGTCGAGATAGCTCAGCAGCGACGATTCCTGCCCCGGCAGCGCCCGGATGGCGGAGAAATACATGCAGTACGTCAGCCCGGTGTGCACGAAGCCGACGATGAGCAGGTTGACCCAGCCGGTCGCAGACAGCACCTCCGGGTGAAAGCCCGACGTGAGCGCAACATACGGCGCGAGCACCAGAATGGCCGCGAGAAACTGCACGAACGTGCGCTCGAGCGCCGGGACGCCGGTGATGTATTTGTTGAGCAGGATGACGGCGGCATAAAACACCGCGGCGCTCACGCCGAAGCAGATGCCGCGCACGTCCGACGCGCCGCCATGAACACTGCCGGAGCCGATGATGAGTGCGACGCCGAGCGTGGACATGAGAAAGCAGAGTACCTGCGTGCGCGTCATTTTCTCGTGAAACAGCAGCGGGCACAGCGCCGTGACGATCACGGGCGCGAGATAGTAGCTGAGCGTGGCCAGCGAAATGGTCGTGTATTGATACGCCTCGAACAGCAGCATCCAGTTGATGCCCATGGCCGCGCCCGAGGCCAGCAGCAGCCAGAGCGACTTTTTGATTTCGCTCAGGCACAGCCGTCTGCGCGTGACGAGAAAAGACAGCAGCAGAAACACGGCTGCGAGCCCCGCGCGGCAGAGCGCGAGCTCGGCCGACGTGATCTCGATCCGGCGCACGAACAGGCCGATCGTGCCGAACACGGTCATGGATACGATCAGGCCCAGCCGCGCGCGGGCGGTCGCAGAAGGAGTGGCGGATGTTTTCATAAGTGCCTCCGTGGGAAAAACTGAGCACAAGTTTAGCGGAAAAACCCGCCTGCGTCAATGCCTTGCGTGCGCAAATGCTTGACGCACGGCGCAAATACGGTAAAATAAAGGTGTACGAAGCAAACACCGGGGTGCTGCGCCCCTTGCACCCCATGTTCAGGAAAGGAGCGATACCTGTGGAGATGAAATTGGCCTATGATACACCGGAGACCATCCGGGAACTGTTCACGGAATACACGCGGATGCTGGTGGAAAACGAGCCGGCGTTCCAGACCTATCTCGACCTGCAGGATTATGCGGCGGAGCTGGCCGACCTCACGAAAAAGTACGGCCTGCCGCACGGGCGGCTCTATATTGCCTGGTGCGATGATCAGCCGGTCGGGTGCATCGGCCTGCGGCGGCTGGATGACGAGACCTGCGAGCTCAAGCGGCTGTATGTGCGCCCGGCGTACCGCGGGCAGGGCATCGCGGGGCAGATGATGCAGCGCATTCTGTCCGACGCGCGCGCCATCGGCTACACCGCCATGCAGCTTGATACCGAGCCGTTTTTGCGCAGCGCACTCAAGATGTACCGCGGACTCGGCTTTTACGACATCCCGCGCTACACCGACAGTCCGCTCGACACGACGATCTTCCTGCGGCTGGAGCTGTAAATTTACAAAAAATTGACGTGCTGCCCGCTTGTCCCGCGGCGCGCCGCGTGGTAAACTACGCGCAGAAGCATGAAAAAGGAGAGCGGAGCGTATGATCGATTTTAACGCCAAAAAGGGCTTCCTGTGCGACATGGACGGTGTCATCTACCACGGCAATCACATCCTGCCCGGCGCGGCGGAGTTTATCCACTGGCTGCAAGACGAGCACAAGGAATACCTGTTTTTGACCAACAACAGCGGCATGACCCCGCGCGAGCTGTGCCAGAAGCTCCGGCGCATGGGACTCGATGTGCCGGAGGAGCATTTTTACACCAGCGCACTGGCCACGGCGGCCTTTCTGGCCGATCAGGCGCCCGGCTGCTCGGTGTACGCCCTCGGCGAGGCGGGACTGCTCAACGCGCTCTATGACCGCGGCATCACCATGAACGACGTCAATCCCGACTATGTCGTCATCGGCGAGGCGCGGGCGTATTCGCTCGACACGCTCACGAAGGCGACGAATCTCGTGCTCGCGGGCGCGAAGCTCATCGGCGCAAATTCCGACACCTGCGGTCCGACGGACGAGGGCATCGCCCCCGCGTGCCGCGCGCTCACCGCGCCGGTGGAGATCGCCACCGGAAAGCAGGCATATTTCTGCGGCAAGCCGAACCCGCTCATGATGCGCACCGGTCTGCGCATCCTCGGCTGCCATTCCGGCGAGGCCGTCATGATCGGCGACCGCATGGACACCGACGTCATCTCCGGTATGGAGAGCGGCATGTCTACCGTGCTCGTGCTCAGCGGTGTATCCACGCGCGCGACGCTCGACGAGTTTGCCTACCGGCCGAGCATGGTGCTCGACGGTGTGGGCGATATCCCGCGGCTGGCGCAGCAGGCATAAAGAAAGCAAGCCCCCGGAGCTAAGATTGTCAAAAAAGCGATGCTTTTTTGACAAAGAGTTTGCAGTCTGCTGCGCGCATAATTTGTGCACCGGCGGCGCACAAATTCCACACTTGCAGCCTGAGAAGTATTTTTTCCGACGCACATGTCGCCGGAAAAAATGATTGGATTTTCGCTCGCCGCGCCATCGGCGAAAGGCGATAAGGTCTTGGCAAACAGATCTCCCGGAGCCTCTGGCTCCGGGAGATCTGCATCCGGTAAAAAATCGGGACGGTTTTCGGCTCGCTGCGCGTGCTCACGCCTCCAGCTCACCGGCGGTGCGCGTCACGTCGTGGATCCACTTGCCGGAGCGCAGGCGCGGCATGACCAGAAACAGCTGCACGAACATATCGATCGACATGAACGGGTACACATAGCGGATGTCCAGCTTCCAGACGAGCGCCGTGAGCGCCGCCAGCGGCAGGCACACCGCGTACAGCGGCCCGACGTCGCACAGCATCGCATAGCGCACGTCGCCGCCGCCGCGCAGCACGCCGACGATGTTCGTCAGGCTCACGCTCGAGAGCGGCTGCACGAAGATCATGATCAGCATCATGTACATGGCAATGTCGCACGCCGTGCCCTCCATGTGCATCAGCGGCAGGATGTACGGCCGCAGCAGCACGTTGCGCACGAGCGCGATGATGCCCATGCACACGAGGCCGACGACGAGCGCCAGAGCGTCGAGCACCCAGGCCTTGCGCTGCACCTGATCGCGATTGCCGCGGCCGATCTCCCGCCCGATGAGCACCGCTGCCGCGCCGCCCGCGGCGAACGACGCCGGGGTGAGCATGCGCTGCAGGTTGCCGGCGATCGTGTAGGCCGAGAGGATGGGGGCGTTGTTGGCCATGTGCCCCATGATGACCGTGTAGAGTGAAAACGCGAGCGACCACAGGCACTCGTTGCACACGACAGGCAGCGCGTACTTGGCAAAGTCCTTTGCGATCACGCGGCCGGGGTGCAGCAGCGCGCGCGGCATGAGCGGCAGCCGGCGGCTGAACCGGGCATACACGCACAGCACCGCGACCTCGAACGCGCGGCTGATGAGCGTGGCAATGGCTGCGCCCGCGCAGCCGAGCATCGGCGCGCCGAGCTTGCCGTAGATAAGCACCCAGTTGAGGAAAATGTTCAGCGCGCCGGATACGGTGAGCAGCACCGCGCCGAGGCGGGGATTTTCCGTGCTGCGCTGCGCGGCGATGTACACGCCGCTGATGGCGGCGAAGAAGTACGAAAAGCCGACGTAGCGCGTATACGCCGCGCCGGGTGCGACGAGGTCAGCGTTGTTGGTGAGCACGCGCATGATCTGCTCCGGGATGCAAAACGCCGTCACGGCGAGCAAGCCCGAGATCGTCGTGGAAACAAACAGCGCGATGCCCATGACGCGGTTGATGGCCTCCTGATCGCCGCGGCCGTGGTACTGCGCCACGAGCACGCTCATGCCGCTCTGCACGCCGAAGATCATCAGCTGCATGACGTAAAACGGACTGTTTGCCATCGTCACGGCGGCGAGCGCCGTCTCGCCGAGCACGCCGACCATGAACGTGTCGGCCATGGACATGGAAAACGTCACGAAATTTTGCAAGATCATCGGGAGCATGAGCAAAATCGCGTCCCGGATGAAGTCTTTTTCCTCTCGAATGAGCCGCATACGGCAGCCTCCTTTGCGCACAGTTCGACTATGATACCATAATCTGCACAGGTGTGCAACCATACGCTGCAAACCGTTGACACACGCCGCCGTTTGCGCTAAAATAACGCTGCTGTACCCTTGCGGTGCAGCCCGGCGGCGTGTCAGCGCCGGCCGAAAACGGATATGCGCCAGTAGCTCAGTTGGATAGAGCGTCCGCCTCCTAAGCGGAAGGTCGGGGATTCGAGTTCCTTCTGGCGCGCCATGTGAGACCCCGCCGCAAGCCTGAACACAAGGCTTGCGGCGGGGTCATTTTTTGCTTACCTGATCGTTGCGCCGCAGAGCAGCAGCACGTCCGTCGTGCGCAACGGCATAAATCCGAGTGCCGCACCGGAGCGGTTCAAACCGCTTATTTTTCCCACTTCGCTTGACAGCCGTCCGGGTAAATGCTATTATAGTCCGTGTAAATACTATTTGGGGGAACCGTATGCAGCATAGTCCAAGAAAGTTCTGGGAAGTCTGGGGGCGCTCGGATGCGCTCTACAACCGCTGGGCCGCCGCGCACGGCGTGAACAACTACCGCCTGTTCGTGCTCTACGTGCTCGACAACCACCCCGGCGCCACGCAAAAGGCCATTGCTGACCACGCGGGGCTGCCCAAGCAGACCGTAAACACCGTCGTGCGCGCGCTGCGCGACGAGGGCTACGTCACGCTCAGCCCCGCCAGCGGCGACCGGCGCGAGAAGAACGCTTCCCTCACGCCCGCCGGGCAGACCTACGCCCGTGCGCTGCTCGAGCCGCTCTATGCGCTCGAGGACGCCGTCTTTGCCCGCATGGGTGATGCGCGCGTGCAGGAGATGATGGATGCGATCGCGCTGTTTAATATGCTCTTTGAAAAGGAAACGGAAATGATCAAATGAAGACAACTCGGCATGACTCTTTTGCGGCCTATGTGCTCCCGTCCGTGCTTGCGTTTGCGCTCTCGGGCCTGTACACGATCGTGGACGGCTTTTTCATCGGCCAATCGCTCGGCGACCTCGGCCTCGCCGCCATCACGCTTGCCTATCCGGCAGCGGCGCTGCTGCAGGCTGTCGGCACGGGCATCGGCCTCGCCGGTGCGATCCGCTGCACCATTTTGCAGGCGCGTGGGGAGGAGCAGACGCCGCGCACGTGCTTTTCCGGCACGGTGCTGCTGCTGCTCGCGACGAGCGCGGCGTTTGCGGCGGTGCTGCTCGGGCTGCTCGGCCCGGTGCTGACGGTGCTCGGCGCGCAGGACGAGGCACGCCCTCTGGCCGCGGAATACATCCGCGTGATCGCCTATGGCACGGCCTTTCAGATCCTTGCCACCGGTCTTGTGCCCTTCATCCGCAACCTCGGCGGCTCGGCGTTTGCCATGGTCGCGATGGGCACGGGCTTTGTGACCAACATCGCGCTCGACTACCTGTTCGTGTGGGAGTTTCACTGGGGCATGGCCGGCGGCGCGTGGGCGACCGTCATCGGACAGGCGGCGACGATGCTGCTCGCCATCGGCTATCTGGTGCGGCGGCGCGTGGGCTTCACGCCGCCGAAGGCGGGCGAGGTGCTGCCGCTGTGGGGCGCACTGCTGAAGGTCGCGGCCGCGCCGGTCGGGCTGACATTTTCGCCGAACATCACGCTCATGGTCATGAATCACTTCCTGCTGCGCTACGGCGGCGCGCTGGCGATCGCGGTCTACGGCTGCATCGACTATGTGCTCTCGACGATCTACATGCTGCTGCAGGGCGTCGGCGACGGCAGCCAGCCGCTCATCAGCCGGGCCTACGGCGCGGGCGACTTCGGCGAGCTGCGCCGCACCGGCGCGCGCGCTTACCGCGCGGCCTTCGGCATCACGGCGGTGTGCATTGTTGCGCTCTTTCTCACGCGCAGCGTCATCGGCGTGCTCTTCGGCGCGTCTGCGGAGGCGAACGCCGGCGTCACCGCACGGCTGCCGCTGTTTCTGGCGGCGCTGCCGCTGCTGGCGTACACGCGCGTGACGATCGCATATTTCTACGCGACGGAAAAGACCGCGCTGTCATACGTGCTCGTGTTTTCCGAGCCGGTGCTGACGTTCGTCGTGCTGCTCATTCTGCCGCACCTGCTCAAGCTCACCGGCGTGTGGCTGGCGATCCCGGCGGCACAGGCGCTCACGTTCTGCATCGCCGTGCCCGCGCGGCGGCGCACACAGCGCGCGCGGGAGCTTCCGGTGTGAGCCGCAAACGGCAAGCCGTCTGCACAGAAAAGAAGCGCCCATTGCATTTGCAATGGGCGCTTCCGGCTTATCAAAAACCTCGTAGAGTTTCGCCGCCGGAGCGGCGAAAGAAAGTCCAATCATTTTCCCAGGCGACATGTGCGGCTGGGAAAATACTTCTCGGCCTGCAAACGTGCGCGCCGTCCGCTTTTGGCGGACGGCGCGTGCGCTGCAGTCAGGCTGCAAACCCCTTTGTCAAAAAGTAATACTTTTTGACAGTCACAACAGCGCCCATTGCATTTGCAATGGGCGCTGCCGCTTTTTGGGGTGATTTTCTGTGTCTTGCTCAGGCCTGCGTGTCGCCGCGGTAGAGCATGCGCACGATCTGGCCGCGCGTGCATGCGTCGTCCGGGCTGAAGGTGGTGGCGCTCGTGCCGGCGGTCACGCCGTTTGCTGCCGCCCATGCAGCAGCATTGGCGTAGTAGGCGTCTGCCGCCACATCCGCGAAGCTCACCGTGCCGCTCACGGCCGGTGCGCCGGCTGCGTTATACAGCAGCGTGACGGCCTGTGCGCGCGTGCACGTGTCGTTCGGGCTGAAGGTGGTGGCGCTCGTGCCGGAGGTCACGCCGTTTGCCACTGCCCACTTCACCGCGTCGGCATAGTAGGCATCCGCGGCCACATCCGTGAACGGAAGCGCCGTGCCGGACACATCCGGCTCACCGGTCAGACGGTACAGGAAGGTGACGATCTCGGCACGGGTGCAGGTGTTGGCGGGGGCAAAGGTGGTCTCGGTCACGCCGGCCGTGATCTGCGGGTCGCTGAAGTAGGCCCACTCCACAGCGGCGTAGAGCTCGGTGTCTGCGGGGACGTCCGTGAACGGAAGCGCCGGAACGACCGGGATCTCATCAACGGGGATCTCCGCGCTGACGGAAGCGTTTTCGAGCGTGATCTGGTAGTCCTGGCTGTAGTTGGCCTTGCCCGGCTCGTAGGTGTAGATCACGAGCGCAAGCTTGTGGCCTTCCTTGACGGTGTAGAGGTTCGGCTGCAGGTAGATGGTGTAGTCGTGGTTCTCACCGACCTTGAGGGCGACCTTCGTACCGGCAGAGGCGGAGTCATAGCCGGCGCCGGGGTTGCAGAGGTCCATCCAGCCGCGCGCAATGATCTTGTAGCTGACATCGGTGGCGTTGAGCTCGGCGTAGTCATAGTTGTTCAGGCCGCCGCCCATCCACGCGCCGCCGGCGGTGAGGGTCTTGGGCACATAGCTGCCCTGCGTGTTGTAGGCCGGGAACGTCGTGCCCTCGGGCGCGATGTCGACGAGCATGGCGCTGACCATGAGCGCGTCGCGGTCGATCAGATCGGCGCCGTCCGGCAGGGACACGGTCACAGCGCCGTCAGTGGACGCTGCGCCGACGTAGTTGTCGTGGTCAAGGGCGTTCGTCTCTTCGCCGACATAGTTGTCGTGGTCGACGGTGCCGCGCGGGCTGCTCGTCTCCGGCGCGTCATAGTTGTCGGCGCTGGCGGTGAAGCTCACGGCCACGCTGCCCTTGATGACGGTGTCGGCGTCGACATCCATGGTGTACATGGCGCTCACGTCGGTGGAGCCGGCGGTCAGCGCATTCTGCCAGTTTCTGCGGTTGATGCCCTGCGTGGCGTAGTCGCTGTTGATGGTGGTCGTGCCGGTGTCATCGGCATTGGAGAGGACAATGCTCTTGTCGGTCGTCCAGCTGTCATAGGTGTTCCAGACGGAGGCGTCGACGTTGCTCTGCGCGGTGACGGCGGCCATGTTCTCGGCGCCGTTTTCCACGCCGCACAGGTAGTGGCTGAACCAGCGGTTGAGGACATTGTTGTAGCTCTCGCCGTCAATGTAGAACTCGAGGTTGCCGGCGGGGTAGCTCGGGGTCAGGTGCGCATCCTGATGCAGCAGGAGCTTGACGTTCACGCCGGCCTTCTGATAGGCCTGATACATGAGGTCAAATTCCTTCGTGCGCACGTTGTCGTCGTTGAGACCGTGCACGATCAGCGCCGGGCACTTGATGTTTTCCGCGTCAAGCGTGTAGTCGCGGGTCACCCAGTGCTCGGAGTAGTCGCCGTTGCTCTTGAGCTGATCCTGCTGGATCTGGTACATGTAGTTGCCGTACTTTTCGGCGATGGTGGCGTAGTCGCCCGGATCGAGGTAGCGGCCGTTGCAGTACCAGCCGAGGCGCTCGGAGTAGTTGACGAGGCTGTTGGTGGAGATGCCCTGAGAGTTGGTGTACTCATACCAGCTCGCGATGCCGGCGACGGGGACGATGGTCTCAAGGCCGGCAACGCCGGTCGTCGCCAGACCGAACTGCGTCGTGCCGGCGTAGGAACGGCCGGTCATGCCGACCTTGCCGCTCGACCAGTCGGCCGCGATGGCGATGTTGCCGGTCTTGTCGGTGTAGGCCGTGCGGTCGCCGTGCAGCCACTCGATCACGCACTTGAACGCATCGATCTCCAGGTCGGTGCCGCAGGTCTCAAAGCCGTCGGAGCCCTTCGTGCCCAGACCGCCGCACTCGACCACGGCGAAGCCGCGCACAAGATAGTAGTCATACCAGTTGAGGTCCTCGTAGTCGTACATCCATTCGGACGGGTTCCAGTAGTACCAGTCGGCGCTGTTGGCATTGGCGGCAGCCTCAGCGGTCGTGGCGGTGCCGGCGGGCACGCGCTTGTCCGGCTGGCTGTAGAGCTTGGAGATGTCATAGCCCTCGCTGCCGAGGTTCTCGCCGGGGTTCATGCTCTCGTTGCAGCCGGTGATGTACGGGCGCGCCTCGTAGATGGTGGCCGCCTTGTAGTTGCCCTCCATCGCTGCGCGCGGGATCTGCACGAGCGCCTTGACGAGGTCGAGCTTGCCGTCGTCGTCGGTGTCGTAGTTGGTCTCGACATAGACGCAGTAGCGGATGATGTCGCTCTCGGCGTTGCTGTAGCCCTCCGTGACCTCGCCGGTCGTGTAGGGGAAGATGGGCTGGGCCATACCGTTCATGTACAGCGGCTGCAGCTTGTCGGCGTGCAGCGCGTCATACATCTGGTCGGCGACTGCCTTCATCTGGCGGTAAGCCGCGAGCGTGCAGGGCGCGTCGGCGTCGGTGTCCGCGTCGATCATGCCCATGCTGCGGGCCTGAGCCAGATAGTCATCCGGGAACGAGCCGAGCTGCTGCTCGGTCATGCCCGTCCACAGCAGCAGTGCACGCACTGCGTCCGCTACGGTCAGTTCCGTGTTTTCGCCTGCGCCGTCGGGGACGAGCGCAGTGCCGTTGATGTCTGCCAGATCGGCATACGTCACGGCGGGTGCGCTGCTGCTGTCGTTCACGGCGAGCGCCGTGCCGGGCAGAAGCGACAGCACCATGACCAGCGTCAGCAGCAGAGTCAAGATTCTCCTCTTCATGATAAGCCTTCTTTCTGTATGAGGTTGGATTCTTCACCGCCGGAGCAGCGGGAGTGCGCCGCAGACGGAAAAAATCTTATGTGCAGTTTACGTCTGAAATGTAAATTTTTCAATTGACAAAGCACACAAGGTTTTTGATGAATTTAATTTCATTATTCGTCGTATTATTAGCATATTCATACATGAATTGTTTTTGATGCGGTTATATACGCTTATTATAGGTCAGAAGGCCTATATATTCCAGCGCTTTTCCAGCTTGCGGGCAATCGAGGAATAATGGCGCACATTAGTATTTATTCATTCAATTTTTTGTTTTATCCGCACGCGGGCACTTGACAAATACCCACCGGGGGTATATATTAAAAATACCCCGGAGGGGTATATGGGAAACAATGAGGTACTGACATATGAACGATGAGAAAAAAACCTGCTGCTGCGGCTGCTCGCAGCGCAAGAAGGAGCGCACGCCGGAGGAGTATACGCGCCTCATCCACCGGCTCAACCGCATTGAGGGGCAGATCCGCGGCATCCGCGGCATGGTCGAAAACGATGCCTACTGTCCGGATATCCTCGTGCAGTCGGCGGCGGCCGGCGCGGCGCTCAACGCATTTAATAAGGAGCTGCTGGCCAGCCACATCCGCACCTGCGTCGTCGAGGACATCCGCGGCGGCAAGGATGAGGTGATCGACGAGCTGGTGGCGACGCTGCAAAAGCTCATGAAATGAGCATTCCCGAAGGAGGGACGATCTTGAAGCAATTTGATGTCACCGGTATGAGCTGTGCCGCCTGCTCGGCGCGCGTGGAAAAGGCGGTGTCGCACGTGCCGGGTGTGACGACGTGCGCGGTCAGTCTGCTGACAAATTCCATGGGCGTGGAGGGCACGGCGCCGGATCAGGCGATCATCGACGCGGTGCAGGCTGCGGGCTACGGCGCAGCCGTTCAGGGCGGGCAGACGCCCTCCGCGCCCGACGGCGACGCGCTCGCCGACCACGAGACGCCGAAGCTGCGGCGCAGGCTCTGCTGGTCGCTGGGGTTTTTGCTGGTGCTGATGTATGTGTCCATGGGGCACATGATGTGGGGCTGGCCGCTGCCGGGCTTTTATGACGGCAACCATGTTGCCATGGGCCTGACGCAGCTGCTGCTGACGGGCATCATCATGGTCATCAACCAGAAGTTTTTCATCAGCGGCTACAAGGCGCTCTGGCACCGCGCGCCGAACATGGACACGCTCGTGGCGCTCGGCGCGACGGCGGCGTTTGTCTACAGCACGTATGCGCTCTTTGCCATGACGGGCGCGCAGGTGCGCGGCGATGCGCAGGCCGTCATGGGCTATATGCATGATTTTTACTTTGAGTCTGCCGCCATGATCCTCACGCTCATTACCGTCGGCAAGACGCTTGAGGCGCGCGCCAAGGGCAAGACGACCGACGCACTGCGGAGCCTTCTGCAGCTTGCGCCCAAGACCGCGACCGTGGAGCGCGGCGGCGCGGAGGTGACCGTGCCGATCGAGCAGATGCGCCTGGGCGACGTGTTTCTCGTGCGGCCGGGGGAGCGCATCCCGGTCGACGGCGTGGTGCTCTCGGGCATGAGCGCGGTCAACGAGGCGGCGCTCACCGGCGAGAGCATCCCGGCCGACAAAGCGCCGGGCGCAGCCGTGTCGGCCGCGACGGTGAACCAGTCCGGCTTTCTCAAATGCCGCGCCACGCGCGTCGGCGAGGACACGACCCTCGCGCAGATCATCCGCATGGTGCGCGACGCGGCGGCGACGAAAGCGCCGATCGCCAAGATCGCCGACAAGGTGTCCGGCGTGTTCGTGCCGGCGGTCATGGGCGCCGCGTTCGTGACGTTTCTCGTCTGGCTGCTGCTCGGGCGCAGCGTGGGCTACGCGCTCGCGCGCGGCATCTCGGTGCTGGTCATCAGCTGCCCGTGCGCGCTCGGTCTCGCCACGCCGGTGGCGATCATGGTCGGCAGCGGCGTGGGCGCGAAAAACGGCGTCCTGTTCAAGACGGCGGCTTCCCTTGAGGAGACCGGCCGCATTCAGATCGTCGCGCTCGACAAGACCGGCACCGTCACCTCCGGCGAGCCCACGGTGACGGACATCTGCCCCGTTCCGGGCGTGACGGAGGCGGAGCTGCTGGGCGCGGCCTGCGCGCTCGAGCAAAAGAGCGAGCACCCGCTGGCCAAGGCCGTGCTGCGCCGCGCGCAGGCGGACGGGCTGACCGCCGCCGAGGTGACGGCGTTTCAGGCGCTGCCGGGCAGCGGGCTTCAGGCCATGCTCGACGGGCAGCTGCTCTGCGGCGGCAATGCGGACTTCATCCGCACCGTGACGGCGCTCCCCGATACCGTTTCGGCGCACGCGCAGCAGCTTGCGCAGGCGGGCAAGACGCCGCTCTTTTTCGCGCGCGGCGGCAAGCTTCTCGGCGTCATCGCCGTCGCGGACGTGCTCAAGTCCGACAGCCCGCAGGCCATCCGTGCGCTGCAGAATATGGGCATCCGCGTCGTCATGCTCACGGGCGATAACGCGCGCACGGCCAAGGCCATCGGCGCACAGGCCGGTGTGGACGAGGTGATCGCGGGCGTGCTGCCTGACGGCAAGGAGCGCGAGATCCGCCGCCTGAGCGCGCGCGGCAAGGTCGCCATGGTCGGCGACGGCATCAATGACGCTCCGGCGCTCACGCGCGCGGACGTCGGCATTGCCATCGGCGCGGGCACGGACGTGGCCATCGACGCGGCCGACGTCGTGCTCGTCAACAGCCGCCTGAGCGACGTCCCGGCGGCCATCCGGCTCAGCCGCGCGACGCTGCGCAACATCCACGAGAACCTGTTCTGGGCGTTTTTCTACAACACCATCGGCATCCCCGTCGCGGCAGGCGTGTTCGTCCCGCTCGGCCTGACGCTCAGCCCCATGCTCGGCGCGGCGGCCATGAGTCTGTCGAGCTTCTGCGTGGTCACGAACGCCCTGCGCCTGAATCTGTTTGACCTGCACGATGCACGTCGTGATCACAAACGTGCAAGCCATCTCAAAGAAGTACCGGAAATCAAGGAGGAAACTACAATGAAAAAGACCATTTCGATCGAAGGCATGATGTGCACTCACTGCGAGGCGACCGTGAAGAAGGCGCTTGAGGCGCTGCCGGAAGTCACGGAGGCCGTCGTCAGCCACACGGCGGGCACCGCCGTCGTGACGCTCAGCGCCCCGGTGGACGACGCCGCGCTCAAGGCCGCGGTCGAGGCCAAGGACTACACCGTCACCGGCATCGCGTAAGCGCATCAAAGTACGGCAAAGGCGTCCCCACACGGGGACGCCTTTGCTGTCTTTCGTTAGCGGCTCATGGCAGACGGCCGCCGCCCATGCACGCCGCCGCGCTTCGATCCGCCCGGGCGGGAAGCGTGGGGCGTGGTGTCAGCGCAGCGCCTGCAGCGCGCCGTCGATGCGGCTGAGGAGCATGTCCGGCTTCGTGCCGCGCCATACATGGATCCGGTGCAGCAGCCGGAGCGTTTCCGGCTCGCCCTTGACCAGACGGTTCGCGCCGCCCTCGGTCGTGACCGTGACCTGAACGCCCAGATCCTGCAGCACGCGCTCCGACAGCTCGGAATACGCGCCGTTGGGATAGGTGAACACGGGCAGCGGCGTTCCCGGCAGATTGGCAAGCTGCTCTTGCGCGCGCGTGTAATCCTGCGTCAGCGCGGCGATGTAGTCGGGCTCGGCTTCGCCGCGCATTTGCAGCACGCCGCGGCGGCAGCCGGCTCCGTCGACGGCGGTGACCTGGTGCATGTCATAGGAGTGGGTCGTGACCGTCAGGACGCCGCGCGCGACCCACGGGCGCGCATCCTCGAGCGAGAAGTGCGGCATGATCGGAATGCCGGTGTCCTTGTAGGTCGTGTGGCCGATGGAGACGCCGATCACGGCGATGTTGGCGCAAAAGCCGTATTTTTCGAGCAGCGGCGCCGCCAGATCCAGATTGTTCTGATAGCCGTCGTCTATGGTGATGAGCAGGGGCTTTTCCGGCAGCTTGCCGTCGCCGTTGACAAATTCGATCAGATCGGCATAGCCGACGGACGTATAGCCCGCATCCCGCAGGGCGCTGAGCTGACGCGCAAACTCGGATGCCGGCGTGCACAGGGAGCCGGTGTCCGCTTCGTCTTCGGTGAAGGCGTGGTACATGAGGATCGCGACATCGGCGGTTTCGGTGCGCGGGGCACAGGCCATTACAAGGATGGCCAGCAGCACGCAGAGCCCCAGCAGGGCGGCAAGCGCGGCGGCGGCCCGTTTTCTTATCGACATGGCAGACTCCTTGCAGTGTTATGAAAGGCAGGCACCCGTGCCCGCCTTTCCAAAAGCTGCATGTATTATACCATGCGGCACGCCGCGCCGCAAGGCACAAGCGCCTTACGCGCCGTCGGGTGCCCGGCGCATAAAAAAATAACCGGATCACCATCGGTGATCCGGTTATTGGCACGCCGTGAGGGATTCGAACCCCCGGCCTTCTGGTCCGTAGCCAGACGCTCTATCCAGCTGAGCTAACGGCGCTTAGTGCGCTCCTAACGCGCCTAAGTATAATAGCATAGCTCTGCCGGAATTGCAAGCACTTTTTCAAAAATATTTTCTTCTTCGCGTTTTTACCAGCCCATCGTATCGCGGATCGTGTCCGTCACATCGCTGACCGTGCGCACGGCGTCGGCCACGATGCCGTTGGCGCGCTTTTTCTGCGGCTGCATCATCAGGCCCGCCGCCGCGCCGACCGCCATGCCGACACCCAGCCCGATGCCCATGCCCTTGGCAAACTGCGCGGCGCACATTTTGCTGTCTCTGCTCATGCTTTTGCCTCCCTTCGCAGCAAGGCTGCTGCGCGGATAGTATGCGCGCGGCGCGAAAAGCCATGCGCGGCACGCAAATGCAGTTTCTGGATTGCTTCCCGGCCGCCGTCGGTGGTATACTACTTTTATTATAGCTTTCAAATTTTCTTCCGATCGAATGGGAGGGACAGGTATGATCCTGCGTATTCTGGCCGTTGGCGACGTTGTGGGCGCGCCCGGCCTTGCATTTTTGAGCGAGCACCTGCGTGCCTTCAAGGAGCAGGAGCACATCGATTTCACGGTCGTCAACGGCGAAAACGCCAACGTCGTCGGCGTCACGCCCAAGCAGGCGGATGCGATCTTTGCCGCCGGTGCGGACGTCGTCACGCTCGGCAACCACACGTGGACGCGCTATGAGCTGCAGCCGTATCTCGAGCAGAAAAAGCGCATCCTGCGCCCGGCGAACTTCGCGCCGCAGTGCCCGGGGCGCGGCTGGGGCGAGTATTCCGTGCGCGGCGGGCCGATCTGCGTCATCAACCTCATGGGACGCTTCACGCTCGATACGAACACGGATAACCCGTTTCTCGTCGTGGACGATATTCTCGAGCAGACGCAGGCGAAGATCGTCCTCGTCGATATGCACGCCGAGGCCACGAGCGAAAAGCGCGCCATGGGCTTTTATCTCGACGGGCGCGTGACGGCCGTCTGGGGCACGCACACGCACGTGCAGACCTCGGATGCCGAGGTGCTGCCCGAGGGCACGGGCTACCTGACCGACCTCGGCATGACGGGACCGGCCAACGCCGTGCTCGGCATCGCGCCGGAGCAGTCGATCGGCAAGTTCCTCGGTGACCCGCCGCGCCGCTATGAGGCGGCCATGGGCGCGGCCAAGCTCGAGGGCGCGATCTTTGAGGTCGACAGCGACACCGGACTGTGCCGCGATGTACGCCTGGTGCGCCTGAGATGAGCGTGCGCATTCTGCACGCGGCGGATCTGCACCTCGATTCGCCGTTTGAGGCGCTCTCCGGCGCGCAGGCGGCGCAGCGCCGCCGGGAGCAGCGCGACCTTCTGCGCGCTCTGCCGGAGCTGGCCAGGGCGCACGGTGCGCAGATCATCCTGCTCGCGGGCGACCTGCTCGACAGCGGCAGCCCCTATCCCGAGACGGCGAAGGCGCTCGCCGAGACGTTTGCCGGCTGCGCTTCGGAGGTGTTTCTTGCGCCCGGAAACCACGACTATTACAGCGCGGGCGCGCCGTATGCACGCATGACGTTTCCCGAGAACGTACATATCTTCCGCACACAGCGCATCGAGGCCGTCGCGCTGCCGGAGCTGGGCGTGCGCGTCTGGGGCGCGGCGTTTACCGACAGCCGCTGCCCCGCGCTGCTGCGGGGATTTTCTGTGCCGAAAGAGCCGGGGATGCTGGACGTTTTGTGTATGCACGCAGAGGTGGGAAATCCCGCCTCGGCGTATAACCCCGTGTCGGCGGCGGACCTTGCGCACAGCGGGCTGGACTACGCCGCCTTCGGCCACACGCACCGCTTCGGCGGCGTGCAGCGTGCCGGGGGCACGGTGTATGCGTGGCCGGGCTGCATGGAAGGGCGCGGCTTTGACGAGACGGGGGAAAAGGGCGTGCTGCTCGTGGACGTCGCCGCGGGCGATGTGCAGGCGCAGTTTTTGCCCGTGCCCGGGCGGCGGTATGAGATCCTGCGCGTCGATGTCACGGACGCAGACCCCGTGCAGGCGGTGCTTGCCGCGCTGCCGGAGGGGGCTGCGCGCAATATCTGCCGCATCGTGCTCACGGGTGAGACCGACCGCGCACCGAACCCCGCTGCGCTGCGCGCCGCGCTTGAGGGGCAGGTATTCGCCATGCAGCTGCGCGACGAGACACGCGCACGCCGGGATCTCTGGGCGCGCGCGGGCGAAGGTACGCTGCGCGGACAGTTTCTCGCGCAGCTCAAGCAAAAATACGACGCGGCGGACTCCGACCGCGACCGAGAGACGATCGTCATGGCCGCGCGCTGGGGGCTCGCGGCACTGGACCACGATGAGGAGGTGGTGACGCTGTGATCATCCGGCATATGCAGGGCACGTTCGGAACGCTCGACGGCGAGCAGCTGCGGCTCGACACGGGGCTGAATATCATCTATGCGCCGAATGAGAGCGGCAAGAGCACGTGGTGCGCCTTCCTGCGCGCCATGCTCTACGGGATCGACACGTCCCAGCGCGCCCGCGCGGGCTTCGTGCCCGACAAGCAGAAATATGCGCCCTGGAGCGGCAAGCCCATGGCGGGCGAGCTCGAGCTTGAGCAGGACGGCAAGCGCATCACGATCCGCCGCTGGACGGAGGCGAAGAGCGCGCCGATGCGCGCCTTTTCGGCGGTGTACACGGGCACGGACATCCCGGTGCCCGGCCTGACGGCGAACGACGCGGGTGAGCAGCTCACGGGCGTGTCGGCGGAGGTGTTCCAGCGCAGCGCGTTCATCGGGCAGGGCGGCCTCGTCGTGACCGGCACGCCCGAGCTCGAGCGGCGCATCTCCGCCATCGTGACCTCCGGCGAGGAGGCCAGCTCCTACACCGAGGCCGATGCGCAGCTGCGCGCGTGGCTGCGCCGCCGCCGCAGCGGACAGCACGGTGCGCTGCCGGAGCTGGAGCAGCGCATCGCGGACACGGAGACGCAGCTGCACCGCCTCGAGCGCAACGCGCAGGAGCAGGCTGCCTGTGCCGCCGAGCTGCGGGAGACGGAGGCGGAGCTGCAGACCGTCACCGATCAGATGAACGCCGCCCGCCAGCGGCAGCGCCGCGCGGCGCTGAGCAGCATGGGCGAGGAAAAGTCCAACCTGCGCACGCTCGAGCAGACGCTCGAACAGGCGCGGCGCGACGCCGCGGCCAAGCGCACCGCGCTCGAGCAGACGCACTTCGGCGTGCAGACGCCGGACGAAGCGGGCGAGACCGCCGAGCGCGACGCGCAGCGCGCACAGGCGCTCTCCGACACGGCGGCGCACGGCGGCAAGCCGTATTTCTGGATCGCGGCGCTCGTGCTCGCGGCACTGTGCGCCGTACTGGGCTATCTGGTGGCGCAGCCGCTGTACTATGCGGCCATCGCGCTGGCGGCCGCGGCGCTCGTGCTGCTGATCGTGGCGGCAAACGGCAGGCAGCGCGCGCAGCAGGCGTCTGCCGCGCTCGGAAAGCTTCTGCGCAGCTACGGCGCGCAGGATGCAGACGGCATTTACTATCAGGCGGAGGTACACCGCGCCGCTTACCGCGCGTGCGCCGCCGCCATGGAGACCGAGCGGCGCGCCGCCGCCGCGCTCGAGGATGCGCGCGAGCACCAGTGCGAGACGCACGAGCGGCTGCTGCAAAGCCTCGATTTTGAGAGCGGCACGGGCGAAGCCGCCGCGCTCTATCAGCGCAGGAGCGCGCTTGAGAGCGTGCGCACGCGCCTGCGCACACAGCAGGCGCAGCTCACGGGTGCGGCGCTCGCCGTCGGCGACCCGATGGCGCTCAAGTGCGAGCACGTGCAGCTTCTCGAGCAGCGCGACGCACTCGAGCGGCAGTATGCCGCGCTTGCGCTTGCGATCGAGACGCTCGGCCGCGCCGATGCCGAGCTGCAGAGCCGCTTTTCCCCGCAGCTTGCGCAGAAGGCGGCCGACTACATGGACTACCTCACCGGCGGCCGCTACGATGAGCTCGTGCTCGCGCGCGACCTGTCGGCCAAGGCGCGCAGCGCCGATGACCCGACGCCGCGCGACACGGCCTATCTCTCGGCGGGGACGGCGGATCTGCTGTACCTGTCCGTGCGTCTGGCGCTGTGCGAGCTGACGTGCCCGACGGACGATCCGTGCCCGCTCGTGCTCGACGACACGCTCGTGAATTTTGACGACGCGCGCGCCAGGCGCGCCATGGCGCTCTTCCGGGAGATCGCGCAGCACCGGCAGGTCATCCTCTTTACCTGCCACGAGCGCGACTGTCCCGCGCGGGAGCAATAACACCGGGCTCTCAAAACCGGGTGCGGAGCGTTCCGTGCCCGGTTTTGCCGTTGACAGGCGCGGCGAATCGCGGTATACTTACGGCGTTTTGCGTTTTCCGGCAAAAACTATATGGAGAGGGGATCTCAATGGAAAAGCTCTTTCATCTGAAAGAAAACAACACCACCGTACGCACGGAGATCGTCGCCGGTCTGACGACGTTTATGACCATGGCGTACATCATCGCGCTCAACCCGAACCTGCTGACCGGCTTCGGCGCTCAGGGCGGCTCGCAGCTCTGGAACGGCGTGTTCCTCGCCACGTGCATTGCCTCCGCCATCGGCACGCTCGTCATGGCGTTCGCGGCCAACAAGCCCTTTGCCATGGCACCCGGCATGGGACTCAACAGCTTCTTTGCCGTCGTCGTGGCCAACATCGTCACCCTGACCGGCATGAGCTACCTGCAGTCGTTTCAGACGGCGCTGTGCGTCATCCTCATCGAGGGCATCGTGTTCATCGTGCTCTCGGTGCTCAAGGTGCGCGAGAAGATCGTCGAGGCCATTCCGCTCGGCATCCGGCTCGGCATCGCGCCGGCCATCGGCCTCATGCTGCTCAACATCGGCATCGGCTCCAACGCCGGTGTGTACTCGAGCGAAGGCGGCCCGTTTTACGTCATGCGCGATTTCTTCGGCGCGCTCACGCCCAGCCTCGCCAAGGCCAACATGGGCGACGGCTACCCGCAGATGGTGCTCACCGTTGTGACCATGTTTGTCGGCCTGTTCCTGATCGTGCTCTTCGCGCACAAAAAGGTCAAGGGCTCCGTGCTGCTGGGCATGCTCTGCGCGTCCGGCATCTACTGGGCGGGTGAGGCCATCTTCCTGCACACGAACCCGTTTGCGGCGCTCAAGGGCGCGTCGTTCGTGCCCGCGTTCGGCGACATGGCCGAGACGACCCTGTTCAAGTTCGACTTTGCCGCCCTCGGCGAGATCGGCTGGTTCACGGTCGTGACGCTCGTCATCACGTTCTGCATCATTGACATGTTCGACACCATCGGCACCCTCGTCGGCACGGCGAGCCGCGCCGGCATGGTCGACAAGGACGGCAATATGCCGCGCATGCGCGAGGCGCTGCTGGCCGACGCCGTCGGCACCGTCACGGGCGCGTGCACCGGCACGTCCACGGTCACGACGTTTGTCGAGTCCGCCTCCGGCGTGGAGGCCGGCGGCCGCACGGGCCTGACCGCCCTGACGACCGGCCTGCTCTTCCTTGCGAGCATGTTCCTCGCGCCCATCGCCGCCATCATCCCCGCCGCCGCGACCAGCTCCGCGCTCATCTACGTCGGCCTGCTGATGCTCGGCGGTCTCAAGAAGATCGACTTTGACGACATTTATCAGAGTCTGCCGGTGGCCATCATGCTCATCTCCATGCCGATCTCCGGCTCGATCGGTCACGGCATCGGTCTGGGTCTGATCAGCTATTCCGTGCTCAAGCTCTGCACGGGCAAGGGCAAGGATGTTTCGCTGCTGACGTATGCCATCTCGCTGCTCTTCCTTGTGAAGTTCTTCCTCGTTGCCTGAGGAAAAATATCTGTCCGCGAGGTTTTTGAAAAACCGGCCGGGCGCGTCAATCATGACGCGCCCGGTTTTTTTGCGGCCTGCGCGCTGCCTTACGAAGATGTAAGCCAACTGTAAGCCAAAACGATGGCGGTGTGATGCCGTTTGCTACTATACTGATGTCAGAAACCGGGGGCGGGAGCGCTCCCATGGGAGGCTGACATGATGGTCAATGTTCTGAGCAGTATCCGGCTGGCGGCATGCGCATTCCCGCTGCTGGCAGCGCCGGTCGCCGTGCCGTTTTTCTGCAGGCAGATGCGTGCGCGCTGCTTCAACTGGGTGCGCGCCGTGTTCGGCGGCCTGTTTTTGTTTTATGTTCTGTGCGTGCTGGCGCTCGTGTTTTTCCCGCTGCCGGACGCTGCGCAGGCGGCGAAGCTCACGACCTATGACGCGCAGCTTGTGCCGTTTCAGTTCGTGGCCGATTTCCTGCGTGAGACGCCGCTCGTGCGCTCCGATGCGCGCACATATCTGCCGGCGCTGTTCGACCGCACGGTGCAGCAGGTCGTGTGCAACATCCTGATGCTGATGCCGTTCGGGATGTACCTGCGTTACGTCTGCGGTCTGGATCTCGGCCGCGTCGCGCTCGTGTCGCTGGCGTTTTCGGCGTTTATTGAGCTCGGGCAGCTCACGGGGCTGTTTTTCCTGTTTCGCGGCTCGTACCGCCTGTGTGATGTGGACGATCTGATGCTCAACACGCTCGGCGGTCTGCTCGGGGGCGAGCTCGTGCGCGCGCTCGAGGCGCATCTGCCGCCGATCGATGCCTTCGACCGCATTCCCGGCAGCGCCGGTGCACTGCCGCGTCTGGGGTGAGCAAATAATATAGAAACCTCGTAGAGTTTACGCCCGCAGGCGCAAAGAAAGTCCAATCATTTTCTTCGGCGACATGTGCGGCGAAGAAAATACTTCTCGGCCTGCAAACGTGCGCGCCGTCCGCCGGAGACGGACGGCGCGTGCGCTGCAGTCAGGCCGCAAATCCTTTGTCAAAAAGGAATCCTTTTTGACAGCCTCAAAAAACGGCATGGCGTCGGCCATGCCGTTTTTCGCTGCCGGTGGCATTACATGTCCTCCGCGCCGTCGAGCTCGTCGCGGCCGCGAAAGAGCAGGGAAATGCACCAGACCGCGGCCAGACCGACGAGTGTGTAGATCACGCGCGCAGCCACGGCGGTCTGCCCGCCGCAGATCCACGCCACGAGATCAAACCGGAACAGGCCGATGCTGCCCCAGTTGAGCCCGCCGACGATCGTGAGGATCAGCGCGATGCGGTCGATCACCTGCATATGCTTCCATCTCCTTTTCCGTGTATTCCCGGACAGTATGCCCCGGCGCGGGAAAAAAGATTCCGCCGCCGACAAAACAGGTGCCCGACCGACACCGTTCGCTCTTTACATTTTCCGCGCCCGGCGCTACAATAACAGCACAGCTTATCCAATTGACTTCCGCACCTTGGAAGCCACGGCTCATATCTTTATCCCATGACCCTGTTTTGGGCGGATCGATCCCGATCCGCCCCCTTTTTTTCGGCGCGCGCCCGAATTCGCCGTGTTTTGCGCAATATATGGTCTATTTTTATGTTGTAAAACACAAGATATGGAGGGTTTGCTATGCAGTTTTCCAACCATTCCGGCCGCGCGCAGCGCGGCGGCATCGTGTATCTGGCGGTGGACGCGATCGCGCCGAGCGCAGTCCAGCCGCGGCAGAACTTTCCCCCGGCGCAGCTCGAGGAGCTCTCGCGCAGCATCGCCGAGTACGGCGTGCTCAGCCCGCTGACCGTGCGCACGCGGCCGGGCGGGTATGAGCTCGTGGCCGGTGAGCGCCGCCTGCGTGCCGCGCGCATGGCGGGGCTCAGTGAGGTGCCGTGCATCGTCATGGAGCTCGATCTGGAGGAGGCGAGCTTCATCGCGCTGGTGGAAAACCTCCAGCGCAACGACCTCGATTTCCTTGAGGAATCGCGCGGCATCGCGCAGCTCATCCGGCTCTTCGGACTCAGTCAGGAGGAGTGCGCGCGGCGGCTGGGCAAGTCGCAGTCGGCCGTGGCGAATAAGCTCCGCCTGCTGCGTCTGCCGGAGGATGTGCTCAACGCCATGCGCAACGCCGGGCTCACCGAGCGGCACGGGCGCGCGCTGCTGCGGCTCGAGACGCCGGACGAGCAGCGCACGGCGCTGGCCTATATCCTCAGCCGCGACCTGAACGTCGCCGCGACGGACGCCTACATTGACCGCCTGCTCGAGGCCAAAGCCGCGCCCGAGAGCGAGCGGCAGAAGACCTTCATCCTCAAGGACGTGCGCGTGTTTCTCAACACGATCGCCCACAGTCTCGACCTCATGAAGCAGGGCGGCATCGACGCCGGCATGCAGCGGCAGGAGACGGACGACGCGCTCATTCTCACCATCAACATCCCCAAGGCGCGGCGGCGCGAGCCGGACGCGCAGCGGGGCGAACCCGTGCCGGTCGGATAAAAAAATCGCACGCGGGCTTGACAGCGGCGCGGCGGCTTCCTATACTCTTATATACATATATGTGGAAAGGCCGCCCGTGAGGGCGGAAAAGGAGGTCACTGCATGAAAACGCTGATCCTGTTCGCTTCGCGTTACGGCGCGACGGAGGAGATCGCCTATATGCTCAAGAGCGCCATCGGCGGCGATGTGACGCTGTGCAATGTCCGCGACCGCGGCGTCTCGCTCGAAGGCTATGACACGGTCATCATCGGCAGCTGCGTGTATATGTTCAAGCTTGACAAGCACATCAAGCGCTTTTTGCGCCGCAACGAAAAGACGCTGCTGGGCAAGAAACTCGGGCTGTATCTGTGCTGCTATACCACGCCCGGTACGGAGGGCTATCTCGAGCACTTCTTCTCGCCCGCGCTGCTGGAGCACGCGGCGGCGAAGGATATCCTCGGCGGCAAGATGCAGTACGCGAAGATGAGCTATGTCTACAAGCAGCTTTTCGGCGCGCTGATGACATCGCCCCAGTACCGCGCGCAGTATTCCGAGCCCGATTTCGACATCGCGCGCATCGACACGTTCGCCGCCGCCATGCGCGGCTGAGCAGCGCGGCAAACGGAAAGCGCCTTTTCGGCAGCAAAAAAATCACCCGCATCCGACCGGATGCGGGTGATTTTTTCGTTTTGCGGCTCAGTATGTGGTCACGCCGGTGAAGGCGAGCTCGGCGTTGCCGGTCAGACGCACGCCGTCGTCATCGTAGGTGACGAGCAGGTCGCCGCCGGTGACCTTGACCGTGATGGTCTCGCCCTTCGGACACAGGCCGTTTTCCACGGCGGCCACCACGGCCGCGCACGCGCCCGTGCCGCAGGCGCGGGTCTCGCCGTTGCCGCGCTCCCAGACGCGCATTTTGATCGTCGTGCGGTTGACGACGCGGATGAACTCCGTGTTTGTGCGCGCGGGGAAGAGGTCTGCGTGCTCAAACTGCGGGCCGAGGTGCGCGACGTCCACCTCGTCCACGCGGTCGACAAAGACGACGCAGTGGGGGTTGCCCATCGAGAGACACGTGATGCGGTACTCTCCGCCCGCGATGGTCACGGGCCGGTCGATCACGCGCTCGCCCTCGAGCGCCACGGGCACGGCCTCGGGTGCGAAGGCGGGCTTTCCCATCTCGACCGTCACGAGGCCGACCGTGCCGAAGCGCGTGTAGAGGTGCAGCCGGTACACCTGGCCGCCGGCCTCAATGGTGAGATCGGCGCGCGGCACGATGCCGCTGTCGTACAGGTACTTGCCCACGCAGCGGATGGCGTTGCCGCCGATGCCGCCGGGGCTGCCGTCGCGGTTGAACACGCGCATTTTTGCGTCAGCCACGGCGCTGCGCTCGATGAGCACGATGCCGTAGCCGCCGATGCCGCGGTGACGCGAGCACAGCGGGATGCACAGCGACTCGGGGCAGGTGATGTGCCCGTCAAAATTCTCGACGTAGATATAGTCATCGCCGGTGGCCTGCATTTTTGAAAACTTCAGGCGCTGGCGCTTGGTGCGCATGTGGTTGATGTCCACAAGCTCGGTGTTGTGCTCGTTGTAGCGGCTGGCGATGATGTCCGCCAGGGCGTTGGCCGTGTCGAGCGAGGTGAAGCACGGGATGCCGAGCTGCAGCGCGCGGCGGTGCAGGGCGATGTAATCGTCCGTGGTCGCGTCCTTGAGCGCGCCGGTGTAGACGATGTAGTCGATGCAGCCGCTCTCGAGCAGGGCGAAGGCGTGGTCGCTCTCGCGGATGCCGTCGACGGTCACGACGTCGATGCCGAGGCGCGCAATGGCGGCGGCGGTCTCTGCGGTCGCGTAGAGCGCGAAGTGCAGGTCGTCGAGCTTCTTGGCCAGCGACACGATCTCGCCGAGGTCGTGTGTGTCCACGCTCACGAGCACGCCGTGGCGGCCGTCCGGGTGCCGGCCGACGACCATGCCGGCCGAGGTCAGCCCCTTGAACAGCGCTTCCTGCATTGTTTTTCCGAGACCGAGCACCTCACCCGTGGACTTCATCTCCGGGCCGAGGTAGGCGTTGACGTCGCCGAGCTTTTCAAACGAGAACACCGGCACCTTGACCGCGTAATACGGCGGGATGGGGTGCAGCCCCGTGCCGTAGCCGAGGTCTTTGAGCGGTGTGCCGAGCATGACGCGCGCCGCCACATCCACCATCGGCACGCCCGTGACCTTGCTGATGTACGGCACGGTGCGCGAGGCACGGGGGTTGACCTCGATGACGTAGAGCTCGTTTTCCCAGATGAGGTACTGGATGTTCACCAGTCCCTTCGTGCCGAGCGCGAGGGCGAGCTTGCGCGAGCTGTCAACGATCTTGTCCGTCATCATGTCGTTGAGGTTGTACGGCGGGTAGACGGCGATGGAGTCGCCGCTGTGCACGCCGGCGCGCTCGATGTGCTCCATGATGCCGGGGATGAGCACATCCGTGCCGTCGGAGATGACGTCCACCTCCAGCTCCGTGCCCATCATGTATTTATCCACGAGCACGGGGTTGTCGATGCCCTGCGCAAGGATGCGCTGCATATACGTCGTGACCTCGTCATCGTCGTGGACGATCTTCATGTTCTGGCCGCCGATGACGTACGACGGGCGCAGCAGCACGGGGTAGCCGAGCGTCTGCGCGGCGTGCAGCGCCTCGGGCAGCGTCTGCACACCCATGCCCTTCGGGCGCGAGATGTGAAACTGCTCGAGCAGGGCATCAAACCGCTCGCGGTCCTCGGCGATGTCGATGCCCTCGGCCGACGTGCCGAGGATGCGGATGCCGTGGCGGTCGAGCGTCTGCGTGAGCGCGATGGCGGTCTGCCCGCCGAAGGCGACCACGACGCCGACGGGGTGTTCGACATCGATGATCTGCAGCACGTCCTCGGCCGTGAGCGGCTCGAAATACAGCCGGTCGGCGGTGTCGTAGTCCGTGGAGACGGTCTCGGGGTTGTTGTTGACGATGACGACGTCGTAGCCCATGGCCTTGAGCGTCCACACGCAGTGGACGGACGAATAGTCAAACTCGATGCCCTGCCCGATGCGGATCGGCCCGGAGCCGAGCACCATGACGACGGGCTTGCCGCTGCGCGGGAAGCTGCGCGCCTCGCAGCGCGCGTCGGCGCTGGCGTAGAAATACGGGGTCTGCGCGTCAAATTCGGCGGCGCAGGTGTCGACCATCTTGTAGCCAGCGCGGAAGGCGGGCAGCGTCTCGCTGCCGGACAGGCGGCGCAGCGCCGCGTCCGGATAGCCGAGGTACTTGCCGCGCCGGTAAAGCTCCGGCGTCAGGCCGTTTTGGATGCTCGCCTCATAGTCCACGAGGTTTTGCAGCCGGGACAGAAACCAGCAGTCGATGCGGGTGATGTCGTGGATCTCGTCGACGGACACGCCGCTGCACAGCGCCTCAAAGACGGTGAACAGGCGGTGATCGTCGCAGTCGGCGAGCCGGTCGCGCACCGGGCGGTCGGACAGCGGGGCGGCGTGCAGCGTGTCGAGATGGATCTCGGCGCCGCGCACGGCCTTGAGCAGCGCGCTCTCAAAGTTCGTGCCGATGGCCATGACCTCGCCGGTGGCCTTCATCTGCGTGCCGAGGCGGCGGGACGCGCCGACGAACTTGTCAAACGGCCACTTGGGGAACTTCACGACGACGTAGTCCAGCGCAGGCTCGAAGCAGGCGCAGGTCTTGCCGGTGATGTCATTTTGAATTTCATCGAGCGTATAGCCGAGGGCGATCTTGGTCGTGATCTTTGCGATCGGGTAGCCGGTCGCCTTCGACGCGAGCGCCGACGAGCGCGACACGCGGGGGTTGACCTCGATGACGGCGTACTCAAAGCTGTCGGGGTTGAGCGCGAACTGGCAGTTGCAGCCGCCGACGATGTCGAGCGCGGAGATGATGTTCAGCGCCGCGCTGCGCAGCATCTGAAACTCCTTGTCCGAGAGCGTCAGCGCCGGGGCGACGACAATGCTGTCGCCGGTGTGCACGCCGACGGGGTCGAAGTTTTCCATGCTGCACACGGCGATGACGTTGCCGGCGCCGTCGCGCATGGTCTCAAACTCGATCTCCTTCCAGCCGTAGATATAGCGCTCGACGAGGATCTGCGTGATCGGGGACGCGTCGAGCCCCGTCTGTGCGACGAGTGCGAGCTCCTCTGCGCTGTAGGCCACGCCGCCGCCCGCACCGCCGAGCGTGAACGCCGGGCGGATGATGACGGGGTAGCCGATGCTGTCCGCTACCTCCAGCGCCTCGGCCACGGTGTTCGCGATGCCGGAGGGGATGGTCGGCTCGCCGATGGCGGCCATGGTCTCCTTAAAAAGCTCGCGGTCCTCGGCTTTGTCGATGGCGGCGGCGTTCGTGCCGATGAGGCGGACGTTGTGCTGCTGCAAAAAGCCCTCCTTGTCGAGCTCCATCGCGAGCGTCAGCCCCGTCTGGCCGCCGAGACCGGCGAGGAGACTGTCGGGCTGTTCCTTTTCAATAATGCGCTTGACGGAGGTCAGCGTGAGCGGCTCGAGATAGATCTCGTCCGCGAGGGCCTTGTCGGTCATGATCGTCGCGGGGTTGGAGTTGACGAGCACGACGTTCACGCCCGCATCGCGCAGCACGCGGCACGCCTGCGCGCCGGCATAGTCGAATTCCGCTGCCTGCCCGATCACGATCGGGCCGGAGCCGATGACCATGACTTTGCGGATGCTGGTATCAATCGGCATGGTGCGCACCTCCCATCAGGTCACAGAATCGGTCAAAGAGAAAGGCCGTGTCGTGCGGGCCCGAGCACGCCTCGGGGTGAAACTGCACGGAAAAGGCCTGCAGGTCGGGGTAGTCGATACCCTCGCACGTGCCGTCGTTGGCGTTGACGTAGCGGATGACGCCGGTCTTGACGCTCTCGGGCACGACGGCGTAGCCATGGTTCTGGCTGGTGAGGAACGTGCGCGTGCCGCACACGTCGCGCGCCGGCTGGTTCACGCCGCGGTGGCCGTATTTGAGCTTCACGGTGCTGCCGCCCTGCGCCAGCGCCATGAGCTGGTGGCCGAGGCAGATGCCGAACATCGGGATGCGGCCGAAGAGCTTGGCGATCTGCGCGATCTGGTCGACATTGTCCGTCGGGTCGCCGGGGCCGTTGGAGAGCATGACGCCGTCATACCCGGCGGCGAGGATGTCCTCCGCCTTCGCCGAGCAGGGCAGCACCGTCACGGCACAGCCGCGCTTACAGAGCTCGCGCGCGATGTTGCGCTTCGCGCCGTAGTCGATGAGCGCCACGCGGTGCAGCACGTCGCCCTCCGGCCGGAGGGTGTAGGGTTCCGGCGTCGTCACCTGCGGCACGGGGTCCGTGATGCGGTAGGCGCGCAGCGGCGCGAGATCCTCCGGCACGGCGTCGCAGATGGCGGCGTTCATCGTGCCCGCCTCGCGCAGGATGCGCGTGACGGCGCGGGTATCGATGCCGGCAATGCCGGGGATGTTGTTTTCTTTCAGGAACGCGTCGAGCGTCTGCGCGCAGCGGAAGTTCGAGGGTGTGGAGCACGCTTCACGCACGACATAGCCGCGCACGCAGCATTTGCCCTCAAAATCGGCCGGGATGATGCCGTAGTTGCCGATGAGCGGGAAGGTCTGCAGCACGATCTGGCCGCAGTAGCTGGGGTCGGTGAGTGTCTCGATGTAGCCGTTCATGCCGGTGGTGAACACCAGCTCACCGAACGTGTCGCATGGCGCGCCGAGGGCGAGGCCTGCAAAGACCTCGCCGTTTTCAAGTACGAGATAGCGCTTCATAGTTCGATCTCCGCAAGCGTCGCCGCCATGACCGCCTTGATGGTGTGCATGCGGTTTTCGGCCTCCTGAAACACGACCGACTGCGCGCTTTCAAACACGTCGTCCGTGACCTCCATGGCCTCGCGCCCGAAGCGCGTGCACATCTCGCTGCCGACGGCGGTCTTTTTATCGTGATACGCCGGCAGGCAGTGCATGAAGATGGCGTTGGGGTCGGCCTTGGCCATGAGCGCCGCGTTGACCTGATACGGCGCCAGCGCCGCAATGCGCTCGGCCCAGACGGACTCCGGCTCGCCCATGGAGACCCAGATGTCGGTGTAGACCACGTTCGCGCCCTGCACGGCCGCGGCGGGGTCGGAGATAAAGTCGAGCACCGCGCCCGTCTGCGCCGCGATGGCCTGACACTCCGCGACGAGCTGCGCATCGGGGAAGTAGCCCTCCGGCGCGCAGGCCGTGAAGTGCATGCCCATCTTCGCGCAGCCGACCATGAGGGAGTTGCCCATGTTGAAGCGCGCGTCGCCCATGTAGACGAGGTGGATGCCGTCGAGCGAGCCGAAATGCTCCCGGATGGTCAGGAAGTCCGCGAGGATCTGCGTCGGGTGAAACTCGTCCGTCAGGCCGTTCCAGACCGGGACGGAGGCGTACTGCGCCAGCTCCTCGACGATGCTCTGGCCGTAGCCGCGGTATTCGATGCCGTCGAACATGCCCGAGAGCACGCGCGCGGTGTCGGCGATGCTCTCCTTCTTGCCGATCTGCGAACCGGTGGAGTCGAGATACGTGCTGCCCATGCCCAGATCGTGCGCCGCGACCTCAAAGCTGCTGCGCGTGCGCGTGCTCGTCTTTTCAAAGATGAGCGCGACGTTTTTGCCCTCGCACAGGCGGTGCGGGATGCCGGCCTTTTTTTCGGCCTTGAGCTTGGCTGCGAGCTGCAGCAGGTAGTCGATCTGCTCGGGGGTGCAGTCGAGCAGCTTGAGAAAATCGTTGCCCTTGAGATTCATATCGGTGTTCCTCCTTATACCTCGGCGCAGACGGCCTTGAGCACGCCGATCGCCTGCTCGAGCTGCGCCATGGGGATGTTGAGCGCCGGCAGCAGGCGCACCTTGTTTTTCGCCGAGATGACGAGCACGCCCTGCTCTGCGCAGGCGCAGATGACGTCTGCGACCGGGCGCACGGTCTCCACGCCGAGCATCAGGCCGAGCCCCGTGACGCTCTTGACGCCCGTCGAGCCGGTGAGCGTGTCGACGATGAAGTCGGACTTTTCCTGTACGGACTGCAGCAGCGGCCCGTCGAGCCGGTGCAGGATGCTCAGCGCACCGGCGCAGCAGACCGGGTTGCCGCCGAAGGTCGAGCCGTGGCTGCCGGGGGTGAGCACGTTCTGCACCTTCTCGCCGAGCAGCGTTGCGCCCAGCGGCAGGCCGCCGCCGAGGCCCTTGGCCGTGGAGACGATGTCGGGCTTGACGCCGTAGTGCATATAGCCGTAGAGCTTGCCGGTGCGGCCGTTGCCGGTCTGCACCTCGTCGCAGATGAGCAGGATGTCCTGCGCGGCGGCGAGCTGCGCCGCACCCTTGACGAATTCCTGCGTCAGCGGGATGACGCCGCCCTCGCCCTGCACGACCTCGATCATGATGGCGGCGCATTTGTGCGCGGCCACCTGCGCCTTGAGATCGTCGAGATCGTTCGCCTCGGCATAGGCAAAGCCCTCCGTCAGCGGCAGAAAGTCGTGGTGGAACACGTCCTGACCGGTCGCGGCGAGCGTCGTGATCGTGCGGCCGTGGAAGCTGTTTTTGAGCGTGATGATGGTGTGGTATTCCGGGCCCTTGTGTTCAGCTGCGTATTTGCGCGCGGCTTTGATGGCGCATTCGTTGGCCTCCGCACCGGAGTTGGAGAAGAAGACCTTTTTCATGCCGGTCTTTTCGCACAGCAGCTGCGCCAGCTGCGCGTCGGGCGCGGTGAAGTAGAGGTTTGAGGTGTGCTGCACGGTGCACAGCTGCTCGGTCACGGCGTGCACCCACGCGGGGTCGGACACGCCGAAGCTGTTGACGGCGATGCCGGTCGCGAGGTCGATGTATTCCTTGCCGTTCTCGTCCCAGACGAGCGAGCCCTTGCCGCGCACGATCGTGACCGGGTAGCGGGCGTAGGTGTTGGCGATGTAGGTATGGTCAAGTTGCTGTGTATTCATTTGCATTTCCTCCTTGTCCGGCAACGAACATGGTGCCGATGCCTTCGTTTGTCAGCATTTCGATGAGTATGGCGTGCGGCACGCGTCCGTCGATGATAAAGACACGGTGCACGCCCCAGCGGATGGCGTCCATGCAGCAGGTCACCTTCGGCAGCATGCCGCCGCAGATGACGCCGGACGTGATGAGTGCGTGCGCCTCTGCCGTATGGATGACGGGGATGAGCGTGCCGGGGTCGTCCTTGTCGCGCAGGATGCCGCCGATGTCGGTCATGGCGATGAGGCTCTCCGCGCCGAGCTCACCCGCGATGCGCGCGGCCGCGGTGTCGGCGTTGATGTTGTAGACGTGCCCCTGCGTGTCGCACCCGACGGTGGACACGACCGGGATGTAGCCCTTGTCGAGCACGTCGAGGATGGGGCGCACGTTGATCTTCGTGATCTCGCCCACGTAGCCGAGGCGCTCGTCGCGCACACGCGCCTGGATCATCTGCCCGTCGATGCCGGACAGGCCGATCGCGCGGCCGCCCTTTTGCCCGATGAGATTGACGAGCGTCTTGTTGATCTTTCCGGCGAGCACCATCTGCACGACGTCGGCGGTCTCGGCGTCCGTGACGCGCAGACCGTCGACAAACTGCGTCTGCTTGCCGAGCTTTTGCAGCATATCCGTGATCTCAGGCCCGCCGCCGTGCACGAGCACGACCTGCACTCCGATGAGCGAGAGCAGCACGATGTCGCGCATGACAGAGTCCTTGAGCTTTTCGCTGATCATGGCGTTGCCGCCGTATTTGATGACGACGATCTTGCCGCTGTATTCCTGAATGTAGGGCAGCGCGTGGACGAGTACCTTTGCGCGCTGCGGATTTGTGATGTCCATGATGGTGTCCCTCCCGGTTCAGGTACGGTAGTCGCCGTTGATCTTCACGTAGTCATATGTCAGGTCGCAGCCCCATGCCGTTGCGCCCTCGTCGCCGGCGTTGAGGTCGACGAGGATCTCGATCTCCTTTTCGAGCAGGATCTGTTTGGCCTCCTCCTCGGAAAACGGCACGCCCGCACCGTGTGTGCACACGCACACCGTTCCGGCTGCCGAGCGGAAGAATACGTCGACCTTGTGCACGTCCACGTGCGTGCCGCTGTAGCCGATGGCGCACAGCACGCGGCCCCAGTTGGCGTCCGCGCCGAACATGGCGGCCTTGACGAGCGACGAGCAGACGATGCTCTTGGCGACGGTTTTCGCCGTCGCGTGATCTTCCGCGCCGGTGACGCAGCACTCGATCAGGCGCGTCGCGCCCTCGCCGTCGCCCGCGATCCGGCGGCAGAGCCAGACGGTCACGCTGTTGAGCGCGCGGCAGAAGGCCGTGAAGTCCGCGCCGGGCGCTGTGATCTCGGTGTTGCCCGCGAGTCCGTTTGCCAGCACGGCGACCATGTCGTTCGTGGACGTGTCGCCGTCGACGCTGACCATATTGAAGGTGTCCTGCACGTCGCCGGTGAGTGCCGCGTGCAGCATCGGCGCGCTGATGGCGCAGTCGGTCGTGAGAAAGACCAGCATGGTCGCGAGGTTCGGGTGGATCATGCCCGAGCCCTTGGCGATGCCGCCGATCGTGCAGGTCTTGCCGCCGGCGGTGAACTGCACGGCGATCTCCTTCGGCTGCGTGTCGGTGGTCATGATGCCCTCGGCCGCCTGATCGGAGTGGTCGCCGAGCGCGGCGGCGAGCTGCGGCAGGCCGGTGCGGATGGGCGCGAGATCGAGCGGCTGGCCGATCACGCCCGTGGACGCGACGATGACGTCCTGCGGCGCGATGTGCAGCGCCGCTGCCGTGAGTGCGCTCATCTCCTCGGCGACGGCGATGCCGTCGGCGTTGCAGGTGTTGGCGTTGCCGCTGTTGCAGACGATGGCCTGCGCCTTGCCGTCGGCCAGGTGTGCCTTTGTCACGGTCAGGGGCGCGCCCTTGACGAGGTTGGTTGTATAGACCGCCGCGGCGCTGGCCGGGACGGCGCTGTAAATGAGCGCGAGGTCGCGCTTGGCTTGGTTCTTGCGGATGCCGCAGTGGATGCCCGCTGCGGAAAACCCTTGTGCGGCGCACACGCCGCCGGTGACTTGCTTCATCGGTTTTCCTCCTTACAGTTCGAGGCCGAAGCCCTTTTCCTTGCCCATGACGAGGTTCAGGCACTCGAGCGCCGCGCCGGACGCACCCTTGCCGAGGTTGTCGAACACGGCCGTGAGCACGATGCGCTCGTCGTTGCCGGACACCGACACGACCATGCTGTCCTTGCCGGACATGGCGGCGGCGGACAGGAAGCCGTCCGCGCACGCGGGGTCCTGATAGTGCACGATGGGGCCGGTGTATTTTGCGGCGTAGGCGTCCTTGATGTCCGCCATCGTCTTGCCGGGGCAGAGCTGGGCGCCGAAGAGCGCGACGCTCGTCTCCATGCCGCTGTAGAAATCCGCCACGATCGGCGCGAACACCGGCGCGTGCGTCAGACCCGGGACCGCGCACATCTCGCGCAGGTGCTTGTGCTGCTGCGTGAGGGCGTACTGCCGGGGCGCGGCGTACAGGGGGTCGGGCTCGTCTGCCTCATATTCGGCGATCATCTTCTTGCCGCCGCCGCTGTAGCCCGTGAGCGAGTAGCACGTCAGCAGTGCGTCCGGCGGCAGGATGCCCGCCTCGACGAGCGGACAGGTGAGCACGACGAAGCCGCTGGCGTGGCAGCCGGGCACGGCGATGCGCTTGGCCGTTCGGATCGCTGCCTCGCGCTCGGGCGACAGCTCCGGGAAGCCGTACACCCAGCCCGGCGCGGTGCGGTGCGCGGTCGAGGTGTCGAGCACGACCGTGTCCGGGTTTTCGACCAGATCTGCCGCCGTGATCGCCGCTGCATCCGGCAGACACAAAAACGCGATGTCCGCGCGGTTGAGCATCTCGCGCTGCGCCTCGATATCGTGCCCGAGCTCCCGCGGCAGGGTCAGCAGCGTGATGTCCGCGCGCTGTGCCAGCCGGTCGTAAATGCGCAGCCCGGCCGTGCCGGAGCTGCCGTCAATGAAAATGGTTTTCTTTTCAGTATACATATGTCATCCCTCGCAAGCGAATATAAATCCATTAAGACAATAAAAATATACTACTACGCGAATAAATATGCAATAAGCTCACGGAAAAATTCATGCGATTTGTGAAATTTGAAAACATAGCCGCCAAAGGAGAAAACTGCCTTGTGCACCCTGCACATATGCGGCGGTGCATATTTGGGCGCGCTGCCGGATTTTTGGGCAGCAGCGGCATAAAAAACCCGCCCGACTGTTCGGTCGGGCGGGTACGATACTGGTCAGATCCGGAATTCCTTGCTGTACTCGGCGTAGTATTTGTCAAAGCTGTGCGAGTGCATGGCCATGACGCTGTTGATATATTCGTGCGTGTCGAACGACTCGGACTCGAGCTCGATCATGGCGACGGCGATGTTCGAGCAGTGGTCGGACACACGCTCACAGTTGGTGAGCAGGTCGTTGAAGGCAAAGCCGTGGTTGAGCGTGCACTCACCGGTCTGCAGGCGGTCGATGTGGTGCAGCTTCATTTCGTCGCAGAGGTTATCGATCAGCTCCTCGAGCGGCTCGACGCGGTAGGCGGCGTCGACGTCGTTGTTGAGGAAGGCGGAGATCGTCAGCTCGAGAATGCGCGTCACGGCACTGAGCATGACGTGCAGCTCCCGCGAGCCGGCGGGAGAGAAGACGATCTGCTTCGTGTAGAGCTCCTGTGCGGTCTCACCGATGTTGAGCGAGTGGTCACTGATGCGCTCGAGGTCGCTGATCGTGTGCAGATACTTCGACACGTCGGCGGTCTGGCGCGGCGTGAGCTCCTTGCTCGTGATCTTGATGAGATAGGTGCCGAGCTTGTCCTCGTAGTGGTCGATGGCTTCCTCGTCCTCCTGCAGGGCGGCGAACTGGTCGTCGTCAAACTTTTCGAGCAGGGCGAAGGCGGACAGGATGTTGTTTTGCGCCTGACGCGCCATGGAGTCGATGGTCAGGCGGCTCTGCTCGATGGCGAGCGCCGGGTGCGTGAGAAAGCGCTCCTCGAGCCGGTCCATGTCGGCGAGTGCACCGCTTGCAGCCTTGTCCGGGAACAGGACGGTGACGAGCCGCTCGAGCATGGGGATCATCGGCGTGAGCAGCAGCACGGTCGCAAAGCGGAAGACCGTGTTGAGCAGAGCAATGGACACGGTGGTCATCGTGGCGTCCATGAACGGGAAGTGCACCGCGGCATTGATCACATAGAACACGACGCCCCAGACGAGCGCGCCGATGACGTCAATGAGCAGGTAGACGTAGGCGGTGCGCTTGCCCTTGACGCTCGCGCCGAGCGAGGACAGCAGCACCGGCACGGCCGCGCCGATGGCGATGCCGAGCGTGATGGGGAAGGCGACCGAGAACGTGATCGTGCCCGTGATGGCCAGCGCCTGCAAAATGCCGACGGCAGCGGAGGCGCTCTGCAAAATGCAGGTGAACACCGTGCCGACGAGCACGCCGAGCAGGGGGTTGGAGAAGCGGGTGAGCAGGTTGATGAACGCCGCGCTGTCCTTGAGCGGGGCGACGGCACCGCTCATTGCGGACATGCCGTACATCAGCACGGCGAAGCCGAGCAGGATGTCGCCGATGTGGCGCTTGACCTGATTCTTACAGAACATGCGCAGGACGATGCCGATCACGGCGACGATGCCGGTGAGCGTTGCGGTGCTCAGCAGCGACACCCAGCCGGAGCCGCTGATGTCCGACAGGCAGAGGATCCAGCCCGTGATGCTCGTGCCGAGGATCGAGCCGAGCACGATACCGATGGCCTGACGCACCTGCATCATGCCGGAGTTGACAAAGCCGACGACCATGACGGACGTGGCCGAGGATGACTGGATCACGGCGGTAACGCCGGTGCCGAGCAAAACGCCCTTGAGCGGGGTACTTGTGAGTCTATAGAGGATGATCTCCAGCTTGTTGCCGGCCACCTTTTTCAGCCCGTCGCCCATGAGCGTCATGCCGAACAGGAACAGAGCCACGCCGCCAAGCAGAGAGATCACGTTGTTGATCCCCAAATCGCTTCACACTCCCTTTGTATTGTTGATATGATTGCGCTTACCCTTCACTATATCAGAAAGAACGGCAAAGATAAATGCCGGAAGTGCCCGTTTCCGTTACAAATTTCGACGAAATTTGGAGTGGTTTTTTGTGCAGAATATGCCCGTTTGGGCGGGCGGCGGCCGTCGGAATCTTGACAATGTGCACTCCGCGTGCTATATTCCTATTATAATAATGTGTATATCTGCGCGCGGCTATGCGCGCGGGGAAACGGAGGATACGATGGCAGAAGAAAAGAAAAAGATCATGATCCACACGGCGAGCGGCGACCACGTGGTCGACATGAGCGACAAGAAGCCCAAGCCGAAGTTCGGCGTCCTGCCGGTCAGCGACTATGTCGCCGCGGTGGCGGACCCCGATGCGCAGCCGCAGGCCGGCAGCGTGGGCGCGGTCGTGGCGGCGCTGGCGGCGGCGATGGGCTCGCTGGCCGTGCAGGCGCTGCGCTCGGACGACGAGGCGCTCAGGCAGACGGCCGAGGAGCTGCGCCAGATGACGGACTACATGGTCTTTCAGATCGACGAGGAGCTGCGCTCGCGCGAGCCGTATGACAAGCGCAGGAACGACCCCGCCGCCACGCGCAACGATCTTGACATTGCGCTGCGTGTCGCGAGCGACATCCCGAACGAGGTCGTGTACATCATGTGCCGCTGCATCGAGCTGATGAAGGAGGTCGTCGACCGTGGCGACGATCTGACCGCGTGCAGCGCGCTCGCTGCCGTGCATCTGAGCGTGGCGGCCATCCGCTGTATGCAGGCGGAGCTGCTCTCTTACGCCAAGGAGATGGATGACGACGTGTTCGGCTACACGATCGTGCGCGAGGCCGAGCTGAACCTGGCTAACCACCAGGAGCTGATCGACGGACTCGTCGAGGAGCTCACGCGCCGTCTGACCCGCGAGAAAAAATAAGCGCAAAAAAGTAAGCGCAGAAAAAGGACGCCCGGCGGGCGTCCTTTTTCCGGTTGCAAAGCCGCGCCGCGTGTGCTATGATACACACGCAATCTTTGCAAAGTATGTATTGGACAGAGTAGGAATAGCGCGTTAAGTGCGTCGGGATGGGAAGTTGTCCGACGACGAAGGGGTACGCCCCACGGTGCTGTTGCCGCTTCCGCTGCCACCAGGGGAGACCCCGTCGTGGCAACTGTCACGAAAGGAGTCTTAAAATTGCATACGAAATGGACTGCCCGCCGCCTCGCGGCGGACGCGATGTTTGCCGCCATGGTCACGGTTCTGGCCGCGGCTGCCATCAAGACCGGCAACCTCAAGATCACCATCGAGGCGATGCCGGTGTTTCTCGGCGCACTGATGCTCGGCCCGGTCGACGGAATGGTCATCGGCGGCATCGGAACGCTGCTGTATCAGCTGCTGTCCTATGGCGTGACCGCCACGACCGCGCTGTGGATCGCGCCGTATGTGCTGCTCGGCCTGTGCGTGGGCGCGGTGTCCGCGCGGCACGGGTACGCCTGCACCAAGTGCCAGCTCGTGCTGCTGGTCGTGCTGGGGGAGCTGGGCATCACGGCGCTCAACACCGCCTCGCTGTATATCGACAGCCTCATCTACGGGTATTATTCGCCCGTGTTCGTCTTCGGCACGCTGCCGCTGCGTCTGGGCATCTGCGCGGCGAAGGCGGTCGTGTTTTCGCTGCTGCTGCCGTCGCTGCTGCCGCTTGTGCGCCGCGCGGTGCAGCCGCACGCCAATTAACCGAACAGAAATACGGCAAACCGCCGCTCCGACCGGAGCGGCGGTTTCAGCTTATCAAAGAACCTCGTAGAGTTTCGCCGCAGCAGCGGCGAAAGAAAGTCCGATCATTTTCTTCGGCGACATGCGCGGCGGAGAAAATACCGCTTGGCCTGCAAACGTGCGCGCCGTCCGCCTCCGGCGGACAGCGCGTGCGCTGCAGTCAGGCCGCAAACCCCTTTGTCAAAAAGTAATACTTTTTGACAGCCTTAAACCGCCGCTCAACATGAGCGGCGGCTTTTTGCGCGGGGCATGAAAAAGCAGTCCGGCATGAACCATGCCGGACTGCTCCATCCAATTGGGGCGGTACGCCCCGGTTCTCCCCCCTGCTGCACAAGCAATGTACGCAGCAGCACCGGCGCTCGGCCGGATGATCCGGCGGCGGGCATCCAAACCGCCGCCGGGTGATGACAAAAACTCAGTCGAACTTCGGCTGCTCGAGATAGTCGGTGTACTCGCGCAGGAATTTCTTCTCCTCCGGCTTGAGATCCAGGCCGATCGTGCCGCCCGGGTTCATGTTGTAGTCGGGGTCAAAATAGTCCTTAAGCACGCGGAACACGCCGTATTCCTTCTCGCCGATGTAGCCCTCGAGCCACGGCGCGAACATCTTGCCGATGCCGTGGTGGTGGCTCACGGCTGCGCCGGAGCGCTGGATCGCGTCGAGGATCGTGGTGTGATAGGCCTTGAAGGCATCCTCATCCTGCATGCGGGTGAGGAAGATGAAATACAGGTTCGCGCCCTGCGGATAGCAGTGCGACATGTGCGTCGTGACGACGGTGTTCGGCAGCGCGTGGCAGATCTTGCGCACGTCGGCGTGCACCTGCTCCATATTCGACCAGTTGACCGTGCACTCGAGCGTGTCGGTCGTGATGCCGAAGTCCATGAGCGTGTCGCGCAGATAGGGGTCGTTGAAGCGGCCCTTTTCCCAGCTGCGGGTGACGTAGCCGGTCAGCGGCATGCCGCCGTGTTTGAGCGCAATTTTCGCGATGTTGCGCGCGACGTTGCGGCTGTAGCCCTTCTCGCCGTCGGTAAAGCCGAGGAAGAGGCAGCGCTCCATGTCCTTGTAGCCGAACTTGTCGAGCAGCGGCTGCAGCGGCGTCTCATCGACGTTGTAGAGCTTGAGCATGAGGTTGGTCTCCTCCGGGTCGGACAGGCGGAACACGGACGAGTAGCCGCACTCGCACTGCATCATCTCGCGGGCGGCCTTCATGGCCGCGTCCCACGTCTTGAAGATGTAGGAGAAGCGCTTGCGGTTCTGCGGCATCCAGCGGAAGATGCGCAGCGTGACCTCCGTCAGCACGCCGAACGTGCCCTCGGAGCCCATCATGATCTGGTTCAGGTTCGGGCCGGTGGCCTCGCGGGAGTAGTGGCTGGTCTGGATGGTGCCGATGGGCGTGGCGTACTTCTGGCTGAGCACGATGTCGGCAATGGTGCCGTAATACGTGCTGTTCTGGCCCGCGCCGCGCGTGACCGTCCAGCCGCCGACGCTCGAATACTCGAACGACTGCGGGAAGTGGCCGCAGGTGTACTGCCGCTTGGCGCCGAAGAGCTCCGGCGCACTCTGCAGCGTCTTTTCCAGATCCGGGCCGGACATGCCGGCCTGCACGGTGATGGTCTGGTCGATCTCGTTGAAGCTGATGACCTTGTTGAAGTTGCGGCGCATATCCAGCGAGATGCCGCCCTTGGTCGGCTCGACGCCGCGGGTGACGCTGCTGCCGCCGCCGTAGACGTACAGCGGGATGTGGTGCTCGGTGGAGTAGGCGACGATCTGCTCGACCTGCTCGCTCGTCTCGGGGTAGAGCACGACGTCGGGCACGCTGTCGATGCGCTTGTGGCGCAGACGCAGCAGGTCGTAAGCCGTGGCGCCGTAGGCCACGCTCAGACGGTCGTAGTCCGTGGTGGAGAGGTTCTGCTCGCCGACGATCGCCTTGAGCGCGTCGATGTGCTCGGGCGCAAGCTGCACCGGGTGATCGGGCAGCTCCACGGGGTCAAAGCCGGTGTCGTCGGAATATGCCTTGAAGTCATCGTCCGTCATCTGGAACTTCTCTTTCATGAGCGTGTACAGCGACTCCTTCGGGTATTTGAAGAAGTTCGGGTCGCCCCAGCGGAAGATGGAGCGGTAGCTATTTTTGGGGGCGGGGGTGAGCAGCCAGTTCGGCTCGAATCCTTTGTACGGTTTGTTGCTCATTGTGCAATCCTCCTCTTGACTTGGATCAGTTTCTGATAGATCGGGCGCAGGCGCGGATAGATCTTGCGGTAGGCCTGCTCGTAAATGTCGTTATATACCTCGTGATTCCGCTCGTTTGGCTGGAACGTGTCCTTGACGTGGACCATGGCCTTGGCCGCCTCGTCAAAATCGGCGAATACGCCCTTGGCCACGAACGCGACCATGGACGAGCCGATGGAGCACGCCTCATGCGTCTGCGAGCGCACGACCGGCAGGCCGAACACGTCCGCCGCGATCTGGCAGACCACGTCACTCTTCGCGCCGCCGCCGCCGATGCGGATCTCATGGATGGTCAGACCCGAGCGGTCCTCCATGATGCGCAGCGCCATGTACAGCTCCAGGCACAGACCCTCGATGATGGCGCGGTAGAAGTGGTAGCGCGTGTGGTAATCGGAAAAGCCGATGACCGCGCCGAGCGAATCCGGATGCAGGATGCCGGCCGTCCAGTACGGCTGCAGGAGCAGACCGTCGCTGCCGGCGGGCAGGTCGCGGATGCGCGCATCGAGCAGGGCCTCGGGTGCCATGCCCATTTCCTTGGCGTCGATGGCGTCGGCCGTGCCGAATTCCTTGACGAACCACGACAGCAGCCACAGACCGCGGTAGATCTCGATCTCGGGGTTGTAGTGGTCGTTGAGCACGCCGGGGTAGGCGGGCAGGAACTGCTGCGGCTCGACGTACTGCGTCGTGCTGAACTGGATCGTGGCCGTCGTACCGAGCGAGATGGACGCCTTGTCGGAATCGACGACGGCAAGGCCGAGCGTCTCGCAGCCCTTGTCCGAGCCGGTCGAGATGAGCGGCAGGCCGGCGGGGATGCCGGTCAGGGCGCTGACCTCGTCCGTGATCGTGCCGATGACCGTGCCGGAGGGCACGAGGTCGCACAGCTTTTCGTTCGGCACGTCGCAGAAGCAGCGCGTGAGGCTGCCGGGCTTCATCCAGCGGCGGTTTTTGTAATCGAACGGGATGTGTCCGATCTGGTTCGAGGCCGAGTCGATGAGATTGCCCGTGAGCTTGTAGTTGAGGTAGGTGGGCAGCATGACGTACTTGGCGGTCCTGGCCCAGATCTCCGGCTCGTGGCGCATGATCCAGTTGCCGGCGGAGGCGGCGTAGACCACCTTCGCCGTCGGTTCCATACCGGCGAGCTTAAAGACCATCATGTTCTTGGCAGGCATGGCGCCGCTCGGATCGACGGAGCGCTTGTCCAGCCAGAGGATGATGTCGCGCAGGGGATTGTTGTTCTCGTCCAGACACACAACGGTGTCGCGGATGACGGTGATCGTCATGGCGATCACGTCCGGCAGCAGGGCATTGCTGCGCGCGCACAGCTCGCGGCAGCATTCGCACAGGCGGTCGAAGTAGAAGTCCGGCTTCTGCTCGGCCCAGCCGGGCTCTTTTGAAAAGTAAGGCTCGGCGTATTTGCTCTGGACGACGTCCACGATCCGGCCGTCCGGGTCGACGAGCAGGGCGCGTGCGCTCTGTGTGCCGATGTCGCAGGTCAGCACCAGCGGTTTGCTCAAGTTGATTCCCTCCTATGATATAGTTTGCTCTCTCTCCTATACTGTAAGCGATTTTCGCGCTGATTTCAATCGGGTTTGTGCTTGAGCAGACTGCTCGTGGCGATGACGTCCACGCCGAGGCCGAGCACATTCGGGATGACCACGTCGCCGCGGCCGATGCGTTCGGTCACGGTCACGGCGCGGATCGCGTCCATGACGTCGAAGATGCGGTCCTTCGGGATGTCCGCCGATACGCGCACCGGCAGCACCGGCGCGTCCGGGAAGGCGGTGCGCACGGTCGAGCAGATGGTGCGCTTGGGCGCGGTCATCTCCGAGATGGCAAACTCCCTGCCGCGCGGGCAGGTGTTGCCGGTGACGGACCAGCCGTCGCCGTCGCGTTCGATTTTCAAGGTGCAGCCGCGCGGGCAGCCGATACAGGTGAGTTCTTTCATGCCTCTGCCACCTCGATCTCAAAGTGGACATCGCCGGCGCCGGCGATGCCGAGCTTGTCAAAGTCCAGCGTGAGCTGCTGCATCTCGGGCGGACGCAGGAAAGGATAGCGCCGCGACCAGACCTCGCTGCCGTCGATGGTCAGCACCACGCGGCAGGCGCCGAGCACCTCCGCGCTGCGGAAATACAGCGTGACGGCGCTGTTATCCTGCGTGCGGTCGAGCCGCTGCGGGACAAGATAGCCGAAGTCGTTCGAGATCGTGATGGCGACCTCGTCGCGCGTGTGCGCGGCAAAGTGTGCGGCGCTCTTTCCGGCCAGCTCGCCGGAGGCGGACACGTAGTCCACAAGGTCGTTGACGTGCAGCGCGTTGCCGCACGAGAAGATGCCGGGGATCTCGGTCATGAGCTGCCCATCGCAGACGGGACCGCGGGTGTGCCCGTCGAGCGGGACGCCGAGCGACTCCGCCAGCTCGTTTTCCGGGATGAGGCCGACGGACACGATGAGCGCGTCACAGTCGATGCGCTGCTCCGTGCCGGTGATGGGGCGCATATGCGCGTCCACCTCGGCGACCTCCACGCCCGTGAGCCGGTCTGCACCGAACACGCGCGTGACCGTGTGGCTCAGGTGCAGCGGGATGTCGTAGTCATGCAGGCACTGGTGGATGTTGCGCGTCAGACCTGAGGGGGTGGGCTTGGCCTCATACACGCCGAGCACCTCTGCGCCCTCAAGCGTCAGGCGGCGCGCCATGATGAGCCCGATGTCACCGCTGCCGAGGATGACGCAGCGGCGGGTCGGCAGCTCGCCGAGCAGGTTCGTAAAGTGCTGCGCGGTGCCGGCCGTGAACACGCCCGCCGGGCGCGTGCCGTGGATAAAGACCTGCTTTGCCGTGCGCTCGCGGCAGCCGGTGGCCAGCACGAGCGTGCGCGTCTCATCGCGGGCGACGCCGTCGCGGCTGACGGTGTAGACCGCAAAGCCGCCGGACGATTTCTCCACGCGCGTGACGAAGGTCTGCGTGCGCGCCTCGATCTGCAGCTGCTCGAGCCGGTCGATGAAGCGCTCGACATATTCCGGCCCTGCCAACCGCTCGCCGAAGCGCGCGAGGCCGAAGCCGTCGTGAATGCACTGCTTGAGCATGCCGCCCAGACGCGCCTCGCGCTCGATGAGCAGCACGTGCGCACCGTTTTCGTGCGCGGAGATGGCGGCTGCGAGCCCACCCGGGCCGCCGCCGATGACGATGACGTCATACATCATGCCTGCACCTCCCCGGATTTCGTCGGGCCGAACGTGATGGGTGCGTCGGCCGAGGACTTGCGCACCTCGCTGAGCGGCACGCCGAGGAATTCGGCGATGATGCGCACCACCTGCGGCGAGCAGAACCCGCCCTGGCAGCGTCCCATGCCGGGACGCACGCGCTTTTTCACGCCGTCGACCGTCGGCACGCACACATTCGAGCGCAGCGCGTCGAGGATCTCGCCGCGGCTGATCTCCTCACAGCGGCAGACGATGACGCCGTAGTCTGGATTTTTTGCAATGTAGGCGGCGCGCGTCTCGTCGTCCATCTCGCGCAGCACGGGGATGCCCGGCCGGTGAGGGTCGAAGTCGGGATTCGCGGCCACGGGGCGGTCGTGCGCGAGGATGCTGACCGCCATGTCCGCCACATCCACCGCGACGGCGGGCGCCGTCGTCAGGCCGGGGGACTGGATGCCCGCGACGTGGATGAGGTTGTGCGTGCGGCGGCCGCGCTCGATGATGAAGTCCTCCTCGAACGTGGGGGCGCGCACGCCGGTGAAATAGGTGATGATGTCGCGCTCGGTCAGCGCGGGCATCGTGATCTTCTGCTTGGAGAATACGTGCGCGATGCTCTCGGGATACGTCGCCGTGTTCTCTTTTTCATACGTCTCCACGGCATCGGGGCCGATGAGCAGGTTGTCGTGCACGGTGTGCAGGATGCCGCCGCCCTTCGAGTGCGTCCTGGAGACGGTGTCGGTGCCCTTGACGGACGCGATCGAGTGCATGAACGCACCGGCCTTGCGGTCGAGGATGCTGTTCGTACCGCGGCGGGGGTGGATGGAGAAGAAGCGGTCGCCTGCCATGCGCGCCACTTCCTCGGCGAACACGCCGGCCGCGTTGATGACGAGCGCGGGATGCAGCGTGCCGCGGTTGGTGTGCACGGCGGTGATCTTTCCGTCCGCGACGTCCATGCCCAGCACGGCGGTGTTGAGCGCGATGCGCGCGCCGTTTTGCACGGCGTTTTCCGCGTAGGCGATCGTCAGCCCGTAGGGGCAGACGCAGCCGGAATCCGGGTTGGAGATGGCGAAGCTGGTCTTTTCGTTGAAGTTCGGCTCGCGCCTGAGCAGCTCCCTGCCGGAGATGAGGCGGGTGTCCGAGATGCCGTCGTGGTATTTGCGCCACATGCAGTAGCACCACACGGCCGGGCGCAGCCAGCCGTGCTGGAAGCAGACGTACTGCCCCACGCGGGAAAACGGCACGTCGAGCTCCCTGCAGACCTGATCGAACATGGCGTTGCCGCGCCGGATGTATTTGTGCTTGACGCTGCCGCGGCCGAGGTCGATGCCCGGATGCACCTCGCCGTCGTTGCGCCCGGAGGCGCCGAGCGCGAGGTCACACTCCTTGTCGACGACCAGGATGTCGAGCTGCTTGCGCGCAAGCTCGCGCGCGATCGATACGCCCGAGATGCCGCCGCCGATGATGAGCACGTCGGGCGTCTGCCCGTCGAGCGCGTCGTCGCGCAGCGCGGGTACGCGCATGGGCGCATCCTTGCCGCCTGTGAACGTGATGTCGTTGACGACATGGCACGTGGAATACTTCGTTGCAGCCATCTGGCCGGCGCGCACAACGTCGTCCCAGCGGTCAAGCGTGCCGCGCAGGACGATGCAGTTGTCCTCCGGCGCCGCCGTGACGCGGCCGCCGAAGGCTTTGCGCAGTTTTCGGTTCAAAACGGAGATCCGCATAACAGAGGTGCCTCCCAAACGGTAAGTCGGTCGGCCGACCGACTGAATAGGTCAAATATACCCTTTTTCCGGTGTAAAGTCAAGAACGGGGTCTGCGGCAAATCTGCCGAAATTTTTTTGTCATACTAGACAAAACGACCAAAATCGCGTACAATCAAATGCGTATGATTACACAAAAGCAGAAAAGAGGGACACGAAATGGCCGCTCCGCGCAATGACAATGTCAAAGAAAAGATCCTCGACGCCGCGACCGGCCTGCTCAATACACAGACGTTTGCCGACATCTCGCTGGCAGAGATCGCGGCGGCGGCGGGTGTGTCCAAGGGGACGCTGTACTACCATTATAAGAACAAGACGGACATTCTCTTCGGCATCACCAACCGGTATCTCGACCGCCAGTGGGACGATCTGATCGCGTGGACGGAGAACAAGGACAAGGACACGTCCGTGCACCGTCTGGTCAAGTACGTGGTCGAGCGCAACACCGCCTCCGCCGGAATGCGCCTGCACCTGATCCACGCCGCCATGCTCGGCGACGAGGCGCTGCGCGCCAAGCTCATCGAGCGCTATGCCGCCTTCGAGCGGCTCATCGCCGAGAAGATCGCCGAGCGCACCGACGCCGTTTCCGCCGATTACCTGACGCAGCTGATCCTGCTCGCGTCCGACGGAATGATCGTGCAGGAGGCGCTGCGCAACGATAACTTTGACGCGGCCGCCTTCGTGCGCCAGAGCGAGGCGTATCTGCGCGTGCTGCGTCCCGCGGGGCGTGACTGAGCGGCGGCGCACGGTGCACGCAGATTGTATCGTAAGTCACCCTCTTGTCCGGATTTGTGAAAGAATTAGCGTGTAGCGGTTGACACCGCATGGAACACATGGTAGTATTTTTGTAATAACCGTGGGGTGGAGCGGTTATCCTGTTTTACCGGCGGCAGCGTGTGCCGCAACCGCTTTTTTGTATGTCGAAGGCAGCGGGATGTATCCGCATTCCGTCGTCTTTTTACATAGCTGCAATGGGAATTATTTTGAAAGAAGGGACAATATGAAAGACCTGAAACATCTGATTTTCTTCGAAAATCTCCTGCAGGATGCGCAGAACGAACTCGTCACGCAGGCGGTCAATGACGGGAAAATCGCCCTCGGGTACAACTGCTATTACATCCCCGAGGTTCTGCTCAACCTGCCGGGCTGCTTCTCGAGCCGCCTGCGCGCGCCGCGCTGCGAGTCCACCGACGTTGCGACCTACTACATGACCAGCCGTGTCTGCCCGTATGTCCGCTCCATCCTCGAGCGTGCCATTGAGGGCGGCTACAACTACCTCAATGCGCTCTTCGGCGCCGAGTGCTGCGCGTCCATGGAGCGTATGGAAGAGCACTTCTTCCTCATCAATCCCGTGAAGAACGATCGCTTCTTCGTCACGCAGATCGATCCCCCGCTCAAGGGCGATAAGACCAGCTATGACTACTACAAGGGCCAGCTCAAGCTCAAGGTCGTCGACCAGCTCGCCGAGCGCTACGGCGTGGACACCTCCGATGCCGCCATGCGCGCGACCATCGAGAAGTTCAACGAGCTGTGCGACGTCATCACCGAGATCGGCAACTTCCGCAAGCTGCCCAACCCGCCCATTACCGGCTATGAGTTCCATGTCATCCAGCTCGTGAGCCAGGTCTGCCCGCATGACCTGATCCTCCCCTACCTGAAGGAGACGCTTGCCGAGATCAAAAAGCGCAAGCCCGAGCCGGAGTTCCCGTTCCGTGCGCGCATCGTGGTCGCCGGCTCCGAGATCGACGATCCCGAGTTCACGAAGCTCCTCGAGGGCTGCGGCGCGATGGTCGTGGCCGACCGCTACTGCTTCGGCAGCTTCCCGAGCCGCGAGCGCATCGAGATCCGCGACGGCGAGAGCGCGTTCGACGCCATCGTCCGCCACTACCTGCACTGGAACCAGTGCGCCCGCTTCATGGAGGGTGCGAAGATCGACCAGCGCCATGCTGAGGTCAAGCGCCTTGTCGACGAGTTCCATGCCGACGGCGTGATCTACGAGAACATGAAGTTCTGCGAGTTCTGGAGCTATGAGAAGGTGCTCGCCTCCCATATCCTGACCGAGGAGATGGGCGTGCCGTGCTGCACGATCGAGAAGGAATACGCGCTCGGCTCCGTCGGCCAGCTCCGTACCCGTTTCCAGGCCTTCGTTGAGAGTCTGGAAATCAAGAAAATCAATTCTTGAACAGGAGGGGAATGAAAACTATGAATTGCCCTGTTACGAAATTTATTGACTCCAAGATGCAGAGATTCGACCCCCTCTGGCAGGCTCAGAACGGTGTCGGCGGTCTCCGCAGCCGTTACTATGATAAGACCGGCGTCGCCAAGTACCGCGAGTGGCGCGGTCTGCACGACACCATGGTCGACTACCGCGCATGGCTTAAAAACGTCATGTCCATGGCTGCCATGGTCGCCTCCGCGCCGATCCCGTGCCTGAAGGGCTTCTGGGAATACCGCTGGATGGGCTCCTACCTCGGCACGTTCATGTTCATCGACCGTCTGTTTGAGGGCTACCGCGGCCCCGAGCTCGTGATCGCGCACATGAATATGCACGCCATCGTGCAGAGCCTGACCAAGAAGATCGCCCTTGTGCTGTCTCACGACCTGCGCATCGGCGGCAAGGACAGCGACAAGATCATCCCTGTGGACGAGGTCATGCCGCCGCTGTTCCTGACCGGCTTCAAAGACCTGATCCCCATCCCGCTGCAGACGCTGCCGGAGTTCATCATCTGCGATGTTGACCAGCAGCTCGAGCCGTACTACATCGACGTAGCCGAGTCCTTCGGTCTGCCGGCAGACGTCTGCTCCCGCTGCGCGGCGGAGACCGGCGTTGCCCTCAACGACGACTTCCCGCTCTTCGGCAAGGCCATGATCTCCACGAACATGCCCTGCAACGCCTCCGAGGCGACCTCCATGTTCCAGCGCCGCCGCATCGGCCTGCCTGACTTCCAGGCGACCATGGCGATGATCCACAACGAGCCGGCTGCCCACCCGTACTCCGCGCAGGTCCTGCGCGACTGCATCGAATTCGTCGAAAAGGAATACGGCGTTGAGTATGACTGGGATGCCCTGTTCAAGCGCGCCAAGCACATGAACGAGCAGAACCGTCTCGAGCTCGAGAAGTGGGATTACTTCAAGACTCCCTACTGCCCGCTGACCGGCATCAGCGAGACCCTGTACCGTCTGTATGCCTGGGCCTCCGCCAACGGCCAGGAGGACTACTTCACCAAGAACGACCGCAAGGTCATGAAGATCCTGCGCAAGTGCTACAAGAATAAGTACGTCCCGTACGGCGGCACCACGCGTCACCGTGCGTTCCTGTGGGGACCGTCCGCCGTGTACTACACCGACTTCCCGACCTGGACGCAGAACTGCTGGGGCATCAACATCGTCCTGAACATGGACTCCACCATGGGTCACAACATGATCAGCACGACTGACCCCGATCAGGCGCTCATGGATCTGGCGCTGTTCAGCGAAAAGGGCGTTATGCGTCACATGGCCGTCGGCGGCTGGGACAACGTCAACTCCGTCTGGGAGTGGGCCAAGAACTTCAACTGCGACATGGTCCTCATGAACGACAACATCGCCTGCAAGGGCATGCTCGGCGTGCACGCCATGATGGAGGAGCAGGCACGCGACCTTGGCTTCCACTTCATCTTCATCGAGCACGACCTCGAGGACTGCCGCACCGTGCCGCGCCGCGATATGCGTAAGTGCGTCAACGAGTATATGTCCATCGTGCTCAACGAGCAGCCGCTCGACCCGACGCTGGTCGACTTCGACGACTCCGCGGCGTACTAAGAAAGGCAGGTACCGACTATGAATATGAAACTCGCTGCAAAGATCATGGGCAAGGTCGGCCTTGTCGGCTTTATCGGCTTCGTTGCGACCTTCTCGATCTATATGTTCAACCTCGAGAACAAGCTCATCTACTATGTGCTGCGTCCGCTCCTGAACAAGCACTATGATTCTCAGGTGCGCGATAAGCGCATCGTCTGAGCGCCCGCAGAGCAACCACAAATCAGCAAACCCCGCTGCTTCGGCAGCGGGGTTTTTGTGACAGTCAAAAAAGTATTACTTTTTTGACAAAGGGGTTTGCGGCCTGACTGCATCGCACTCGCTGTCCGCGGAGACGGACAGCGCGCACGTTTGCAGGCCGAGAAGTATTTTCTTCGCCGCACATGTCGCCGGAGAAAATGATTGGACTTTCTTTCGCCGCGCCGGCGGCGAAACTCTACGAGGCTTCGTGACGTTACGGAGTTTTTCGGTCGTCCGGCTGCGGAGGCTCGACCGCGGGTACGGGTGGAGACGAGGCTTTATGACGTCACAAATACCGCGGAGCGCGAAAAAGCCCGCGTGCAATGCACGCGGGCTGATTTCGCAGGAACGCAGAGCCGATCTTACTTGATGCCGTACTTCTTGTTGAACTTATCCACACGGCCGCTGGTGTCAACGAGCTTCTGCTTGCCGGTGTAGAAGGGGTGGCACTTGGAGCAGATCTCGATGGAGATGTTCTGCTTCGTGGAGCGGGTCTCGTACACGGCGCCGCAGGCGCAGCGGATCGTGGTCGGCTGGTAATTCGGATGGATACCGTCTTTCATAGTCATTCACCTCATAATAAGCTGTCTTGAGCACGGGCTGGTCCATGGTTACAAGACGCAACCTGAATTGTAGCATGCGGGTGACAAAAAAGCAAGCGTTTTTGTAATTTTTTTATGTGTCCGTCTCCGGGACGTCGGCGCTGCAGCCGCAGTGCAGGAAA
>OLFX01000370.1_pt1 | contig 72246 bp, 85 predicted proteins | sample 1605091 | NCBI WGS metagenome assembly OLFX01 (sample SAMEA3888906, study PRJEB22519) | human gut metagenome | biome: human gut; feature: human-associated habitat; material: faeces | place: Denmark | collected 2012 | reverse complement strand
TCTTTTAATACAAATAGATATAATAGTTCACTATTATAGCTCCTTTAATCGAGGCTGTTCTGGTAGCGACATCCAGTGGGTTACCTCTTTGAGATACAGGTCTTCGCCATCACCGTCATCCCAAGTGGGATTGCCATCATTAAACCAGTCGCCATATACACCGACCTGAGTGTTGGGGATGTTTGGCGGGTAGTTGTTTTTAAAGTCAGCTGCTAACACATAGCATTGTCGCTCTCCCATTTCTGGCATTCGCTCACTACATCTTATCCAACCATCCGGAGTTACCGGAGAGTTGCCCGATAGCTCGTTCAACTTGTAAGTTTGGCTTACGGGTTCGGCTTCCAGTTCTGCTATGCGCTTTTTTGCTGTTTCCAGCTCGTCCAGCAGTGTCAGCACGGTAGCCGGATTGGCTGCGGCGATGAATTCAGCATTTGCCTGCTGTTCCATTTGGAAATCTTCATCGAAACCGCTTTCAGGATGCGCTCCTTCAATTCTGCAAATGGGAATATATCCATCAGCCTCGCGATGAATTAGTGCATCATCACCATCAAATCGGCCCTCTCCATATTCGAGCGACCACTCGCCACATGTTGCTTTCTCTGCCTTTTCACGCAGTGCTTGATAGTTAATCTTGCTCACTGGTTGCCTCCTTTGCGCCACATCGCATTCAGATATTTGTTTTGATTCACTGACAGAAAAGAATTTCGCTTAAGCAATTCCTCTCTCGATGGCATTGGCTTTACGCGTTGACGAATAATCATTTCTGCCGGAAGAATGCCGGGATTGTATGTAAGTCCTCTCATGATTTACTCTCCACGAACTGGTCAATAGCCATGCTAAGTGACATACCTAAAGTCTCGATATGCTGCTGAATATCCTGTAGCGTCTGCGCCTGAGATAACAGGATTTCACGGTTGCATAACTCTTTAACCAGATGCTCAAACTTGCTGTAATAACCGATACGACTTAGTGTTTCTTTCCCTGCATTCTCGCCTTCTTTGATAATTCCTCTTTCGCTAAGAATCAGATCGTGTTTGGTTCCGGTAATAACGTATTTTCCTAGGTCGATGTTTAGCTTCATTGTTAATTACTCCATGTTAATTTATTTGTATGCCTGCTCTTTCTTCATCGAGTTTTTTTAGCTTGTATCGCATAGCTCTTACTGAATAAATTGAGCGGCAGGTTGCAATTGCTATTTCTTCTGCAGAGAACTTACCGAAAATTGATACTTCGGCTCTTGTCCAGCGTCTTCCACGAAGTCGGCTAACAATGTCAGCGCCAATCCTTGTTGCTTTCGCCATTACTGCTTTTTCAGTCCTTTCCAGTTTTTCTGCGATAACTTCAACTGGCATTGTCGCCGCTACCTCGCGCAAGAAATCGACTTCCCATTTCTCCCATGGAGTCTTTTTCATAGGCGATACCGTTATTTGATAAGAAGTGAAGGTTTCCCAACTTTGAGTTGAGCACCGGGGATATTTAATCCTGCTTTTAGTTGGTGCTTGATTGCCAACTTGTCGGCTTTAATTGTCGTTTCAAACTCAACGTATTCAGGAGGAAGGGCGCTTGAGTCGATGATTTCTACAGTTTCTGACGGTTTGCGGATTGTTACCTGGTGAATACCTGCTCTAATCTTTTTCTTGCCAACCATTTCAAGCGATGAGGCTATATATGCCATAATGCTATCAATCTTATTTTGAATTACTGCTGCTCGTTCATTCAGTGACTTTGCCTCGTCCTTGAGGCGTTCAGCATAACCAGATTCATTTTTAATAATGGCGAGAAGTTGCTCTATTTTATCGGTAAATTCTCCTTCCATGCCTTCTATTGTGTCAGCAATCATCTCTGGTTCTAAATCTGAATCCATCAATTTTGCGTATTCATTGGCTATTTCATATAGTTTGCTCACTGGCAACCTCCAGTTTCGCTTTGCATTCTATGTAAATGGCTTGTACGTTCTGCTGTAATTTCATTCCAGATGTTAGGCGATATGCTTCTGCAAAATATCGCTTCAAATCATCCATGTTTTCTGCCTGAGCCATTTCATCGCAAAGAAGTTGTACTTTATCCATTATTTCCTGCTGGCGTTTCCGTTCATCTTCGCGGATATCTTCCTCTGATTTGTGCGGCATAACTGGTTCAGTCCACACACCTTCTTCTTCGTTTAGTACGTGAATAGCACTATCAAGACGTGATGCCTTAGGCCAATACTTGCTTGCACGCTTTACGACCGTCTTTCGCGCCATCTCATTCCAGTGATTTACCCATGGTCCTTTATCGCTGAATGCTGCCTTGCTTGTTTTCCTTACAGCATCAATTTCAGCCAGACTCATCTCTTCCGTTAGATAATCACCTGCTGGCGTCTTAACTGTGCAGTAAACGCCAACGATATCACCACGATCACCGAAGGCGTTGTATTTATGGGTTGGTGCTTTATCAAGCCCGTTTGACTCATAGGTATCGTTAGCATGAACAAGTTTTGCCTGACCCCATGAGATAACACCAGACTCCATTGCAATATGGAGCAATCCCATATAGCTGATATCAAGGCAAACCATGCCGTCGCGCGGAACCAGATAAGCAAGTTTGCTGGCCGGGTTTAAGGTGATGCCGATCGCCGCAACATTGATGATGGCGTTCTGTGCGCTGGTTGGATTTGCCAGTGCCGTTTTAGCCAGGTAATCATTTTTCTGGAAATACTGAATTGCAAACTGGCTTTCCTTAGCCCATGTCACCGTCTGTTCAGTCAATGCTCCGCAGAATAACTGCTCCTGCTGTTTAACGAATTCAACGATATTGCTCATGCTGCTTCTCCATAAATATGTCTGCGTTTGAATATTGCGAAGGCATATTCAGCCTTAACTCTTTCGGTTATTGCATCCCAGAACCATTCAGCGGCTTTTTCCTGATAGTTACAGTCATCATCTTCCAGCCAGTCGACAGCGTCCTTAGTGTGTTCATCTGGTTTATATGAGCGAAGCATTTCGCTTATTGGGTCGCAACGTTTGCAGAGGCGATCAACTTCACTGTTGATTCGTTCGTAATCTTCATCAGTAAAACTTGCGATTATTTGCGATATTTCACGCTTATCATTCAGAGTCAGAATCATCATCTTTCTCCTGTTCTTTGTGCTGATTGAGCATTTTGTTCATCTGACGAATGAATTCTTCGTCTGACCAGTTATCTGTAAAACTCATGGACGGCCTTGTTGTTTCAAAATATCCCAAAGCTTTTCGAGCAAACTTTTCATTCTTGGTTGTTTAAAGTCTGCTCCGGTTAAAATATTTTTTCGTGAATGCTGTACCGATAAAATCGGGTTGAAAGGGCGAACCGATGCCGCCCCTGCAATAGCGAACTGTTGCATAGGATGCTCCTTCTGTTTGATTGCATAACGAAAACGCCTCAAGTGAAGCGTTATTGGTATGCATATAAAAAGGCCCTCACACTGGAGGGCAAAGAAGATTTCCAATAATCAGAACAAGTCGGCTCCTGTTTAGTTACGAGCGACATTGCTCCGTGTATTCACTCGTTGGAATGAATACACAGTGCAGTGTTTATTCTGTTGTTTATGCCAAAATAATTTTAATCAGCAATAAACTCTTCTGGTAATTCATCAACCAGTTGATGCATTATTATCACCCATTTGCCATCATTCGTTTCGTATGCATATTTCCGGTCTTTTATCATCAGGTGTTCAGTTACTGCCTTAATCGCTTGTTCGGTGACATCTTCTTTCTTTCCTACCCACATTCCTTTTTCAGTGTTTAATGTTCCTTGAAAAATACGACCGCTTAATGGGCTTGCTGCCATAGTTTTAATTTTCATATAGCTCCTTAAAAATAAAGGCCACCATCAGGCAGCCTTGTTGTTCTGTTTACCAAGTTCTCTGGCAATCATTGCCGTCGTTCGTATTGCCCATTTATCGACATATTTCCCATCTTCCATTACAGGAAACATTTCTTCAGGCTTAACCATGCATTCCGATTGCAGCTTGCATCCATTGCATCGCTTGAATTGTCCACACCATTGATTCTTATCAATAGTCGTAGTCATAAGGGTAGTCCTGGTATTGTTCCATCACATCCTGAGGATGCTCTTCGAACTCTTCAAATTCTTCTTCCATATATCACCTCAAATAAGTGGTTTGCTGCCTAATTTCATTTTCTGGCGACCAACACAAGTCATCTTGCTGTCAGTTGTTTGGATTTACGGTAGCCTGCCGCGTAAAGAGCTACATTTGGAAGACAAGTTGAGCCTTCATATTTTCTGGTCAACGTTGTCAGTGTTATTACTTCTGCTCTCATTGCTGGTTTGCGTTTGCATTGTAAGACCACTCGTGATGGGGTTGGCCTGTGTAGTTTGTCGGAGCTAATCGCCTCCTGACTTTGCAGGTTTGCGCGACGAGCTCTACGGCGAGAAGCTGCGGTGCCTTTAAATTCTGTTTTTCTGGACATAGATTCCTCCCGAATAAACTTTGGCGATGCAATCTCGAAGCTCCTCCTGAGACGGTTGCTTCGGCATTGCATCCCACAGCTTATGTGGTTGGGTGATCTGGCTTTTCAGCCACGTAGTCGAGAGTCGACGTTGTTTAAAGAGCCTGCCAGTCTGTTCCATTTGGCTTCCAGCGTCCTGCTGATGGTTAAATAGTACGATATGTACTCCACTTGGTCAATACAATTTGTTCTAAAACGGGGCGGTTTTTTACAACGCTTTGTATTTAATAGTATTGTTTTTTAGCGTGGGTGTATTGCCTCGGCGATGTAAGGAGAGATCAGAATTGCGTTGTTTAGTGAGTTGTATCTATTTATTTTCCAATAAATACAATTGGTTATGTGTTTTTTTGGGGCGAGAGGAAAAGAAAACCCGGCATGGAGGCCGGGTTGATGATTAGCGGTGTGGCCTTGAGCGATAATGCTCACACACATGTTCAAGATTTCCATGCCTTATCCGTTCATAGGCATTCACATGAACTTCTCGATCGAATTGGTCATTCAAATTGTATGTAGACATCTGTGTTTTCTCATATTGGCGGCAGCCCTACAACCGCTTGAAAAAATGTACCAGACGCGCTAAGGTTACATCGCAAATATTGTGTACCTTAACAAGGGCTCCTTTTGGAGGCTCTGGTTAAACAGCATCAATGTCGGACTGGGGAGTTGGACATTGTGCTGAATGCTTTTGCATTATTGAGGCCGAACGTAAACCTTCAGAATTGAAGAGATGCGTTCGGCTTCTTCGTTTGTGATATCGTTAGGAATGCCTTTAATCGTTACTGTAACCCCTGATTCAGGTCGAAGAACTACTGGAAGATCATAGGTATGAAGTGCATTAGCCTTGCCTTCGACTTTTGTTGGTTCGCCAGTCAAATCTTTTTCCTCACTGGATTCTTTGTCAATCGGAGTGTATGGGATTTCTTCACCAGACTGGAAAGCTACAAACTTTTTGATTGCACTTTCCATGCGGCTTTTATATGCAGTAATGCTGCTGTCGCTAGGCTTCGGCTCAGTTGCGTTGATGTATCGCTCGGCAAGCTCATTCACATCAAGCTGAGTAACATCACCCATTTCCTCTTCTTGGACTACCGTTAAGAGGCGAGCGGATGAGTTTTTTAAATTTCGAGCGGTGGCCTCCTTCATTATGTTCAGCGACATAAGCTCTTCAAGGAAGTCCTTGAATGCCTGCACGCTAACGTTTGACTTTGCCATTTGCTCTCTCTCTAAGTTATTGACTCAGATCGAGTTTATCCAGGAATTGATTTGCATGCAAGACTCAAGTCTTGAGAATTTCCGTTCAAGATCCACTCTCAATAAAAAAGGCCGCACCTCTGCGACCTTTCATCTCCTAAATCTCTTTTCTCTTACCTAAAGAAACAGCAGGCTGGGTCAGCCCTAACAACTTCAAGTGCATCGGTCAGAGAAAGCTCCGTGCTATACAGGTGTTATTTCATATCTTTTTGCATCCAATAAATTTTCCATCTGTCCAGAGAGCGGATGCACTTGATTCTTGTTGATGGCAGGACGTTTTTTCACCTGCCTCACCCTGCCATACAGGACGCTGCTCACCGATATCTATCGTCCGGTCATTGATGTTATAGACAATATCCAGATCATTACGGATATACTCAGATGGCCTTATGCTTTCAATGAATAGATGAACTTCTTTTTGACCGCTTGATACTCATGGCCATTAAACTCCATCTATCCTCTTTACCCAAACGTCTCTTCAGGCCATTGGCTGGCGATAACTTTCCCCACAACGGAACAACTCTCATTGCATGGGATCATTGGATATTGCGGGTTTAGTGGTTGTAGAAACACCTGACCGCTATCCCTGATCAGTTTCTTGAAGGTAAATTCATCACCACCAAGTCTGGCTATGCAGAAATCGCCGGGCTCAACAGCTTGCTCAGGGTCAACCAGAATTAACATCCCGTCAGGAAAACTAGGTTTGGAACCTGTTGGTGCGGTCATTGAGTTACCTTCAACCTCAAGCCAGAATGCAGAGTCACTGGCTTTTTTGGTTGTGCTTACCAATCTCTCCGCATCACCTTTGGTAAAGGTTCTGAGTTCTGGAGAGAACATCCCAGCCTGAACATGAGAAAAAACAGGGTACTCATATTGTTTTTTAACTGGGGCCGATGAGTATTCGCCAACAGGTGAAAATGTCCCGTCGTGGTTGAATGATATGTTATCAATACCAAGGTATTTAAACACCACACCAATATCACTAAGAGATGGATGACGAGATCCGCGCAACCAGTGTCCAATTCCACCCTGCGTCATACCTAGCTCTTCGGCTAACTTCTCTTGAGTTATGCCGAGCTCTTTCATTCTGGATCTAGCCAGTTCATACCATTTCATTTTCATGTCCTTATTATTACGCTCTGTACTGGAACCATCCATGCACAATGTGTATTTTTACTTGTATTTGAGAAGTACATATTGTATTTTTTATTCGTGGTTACTATGGAGGGCATATGAGCAACCTACGAAAATATCGAGAGTCACTGAATATCTCTCAAACAACACTTGCTAAGGCAGTTGGATGCACACAGGGAGCTATCGGACATTGGGAATCTGGTCGTCGCTTCCCAGACCTTAAAACATGCCGTGCTCTTGTTGCGTGTCTAAACAAGTTAGGCGCAAAAGTAAGTCTTGATGACGTGTTCCCGCCGGAGCACAAAGCCGCTTAATAAGCGGAGCCGCTCTTTGTAATAACGGACATTCGTCCTACGTCGCTGAAAAGCGAGTCCCAAGATATCTGACCAACTAAGGCCATATGCGTTTCCACGCATACCTTTCAACTAACTATTCACTATTGGAAATCTTAAGAAATGGAACGAACAAGTTACAGCAAACTATCACAGCGCGACGTTGATCGCGCAGAAACAGATTTACTCATCAACCTGTCAACGCTTACACAGCGCGGTCTGGCAAAGATGATTGGCTGTCATGAATCGAAGATAAGCAGAACGGACTGGCGGTTTATTGCTTCGGTCTTGTGTGCTTTCGGAATGGCATCAGACATCAGTCCGATTAGCAGGGCTTTTAAGTATGCGCTTGATGAAATCACAAAGAAAAAATCCCCGGCTGCCACCGAGGATTTTAAGCAAATTGATATGCAATTCTGAGGGAATTACTGGATCAATCCACAGGAGTAATTATGACAAAACGTCGTAAGAAATACCAGGAAAAAGAAGAGATTCGACACCCTGATTCACCTGAGGGATTAGTGGTAGCCGCAGCAAATAACAGGGCGTTCGCAGAGCGCCTTGTTGGTGTTTACAGACTAGCCAAAGCAGGAGTGAAACATGGGCGTCGTTAAGTTAGCTGATTACAGGCCTCAACTGGAGGTCGTGGAGCATCGCGTGGCAGATACCGAAGATGGTTTCATGCGCGTTGCTAACGAGATTACCGACAGTCTGCTGATGGCTGATTTAACCGTCCGGCAGTTGAAGGTGATGCTCGCTATCATGCGCAAGACATACGGATTCAATAAGCCGATGGATCGACTCACAAACACGCAGATAGCAGCCATGACAGGTATTCATCACACTCATGTTTGCGCTGCCAAGCGCCAGCTTATTGAGCGTAAATTCCTCATTGCTGATGGCGTGAAAATCGGAGTGAACAAGGTGGTTTCGCAGTGGATTAGCCAGGACAGCTTAACATTAGCTAAAACAGCTAATAAAACATTAGCCAAGTCGGCTAATGGGTATAAGCCAAGTCAGCTAAACACAAAAGACAATATACAAAAGACAATAAATACAAATACCCCCTTACCCCCTAACGGGGGCGGCGATGGGCAGGTTAAACCTGAACGTCGCAAGGCAGAACGAATCGACTACGAATCCTTCCTGAACGCCTACAACACCGAAGTCGGTGACAGACTTCCACACGCTGTTGCGGTCAACGAGAAACGCAAACGCCGCCTGAAGAAAATCATCCCACAACTGAAAACGCCAAACGTGGACGGTTTCAGAGCGTATGTCAGGGCGTTTGTACATCAGGCCAAGCCGTTTTACTTCGGAGACAACGACACGGGCTGGACGGCTGATTTTGATTACTTGCTGAGAGAAGATTCGTTAACGGGAGTTCGGGAAGGGAAGTTTGCAGACAGGGGGATTGCATGAGACAGGATATCGAAGCGAGCGTTATCGGTGGCTTGCTGATTGGTGGATTAACTCCAACCGCCAGTGACGTTCTGGCAACGCTTGAGCCGGAAGCGTTTTCAATTCCGCTCTACAGAAAAGCCTTCGAGGTTATCCGCAAGCAGGCGAGAAACAGAAACCTAATCGACGCGCTGCTGGTTGCCGAGGAGTGCGGAGAGGAGCATTTCACGTCAATCCTGATGACCAGCAAAAACTGCCCGAGTGCCGCAAACCTGAAGGGATATGCCGGAATGGTCGCGGATAACTATCACCGCCGTCTGGTGCTGGAAATCATGGATGAAATGCGTGAACCAATTCGGAGCGGAACCATCGACGCATCGAGTCAGGCGATGGATGAGCTTGTAAAGCGTCTCTCAGCCATCAGAAAGCCCCGTGACGAGGTTAAACCGGTGCGGTTAGGGGAAATCATCACTGACTACACTGACACGCTTGACAGGCGTCTGAGGAACGGAGAAGAGTCAGATACCCTGAAGACCGGAATCGAAGAACTTGATGCCATCACCGGAGGGATGAACGCAGAAGACCTTGTGATAATCGCTGCTCGTCCTGGTATGGGGAAAGCAATGGCGCTAAGCGAAGGGATTTTACTTGCAGATGGCACCTGGACTACTCACGGAGAAGTCAAAATTGGCGATCGCATCGCGTCAATAGACGGGCTTCCTTCGGAGGTAATTGGCGTCTTCCCGCAAGGGAAGAAATTCACATATTTAGTCACCTTTGAAGACGGACGTAGCGTGAAATGTGCCGACAACCACTTATGGGAAATTTCATCATCAAGATTTACTGGTAAACGCGTTGTTGATACTGATGCGCTGGCTGGGATGCTACAAAAAACACGTTATCAGGGAAGAATAAGAGTGCCATCCTTGACCGGAGACTTTGGTAAAAATATTCCCCTTGATGGTTGGGTTATTGGGGCTCTACTTGGTGACGGTTCGTTGATAAAAGGCATCAAATTCACCAACTCGGAAGAATATGTCCTGAGCCGCATGAGTGATGCAATTGCACCACTGCGACTGGTTAAGGTAGGAGAGAATGATTATTTGATAAGTAACCAAAAAGGCCAGAAGAACCCACTATTGGACAAACTACGTGGCATTGGGGTGATCGGGAAAGGTGCGTCCGAGAAGGAAATCCCAGAAGAAATTTTTAGTGCTAGCAAAGAAATACGTACCGGTGTTTTAACTGGCCTGCTCGAGACAGATGGCTGGGTTGAGAAGTCCGGATGCATCCGCTTTAGTTCATCAAGTCAGAAATTAGCTAAAGGATTAGTAAGGCTTGTTAGATCTTTAGGTGGAACCGCCAAAGAATCCAGCAGGACGGGAATAGTTTACACGTACAAAGGAGAGAAGCATGCCGGACTTGACGCACACATGGTCAGCATGAAGTTGCCATCATCTTTGATAGAGCAAATTCACTCACCACGTTTACGTAAAAATCTCGGGATTAACAGGCTTGGTAACCTTGGTGTGGGTATCAAATCGGTTGAAGTTGTTGAGCCAGAAGAGTGTCTCTGCATCATGGTAAGCCATCCTAGTCATCTCTATGTGACAACGGATTACATCGTTACGCACAATACGGAACTGGCGCTGAAGATTGCCGAAGGCGTGGCAAGCCGCGTTATTCCTGGTTCTGACGTCCGGCGCGGGGTATTGATTTTCTCAATGGAAATGAGCGCATTGCAGATTGCAGAGCGAAGCATTGCCAACGCCGGGAGGATGTCGGTTAGCGTACTGCGAAATCCTGCATCGATGGATGACGAAGGCTGGGCGCGTGTTGCTAACGGCATGAGTCAGCTTGCAGATTTGGATGTATGGGTAGTCGATGCCTCTCGGTTATCGGTCGAAGAAATACGCTCAATCGCAGAACGGCATAAACAGGAAAATCCAAACCTGTCACTCATCATGGTGGATTATCTTGGCCTGATTGAGAAGCCTAAAGCAGATCGCAACGATCTCGCAATTGCTCACATCTCCGGAAGCCTGAAGGCGATGGCGAAAGACCTGAAAACGCCTGTTATCTCCCTGAGTCAGCTTTCGCGCGATGTTGAGAAGCGACCAAACAAACGCCCGACAAACGCAGATTTGCGTGATTCAGGAAGCATTGAACAGGACGCAGACTCAATCATCATGCTCTATCGGGAAGCGGTATATGACGAGAACAGTAGCGCCGCGCCATTTGCTGAAATCATTGTGACAAAAAACCGTTTTGGCTCGCTTGGTACGGTTTACCAGCGGTTCTGCAACGGACACTTTGTTGCATGTGACCAGGATGAAGCCAGACAGATTTGCACAACATCAAATGCACCTGCTGCACGTGGCAGACGATATGCACAAGGGGCTGACGTATGACCATCTACATCACTGAGCTTGTAACAGGCCTGCTGGTAATCGCAGGCCTTTTTATTTGGGGGAGAGGGAAGTCATGAAAAAACTAACCTTTGAAATTCGATCTCCAGCACATCAGCAAAACGCTATTCACGCGGTACAGCAAATTCTTCCAGACCCAACCAAACCAATCGTAGTAACCATTCAGGAACGCAACCGCAGCTTAGACCAGAATCGAAAGCTTTGGGCTTGCCTTGGTGACGTCTCTCGTCAGGTTGAATGGCATGGTCGCTGGCTGGATGCAGAAAGCTGGAAGTGTGTGTTTACCGCAGCATTAAAGCAGCAGGATGTTGTTCCTAACCTTGCCGGGAATGGCTTTGTGGTAATAGGCCAGTCAACCAGCAGGATGCGTGTAAGCGAATTTGCGGAGCTATTAGAGCTTATACAGGCATTCGGTACAGAGCGTGGCGTTAAGTGGTCAGACGAAGCGCGACTGGCTCTGGAATGGAAAGCGCGATGGGGAGACCGGGCAGCATGATGCGATGTGATCGGTGCGGTGAATGCAAAGAAGATAACCGCTTCAGACCAAATCAACCTTACTGGAATCGATGGTGTCTCCGGTGTGAAAGAACACCAACAGGAGTTTTACCACTACCGCAGGAAAAGGAGGACGTATGGCGAGACAGCGACGAAGTATCACCGACATAATCTGCGAAAACTGCAAATACCTTCCAACGAAGCGCTCCAGAAATAAACGCAAGCCAATCCCAAAAGAATCTGACGTAAAAACCTTCAACTACACGGCTCACCTGTGGGATATCCGGTGGCTTAGAGAACGTGCGAGGAAAACAAGGTGATTGACCCAAATCGAAGTTACGAACAAGAAAGCGTCGAGCGGGCTTTAACGTGCGCTAACTGCGGTCAGAAGCTGCATGTACTGGAAGTTCACGTGTGCTCCGATTGCTGCGCAGAACTGATGAGCGATCCGAATAGCTCAATGTACGAGGAAGAAGACGATGAATGAGTTAATAAATGGCAATGCCATCAAAATGACAAGCATTGAAATCGCTGAGTTGGTGGGAAGTCGTCATGACAAGGTGAAACAATCTATTGAACGACTGGCGGCTCGAGGTGTGATCCGAAATCCCCCAATGGTGGTTTTCGAAAAAATCAATAACTTAGGATTACTTCGTGGCGTAGAGGCTTACGTTTTTGAGGGCGAACAAGGTAAGCGAGACAGCATTATTGTCGTCGCTCAGTTGTCGCCGGAATTCACCGCTCGTCTTGTTGACCGTTGGCGAGAGCTTGAAGAAGCTGCGGTTAATATCCCCAAAACGCTACCAGAAGCGTTGCGCCTTGCTGCTGATCTTGCTGAGCAGAAAATGCAACTGGAAAACCAGCTCGCAATTGCCGCACCTAAAGTTGAGTTTGCCGATCGCGTTGGCGAGGCCAGCGGAATTTTGATTGGAAACTTTGCAAAGGTTGTTGGAATTGGTCCAAACAAACTGTTTGCGTGGATGCGCGATCACAAAATCCTTATTGCTTCAGGTTCCCGGCGCAATGTGCCAATGCAGGAATATATGGATCGCGGCTATTTCACAGTGAAAGAAACAGCGGTCAACACAAATCACGGAATACAGATATCGTTCACCACAAAAATCACCGGGCGTGGTCAACAGTGGCTGACCAGAAAGCTGCTCGATAACGGAATGCTGAAAGTAACCGGGGAGGCTGCTTAATGGCTAATCTACGCAAAGAAGCACGCGGCAGAGAATGCCAGGTACGTATTTACGGCGTATGCAATGGCAATCCTGAAACTACAGTTCTGGCACATTACCGGATGGCTGGAATTTGCGGAACGGGAATGAAGCCTGACGACCTGATCGGCGCATGGGCTTGTAGCGCGTGTCACGATGAAATCGACCGACGCACCCATAACCTCGACAACAAAGACGCCAGACTTTACCACCTCGAAGGCGTGATCAGGACGCAGGCGATACTGCTGAAGGAGGGGAAGATTAAGCCATGAACGAATATCAGTTTGTGCTTCCTTACCCGCCGTCGGTGAATACCTACTGGCGAAGACGGGGAAGCCAATACTACATCAGCGATAAAGGCCAGAAATACCGAAAAGACGTTCAGCAAATCATTCGCCAACTCAAGTTAGACATTTTCACCAAATCACGACTCCGTATCAAAGTCATCGCAGACGTTCCAGACTCCCGCCGCCGCGACCTCGACAACATCCTGAAAGGTTTACTCGACTCCCTTATCCACGCCGGATTTGCGGAAGACGACGAGCAATTCGATGACATTCGCGTAATTCGTGGTGTGAAAGTACCAGGCGGAAGGCTTGGAATAAAAATCACCGAACTGGAGAACGTATGAACGCCACAATTCAAACGATACCAGAACTTCTTATCCAGACACGAGGCAATCAGACCGAAGTGGCGAGGAGGCTTTCCTGTGCAAGAGGAACAGTGCTCAAGTACAACAGAGACAGCAAAGGTGAGCGTCATGTAATAGTTAACGGCGTCCTGATGGTCAAACAGGGCAAGAGGGGAAGACGATGAGACTCGAAAGCGTAGCTAAATTTCATTCGCCAAAAAGCCCGATGATGAGCGACTCACCACGGGCTACGGCTTCTGACTCTCTTTCCGGTACTGATGTGATGGCTGCTATGGGGATGGCGCAATCACAAGCCGGATTCGGAATGGCTGCATTCTGTGGTAAGCACGAACTCAGCCAGAACGACAAACAAAAGGCTATCAACTATCTGATGCAATTTGCACACAAGGTATCGGGGAAATACCGTGGTGTGGCAAAGCTTGAAGGAAATACTAAGGCAAAGGTACTGCAAGTGCTCGCAACATTCGCTTATGCGGATTATTGCCGTAGTGCCGCGACGCCGGGGGCAAGATGCAGAGATTGCCATGGTACAGGCCGTGCGGTTGATATTGCCAAAACAGAGCTGTGGGGGAGAGTTGTCGAGAAAGAGTGCGGAAGATGCAAAGGCGTCGGCTATTCAAGGATGCCAGCAAGCGCAGCATATCGCGCTGTGACGATGCTAATACCCAACCTTACCCAACCAACCTGGTCACGCACTGTTAAGCCGCTGTATGACGCTCTGGTGGTGCAATGCCACAAGGAAGAGTCAATCGCAGACAACATTTTGAATGCGGTCACACGTTAGCAGCATGATTGCCACGGATGGCAACATATTAACGGCATGATATTGACTTATTGAATAAAGTTGGGTAAATTTGACTCAACGATGGGTTAATTCGCTCGTTGTGGTAGTGAGATGAAAAGAGGCGGCGCTTACTACCGATTCCGCCTAGTTGGTCACTTCGACGTATCGTCTGGAACTCCAACCATCGCAGGCTGAGAGGTCTGCAAAATGCAATCCCGAAACCGTTGTGCAGGCTCTAACTATTACCTGCGAACTGTTTCGGGATTTTTTCTTTGGGTCAGTCGTATAAAGGTCATTACGGAAGGCTGTTAACCTTCTTATCGTGGTTCGAGTCCACGCTGTCCCGCCAAACATGCTGGTTTAGCTCCAATGGTAGAGCAGTCGCCTTGTAAGCGAATGGGTAGCGGTTCAAGTCCGTTAACCAGCACCATAACTGAGCCGTAGCCAATGGCTATCCTGAATTCATCAGTGATAGTTATGCTGCGGCCTTCTACACATGATCTTCGTGAAAGCGGGTGGAAGGAGGTCGCGCTAACAACCTCCTGCCGTTTTGCCCGTGCATATCGGTCACGAACAAATCTGATTACTAAACACAGTAGCCTGGATTTGTTCTATCAGTAATCGACCTTATTCCTAATTAAATAGAGCAAATCCCCTTATTGGGGGTAAGACATGAAGATGCCAGAAAAACATGACCTGTTAGCCGCCATTCTCGCGGCAAAGGAACAAGGCATCGGGGCAATCCTTGCGTTTGCAATGGCGTACCTTCGCGGCAGATATAATGGTGGTGCGTTTACAAAAACAGTAATCGACGCAACGATGTGCGCCATTATCGCCTGGTTCATTCGTGATCTTCTCGACCTCGCCGGACTAAGTAGCAATCTCGCTTATATAACGAGCGTGTTCATCGGCTACATCGGTACTGACTCGATTGGTTCGCTTATCAAACGCTTCGCTGCTAAAAAAGCCGGAGTAGAAGATGGTGGAAATCAATAATCAACGTAAGGCGTTCCTCGATATGCTGGCATGGTCAGAGGGAACTGATAACGGACGGCAGAAAACCAGAAATCATGGTTATGACGTCATTGTAGGAGGAGAGCTATTCACTGATTACTCCGATCACCCTCGTAAACTTGTCACGCTAAACCCCAAACTCAAATCAACAGCCGCCGGACGCTACCAGCTTCTTTCCCGTTGGTGGGATGCCTACCGCAAGCAGCTTGGCCTGAAAGACTTCTCTCCCAAAAGCCAGGACGCTGTGGCACTGCAGCAGATTAAAGAGCGTGGCGCTTTACCGATGATTGACCGTGGCGATATCCGTCAGGCAATCGACCGTTGCAGCAATATCTGGGCTTCACTGCCGGGCGCTGGTTATGGTCAGTTCGAGCATAAGGCTGACAGTCTGATTGCAAAATTCAAAGAAGCTGGCGGAACGGTCAGAGAGATTGAGGTATGAGCAGAGTAACCGCGATTATCTCCGCTCTGGTTATCTGCATCATCGTTTGCCTGTCATGGGCTGTTAATCACTACCGTGATAACGCCATCGCCTACAAAGAGCAGCGCGATAAAAAAGTCAGTGAGCTGAAGCAGGCGACTGCCACCATTACTGACATGCAGCAGCGCCAGCGTACTGCTGATGCACTCGATGCTAAATACACGAAGGAGTTAGCTGATGCGAAAGCTGAAAATGATGCTCTTCGGCGCAAGCTTGATAATGGTGGCAGGGTGCTCGTCAAAGGAAAATGCCCTGTGCCATCCTCAGCCGAAACCTCCAGCGCCTCCGGCATGGGCAATGATGCCACCGTCGAACTCTCTCCAGTTGCTGGACGAAACGTTCTCGGTGTCCGGGACGGAATTATCCGCGACCAAACAGCACTGAGAACGCTTCAGGAGTACATCAGGACGCAATGCCTTCGATGATAGCGATAATTTTACTCATCATCCTTCACATCTGGCTCTGTAGACAGGGTGGTGATCACTTCTGGAGTGAATCCAGATTAAACATCTCATTGCTGATGCTTGATATTGAGCATCTGGCGCGCGGTAAGGGGCTGCGTTGAGATAAGAGCCAGTCATAACAAACACCAGGATTTAGCCTCGCATTTGCGGGGCTTTTTTACATCTGCAGTAAACCGCGCATCGCAGCGCGTAACAATCCCGAGTCTTTCAGAAAGCTGAGCCTGAGAACTGCCGTATATGGTGGCGACCATCTCGGGGCGGCTTTTCTGTGCGAACAGGCTCATCTTTCTAAAAGGTAAACGCTATGAATAACTTTGTTGAAATTACCTCAAGAATTGGTCGCATGTACCAAGATTTTCTTATAAGTGGAAAGGGGTCTGGCGACATCATAGAGGAAATTGACAAGCTAAGTGCAGAGCTGAGAAGGAATGGGTGTGTTAATTCTATCTTTTTTGAAACTTTGCTAAAGCAAGGCTTCATGTTTGACATGATTAATTACAACAAAGTCGCACCCAGTGCTTCGCAAAAATCATATGTGTACGTTCTGCATGCTGAAGATAGTGGGCTAACAAAAATAGGGTTTAGTCGCAGGGTTAATAAACGAATTTCAGAGATATCTCGCATGAGTGGTGGGAAGCTAAATCTAATTGCAAAGATTCCGGCCGATAGAGAGCTTGAAACCAAATTGCACCAAAAATATTACAACTATAGGTCGCACGGGGAGTGGTTTAGTCTCAATCGTTGTCATTTGAAAGAGCTAAAAGAAATGCCTGGTAACGAACTGAAATAATCCCCGGACTCATCAATTAACGGCAGTACCACGAAACAACCCAAGCCAGTAAGTGGGGAAATAACACTGGCAGCCACTGAAAGATGAACCTCCTGCCTTATGGCAAAAAAGATTCTTTGTGGTGGCGGACTGATGGAAAGACATCCTAATCAAGCAACCACTCCACAGGGTCATAATTATGAACGACCAGCAAATCGAAAAAGAAATCGTTGAGAAAGGCAAAACCGCTCCGCGAGTTACCCCGCAGCACATCGAAGACGTGATTAAAAGCGAGCATTACTTTACTGCTTATGATGGACGAAATGGTGCCATTTCCAGCAACGAATATTGTGGCAGGGAAAAACCAGAAGAAGGCGATCGTGATTTATCACCATTGAAGTTGCTCACTTTCTGCGTACTGGTGCTGAAGAATGGCTTCACCGTCACCGGAGAGAGTGCCTGTGCAAGCCCGGAAAACTTTGATGCAGAAATTGGTCGGAAGATTGCCCGGCAAAATGCTGTAAACAAAATCTGGATGCTCGAAGGTTACTTGCTGAAGCAGAAGCTAAGCGAACAGTAGTTATTACAAAAGCCATTCCCTACAGAGTGGCTTTGATAATGGCTTATACCCTACACGGGATAACTTAACTGATATCCCTTTTAACGGATAAACGGAGCCAACAATGGCAGAGATTATTCCCATGACTGAAGAACAGAAATTCCAGTTAGAGATTTACAAACTGGTCATGAACCAGAACGCAGCCGCAGAAGAAGCATTTCAATTCATTGGCACTGACGAGCTGAAGCTTGAGCTATTCAAAATTCACTTCCAGTCAGGTGGCGCTAATTCAGATATCACGACCCGCACTATCGAAGCGGTGCGTAAATCGAAGGAAGCGTTAGACCTGTTCACCACCGGAGCATGATGCTCAGCCTGAAATGACAACTAAGTGAGATGAATATGGCGACTGAATCAAAAGCTGGTCGCCCCTCTGATTATATGCCGGAGGTGGCTGACGATATCTGCTCGTTGCTTTCTTCTGGCGAAAGTTTGCTGAAAGTATGTAAGCGTCCTGGTATGCCGGATAAGTCCACTGTTTTCCGCTGGTTGGCAAAGCATGAGGATTTTCGCGACAAGTACGCGAAGGCAACTGAGGCACGAGCTGATTCTATTTTCGAAGAGATATTCGAAATTGCTGACAATGCGATTCCAGATGCTGCTGAGGTGGCAAAGGCAAGACTTCGCGTTGATACCCGCAAATGGGCGCTGGCCCGAATGAATCCCCGTAAGTATGGCGACAAGGTAACTAACGAGCTTGTCGGCAAAGACGGCGGCGCAATCCAGATTGAAACATCACCGATGAGCACTCTGTTCGGAAAATGACCTCGATTAATCCTATCTTTGAACCGTTCATTGAGGCGCATCGCTACAAAGTCGCCAAAGGCGGTCGAGGTAGCGGTAAGTCATGGGCAATCGCGAGACTGCTTGTTGAAGCGTCGCGTCGGCAGCCTGTGCGTATTCTCTGCGCTCGTGAACTGCAAAACAGTATCAGTGATTCGGTAATCCGGTTGCTTGAAGATACCATCGAGCGTGAAGGGTATTCGGCCGAGTTTGAAATTCAGCGTTCAATGATTCGTCATCTCGGAACGAATGCTGAATTCATGTTCTACGGCATAAAAAACAACCCGACTAAGATTAAATCGCTCGAAGGCATTGATATCTGCTGGGTGGAAGAAGCGGAAGCGGTAACAAAGGAATCGTGGGATATCCTGATACCAACCATCCGCAAGCCGTTTTCCGAAATATGGGTGAGCTTCAACCCTAAGAACATCCTCGACGATACCTATCAGCGATTCGTTGTAAATCCTCCCGATGATATTTGTCTGCTGACGGTGAACTACACCGACAACCCGCATTTTCCTGAAGTTCTCCGTCTGGAGATGGAAGAGTGCAAACGCAGAAATCCGACACTGTATCGTCACATCTGGCTTGGTGAGCCGGTAAGCGCAAGTGATATGGCAATCATCAAACGTGAATGGCTTGAAGCTGCAACCGATGCGCACAAGAAACTAGGATGGAAAGCGAAAGGCGCTGTTGTTTCTGCACATGATCCATCAGATACAGGGCCAGATGCTAAAGGTTATGCATCGCGTCACGGTTCGGTAGTTAAGCGCATTGCCGAAGGTCTGCTGATGGATATCAACGAGGGTGCTGACTGGGCAACTTCGCTGGCGATTGAAGACGGCGCTGACCACTACCTGTGGGATGGTGATGGTGTTGGTGCTGGGCTACGCAGACAGACAACGGAAGCGTTCTCCGGCAAGAAAATCACCGCCACGATGTTCAAGGGAAGCGAATCGCCATTTGATGAAGATGCACCGTATCAGGCCGGAGCATGGGCTGATGAAGTCGTACAGGGTGACAACGTTCGTACTATTGGCGATGTATTCCGCAATAAGCGAGCGCAATTCTATTACGCGCTGGCTGACAGGCTGTATCTGACATATCGGGCGGTTGTCCACGGTGAGTATGCAGACCCCGACGACATGCTGAGTTTCGACAAAGAAGCAATAGGCGAGAAGATGCTGGAGAAGCTGTTTGCAGAACTGACGCAGATTCAGCGCAAATTCAATAATAACGGGAAGCTGGAGCTTATGACTAAGGTCGAAATGAAGCAGAAGCTCGGTATTCCATCTCCTAACCTGGCTGATGCGTTGATGATGTGTATGCATTGCCCGGAGTCGGCTGCGCAACCCGACTATTCCAGTTACTCAATTCCTTGTGGTGTAGGTTGATATGGCAGAAAAAAAGATGACTGACTGGCATCGCAAGGTGCTGTGCAACTTTGATAATGCCTGGTCAGCAACGCAGGATATGCGTGAGCAGATTATTGAGGCTCAACGTTTCGTCCGGGTGTCCGGCGCACAGTGGGAAGGCAGCACAAACGCTGGTTACTCATTTGATGAAGGCAGGTTTGAGCATTACCCGCGCTTTGAACTGAATAAGATTTCCCGTGAATGTGATCGCATCATTGGCGAGTATCGACAGAATCGCATCAGCGTTAAATTCAGGCCGAAGGACGATAAGGCATCGGAAGCGTTAGCCGAAAAGATGAACGGCAAATTCCGCGCTGACTATCAGGAAACATCCGGTGGCGAAGCGTGTGATAACGCATTTGATGATGCTGTAACAGGCGGATTCGGTTGTTTCCGCATGTGTGCCGATTACGAAGATGAAATGGACCCAAGTAACGAGCAGCGACGCATCAGCCTTCTTCCTGTTTACGACCCGGCGACATGCGTCTTCTTCGATCAGGACAGCAAGCAATATGACCGCTCTGATGCTATGTGGGCTATGGAAATGTTCTCCATGACGCCCAAAGCGTTCGAGGCTGAATACCCTGATTCCACCGCGGCAAGCCTTTCTCGTGATGACACTGGCACTCAATATGACTGGTCAACGCCCGATGCCATCTATGTTGGACGCTACTACGAAGTTCGCATAGAGAAGGTGAAGCTCACGGCGTGGCGCAACCCTGTTAGCGGAGAAACGGCAATCTATGATGAAGAGCAAATCAAAGATATTGTCGACGAGCTAACCGATGGCGCATTCGAACTGATTGGCGAGCGGACAGTGAAGAAACGCCGAGTTTATTGCGGTCTTCTTTCTGGCGCTGAATGGCTGGAAGAACCGAAGCGTATTCCTGGCGAACATATTCCTCTCATCCCGGTATATGGGCGTCGCTCATTTGTTGATAATCAGGAGCGAATCGAAGGCCACGCTGCAAAAGCGATGGATGCACAGCGTCTTGAGAACCTGATGGTTTCCATGATTGCAGATAACGCCACTCAGGCTGGCGGTGATGGCATTCCTGTAGTTGATGTTGACATGATTCCTGGTCCTCTAGCCACTCATTGGGCGGAGCGCAACAAAAAGCGCCCGGCGTTCCTGCCGATGGTCAGTTTGAAAAACAAAAACGGCGATATTACTGCGCAGGCTCAGGTCAGCAGTTATACGCCTCCGACACAAATGCCTCCTGCTCTTGCCGGGCTATTGCAGTACACCGGAACGGCTATTCAGCAAATTACCGGGGCTTCGCAGCTTGAGAACATGCCGAGCAACGTCGCCACCGATACCGTTGATAGCATCTTTAACCGGATGGATACGCAGTCCTATATCTACATGGACAACATGGCTAAATCCATGCGTCGCGCTGGCGTTGTGTGGCTTTCTATGGCGCGTGAGGTCTATGGCAGTGATACGCCGATGCGTATCGTTAATGAGGACGGCAGCGATGACGTGGCGCTGATGACTGGTGAAGTGGTTGACCGTCAGACAGGGCAGGTTATCGCGCTTAACGACCTTTCGCAGGGTAACTATGAAGTGACTGTCGATGTTGGTCAGTCGTTCGCTACTCGCCGTGATGCAACGGTTAAGTCGTTACTTTCCATGCTGGCACTTATCCCGCCCGGAACGCCGAAACACGACCTTGTATCGTCGATGATCCTCGACAATATGGACGGCGAAGGGATGGACGACCTTAAAGAATACAACCGCAATCAGTTGCTTCTGTCTGGAGTTATCAAGCCGAGAACGCCAGAAGAACAGCAGATGGTTGAGCAGGCGAAACAACAACAGGCCAGTCAGCCAGATCCGGCTATGGTTGCTGCGCAAGGTCAGCTTCTTGCTGGTCAGGCTGAATTGCAGAAAGCGCAGAACGAGCAGGCAGCCATTCAGGTTAAAGCATTCCAGGCACAGACGGATGCTCAGGTTGCTGCGGCAAATGTTGTGAAAATCCTCGCATCTGCCGATAGCCAGCAAAAATCTGATATCCGTGAGGCTCTGAAACTGCTCGGACAGTTCCAGCAACAGCAAGGAGACAATGCCCGTGCTGATGCAGAGCTTGTCCTGAAAAGTCAGGCACAGGGCCATGCGCAGCGCATGGACATCAGCAGCATCCTGCAAAAATCAACTCAGCAACAACCACAGCAGTAATTAACCCATAACGTGCAATGGCTGTCTTTATGAGGCCTGGCACCCTATTGCCTTCCGATGGGCTGAACATCGAGTAAACAGGGGTAACAAATGGACCAGATGGCAGAAAACACACCAGAAGTTGAAATCGAAACCGACGCGTCAGAGCAGATTCCTGATGATGTCGAACTGGCTGAAGAAGTCGAAACAGAAGATGGCAGTGAGTCCTCCGGCAATGATGCAGAGGAAGCTACTGAAACTGATGACGACGAATCAGAACAGGAATTCTACTTTGGTGACGAAAAGCTGGATTCGCCAACCAGCGAAGATGGCGCAGAGCATGGACTGGTAAAACACCTGCGCAAGACGATTAAAGAGAAAGACCGCGAGCTGAAAGAGCTGATGCGTCAGTCTCAGAAACCCGTCGAGCAGCAGCCGGTAATAACTCAACCACCGCGAATGCCAAAACTGGACGATGAGGACATCGGTTTCGATGAAGAAATCTACCAGCAACGCATGGCTAAGTGGGCAGAGGATAACGGCAAGTACCAGGAGCAAGTACGAGAGCGGAAACGAGAGGAAGAGGCGCGTACCGCAACGCTTCAGCAGAAAGCAGCCAATTACATGCATAGAGTAAAAGCACTGAAAGTGGCTGGTTACCAGGATGCAGAGCAGGCTGTACGCGAAGATGTTCCTGTTCACATTCAGGACATGATCCTTCTTGAGTCAGAGAAGCCGGAAATCGTTGTTCTGGCGCTTGGTCGCAACGCTGAACTGCGCAAGCAACTGGCAGAAGCTACCAACCCCGTAGCAATTGGTCGTCTGCTGGAACGTATCGAATCTAAGGCCAGAATCATGCCAAAAGCAAAAACCACGGCAGCCACAACCCCGACAGTTAAGGGGAGCAACGGCGCAGTAATCAACAACCTCGACAAATTGAAATCCAAGGCGCTGGAAACTGGTGACTGGACGCCGTATTTCGCCGCTAAAAAGGCAAAAAAATAACCTATCGGAGCATTAAGCATGGCTAACCAATTAGCAAAAGACCTTGAAATCATGTTCGAAAACTACGTTGAAGGCTTTGAGGCCGCCTGCGTAGTTTCCCGTAACGCTAAAAAATTCCGTCCCGGTGATACAGCAATGCAGCGAGCAGGTGATGTTCTGTATCGTCCGCAGCATTACCACATGAACATTGAGGAAGGACTCGATCTCAGCGGCAAAACGCCAACAGCACTGGTTCAGCGCCTTGTTCCTTCTGTGTTCAAGGAGCCGAAAAACATTCTGTACACTCTGGATGCGCGTGAAATGCGTGACCCGGAACATAAAACTGAAGCTGGTCGCGCCGCAGGTATGCGCCTTGCTGCACAGATTGACTCTGACCTGATTTCCATGGTCACGCAGCGTGCTACTAACGTGATCACGATGGCTGACTCAACCACAGGTACACAGGGCCGTGATTTGTGGAACTGTGCGGCAGGCATTGATGCCACCATGACGGCGATTGGTGTACCTCAGGGTATCAACCGTCGCTCTTTCTGGAACCCCTTCAACTACAAAGATCTTGCTGGCGAGCTTGGTCACCGTGCCTATGCTCAGGGCGCAACCCTGACAGCATACGAAAAAGCGCAGATCCCTCCGGTTGCTTCCTTTGATAGCTACAAGACCGATATTTCTGGTCGATTACCGAAAGGAAGCGCTGAATCCTTGACAGTATCAGGCCAACCTGAACACAAGGTTGAAGCGAAAGATTCAAATGGTATGCCAGTTGATAACCGACAGGGGACTATTACGGTATCTGCATCTGGCTTGCAGGTTGGTGATGCGTTCACCATTGCCGGTGTGAATTCCGTACACCAGATCACAAAAGATACCACCGGGCAACCGCAGGTATTCCGTGTTCTGGCTGTTAGCGGAACTACCGTAACAATCTCTCCAAAGATTCTCCCTGTTGAAAATGCCGATGTTGCGAGTCGTCCATATGCAAACGTCGATGCCAAACCGGCAGCATCAGCAGCAATCACCATTCTCAACAAGAACGCAGCACCTGCTAACCTGTTCTGGGCTGATGGTTCTGTTGAGCTGATGTACGGCAAACTGGCGTTCCCGACTGGTCAGGGTCCACAGGTAATGACAGCAACCACCGAGCAGGGCGCTACGCTGATCATGTCTTACGCCTTCGACCACATCAAAGGCGTAACCACTGCTCGTTTCACCACTCTGTACGGTTGCTCTGTACTTGTTCCTGAATATACGGGCATCGTTATTGCCGGGCAGTAATTTTGGAGGGGCTTCGGCCCCATTTTTATTGGGAGAAGACAATGGCACGAACAATGCTCTATAAGCCTGGCAACATGATCACCTGTGGTCAGTTTGCTGTCGATTACATCATTGTTGATGACGAAGAAGTTAAATCTCACCTGAAAAAAGGTTGGGTGAAAACTCCTGAAGAAACCGCAAAGAAGCAAAAAGTGGCTAAGGCGGAAGAAGATGGCGAAAACGAAGGGTGATCTCGTTCTTAAGGCTTTACGAAAAGCCGGGCTGTATTCCAATGCCACGTTGACAGATGCCGACCCTCAGGCAATTGAAGATGCCATTAATGACCTCGAAGACATGATGGCAGCATGGCAGGCGAAAGGTATCGAGCTTGGATATCAGTTTGCGGATACAGAAAACGGCATCATGCCGTTACCTGACGATGATTCAGGTATCCCTGCATGGGCAAATGATGGCGTCGCTTTGAAACTCGCTGTGCAAGTGTGCATGGATAACGTCATTCAGCCGTCAGATGCTCTCCTTACCGCTGCTGACAGCGCATACCAGACAATCTGTATCGCTTTAACCAAAATACCACCACTTGAGCGGCGAAATGACATGCCTCGCGGTAGTGGTAACAAAAGCGCGTTTACGTGGAATCGGTTTTACATCGAGAAAGATGATCCGAGTACGTGAGGTGAATAAATGCCGATTCAGCAACTTCCGCTTATGAAAGGTGTCGGCAAAGACTTTAGAAACGCCGACTATATCGACTATCTGCCAGTGAATATGCTGGCTACACCCAAAGAAATCCTGAACAGCAGCGGATATCTTCGCTCATTCCCGGGCATTGCCAAACGTTCTGATGTGAACGGTATATCGCGCGGCGTCGAGTACAACATGGCGCAGAATGCTGTTTATCGTGTGTGTGGTGGAAAGCTCTACAAAGGCGAAAGTGAAGTCGGTGACGTCGCCGGAAGTGGCCGCGTATCAATGGCGCACGGTAGGACATCACAGGCAGTAGGCGTTAATGGTCAACTGGTCGAGTATCGCTATGATGGCACGGTTAAAACCGTCTCAAACTGGCCTACAGACAGCGGATTCACGCAGTATGAGTTAGGTTCGGTTCGCGACATTACGCGCTTACGTGGGCGTTATGCGTGGTCAAAAGACGGAACTGATTCATGGTTTATCACTGACCTTGAAGACGAATCGCATCCTGACCGCTACAGCGCACAATATCGGGCAGAATCGCAGCCGGACGGAATCATCGGAATCGGAACATGGCGAGACTTCATTGTCTGCTTTGGTTCATCGACGATTGAATATTTTTCCCTGACAGGTGCAACAACCGTTGGTGCCGCTTTGTATGTTGCACAACCATCGCTGATGGTGCAGAAAGGCATTGCCGGAACTTACTGCAAAACGCCATTCGCTGATTCGTATGCGTTTATCAGCAATCCGGCAACAGGTGCGCCGTCTGTATATATCATCGGCTCCGGTCAGGTATCACCAATCGCCAGCGCGAGCATTGAGAAAATACTACGCTCCTACACTGCTGATGAACTGGCTGATGGTGTGATGGAATCGCTGCGATTTGATGCTCATGAGTTGCTGATTATCCACCTTCCGCGCCATGTTCTCGTGTACGACGCATCTTCAAGCGCCAATGGTCCGCAATGGTGTGTGCTGAAAACAGGCCTGTATGACGATGTGTACCGCGCTATCGACTTCATTTACGAAGGCAATCAGATAACGTGCGGCGATAAGCTGGAGTCAGTGACCGGGAAATTGCAATTCGATATCAGCAGCCAGTACGACAAGCAACAGGAACACCTGCTGTTTACTCCACTGTTCAAAGCAGATAACGCCAGAGTTTTCGACCTTGAAGTTGAATCTTCAACTGGCGTTGCGCAGTACGCCGACCGCCTTTTTCTCTCTGCAACAACTGACGGCATCAATTACGGACGTGAGCAGATGATTGAGCAGAATGAACCGTTCGTTTACGACAAACGCGTTTTGTGGAAGCGAGTCGGGCGCATCAGGAAAAATGTTGGCTTCAAATTGCGCGTTATCACGAAGTCACCTGTCACTCTGTCTGGCTGCCAGATAAGGATTGAGTAATGGCGGATTCATCACTGAATAATCCTGTCGCGGTTCAGGCTACGCGCCTTGATGCTTCAATTTTGCCACGCAATATATTCAGCCAGTCTTACCTGCTGTATGTCATTAATCAGGGGGCTGATGTCGGAGCAATTGCCGGGAAGGCAAATCAGGCTGGTCAGGGCGCTTACGATGCTCAGGTGAAAAACGATGAACAGGACGTCGAACTGGCAGATCACAATTCAAGAATCACCGCAAACACAAAAGCGATAAATCTCCTTGAGGTCAGGTTAACAACTGCCGAAGGGAAGATAGTCGTACTGCGTAGCGATGTTGATTACTTGCTGGATGAGGTTATCGATATTCAGGCGCATCTGGTCACTGTTGACCAAAGACTGGATGGCGTAGAAAGCGATGTATCTGACATTAAGAGTGATTACGTATCGAAAACCGTAACAGAATCGCAGTCTCTTGCGTCACCGCTGGATGTAAAAACATCATATTCAGTTGATGGAATTCAGGTCGTTGGAGCAAGAAATACCGGATGGACTGCAGCCACAGGTACACCTCTTCTTGGCTCATTCAACGCTAACCAGTCATACACGGTCGGCACTACGTACACACAATCCGAAGTCGCGGCTCTCGCTACAGGTTTGCAGCAGGCGCGGCAGCGTATTCTGGCGCTTGAAACAGCACTTAGATTACATGGGCTGATTGACTGATGATTACATTCAAACCAACGCGAAACATCGACCTGATAGAAGCAGTAGGAAATCACCCTGACATTATTGCCGGGAGCAACAACGGTGATGGATACGACTACAAACCTGAATGCCGTTACTTTGAGGTGAACGTGCACGGGCAGTTCGGCGGCATTGTTTACTATCAGGAGATTCAGCCGCTTACATTCGATTGCCACGCCATGTACCTGCCAGAGGTTCGTGGATTCAGCAAGGAAATCGGACTGGAGTTCTGGCGATACATTCTGACTAACACCACTGTTCAGTGTGTCACATCGTTCGCTGCGCGCAAATTCCGCCACGGGCAGATGTACTGCGCAATGATTGGCCTTAAGCGTGTAGGAACCATCAAGAAATACTTCAAAGGCGTGGATGACGTGACGTTTTATAGCGCCACACGCGAAGAACTAATCGACTTCCTGAATCACGGGAGATAGCCATGTTATATGCATTTAAGCTGGGCAGAAAACTGCGCGGCGAGGAACCTTATTGCCCTGAAAAGGGTGGGAAAGGTGGCAGTTCTGATAAAAGCGCAAAGTATGCAGCAGAAGCTCAGAAGTATGCCGCAGACCTGCAAAATCAGCAGTTCAACACCATCATGAATAACCTGAAGCCGTTTACTCCTCTGGCTGAGAAGTATGTCGGCAGCCTCGAGAACTTATCGTCTCTGGAGGGGCAAGGCCAGGCACTTAACCAGTATTACAACTCTCAGCAGTACAAAGATCTTGCTGGTCAGGCTCGCTATCAGAGTCTGGCTGCAGCGGAAGCAACAGGTGGATTGGGTTCCACTGCAACCGGTAATCAGTTAGCAACAATCGCACCAACGCTTGGTCAGCAGTGGCTGTCTGGTCAGATGAACAACTACCAGAATCTGGCAAATATTGGTCTTGGCGCACTGCAAGGTCAGGCAAACGCAGGGCAGACATATGCCAACAACATGAGTCAGATTTCGCAGCAAAGTGCGGCTCTTGCAGCGGCAAATGCCAACCGACCGTCAGCATTGCAGCAGGGGGTTAGTGGTGCTGCATCCGGTGCGCTTTTGGGTGGTGGCATAGCCAGTGCTCTCGAGCTATCAACTCCGTGGGGTGCTGGTATCGGTGCTGGTCTTGGTCTGCTTGGCTCGTTGTTTTAAGGGGTAATCAATGGCTACGTGGCAACAGGGTATTAATTCTGGTGGGTTTCTTGCTGGCATCGGTGCGCAAAATGAGAATGCGCCAAAGGCAAGCGACATTAACGCAACGCTTGGTCTGATCCGCGAAAACAATGAACTGGCTCGATCAGGTGCAAATAACGTTGGTCTGACCGCGTTACGTGGTCTGGCTGGAGTTGCTGATATTTATAAGCAGCAGCAACAGCAGGAGCGTAAAGCTGCATTCCAGAAAGGTTATGCAGATGCTTATGCGTCCGGCGACAGGGAGCAGATGCGTAATCTTATTACAGCATTCCCTGAAGAGTTTGAGGAAGTCCGTAAAGGAATGGGCTATGTCGATGACGCCCAGCGGGATGATTTTGGCAATCTGGCGCTCAAGGCTCAGGTAGCTTCGTCGCTTGGCTCGGGTGCATTTGGCAGGTTCATGATGGATAACGAAAAGGAGATGCGTCGTTTAGGTATCCCTCCAGAAACTATTGCTGAAATGCAGGTTAATGACCCGCAGGGCTTCCAGCACTTTGCAGGTAATCTGGCACTATTTTCTCTCGGTCATGAGAAGTACTTCGATATCAAAGATCGAATGGAGGGGCGTCGACTTGAAGGAGAAAGAAATCAGTTAACTGCTCGTGGTCAGGATATCACGATGCGCGGTCAGGATTTATCTGCTGCTACTGCACGGAGAGGTCAGGATTTAGCGATGCAGAGAGCATCAATGAAAGGGGCCGTTGGTAATAATGAGCGCACAGTTCAACTAGCAGACGGAAGAACTGTAACCGTAGGCGGGAAGCTTCATGGTGCAGGTGCTAACGCGTTCTACGAAGGAATAGACAATGAGGGGAACATGGTTCGCGTTCCTGCTGGCTCTATTGCTGCTCCGGCTACATCGGCAGCAAGCGCGCAGAATTACGCAATGAAGAAAGATCTTGATGCAATTTCTGGTGCATCAATTGACGATCTTGGCTTCATGACTGGCATTACAGGCTCTTCAGGTTCTCCTGCTCTTGGTGCAGATATTCGTAGCCGTGCATCTGGTGGTGATCAGAGGAAACTATACAACGCTGCACAGCGAATCCAAGGAAAGATGCAGAATCAGGGCATTGCAGCAGCCAGAGACATGGGGGCATCCGGTATCAACACCGTTGCAGAAGCAAAGATGTATTTTCAAGGTATGCCACAGGTTGATTTCTCAAGCCCTGAAGCACTGCAACAATCAATGCGCGACATTCAGCAATATACCGACAATTACAACCAACAATATAACGTTAATGTTGGTAAATCTCAGCGGCAGCAATCTCAACCTACACAGGTATCACAGCCAGCAGCCAGCAGTAACTTTTCTTCACTATGGGGTGATTAATGGCTAAAGCATGGAAAGATGTTATCGCCTCTCCACAGTATCAGGCGTTAACTGAAGAACAGAAAGCACAGGCTCAAGCGCAATATTTTGATGAGGTTGTTGCCCCTAAGGCTGGTGACAAATGGGCTGAAGCAAGAGATCAGTTTTATGCAGCATACCCTCCGCCTCAGCAGCAGAAAGAAGAACCATCATTGATGCAACAAGCTGGCGATTGGCTCACTGGTGGTCAAAGTGCAGGGCAAATTGCAGAGCAGGCTGGTCGCGGTCTGGTAAACATACCATTTGACGTATTGCAGGGTGGCGCAAGTCTGATTAATGCAATCAGCCAGGGGCTTGGTGGCCCCAAGGTTTTGGACGATGTCTATCGTCCAGTAGATCGACCAACAGACCCTTATGCGCAAGCTGGAGAAACAATTGGCGGGTATTTAGTTCCAGGAGTTGGAACGGCAGGAAGCATGGCTATTGGATCACTGGCAGAGGCCGCAAATCAGAAAGGCGATTTCGCACAAAATGCAGCTAAAAATGCCGGAGTTAACCTTGCCGCTCAGGGGGTTCTTTCCGCAGCAGCAAAGGGAATAGGGCGTGGAATTACTGCTGTTCGTGGCGAAATATCACCAGCAGATCAGCAATTGCTCAAGCGTGCCGCTGCGGCAGATGTACCAGTTATGACATCGGATGTAGTTCCTCCAAAAACAAAACTTGGCAATCAACTGCAGGGTTACTCAGAAGGAGTCATAGCTGGTACTGGACCAATGAGAGCCGCACAGCAGGATGCCAGAACCAAGCTTGTTAATCGCTTCACCGAAAAATACGGCGACTACGATCCATCTGTAGTCGTTGATAGTCTAAAGTCAGGCGTTGCAAGGGAAAAATCGTTAGCCAAGTCAAAACTAAACAGCCTGTCAGGAAGAATGGTTGGAAAGCCAGTTGATACAAGTGGCGCCATAAGAGCTATCGACGGAGCAGTAAACGAACTTGGGAAACTTAAAGGTGTTTCTGACACCCAGACCATTTCTGCGCTTAATGATTATAAGAATGCCATTCAGGAGATAACAAATGGAGATGATGCCTTTGAGTTACTTGATAAGCTGAGAACTCAGTTCCGCATTGACGTAAAAGGCGATCGTACAGTTCTGCCATCAATGTCGCAAACAATGGTCGACAGGGTCTATAACTCGCTAACCAATAGCCTTAGTAAATCTATAGCGAAAGGACTTAGCCCAAAAGATGCTTCAGCATGGAGAGCGGGAAAAGCTGATTATGCAAAAATGGCAACACATGCAACTCAAACGCGCCTTAAAAACGTTCTAAACAAAGGAGATTTAACTCCCGAGGCTGTAAATACCATTGTGTATGGACAATATGGGTCAGATATAGCTCGATTGTACGGGAAACTCGATCAAAAAGGTAAAGACATGCTAAGGGCGGCATATATCAGCAAAATAGCTGACAAGGTAGGTGACAGCCCTCAGAAAATGATGACCGAGCTTGGCAAGCTGCAAAAACAAGCAAATGGTCAGGTGTTTAAAACTGTATTTGGTGGGAAGAACGGAAAAGAGATAGAGGGGATGTTATCTATTCTCGATGCTACCAAAAGAGCATCTGAGGCTAATGTTGTGACGAAGACTGGCATGACACTCTCGCCTTTGGTAAGGGTTATTGGTAACCTAAAAACCGGAGGCGCGCTATTGGCTGGGGAAACAGGGATTGGCCTTATGTCGAGGGTTTATGAAAGCCCTATGGCCAGGAATGCGCTCTTACGTCTGGCAAACACCAAAGCAGGAACGCCAGCCTATGAAAGAGCATTAAGTAACGCTGCAAATGCCATCAGACCGCTGCTTGCCACTGAGGCAACACAGCAGTGACTAAATGCCATGGATGGTTATTTCCCTAGCACATGAAACAATGTTTGCTTTAATTCCACCCATACAATTATGACCACTATAGACAGACAAAAGAAACTGAATGCATTGGCATCACGATCGAAACCTTCTCCGGCACTAAATCCGTAAAAGGTCATAAAAAATATAAAAATTGCGCACTTTGCAACGTTTACAAATTTTTTCTTCACACCAACCTCCTTAGTTTTGCTCAGGATACCAGATGATACTTTATTGGTGGAGTGGTGTGTGAAAACGTGTCAACGACAAACCATCCACAACTTGGACGAATGATTTAGCAAAAAGTGCTATTTTTGGTGTTTGGTGTCATAGAAAAGTGAATAGCTCACTTTTCAACATTGCATGAAACTTGCAGGAAATGTGACATTACCTTATAGGTAACTTCGGCGAAAATGCAGTAAATGTGAAACGTAATGGTTTAAACATGTCGCTAAAGTGGTTGTAAGTTAGCCTCCGAAGGATTGCTGATAGCTTTGTTATAGTATTAAATGACATTTGACATAGTTGGATACTTAGCTGTGGCTATCAAGATGGAGGTGTGTTCATGCTTACTTGTTTTGATGTCGCCGACTACTTCCTGTCGCGGTGTGACGAGGATAGCGGTGACGCAATCTCTAATTTAAAATTACAAAAGCTTGTTTACTATGCTCAGGGTTTTTCATTGGCGTTGCTTGGCGAGCCTCTTTTTCAGAATAAGATGGAAGCTTGGATGCATGGCCCTGTTGTCCCTGAGCTTTATCACCGTTATAAACAATATGGTAATGGTGCTATCCCTTCTCCAGAGTCTTTTGATGCTGAAAAATTCAGCGAAGAACAGTTAGAGCTATTAGAAGAAGTCTGGGATGTTTTTGGGCAATTTTCTGCCTGGAAACTGAGGAACATGACACACGAAGAGTCACCATGGAGATCAAACTATATTGAGGGTGTTGGTGGTTCTGAAATTAGTTCTAAGGAGATGGCAGAGTACTTTGCAACTCGGATTAACTAACGAGATGGCAAGAAAATCTAAAAGGATTATCCCCCCTGCTGAATCTACAGGTAAGTTAAAGTTAGGGCCGCAGTCAGGGGGGAATTCAGATCAAAAGAAACCGAAATTTTCATTCTGTTACATCCAAAGCTCTCACTGCATAACGAAATGCCAAAAAGATGAGAAAGCTGGCTTAGCTGATAAATTATACAGATTAAGTCAACTAACATGGGCAGATATTAAGCAGCAAGGTAGGCATAAGCTTGGATTTGAGAAGATTGCAAGGGGTGCAATTAAAGCAGGTATCCCCAGTCATATAACGGAAGACGTAGATCATTTCTTGGCTTTTAGATTTGATGATTTGAAAGCCATGGTTGGTTATCGTCTTGGATCGACATTTTTTGTTATATGGCTTGATAGAGAGTTCAACCTATACAAGCACTAATAAAACCCACCGTCAGGTGGGTTTTTTATCTTCTCCGTACATGCTGCTGAGAGTCTTAAGAAGAGCCTCCCTAAATTTTTCAGATTCTTGTTGAGCAAAACCTTCTATTGATCTTGGTGATTTTTCTTCATCAATAGCAGCTTGCAAGATCATAACTATTTCTGAATTTAATGAGCGTCCGTTTTTCGATGCTCTTATGGTCAGGTCGCGCTTGAGGCTATCTGGCATTCTTACGCTATATGGGGCTATGTCTCTAACCTTCGTCATACTTACACCGTGATAATCACATTGATATCACAGTGTATTCAAAAAAATTTTGACTTGATATAGTCACGGTGATATGTTTGTGATTCACAATAACTCACGTGGTGGCGATATGGAAAAAGAAGTTAGCAGAATTTTGGTGAGAATGCCTCAGTCGCTAAAAGATGCGATTACAGGAAAGGCCAAAGAAGAATGCCGGTCGTTTAACTCGGAAGTGATTAAGCGATTGCTGGACAGCCTGAAGAGAGAGGGGATAACGGTATGAAGTTTATCGAGGTTGATGAGATTGGCTATGAGAATGCACTTGGTAGAGGTAAATCTTTAGTTAACGTTAATGGCATTGAGTCGATAAGGAGTGGTGAATTTACGGAGATCAGAATGATGTCAGGTGGAATCATTCCTTGCCGTGATTCAGTAGAGTCAATCAAATCAAAAATGAGTGGTCAGTGGCTTTATAGCTACAGTGACTTACAAAAACAGTGAAGCCCCAACTGCGGGAACAGTCAGGGCTTCGGTTGTCAGTAAATCCGTGGAGAAAAACCAACATGAATAGTATAGCAATTTTAGAAGCAGTGAACACCTCTTACGTACCATTCAACGGTCAGCAAATTATCACCGCCATGGCTGTCGGAGTTGCATATGTTGCGATGAAGCCAATCGTTGAAAACCTTGGAATGAGCTGGTCAACGCAGCAAACAAAACTCATGAAGCAGATTAGCAAATTCAACTGTGTTCATATGAACATGGTTGCCGCTGATGGGAAGCTTCGTAAGTTACTCTGCCTTCCTTTGAAGAAGTTAAATGGGTGGCTGTTCAGCATCAACCCTGAGAAAGTTCGTGCTGACATCCGCGATAAACTTATTCAGTACCAGGAAGAATGCTTTACTGTGCTGCATGACTACTGGACAAAGGGAAAGGAAGAAAATGCACGTAAGAAAACATCTGTTGATGACAGGACTCCGCTTCGTGATGCTGTAAATATGCTAGTCAGCAAAAAGCATCTAATGTACCCAGAAGCTTATGCAATGATTCATCAGCGTTTCAATGTGGACAGTATTGAAGAGCTTGATGCATCTCAGATACCGCAAGCCGTAGAGTACATCCACAGGGTAGTGCTTGAAGGTGAGTTCATTGGCAAACAAGAGAAGAAAACCAACGAGCTTTCTGCGAAAGAAGCAAACAGCCTTGTATGGTTATGGGATTATGCCAACCGCTCACAGGCATTATTCCGTGAACTGTATCCGGCATTAAAACAAATTCAATCGAACTATTCCGGCAGATGCTACGACTACGGTCATGAATTCTCGTATGTTATCGGAATGGCGAGAGACGTTTTAATCAATCACACAAGAGATGTTGATATTAATGAGCCAGACGGACCAACGAATCTTTCCGCATGGATGAGACTTAAGAATAAAGAATTACCTCCTTCAGTACATAACTACTGACAGATAACCAACGCGACAACCCAGCTTCGGCTGGGTTTTTTTATGCCCAAAATTCACCGTAGCCATGCTGCGGCGATTCCTTGTATCTGGAGCAAATTAAATGACAGACATTACAGCTAATGTTGTAGTGAGTATGCCTTCGCAACTATTCACTATGGCTCGTTCTTTTAAAGCCGTAGCCAATGGCAAAATTTATATCGGTAAAATTGACACTGACCCGGTAAATCCTGAAAACCGGATTCAGGTTTATGTAGAGAACGAAGACGGTTCTCACGTTCCTGTTTCTCAACCAATCATCATTAACGCTGCTGGTTATCCGGTATATAACGGACAGATTGCCAAATTCGTTACCGTGCAAGGTCATTCTATGGCTGTTTATGATGCATATGGTGCGCAGCAGTTCTATTTTCCTAATGTGCTGAAGTATGACCCTGATCAACTGCGATCTGAACTGGAGGGTCCTGGTGGAGCTGGATTTGTCGGAGGATTAGCAAAGCCTGTTACTTGGAGTGGTTTTGCAGGAGGTGCTGACCCGACAGGAGTTGTTGATTCTACTGAAGCTTTTCTTGCGGCTAATGCGACAAGGCGCAAAATTTATATTCCTGCTGGCACTTATTTGTTAAGTCAGGATATTGTTTCAGACCCACTTACATCGTGGGAAATGGAAATGGATGTTACATTCATTGGTGGGTATTGGTTAAGGCAAGTGCCATGGATGGCAGGGCTAGGGGGAAATATTTATTTCTATTTAGAGCGACACTGTAGAAATGTTGGGATTGCCCCACCAGATGGGATAGGAATTTTTGGATCTGCTCATACTGGAGATGGTGAACCGGGTAATGCTGCTCTTGCCGTAGCCGGGATGGCTTACAACGATGATTCATCAGGTGTTAGGTCTAGCGCATGGGCACTTTATGGTTCAACTGTAAGAAATGCAGGAACAATCGGAGCAAGTCACGGTCTTGAACTTGATATAGCAAACAGGGGGAATGAGCGTGAACTGTATCCTAATTCAATGTTCCCCAACGGTCAGACTGACGCATTATGGTTAGGCTCAGGTGGTGAATTAACCCAAGCTGGAGAAGTGTTGAATGCTGCATCGGCAGCAATTGGAATAATAGCTAACGACAAAACTGCTGGGAAAACAGCACGCTTTCTGAAGGGCATCGTATTTGGCAGCAATAGCCTTAAAGGAACCGACGGAGAATCAACAGGTCAAGGTGTGGCAATTGCTTTTGGTAATAGACACTCAATGACTTGGTACAATAATTCAAATCAGAAAACTTCTGAAATACTCTCTGTTTTGGAGGATGCAACCAGATCAACCAGAATGTTATTTAGTGATAATGGCGTAGTATTTACACGATTATCGTCTGGGTTACCTATATTTTCCATAGAGTCTGGGCCTACAGTTCCTGCCAATTATCTAGCCATGCGCTCACAGACAGCATCTAATGCTCCTGCTGTTGGCGTTGCTGGAAGCGACACAGATATTGATTTGAGGCTATCTCCAAAGGGGGATGGGGTTGTGAGAGTAGACTCATCTATTACACCATACTCACAGAACAGTAATAGCACGGTCGGAACTGCTGGTCGTGTGTGGTCTGGTGGATTCACTCAAACAGCCTTTACCGTTACTTCAGATGAGCGAGCTAAAACTGCACCTCTTGAAATCACTGACACAATACTTGACGCATGGTCAGAGGTTGACTTCGTTCAATTTCAGTATCTTGACAGAACAGAAGAAAAAGGAGAAGACGGAGCTCGTTGGCATTTTGGCGTAATAGCTCAACGTGCAAAGGAGGCGTTTGAACGTCATGGGCTTGATGTGCACCGATTTGGATTCTTTTGCTTTGACGAGTGGGATGATCAATATACTAAGGTTCAGACAAACGAAGGTGTAATGGTTACTAAAACTCGCATAACAACAGTTCCAGTGCAGGTTACTAAAACTCGAATTGTAAGCAAACCAGTGATGGTTACTGAGAGTCGTCAGGTATTAAAGGATGAGGTACTGGAAGACGGAACACGGATTAAACGAGTAGTGAATGAAGAGTATCAGACTCCAAAAATGGAAATGATACCTGTTCTTAATGAAGATGGTTCACCTTTTGCGCAAAATCCATTCGTGAGCGTCCCTGTAGTTGAAGATGTAGAAGAGGAGTACATCGAGACAGAGTTTCAAGAAGTCGAAGAAGAGTATGAAGAAGAGGCAGATCCAGAATATGAAGATATTCTGGTCACTCCTGCAGGCTCACGTTATGGTATCCGTTATGAAGAGGCTTTAGTCCTTGAGGCTGCATTGCAAAGACGAAACAATAATCGTCTAGTTGCGTGCCTCAAAGTTATGGATAATGTGACTGAAGATTAACGTTTAGATTCGTCCGCATACGTATACGAAAGCTTAAGGAGAGGGGGCTGCGTCGACATGATGCTTAATATTAGTGAAGTGATAATGAGTGATGGCTTTGATTTTTTATATTCGTTGTAATGTATCTTGATATTTTGTGTTTTTGAAAGGTGTTTATGTTTTCTCTAGAATGTAAGTATGCAAATGGAAAAGATTTTTTATCGTGCGAGCTTCCAGGATACTTTATAGATTACATACCTAAAGAAGGTGCTACGAAACTAATTTTTACCTTTGAGAATGCTGACCAGCCTAGTAGGCCTCGACTTGATGCCCTACGCGAGCCATGGGGAGGAATGTGGTTACATAAGCTTGGTTATGCTGTGATCGGAGTCAAGCCAAAAGCCGTAGACTGGTATCGAGGGAAAGATTTGCACGAATTTTTCCGTTCAAACTATCTGCGTGATTTAGCTTCCAAGTTTGATCAGGTTTTTTTGTATGGTTCTTCAATGGGGGGGTTTGCCGCCATGACATTTGCTGATGCTTTACCTGGTGCGACTGTTATTGCTTTTAACCCTCAATCAACACTAGATCCTCGGTTAGTTCCTTGGGAGACTCGCTACGAAGAAGGAAGGCGGCAGGATTGGTCTGGAGATTTCGCGGATGCCCGTATCGGGGCTTATAACGCAAAGTCTGTTTACGTTGCCTATGACCCATTGTTTAGCCTTGATCGCAAGCACATTGAACGTTTAGATCAGAGAAACCTTATTTGCTTCAAAATGCCATTAGTAGGTCACGCAGTTGCTATGTACATGAGTGAGGTCAAAATTCTTTCCGCTTTTGTCGAAGGGGCATTTGCAGGAACAATATCCACACATGAGTGCAATCAACTTGCAAGAAACCGAAGAAAAAGTCCCCAATATTTTTACTGTTTGGGGAAAAGGTCTCGTTCAACAGCTATTAAAGAATTCTGTTTAAAAGAAATTGCTAACTTCGAAAAATTATTGCCGAGTTATCAACGCAATTTCATAGAGTTAATTTCCTCAACAGGATCGTGGCATATGCTTTGTGAACCACATCTTCAAAAAAATTTACTCAGATTTGAAGATGACTGCCTTTTCTCGTTGTTAAAACTAGCATCTGACAATGGTTATTCTGAATCTGCTCTTGATATCTCTCTACTTGTTATATCCCAGCGAAAAGTAAGTTCGCTAATAATAATTTTGATAGCAGAGTGTCTGTGGAAATTAGGACGACTACAAGAAGCAGAAGCCTACGGAAGATTGGCGGTTCATAACTCACCTCCTGGTCATGGAAATGCTTATAGGGTGCTTGCGAGAATATTATTCTCAGATAATCGCGCAGAGGAAGCACGAGATGTCGCCAAAACAGGAGTTGAAGTGGAGAAGAACAGTTATTATGGATGGTGTGATCTTTCTCGATATAGCGAAGAAAGTGGTGACATTGAAAATGCATTAGTTGCTGCTGAACAGGCAGCTAAGTTACAACCTAATAACCCACAACTAAAAGCTACTATCGAGAGGTTACATGCGCTACTATAAAATACCTTTATTTGTCAGCTCATTAATATAAGTAAAACATATGTTGAGGCAATCAGGTGAGTAACGCAATTTAATCACCGAGCAACAGATGTAACATTGATAATGTTACATCTGTTAAGGAAAAATTAGCGCAAGATGACAAAAAATCACCTTGCGCTAATGCTCTGTCTCAGGTCACTAATACTATCTAAGTGGTTGATTCATAGTGACTGGATATGTTGTGTTTTGTAGTATTATAAAGTCTATTTTTTAAGCCAAATGTATTGTAAGGGATTGAGATTAATGATTTTTTCTGTTTCTGGCTCAGCTTTTTTATACTAACTTGAGCGAAACGGGAAGGTAAAAAGACAAAAAGTTGTTTTTAATACCTTTAAGTGATACCAGATGGCATAGCGCCATCTGGCAGAGTGATTAACTAAACATCGCAGTAATCGAGGCGCTTGCCAGAGAATGGAAATGGACGTTAAACCCGACCATCGCGCCGCTGGCACCTTCATCGACATCAATACGTTCTACATCCAGCGCGTGAACGGTAAAAATGTAGCGATGGGTTTCGCCTTTCGGCGGCGCTGCACCATCGTACCCGGTTTTACCAAAGTCGGTACGCGTCTGCAAAACGCCGTCTGGCATTGCTACCAGACCAGAGCCAAACCCTTGCGGTAATACGCGGGTATCAGCGGGTAAATTAACAACTACCCAGTGCCACCAGCCGGAGCCGGTTGGCGCATCCGGGTCGTAGCAGGTGACAACAAAACTTTTCGTTCCCGCAGGAACATCATCCCACGCCAGATGCGGTGAAACATTATCGCCATCGTAACCCATGCCGTTAAAGACATGACGATGTGGCAACTTATCGCCATCGCGCAGATCATTACTGATGAGTTTCATGAACCCTCCTTTCTAGTTTGCAGAAAGTGTAGCCAGAAACCCTCACGCTGACTTCCCGTTATTGGCAAAAAAATGTTTCATCCTGCACCGCACGATTAACCGCTGCGGTCAGACGCTGCAACTGTTGCGGGAGAATAATATAGGGCGGCATCAGGTAAATCAGTTTGCCAAAAGGCCGGATCCAGACACCCTGTTCGACAAAGAATTTTTGCAGCGCTGCCATATTCACCGGACGAGTGGTTTCGACCACGCCAATGGCCCCTAGCACGCGCACATCGGCAACCATTTTGGCATCACGGGCTGGTGCCAGTTGCTCGCGCAGTTGTACTTCAATAGCCACCACCTGCTGCTGCCAGTCGCCAGATTCGAGAATCGCCAGGCTGGCGTTTGCTGCCGCGCAGGCTAGCGGATTGCCCATAAAAGTTGGCCCATGCATAAAGCAACCGGCTTCGCCGTTACTGATGGTTTCCGCAACCTCGCGCGTGGTGAGTGTGGCGGAAAGGGTCATTGTACCGCCGGTTAAGGCTTTACCGAGGCACAAAATGTCCGGCGCGATATCTGCATGTTCACAGGCAAACAGTTTGCCAGTACGACCAAATCCGGTGGCGATCTCGTCGGCAATCAGCAAGATACCTTCGCGATCGCACATTTTGCGGATTCGTTTTAACCATTCCGGATGGTAGATGCGCATCCCGCCTGCGCCCTGGACAATCGGTTCAATGATCACCGCCGCGATTTCATGACGATGCGCCGCCATCAGGCGGGCAAAGCCCACCATATCGCGCTCATCCCATTCACCATCCATGCGGCTTTGCGGGGCGGGAGCAAACAAGTTTTCTGGCAGATAGCCTTTCCACAGACTGTGCATTGAGTTATCCGGATCGCACACCGACATCGCGCCAAAGGTATCGCCATGATAACCATTGCGGAAGGTCAGAAAACGCTGGCGCGCTTCGCCTTTGGCTTGCCAGTACTGCAACGCCATTTTCATCGCCACTTCCACCGCTACGGAACCGGAGTCCGCGAGAAAAACGCATTCCAGCGGTTGCGGCGTCATTGCCACCAGTTTGCGGCACAGCTCAATGGCTGGCGCATGGGTGATACCGCCAAACATCACATGCGACATGGCATCAATTTGCGACTTCATCGCCGCATTAAGCTGCGGGTGATTGTAACCGTGGATCGCCGCCCACCAGGACGACATACCGTCAACCAGGCGTCTGCCGTCAGACAAAATTAGCTCGCAACCTTCGGCGCTCGCCACCGGATAAACCGGTAGCGGGGAGGTCATGGATGTGTATGGGTGCCAGATATGGCGTTGGTCAAAGGCAAGATCGTCCGTTGTCATAATCGACTTGTAAACCAAATTGAAAAGATTTAGGTTTACGAGTCTACACCGAATTAACAACAAAAAACACGTTTTGGAGAAGCCCCATGGCTCACCGCCCACGCTGGACATTGTCGCAAGTCACAGAATTATTTGAAAAACCGTTGCTGGATCTGCTGTTTGAAGCGCAGCAGGTGCATCGTCAGCATTTCGATCCACGTCAGGTGCAGGTCAGCACTTTGCTGTCAATTAAGACCGGAGCTTGTCCGGAAGATTGCAAATACTGCCCGCAAAGCTCGCGCTACAAAACCGGGCTGGAAGCCGAGCGGTTGATGGAAGTTGAACAGGTGCTGGAGTCGGCGCGCAAAGCGAAAGCGGCAGGATCGACGCGCTTCTGCATGGGCGCGGCGTGGAAGAATCCCCACGAACGCGATATGCCCTACCTGGAACAAATGGTGCAGGGAGTAAAAGCGATGGGGCTGGAGGCGTGTATGACGCTGGGTACGTTGAGTGAATCTCAGGCGCAGCGCCTTGCGAATGCCGGGCTGGATTACTACAACCACAACCTCGACACCTCGCCGGAGTTTTACGGCAATATCATCACCACACGCACTTATCAGGAACGCCTCGATACGCTGGAAAAAGTGCGCGATGCCGGGATCAAAGTCTGCTCAGGTGGCATTGTGGGTTTAGGCGAAACGGTAAAAGATCGCGCCGGATTATTACTGCAACTGGCAAACCTGCCGACGCCGCCGGAAAGCGTGCCAATCAACATGCTCGTGAAGGTGAAAGGTACTCCACTGGCAGATAACGATGATGTCGATGCCTTTGATTTTATTCGCACCATTGCCGTAGCGCGGATCATGATGCCGACCTCTTACGTGCGCCTTTCTGCCGGACGCGAGCAGATGAACGAACAGACTCAGGCGATGTGCTTTATGGCCGGGGCTAACTCGATTTTCTACGGTTGCAAACTGCTAACCACGCCGAATCCGGAAGAAGATAAAGACCTGCAACTGTTCCGCAAACTGGGGCTAAATCCACAGCAAACTGCCGTGCTGGCAGGGGATAACGAACAACAGCAGCGTCTGGAGCAGGCACTGATGACCCCGGACACTGACGAATATTACAACGCGGCAGCACTATGAGCTGGCAGGAGAAAATCAACGCGGCGCTCGATGCGCGGCGTGCTGCCGATGCCCTGCGTCGCCGTTATCCGGTGGCGCAAGGGGCCGGACGCTGGCTGGTGGCGGATGATCGCCAGTATCTGAACTTTTCCTGCAATGATTACCTCGGCTTAAGCCATCATCCGGACATCATTCGTGCATGGAAGCAGGGAGCGGAGCAATTTGGCGTCGGTAGCGGCGGTTCCGGTCACGTCAGCGGTTATAGCGTGGCGCATCAGGCGCTGGAAGAAGAACTGGCCGAGTGGCTGGGCTATTCGCGGGCACTGCTGTTTATCTCTGGTTTTGCCGCTAACCAGGCAGTTATTACCGCGATGACGGCGAAAGAGGACCGTATTGTTGCCGATCGGCTGAGTCACGCCTCATTGCTGGAAGCTGCCAGTTTAAGCCCGGCGCAGCTTCGCCGTTTTACCCATAACGATGTCGCTCATCTGGCGCGACTGCTTGCTTCCCCCTGTCCGGGGCAGCAACTGGTGGTGACAGAAGGCGTGTTCAGCATGGACGGCGATAGTGCGCCACTGGCGGAAATCCAGCAGGTAACGCAACAGCACAATGGCTGGTTGATGGTCGATGATGCCCACGGCACGGGCGTTATCGGGGAGCAGGGGCGCGGCAGCTGCTGGTTGCAAAAGGTAAATCCAGAATTGCTGGTGGTGACTTTTGGCAAAGGATTTGGCGTCAGCGGGGCAGCGGTGCTTTGCTCCGATGCGGTGGCGGATTATCTACTGCAATTTGCCCGCCATCTTATTTACAGCACCAGTATGCCGCCCGCTCAGGCGCAGGCATTACGTGCGTCGCTGGCGGTCATTCGCAGTGATGAGGGTGATGCACGGCGCGAAAAACTGGCGGCACTCATTACGCGTTTTCGTGCCGGAGTACAGGATTTGCCGTTTACGCTTGCTGATTCATGCAGCGCCATCCAGCCATTGATCGTCGGTGATAACAGCCGTGCGTTACAACTGGCAGAAAAACTGCGCCAGCAAGGCTGCTGGGTCACGGCGATTCGCCCACCAACCGTACCTGCTGGTACTGCGCGACTGCGCTTAACACTAACCGCCGCGCATGAAATGCAGGATATCGACCGTCTGCTGGAGGTGCTGCATGGCAACGGTTAATAAACAAGCCATTGCAGCGGCATTTGGTCGGGCAGCCGCGCACTATGAGCAACATGCGGATCTACAGCGCCAGAGTGCTGACGTCTTACTGGCAATGCTTCCACAGCGTAAATACACCCACGTACTGGACGCGGGTTGTGGACCTGGCTGGATGAGCCGCCACTGGCGGGAACGTCACGCGCAGGTGACGGCGTTAGATCTCTCGCCGCCAATGCTTGTTCAGGCACGCCAGAAGGATGCCGCAGACCATTATCTGGCGGGAGATATCGAATCCCTGCCATTAGCGACTGCAACCTTCGATCTTGCATGGAGCAATCTCGCGGTGCAGTGGTGCGGTAATTTATCCACGGCACTCCGCGAGCTATACAGGGTGGTGCGCCCCGGAGGCGTGGTCGCGTTTACCACGCTGGTGCAGGGATCGCTCCCTGAATTACATCAGGCGTGGCAGGTGGTGGACGAGCGCCCGCATGCTAATCGCTTTTTACCGCCAGATAAAATCGAACAGTCGCTGAACGGCCTGCATTATCAACATCATATTCAGCCCATCACGCTGTGGTTTGATGATGCGCTCAGTGCCATGCGTTCGCTGAAAGGCATCGGTGCCACGCATCTTCATGAAGGGCGCGACCCGCGAATATTAACGCGTTCGCAGTTGCAGCGATTACAACTGGCCTGGCCGCAACAACAGGGGCGATATCCTCTGACGTATCATCTTTTTTTGGGAGTAATTGCTCGTGAGTAAACGTTATTTTGTCACCGGAACAGATACCGAAGTGGGGAAAACTGTCGCCAGTTGTGCACTTTTACAAGCCGCGAAGGCAGCAGGTTATCGGACGGCAGGTTATAAACCGGTCGCCTCTGGCAGCGAAAAGACCCCGGAAGGCTTACGTAATAGTGACGCGCTGGCGTTACAGCACAACAGCAGCCTGCAGCTGGATTACGCAACGGTAAATCCTTACACCTTCGCAGAACCCACTTCGCCGCACATCATCAGCGCACAAGAGGGCAGGCCGATAGAATCATTGGTAATGAGCGCCGGATTACGCGGGCTTGAACAACAGGCTGACTGGGTGTTAGTGGAAGGTGCTGGCGGCTGGTTTACGCCGCTTTCTGACACTTTCACTTTTGCGGATTGGGTAACACAGGAACAACTGCCGGTGATACTGGTAGTTGGTGTGAAACTCGGCTGTATTAATCACGCGATGTTGACGGCACAGGCAATACAACACGCCGGGCTGACTCTGGCGGGTTGGGTGGCGAATGATGTCACGCCTCCGGGAAAACGTCACGCTGAATATATGACCACGCTCACCCGCATGATTCCCGCGCCGCTGCTGGGAGAGATCCCCTGGCTTGCAGAAAATCCAGAAAATGCGGCAACCGGAAAGTACATAAACCTTGCCTTGTTGTAGCCATCCTGTATTTGGTTAAATTGCGAGCGAGATCGCGTCTTCGATTGACTGCAATTTAACCAATTAAATTCTAAAATAATCACGAAAAAAATTTTACTTCCGCATCATGCGATGTATGTGGGAATTGCCCAGGCGGCGGGGGATAGGGGCTGCAGACAGTTATCCACTATTCCTGTGGATAACCATGTGTATTAGAGTTAGAAAACACGAGGCAAGCGAGAGAATACGCGGCTTGCACGCGAATTGGCGTTAAAGACGGCTCAAAGAAATATCTTTTATTTTTTAACTGGTTAGATAATTGCAATGGCAGTCACTGAAGAGGCATCTCTTGCCATAAAACTGTCATCACTCATCTTGACAAATGTTAAAAAAGCCGTTGCTTTGGGGATAACCCGGTAAGGCCGGAGTTTTATCTCGCCACAGAGTAAATTTTGCTCATGTTTGACAGCGGAGTTTACGCTGTAACAGAAATATTATGGTGAGAAACTGTTTTTTTATCCAGTATAATTTGTTGGCATAATTAAGTACGACGAGTAAAATTACATACCTGCCCGCCCAACTCCTTCAGGTAGCGACTCATGAGTAAACCGTTCAAACTGAATTCCGCTTTTAAACCTTCTGGCGATCAGCCAGAGGCGATTCGACGTCTCGAAGAGGGGCTGGAAGATGGCCTGGCGCACCAGACGTTACTTGGCGTGACTGGCTCCGGGAAAACCTTCACCATTGCCAATGTCATTGCTGATCTTCAGCGCCCTACCATGGTACTTGCGCCCAACAAAACGCTGGCGGCCCAGTTGTATGGCGAAATGAAAGAGTTCTTCCCGGAAAACGCGGTGGAATATTTCGTCTCCTACTACGACTACTATCAGCCGGAAGCCTATGTACCGAGTTCCGACACCTTCATTGAGAAAGATGCCTCGGTTAACGAACATATTGAACAGATGCGTTTGTCCGCCACCAAAGCGATGCTGGAGCGGCGTGATGTGGTTGTGGTGGCGTCTGTTTCCGCGATTTATGGTCTGGGCGATCCTGATTTATATCTCAAGATGATGCTCCATCTCACGGTCGGCATGATTATCGATCAGCGCGCGATCCTGCGCCGACTGGCGGAGCTGCAATACGCTCGTAATGATCAGGCATTCCAGCGTGGTACTTTCCGCGTTCGTGGTGAGGTGATTGATATCTTCCCAGCAGAATCGGATGACATTGCACTTCGCGTGGAGCTGTTTGACGAGGAAGTGGAACGATTGTCGTTATTTGACCCGCTCACCGGGCAGATTGTTTCCACTATTCCACGTTTTACCATCTACCCGAAAACGCACTACGTCACGCCGCGCGAGCGCATCGTACAGGCGATGGAAGAGATCAAAGAAGAACTGGCCGCCAGACGCAAAGTGCTGTTGGAGAATAACAAACTGCTGGAAGAGCAGCGGCTGACCCAGCGTACCCAGTTTGATCTGGAGATGATGAACGAGCTGGGCTACTGTTCCGGGATTGAGAACTACTCGCGCTTCCTCTCCGGTCGTGGACCGGGTGAGCCACCGCCGACGCTGTTTGATTACCTGCCTGCCGATGGGCTGCTGGTGGTCGATGAATCACACGTCACCATTCCGCAAATTGGCGGCATGTATCGCGGTGACCGGGCGCGTAAAGAGACGCTGGTGGAGTACGGCTTCCGCCTGCCATCAGCGCTGGATAACCGTCCGCTGAAATTTGAAGAGTTCGAAGCATTAGCGCCGCAAACCATCTATGTTTCGGCGACGCCGGGTAATTACGAGCTGGAAAAATCGGGCGGCGATGTGGTGGATCAGGTGGTGCGTCCAACCGGATTGCTGGATCCGATTATCGAAGTGCGGCCAGTGGCGACACAGGTCGATGATCTTCTATCGGAGATTCGTCAGCGAGCGGCAATTAACGAACGCGTACTGGTTACAACTCTGACCAAGCGAATGGCGGAAGATCTCACGGAATATCTCGAAGAACACGGCGAGCGCGTGCGTTATCTTCACTCCGATATCGACACCGTCGAGCGTATGGAGATTATCCGCGACTTGCGTCTGGGCGAGTTCGACGTGCTGGTGGGGATCAACTTACTGCGCGAAGGTCTGGATATGCCGGAGGTTTCGCTGGTGGCGATCCTCGACGCCGACAAAGAAGGCTTCCTGCGTTCTGAACGTTCGTTAATCCAGACTATTGGTCGTGCGGCGCGTAACGTTAACGGTAAAGCGATTCTCTACGGCGATAAGATCACCCCGTCAATGGCGAAAGCGATTGGCGAAACCGAACGTCGTCGCGAGAAACAGCAGAAGTACAACGAGGAACACGGTATTACGCCGCAGGGCTTGAACAAGAAAGTGGTCGATATCCTGGCGCTGGGGCAGAACATTGCTAAAACCAAAGCGAAGGGCAGAGGAAAATCGCGACCGATTGTTGAGCCGGATAATGTGCCGATGGATATGTCGCCTAAAGCGTTGCAGCAGAAGATCCATGAACTGGAAGGGTTGATGATGCAACACGCGCAGAATCTGGAGTTCGAAGAAGCGGCGCAAATTCGTGACCAGTTGCATCAGCTGCGTGAATTGTTCATTGCCGCGTCGTGACAAGATGAAAAAGCCGGAATGTTCTTCCGGTTCAGATTAACGATCAAGTCAAAAAAGTGCTCGAACGGTCCCCTCGTCCCTCCGGGGAGAGGGTGAGGGGAACAGGTCGCATTGCACCAGAAGCCTGGTCAGCAATCTCGGCCACATTAACCCAGTGCTTGTAACGCCTTTTCCAGTGCGTTATGTAACAACTGGCGGTCATGACGATACGGAATATCGCTGGCCTCCAGTACCTCCTGAATCACAATCCGCTCTTTCACCGCCGAGGCATCCACTTTTGGCCCGACGATGACCGCATCAATGACCTTTTTACCGACATACTGCTCCATAATTGCCAGCTTGCTTTCCAGCTTCAAATTAGCCGCAGGTAAACTCAACTCACGCCCCAGATTGCCGATATAGACCATCGGCGCTGGCGTGCGGCGTAATGCCTGTGCGATTTCCTTCAGCAGCAGAATTGGCATCAGGCTTGTATAAAAACTGCCAGGCCCAATAATGATGAGATCCGCTTCATTGATAGCGTGAACAGCCTCACGCGTTGCGGGTACATTCGGCGTTAACAGTAACTCCTGAATCGGCGTAGTTAACTGGTCGATATTGACCTCGCCGTAAACTTCATGCCCCTGATCGTCAATCGCCATCAGATCCACCGGATGCTCCGACATCGGAATCAAATGTGCGTCCACTTTCAGCAGATTGCGAATCAGATTGATCGCTTCAAGAGGTCGCACGCTAAGGTGATCCAGTGCCTTCAGCATCAGGTTTCCAAGGTTGTGTCCGGAAAGTTCGCCATTACCGCCGAAACGATATTCAAACATTGCGGAAGCGACGCTGGGTTCAGTTATCAGCTGGTTGAGGCAGTTACGCATATCGCCCCAGGCAATACCGCCTTCTGAGCGGCGAATACGCCCCGTCGATCCGCCATTATCCGTGGTGGTGACGATACCCGTTAAACGAGAACCCAAAGACGAAAGTGATGAGAGAACGCGTCCCAGTCCATGCCCTCCGCCGAGAGCAACGACACGATCAAGATCAGCCAGCGTACGATTGCGCATATAGTTTCCTGGAGTCAGATTATCCGCGCTACAGTAGCGCAAATTGCGGGGAAACAGCAATTAACCTGCCAATATTGAGGATACAAACTATTTTCTTCTACCTCTAAAGGATGAAGCACGCTATGCCTCTCTGATGATGTATATCAAAGTAAAACCGCCATTTTCCCTTATTCTGTAGCGAAATAGCACGATCATGACGCTATATACATGATTACATAGCGAAAGTGTGGATGGTAAAAATCTCATTTACACGCTAGTATCGGCTTAACCACTAAACACTCTAGCCTCTGCACCTGGGTCAACTGATACGGTGCTTTGGCCGTGACAATGCTCGTAAAGATTGCCACCAGGGCGAAGAAAGAAATGACTTCGCCTCCCGTATCTGGAAAGGTGTACATGGCTTCACAACTGACTGATGCATTTGCGCGTAAGTACTACTACTTGCGCCTGTCGATTACTGATGTGTGTAACTTTCGTTGCACCTACTGCCTGCCGGATGGCTACAAACCGAGCGGCGTCACCAATAAAGGCTTTCTTACCGTCGATGAAATTCGCCGGGTTACGCGCGCCTTTGCCAGTCTGGGCACCGAAAAAGTGCGCCTGACAGGCGGTGAGCCGTCTTTACGCCGCGACTTTACCGATATCATCGCCGCTGTGCGGGAAAACGACGCTATCCGCCAGATTGCGGTCACCACCAATGGTTACCGTCTGGAACGCGATGTGGCGAACTGGCGCGATGCGGGACTTACTGGCATCAACGTCAGCGTTGATAGCCTTGACGCTCGCCAGTTTCATGCCATTACCGGGCAGGATAAATTCAACCAGGTCATGGCAGGGATCGATGCTGCATTTGAGGCCGGTTTTGAGAAGGTCAAAGTCAATACCGTGCTGATGCGTGATGTTAATCATCATCAGCTCGACACCTTTCTGAACTGGATCCAGCATCGCCCTATCCAGCTGCGTTTCATCGAATTGATGGAAACGGGCGAGGGCAGCGAGCTCTTCCGTAAGCATCACATCTCTGGTCAGGTTCTGCGTGACGAGCTACTGCGTCGCGGCTGGATCCACCAATTACGTCAACGCAGTGACGGTCCCGCGCAAGTCTTTTGTCATCCGGATTACGCCGGAGAGATTGGCCTTATCATGCCGTATGAAAAAGACTTCTGCGCCACTTGCAACCGCCTGCGCGTTTCCTCCATTGGTAAACTCCATCTCTGCCTGTTTGGTGAAGGCGGCGTTAACCTGCGCGATCTGCTGGAAGACGATACCCAGCAACAGGCGCTGGAAGCGCGTATTTCAGCGGCGCTGCGGGAGAAGAAACAGACCCATTTCCTGCATCAAAACAACACCGGTATTACGCAAAACTTATCGTACATTGGCGGCTAAAACGTCAAAAGGAGAGATCAGATGAGTCAGGTAAGCACTGAATTTATCCCGACCCGTATTGCTATTCTTACGGTTTCTAATCGTCGCGGTGAAGAAGACGATACCTCCGGTCACTATCTGCGCGATTCGGCGCAGGAAGCGGGCCATCACGTTGTCGATAAAGCCATTGTGAAAGAAAACCGCTACGCTATTCGCGCTCAGGTATCTGCGTGGATCGCCAGCGACGATGTACAAGTGGTATTGATTACGGGGGGGACTGGCCTGACGGAAGGAGATCAGGCTCCCGAAGCGCTGCTGCCGTTGTTCGACCGTGAAGTTGAAGGTTTTGGTGAAGTGTTCCGGATGTTGTCGTTCGAAGAGATTGGCACTTCCACGTTGCAATCTCGTGCGGTAGCGGGCGTCGCTAACAAAACGCTGATTTTCGCCATGCCGGGTTCGACCAAAGCGTGCCGCACCGCGTGGGAAAATATCATCGCGCCGCAGCTCGATGCCCGTACACGTCCATGCAATTTCCATCCACATTTGAAGAAATAAGTATGTCGCAACTGACCCATATCAACGCCGCTGGCGAAGCGCACATGGTGGATGTCTCCGCCAAAGCGGAAACCGTGCGTGAAGCACGGGCGGAAGCCTTTGTCACCATGCGCAGCGAGACGCTGGCGATGATTATTGATGGTCGCCACCATAAAGGCGACGTATTTGCCACTGCGCGTATTGCCGGTATTCAGGCGGCAAAACGCACCTGGGATCTGATCCCGCTGTGTCATCCGCTGATGCTCAGCAAAGTTGAAGTCAATTTACAGGCTGAGCCGGAGCACAATCGGGTGCGTATAGAAACCTTATGCCGCCTGACCGGGAAAACCGGTGTCGAAATGGAAGCGTTAACCGCGGCCTCCGTGGCGGCGCTGACCATTTATGACATGTGCAAAGCGGTGCAAAAAGATATGGTAATTGGTCCGGTACGTTTGCTGGCGAAGAGTGGCGGCAAGTCGGGTGACTTTAAGGTGGAAGCGGATGATTAAAGTTCTTTTTTTCGCCCAGGTGCGCGAGTTGGTGGGAACAGATGCAACCGAAGTGGCTGCGGATTTCCCAACCGTTGAAGCGTTACGCCAACATCTGGCTGCGCAGAGCGATCGCTGGGCGCTGGCGCTGGAAGATGGCAAATTGCTGGCTGCCGTCAACCAGACGCTGGTGAGTTTTGACCATCCGCTGACTGACGGCGACGAAGTGGCTTTCTTCCCGCCGGTAACCGGAGGTTAAGATGGCAGAAACCAAAATTGTTGTCGGCCCGCAGCCATTCAGCGTAGGAGAAGAGTACCCGTGGCTGGCTGAGCGTGATGAAGACGGTGCGGTAGTCACCTTTACCGGTAAGGTGCGCAACCATAACCTTGGCGACAGCGTCAAAGCATTAACCCTCGAACACTATCCGGGGATGACTGAAAAAGCACTGGCAGAAATTGTCGATGAAGCGCGTAACCGCTGGCCGCTGGGGCGCATCACGGTGATTCACCGCATCGGGGAATTATGGCCGGGAGATGAAATCGTTTTTGTCGGTGTCACCAGTGCGCATCGCAGCAGTGCGTTTGAAGCCGGGCAGTTTATTATGGATTATCTCAAAACCCGCGCACCGTTCTGGAAGCGTGAAGCCACGCCGGAAGGCGACCGCTGGGTTGAAGCTCGGGAGAGCGATCAGCAGGCGGCAAAACGCTGGTAGTTTTTTGTTAGCCGGATAAGGCACCGCTGCGTCCGGCAATTTCACCGCTCAGTACATGCGTTTACGCTGCGTCGATGCACAGCCTCATCATTTTGCAGTATCCTTAAGATATTCCTTATATCTTCAGGAGATCGTCATGGACAGATTCCCACGTTCTGATTCAATTGTACAACCCCGGGCTGGCTTGCAAACTTATATGGCGCAAGTCTATGGCTGGATGACCGTTGGCTTGTTGCTGACCGCATTTGTTGCCTGGTATGCGGCTAATTCCGCGGCCGTGATGGAGCTGTTGTTCACTAACCGTGTCTTTTTAATCGGTCTGATCATCGCGCAATTAGCATTGGTTATTGTGTTATCAGCGATGATTCAAAAGCTGAGCGCAGGTGTAACGACGATGCTCTTTATGCTTTATTCGGCGCTGACGGGTCTTACGCTTTCCAGTATTTTCATTGTCTATACCGCTGCTTCTATCGCCAGTACTTTCGTCGTTACTGCCGGGATGTTTGGCGCAATGAGCCTGTACGGTTACACCACGAAGCGCGATCTAAGCGGCTTTGGCAATATGCTGTTTATGGCGTTAATCGGCATTGTGCTGGCATCGCTGGTCAACTTCTGGCTGAAAAGCGAAGCATTGATGTGGGCAGTTACCTACATCGGCGTGATTGTCTTTGTCGGATTGACGGCGTATGACACTCAGAAATTGAAAAATATGGGTGAGCAGATTGATACCCGCGACACGTCGAACCTGCGCAAATATTCCATTCTTGGCGCGTTAACCTTGTATCTGGACTTCATCAACTTGTTCCTGATGTTGTTGCGGATCTTCGGCAACCGCCGTTAATTCTTTTTCACCATCAATATCCCGGCCATGTGTCGGGATTTTTTTCTTACTAAAAACGACACTTAACAAGTACCAGGTATAAAATATGCCTTATGGCCGAGCGGAAGTGTTTTCCGTATCCATAAATACAAAAGTATTTTGTATGCGTGGTTTTAAATTTATTGATGGTGAATATTAATATTTTATCTAAGGATAACTAAAAGAATGGAATCATACTCGCAAAACAGCAATAAATTAGATTTTCAGCACGAAGCCAGGATATTAAACGGCATATGGCTCATTACCGCTTTGGGTATGGTGGCAACCGCAGGGCTGGCCCTGGTGATCATCATGAATGCCGCATTAATGAGTGAACGACCCGTTTGGGTAATAAGTTGCTTAATGATTGTGTTATGGTCAGGCATTATCTCGCATGGACGAAATAAGCTCCTTGAACTGGCGGGGAAATGCCATAGTGAAGAGTTGTGGAGTCCGGTTCGTTGCGCTTTTACAGGTGCATTAACTCTCTATTACTATTTTATCGGCTTCTTTGGGATACTTGCAGCAATAGCGATAACGCTTGTCTGGCAAAGGCATACGCGTTTTTTTCATTAGTCGTAAATGCACATACTAAAGAACTTAACTAAACTTCACATCGCCGCTTCATTTTTCGCCCGCAGCTTCTTCGCCTGGCTTTCCAGTAGCAGGTAACAGATCAGCGCCAGCAGCAGTGGGATAAAGTAATACAGCACACGGTAAGCGAGTAGGGCGGCGATAATTGTACCTTTGGAGGTATGCTCCCCAGCCAGTAGCGCGATAAATACCGCTTCCAGCACACCAATTCCCGCCGGAATATGCACGATGACGCCAGCAATACTACTAACCAGTAACACGCCCAGTACAAAGAAATAGTTCACGCTTTGACCAAGTAACAGCCAGATAATCGCCCCCATTACCATCCAGTTAACGCTGGAAATCAGCATCTGAGCGAGGGCGAATTTCCATGAAGGCAGCACCAGCTTTTGCCCTTTGATGGTCATATGGCGGTGCTTCGCGAAAGCGCAAAACCACAAATAAACCGCGATAATCATCAGTAAGCCAATGCCGAGAATACGCAGCGTAGTTTGATCGACATACCAGTGATCCGGCAGCTCCACCACGCCCGCGGTAAAGATAATCCCTGCCAGCAAAATATAGCCCAGCCAGTTGGTGGTAATACTGAGCGAGAAAATCCGCGTAATAGTGCTGCCCGGTAACCCTAGCCGGGAGTACAAACGATAGCGCATACCAATGCCGCCGACCCAGGTACTGAGCGTCAGGTTGAAGGCGTAGCAGATAAACGACACCAGCATCACCTGGCGCTTCGCCAGTTTGTGACCGCAGTAAAAGCGGGCGAGCAGATCATAGCAGCCGTAAATCAGATAACTGACGACCACCAGCCCGACCGCACTGAGCAACGCAACGCGATTGTAGTCGCGGATGACCTTCCAGACCTCTTCCCAGTCCACCTTTTTGGCGTAGACCACCAGCAACACAATCACCGCGATAAAAAACAGCCAGGTGAGGATCTTCTTTGCTAAGCGCCAGCGCGGGTGTGATTTACTCATCAGGGTTTTACCCCCGTGTTTTCAGTTTCTACCCGATCCTGCGTTTCCATTGTCGGCTGAGCGGGCGGGTCAACCTGCGCCAGACGTGGTGTGTGTGCCGGAAGCCAGCCGACCAGCGCCGGGAAGTGGCGTAAAAAGTGGAAGGCCAGCACGCTTTTGGTCAGATTCCACCAGGTGCGTTTCGGCAGCATGGTTTCATCCACCTGCTGGCAGTCTGCGGCGATAATGCCGTTCAGATTATCGCGCAGCGTCTGGTTAAAATGACGATCGTGGATGATGACATTTGCTTCGAGATTCAGTGACAAACTGAGCGGATCGAGATTACTGGACCCTACCGTCGCCCAGTGATCGTCCATCAATGCCACTTTGCCATGTAGCGGACGGCGGCGGTACTCAAACACCTGAACGCCGCCTTTAACCAGATAGTTATACAGCAAGCGTGCACCGACTCTGACAATCGGCATATCCGGTTCGCCCTGAATGATCAGTTTGATCCGCACCCCGCGCCGTGCCGCTTTACGCAAGGCGTGTAAAAATCGATAGCCGGGGAAGAAGTAGGCGTTGGCGATAATGACTTCTCGCCGCGCCTGAGTGAGCATTTTCAGATAGTGACGTTCAATATCATCGCGATGTTCTTCGTTATCGCGCCAGACCAGCAATACCTGCGCTTCTCCCGGCTGGCGGTTCTCTTCCGCTTTGTGATGACGTCGCCACCAGCGTCGTGCCGCGCTCTGTCCTGGCAGGTTTTCCAGTTCAAATTGCAGAATATCTTCGACAATCGGCCCTTCAAGGCGCACCGCGTAATCCTGTTTAGCCTCCGGACCGTAGCTGGACATATGCTCGGCGGAGTAGTTCAGCCCGCCAATAAAGGCAATACGCGCGTCGATCACCACAATTTTGCGATGCATCCGGCGAAACACATTGGTGCGCATACCAAAAAGGCGAGGGCGGGGATCGTAGTAGCGAAATACCACGCCAGCTGCCGTCAATTCATTGACAAACTCATCGCTGAGATCCGGCGAACCGTAGCCATCCAGCAAGACTTCCGCTTTCACCCCGCGTTGCGCTGCTGCCAGTAGCGCCGCATGCAGCTGTTTGCCGACGTCATCTTCAAACCAGATAAACGTTTCAAGAATGATGCGTTCTTGCGCCTCGCCAATCGCCTTAAACACCGCGGGATAATATTGCTCGCCGTTTTCCAGCAACTGGATCTTATTGCCTTCGCGCCAGCTACATTTCATAAATGAATCTCCGCACTTAAAGGGGCATGATCAGAAAGGTGTCGCCATGTCCGCAGCGGCAACGCGGTTGGCGCGCTGGCGCTGGCATTTTTGACATAGATCCTGTCCAGACGTAGTAGAGGAAATTGCACCGGAAACGTGCGCGCCGGGCGTCCGTGGGCGCGGGTAAATATCTCATCCAGCCCGGCCTGCACTTTTAACGGATGATTAGCTTTTTGCCGCCAGTCGTTGAAATCACCCGCCACCAATACCGGTTCGCCGTCCGGCAGCTCATTCACCCATTCGGCGAGCATCGCAAGCTGCGCCTGACGGTGCGCCTCACGCAGGCCCAGATGTACGCACATCACATGAATCGCTTTCCCGGTCATCGGCGGCACAATGCGGCAGTAGAGCACGCCGCGCTTTTCCGCACCATCGACCGAAACATCACGATTCTCATAATGTTCAATGGGATAACGTGAAAGAACGGCGTTACCGTGATGTCCTTCCGGGTATACGGCATTGCGACCGTAGGCAAAATCGCTCCACATAGTGTCGGCGAGAAACTCGTAGTGCGAGGTATCGGGCCAGTTTTCCACATGCAGCGGATGAACTTCGTGCGCGCCCATCACTTCCTGCAGGCAAACAATATCGGCGCTGACGGTACGCACGGCGTCGCGAAGTTCCGGCAAAATGAAGCGTCGGTTAAACGCGGTAAAGCCTTTGTGAATATTGATGGTGAGCACCTTGAACGAAAATTGTTGTGTTTGATCGGGCATAATTTTCCTGTCTTTGCCTCTTATCTCATTGAAATAGTGTAGTCGGCGTCACAAAAAGGTGCGGTCTTACGGAATTTTCCGTAAAGTTCGGTACTCTGAGTAAGTAGAGATAAATTCTTCAGGAGAGAAGCCATGAAGTGGCAACAACGTGTTCGTGTCGCAACGGGTCTAAGTTGCTGGCAGATTATGTTGCATTTACTGGTAGTGGCGCTGCTGGTGGTGGGCTGGATGAGTAAGACTCTGGTTCACGTCGGCGTGGGATTATGCGCACTGTATTGTGTCACGGTAGTGATGATGCTGGTGTTTCAGCGCCACCCCGAGCAACGCTGGCGTGAGGTGGCAGACGTGCTGGAAGAGCTGACCACGACCTGGTATTTTGGCGCAGCGCTGATTGTGCTGTGGCTGTTGTCCCGCGTACTGGAAAACAACTTTTTGCTGGCGATTGCAGGGCTGGCAATCCTTGCCGGCCCGGCGGTGGTGTCTTTGCTGGCGAAAGATAAGAAGTTACATCACCTTACGTCTAAACATCGCGTACGCCGCTGACCCTGTCGTGGCCGTTATCACCAGTAGCGGCCACAAACTATTCCACACAATATCCAGACTCGCATCCTTCAAATAAATCTGCTTGGTAATGTCCGTAAAGTGGCGAATAGGGTTAATCCACGTCAGGTTTTGCAGCCATACTGGCATGTTTTCCACCGGAGAAACGTAACCGGAAAGGAGAATGGCGGGCATCATAAAAACAAACACGCCGATAAACGCCTGCTGTTGTGTCGAGCAGAGTGATGAAATCAACAGACCGAATCCCACCAGCGATAAACCGTAAATCACCATCGTAAAGTAGAACAGCGCCAGCGATCCGGCGAAGGGGATTTGATACGCCCAGATACCAATCGCCAGCACAATGGTGGCCTGGAAGGTGGCGACAATTAATGCCGGTACGGCCTTGCCGATGAAGATCTGCCAGGTGGTGAGCGGCGAAACCAGTAGCTGATCGAGCGTACCTTGTTCACGTTCGCGGGCAACAGAAAGTGAAGTGACGATCATTACGCCGATAGTGGTGATCATGGCGATCAGCGACGGCACCACAAACCATTTGTAGTCGAGATTCGGGTTATACCAGTTGCGTACCACCAGCTCGCTGTTGTTAGGTTTCGGTTTTCCTTCCAGCAGCTCCTGCTGATAATTTTTGACGATCTGTTGCAGGTAGTTGGCGGCAATTTGCGCACTGTTGGAGTTACGCCCGTCGAGGATCAACTGCAACGGCGCGGTCTGGAAGGTATCCAGTTTGCGCGAGAAGTCAGCCGGGAAACGCACCAGTAGTAACGCCTTTTGTGTGTCGATGGTTGGGCGGATCTCCTGTGGGCTTTTCAGCAGCAGCACATGAGTAAAGGCGCTGGCGCGGGCAAAACGTTGGGTCAGCTCCACCGAATGCTCGCCGTTATCTTCATCGTAGATGGCGATGGTGGCGTTAGTCACTTCCAGCGTGGCGGCGAACGGGAACAGGATCACCTGAATCAGCACGGGTAAAATAAGAATCGCACGGGTTTGCGGTTCGCGCAGCAGCGACTGCAACTCTTTGCGGATTAACGTCCATAAGCGATGAAACATGCTCTTCTCCCTAATCCAGCCGACGTTTGGTTTTCAGCCACGTCAGGCCGATAAACATCACCGCCGAAGCGATCAAAAACAGTACGTTCACCACCAGCACCACCGGAATATTCCCGGCGAGAAACAGGCTTTGCAGGGTGCTGACGAAATAACGTGCGGGAATAATGTACGTCACCGCGCGGATCACCGCGGGCATACTGTCGATCTGAAAAATAAAGCCGGAAAGCATAATCGACGGCAGAAAAGCCGCGTTCAGGGCGACCTGAGCGGCATTGAACTGGTTGCGGGTAATCGTGGAAATAAGCAGCCCCATCCCCAGGGTACTGAGTAAAAACAGGCTGGAGATAAAAAACAGAATCAGCAGCGACCCGCGATACGGCACGCCGAGAATAAACACCGACACCAGCATACACAGCAACATCGCCAGCATCCCGAGGAAATAGTAGGGTATGAGCTTACACAGCAGCAGTTCCGTGCGGGTAATCTCCGTAGAGAGCAGAGCCTCCATGGTGCCGCGTTCCCATTCTCGCGCCACCACCAGCGAGGTGAGAATCGCGCCGATGACCGTCATGATGATGGTCACCGCACCGGGGATAATGAAGTGCTGGCTAATCGCCGCCGGGTTAAACCAGTAGCGGGTTTGTACATCAATAAGCGGTTCAAAAGTCTGCCCGTTGTCCTCCGCTCGCTGCATTTGCCAGATCTGCCAGATCCCTTCGACATACCCCTGCACAAAGTTAGCGGTATTCGGCTCACTGCCGTCGGTGATCACCTGAATCGGTGCGGTGGCGTTGGCGCGCTCCATCTGTTCGGCGAAATCCACCGGAATAACCACCAGACCGCGAATTTTCCCCGCCTGCATTTTGGCGATCAGTTCCTGACGGTTATCGCTGATGGTGGCGTCGATGTAGGGCGAACCTGTCATGGTGTGGGTGAAATCCAGCGCCGCTTCGCTACGCTGTTCCAGCAATATCCCGACCCGCAGCTTGCTGGAGTCGAGGTTAATGCCGTAGCCAAAAATAAACAGCAGCAGCAGAGGGATCACTACCGCAATCAGCCAGCTACTCGGATCGCGAACGATCTGCCGTGTCTCTTTGACGCACAGCGCCCGCACGCGACGCCAGGACAGGATCGGATTACTCATTGCTATGCTCCTTATCCCAGTCGTGGATCAACTGAATAAAGGCTTGCTCCATAGTGGGATCGGGTTGCTCATCGTTGGCCGACTGCGCTTTCAAATCGTCCGGTGTGCCGCTGGCGATTAATTTCCCGCGGTACACCAGGCCGATGCGGTCGCAATATTCCGCTTCATCCATAAAGTGGGTGGTGACCATCACCGTGACGCCTTTCTCTACCATACTGTTGATATGTAGCCAAAATTCACGGCGGGTGATGGGATCAACGCCGGACGTCGGTTCGTCGAGAAACAGAATGTCCGGTTCATGCATCAGCGAGCAGGCCAGTGCCAGCCGCTGTTTAAAACCTAATGGCAGTTCATCGGTCGCGTGGGAGGCGATACTTTTCAGGCCGAACGCCTCGCTCATACGGGAGATTTTTTCGTTCTGCGCCCGACCGCGTAAGCCATACACACCAGAGAAAAAGCGTAAATTCTGTTCGACCGTCAGGTTGCCGTAGAGCGAAAATTTTTGCGCCATATAGCCGAGATGCTGGCGCGCTTTACCGGAACTCTCTTTCAGATCCATGCCCAGCACCAGCGCCTGGCCAGAGGTCGGTACCAGCAAACCGCACATCATCTTAAAGGTGGTCGATTTACCCGCGCCGTTTGGTCCCAGCAAACCAAAAATCTCCCCGCGTTTAACGGCAAAGTTGACGTGATCGGTGGCGGCAAAATCACCAAATTTCTTGGTTAGTTCCTTCGCTTCGATCACCGTCTCGCCGGGTGTGCCTTCTACCGTATGTAATATTGCGCCCAGCGGCGATTCCGAGGTTCCGGCACCGCCCAGCAAATCAATAAACGCATCTTCAAAACGTGGCGTAGTTTCGTTGATGTTGATTTCCGGCATCCCGTCGGCATGGCGAATATCGTCTGGTGTGGTCTCTTTTTTGAGGATCAGTCGTACCGATTTCCCCTGAATCATGCCGTCGCTGACCTGCGGCAGTTTCAAGGCGCGTTGCAACAGTTTGCGGTTGCCCTCGTGCGGGCTGGTCATCAGAAAGCTGCGTCCGGCCATGGTTTGTGTCAGGGCCGTCGGTTCTCCCTGGTACAACAATTCACCTTCGTTCATCAGTAACACGTCACGGCACTGCTCGGCTTCGTCGAGATACGAGGTACTCCAGAGGATTAACATCCCTTCGCCTGCCAGCTCATGCACCATCTGCCACAGTTCGCGCCGTGAGATAGGGTCAACGCCGACGCCGGGTTCATCGAGCAGCAACACTTTCGGTTCGCCCACCAGGGTACAGGCCAGGCCAAGTTTTTGTTTCATCCCACCGGAGAGCTTGCCCGCCAGGCGTCCGGTAAACGGGCCAAGAGATGTAAACTCCAGCAGGCGAGCAAAAGTTTGCTTCCGTGCCTCGCCGGTGACGCTGCGCAAATCCGCGTACAGATTGAGGTTCTCCATCACCGTCAGATCTTCATACAGACCGAATTTCTGCGGCATATAGCCGAGCACGGCGTGCAGCGCGCCGTCGTTTTTGATTGGATCAAAGCCAATCACTGTGGCACTGCCGCTGTCGGGTTTCAGTAATCCCGCCAGCATCCGCATCAGCGTGGTTTTGCCCGCACCGTCTGGCCCTACCAGTCCCGTCACATAACCGGCATGAATGGTGCAATCGAGCGGCGCGACGGCGGGCTTGTCCATGCCCGGAAAGCGTTTTTCCAGGCCGTTCAGCGTGATAACGGCATCATTCATGTCCTGCCTCGTCACCGAATTGTACCGTCACTGGCATGCCCTGGCGTAACGCATCATCGGCGTCGGTCACCACAATACGCAGGCGATAGACGAGGTCGGTACGCAGATCCGGCGTTTCGACGGTTTTCGGGGTAAATTCAGCAGTCGGTGAAACGAAACCAATCTGCCCGTGATACGGCTTGTCCGGGCGACCATCGGTATAAAGCAACACTTTGCGCCCCGGCTGGGCCTGGTCAAGATTACGTTCATCAACATAGGCGCGTACCCACACCGGACGCGTCAGCGAGACGGTAAACACCGTGCCACCTTCATTGAGAACCGTGCCTGGCTCCACCGCGCGCGTTAACAGCGTGCCATCAGACGGGGCTATCAACGTTGAGTCCTGTAAATTCAGCTCCGCCTGCGCCAGTTGCGCCTGCGCCTGTTCGAGGCTGGCTTTTGCCTGGGCGATATCCTGTTCGCGGTTACCGGAACGGTACTGACGCAATTTATCCTGTGCCGATTTCAGCGTTGCCTGCGCCTGGTCGCGCGAGGAGCGGGCATTTTCCAGGTCATTTGCCGAAATGGTGCGGCTTTTCCACAGTCCTTGCTGGCGGTTGTAGAAGTTCTGCGCATAGTCATAGGCAGCTTGCGCCTGTTTCACCGCTGCGGCGGCCTGAGCGATTTCTTCATCGCGATACCCGGCAAGCATCAGGTCATACTGCGCCTGCGCCACCGAAACGCCCGCTTTCGCCTGCATCAGGGCAATCTCATACGGCTTGTGATCCAGTTCGCCCAGCACCTGGCCCGCTTTGATAGCATCACCTTCGTCCACCGCCAGCGATTCAACGCGCCCCCCAACACGGAAACTAAGATTCACCGTACGAATATCCACGTTGCCATACAGCGTCAGGCCGTTATCCTGGCGGCTTTGATACCACCAGTAGCCTCCGGCAACCACGGCGGCAAGTACTACTACCGCCAGTCCGATCACGACAGGTTTTTTCATCACTACAAACTCCTTTGCGATAATCCTTGCAAAATCAGGTCGATATGACAGGTCACCGTCTGGTTGATCAGTTCGGTCTTTTCTTCATCGAACGCGGTCCAGCCGGTACGTAACAGAATTGTTTCTTTGCCAAGACGAAACGCCAGAATCTCACCAATCAACGCATGGGTATGAAGGATCATGCGGGTGTCATTGGCGTCGCAGCCGGTCCAGGCGGCAATCAGGCGTGTCAGGTGGCTGTGTAGCGGACTAATCACCTGTTCGTGCACCAGGTGGTAGGCTGCCGTGGGAGAGAGCTGCTCACGGGAGATAAACTTGCTGAGGTTGACAGTGTCATCCTGGGTGAGCAGCTTAATCATGTTCCTGCAGGCGCGAAGGATCAGTTCACGGATGGCAGCCCGATCTGGCTGTGGTTGTGCGAACAAGCGTTCGGCCTCTTCGGCGTGCGGACGGAACTGCTCGCCAATAAAATCGGCAATCCACTGGGCGCAGGCGAGGTACAAATCCTCTTTCGAACCGAAGTAGTAGGTGATGGCAGCGATATTCTGCCCGGCCTGGGCGGCTATCTCGCGGGTGGTGGCGTTCATTCCATATTCACCAAACTGCGCCAGTGCGGCAGCAATCAGCTGTTTTTTCGCCTGTTCACCCTTGATTGTCATGGCAGGATTATTCATCGCACAGTCCATTCTTAATCAAATGATTGATTAAGATTATGACTCCATATGAGAGTTGTCCAGTATGGCTAAGAATTTTAGCAACGCCAGTCACAGGGATAATTTATGCGCTGCGTCACAAAAACTGCTACACTCCGCTCCCTCATGACATTGTGGTTTTTGTCATTTTCCTTTTCAGTATCTCCCTGAAAACTACACCGGTAACGGTCGGGGCGGTTCGGAGTAGTTATGTCTTTCGATTCTTTGGGTTTAAGCCCTGATATCCTGCGCGCCGTTGCCGAGCAGGGTTACCGTGAACCCACCCCTATTCAGCAGCAGGCGATCCCTGCGGTGATGGAAGGCCGCGACCTGATGGCCAGTGCCCAGACCGGCACCGGCAAAACAGCGGGCTTTACGCTGCCGCTGTTGCAACACCTGATTACTCGCCAGCCGCACGCCAAAGGGCGTCGTCCGGTACGTGCGCTCATTCTTACCCCGACCCGTGAACTGGCGGCGCAGATTGGCGAAAACGTCCGTGATTACAGCAAATACCTGAACATTCGTTCGCTGGTGGTGTTTGGCGGTGTCAGCATTAACCCGCAGATGATGAAGTTGCGCGGCGGCGTTGATGTGCTGGTGGCAACGCCGGGACGTCTGCTGGACCTGGAACATCAGAATGCGGTGAAGCTGGATCAGGTTGAAATCCTCGTCCTCGATGAAGCTGACCGCATGCTCGACATGGGCTTTATCCACGATATCCGTCGCGTGTTAACAAAACTACCTGCGAAGCGCCAGAACCTGTTGTTCTCCGCGACCTTCTCTGACGATATTAAAGCTCTGGCGGAAAAACTGTTGCACAACCCGCTGGAAATCGAAGTGGCACGCCGCAATACCGCGTCTGATCAGGTGACCCAGCATGTTCACTTTGTTGATAAGAAACGCAAACGCGAATTGTTGTCGCACATGATTGGGAAAGGGAACTGGCAGCAGGTGCTGGTGTTTACCCGTACCAAACATGGCGCTAACCATCTGGCTGAACAGCTCAATAAAGATGGCATCCGCAGTGCGGCGATCCACGGCAATAAATCGCAAGGTGCGCGTACCCGTGCGCTGGCTGATTTTAAATCGGGCGATATTCGTGTACTGGTGGCAACTGACATCGCTGCGCGCGGCCTGGATATTGAAGAGCTGCCGCACGTGGTCAACTATGAACTGCCAAACGTACCGGAAGATTATGTCCACCGTATCGGGCGTACCGGTCGTGCGGCTGCTACCGGTGAAGCGTTGTCGCTGGTGTGTGTTGATGAACACAAACTGCTGCGTGATATCGAAAAACTGCTGAAAAAAGAGATCCCGCGCATTGCGATTCCGGGCTATGAGCCGGACCCGTCAATCAAAGCCGAACCAATCCAGAACGGTCGCCAGCAACGTGGCGGCGGCGGTCGTGGGCAAGGTGGTGGTCGCGGTCAACAGCAACCACGCCGTGGAGAAGGTGGCGCAAAATCTGCAAGCGCTAAACCTGGAGAAAAACCGTCTCGTCGCCTCGGCGATGCCAAACCGGCAGGCGAACAACAACGTCGCCGCCGTCCGCGTAAACCTGCCGCTGCGCAGTAATCTTTTGATGCCGGGCTATGCCCGGCAACTGAGCCTGATGGCAAACGCAAAACTGCCTGATGCGCTACGCTTATCAGGCCTACATGAACTCTGCAATATATTGAATTTGCATGCTTTTGTAGGCCGGATAAGGCGTTTGCGCCGCATCCGGCATTTCACAACAAGCACTTGTCAGCAATTTGAGAACGCGGCAAAAAGATTTCTCTGTTTTATCGCCCATAAGTCACCCGAGATGTTACTTCTCTATAGCCAATTGTTCACGCAACTCCATTAAAAGGTAGCCCAGTCGATTCTTGCCCTTACCATTACCACCGTCTCCCCAGTAAGCATCATTTTCCGTATGCTCAACCAGTTTTGCGGACGCGGTTGCCAGCAAGAGCGCACGCAGTTCTGCATGTTGTTCGAATTTAGCGCGAAGCGCTTTTCGCATCACCTGTTCTTTGACCGACTCCCAGTTTTTACGAAGTGGCTTGGAACGATCACGCCCCATGCGAGCGGCGACCATAGGGGAAGAAACCCGACGGATCTCTTCGCGGTATTTTTCATCAAGGAATTTTTGTGCCTGGAAATAGTGTTCTGAGGTGGGCCAGGTTTTCCCGTCAACCTTAATGGGCCAGGCGGCAAAGTTAGAAAAATCACCGTAGTCATCGCCGGTGCTGTAGAAATTTATGGTGGTGTCTTGCATGACGTGTTGGATCCTTTGTGCTCGAACGGGCATTAAACCGCATTATGTTGGTGGTTATTGCGAGTCGCTTTCCAGAAACAGAAAAACCATTACCCCTGAAAACCGAAAAATGCCACAATATTGGCTGTTTATACAGTATTTCAGGTTTTCTCATGGCATTAACCGCCGCGCTTAAAGCGCAAATTGCCGCCTGGTATAAGGCGCTTCAGGAACAGATCCCCGACTTTATTCCCCGTGCGCCGCAGCGGCAGATGATTGCGGACGTCGCCAAAACGCTGGCCGGAGAAGAAGGGCGGCATCTGGCGATTGAAGCTCCCACCGGCGTTGGGAAAACGCTCTCCTATTTGATCCCCGGCATCGCCATTGCCCGCGAAGAGCAAAAAACGCTGGTGGTGAGTACCGCCAACGTGGCGTTGCAGGATCAGATTTACAGCAAAGATTTACCGCTGCTGAAAAAGATCATTCCCGATCTTAAATTCACTGCCGCTTTTGGGCGTGGGCGCTACGTTTGCCCGCGTAATCTGACGGCGCTTGCCAGTACTGAACCCACGCAACAGGATCTGCTGGCGTTTCTTGACGACGAACTGACGCCAAATAATCAGGAAGAGCAAAAACGTTGTGCGAAACTTAAGGGCGATCTCGATACTTATAAATGGGATGGTCTGCGCGATCATACGGATATTGCTATAGATGACGATCTCTGGCGTCGTTTAAGTACCGACAAAGCCAGCTGCCTCAACCGCAACTGTTATTACTATCGCGAATGCCCGTTTTTTGTCGCTCGTCGGGAGATTCAGGAAGCGGAAGTGGTGGTGGCAAACCATGCGCTGGTGATGGCGGCGATGGAAAGCGAAGCCGTATTGCCTGACCCGAAAAATTTACTGCTGGTGCTGGACGAAGGTCATCACCTGCCGGATGTGGCGCGGGATGCGCTGGAGATGAGCGCCGAAATCACCGCGCCCTGGTATCGGCTGCAACTGGACTTGTTCACGAAACTGGTCGCTACCTGTATGGAGCAGTTTCGCCCGAAGACCATCCCACCGCTGGCGATCCCCGAGCGTTTGAATGCGCATTGTGAAGAGTTGTATGAGCTTATCGCCTCGTTAAACAACATTCTCAATCTCTACATGCCTGCCGGGCAGGAGGCAGAACACCGTTTTGCGATGGGCGTACTACCTGATGAAGTGCTGGAGATCTGCCAGCGGCTGGCAAAACTCACCGAGATGCTGCGTGGTCTGGCGGAGTTATTTCTTAACGATTTAAGTGAGAAAACCGGCAGCCATGACATTGTACGTCTGCATCGGTTGATTTTGCAGATGAACCGCGCGCTGGGGATGTTCGAGGCGCAAAGCAAACTCTGGCGGCTGGCGTCTCTGGCGCAATCTTCCGGTGCGCCGGTGACCAAATGGGCGACGCGGGAAGAGCGCGAAGGGCAGCTACATCTCTGGTTTCACTGTGTGGGTATTCGTGTCAGCGATCAGCTGGAAAGGCTGCTGTGGCGCAGTATTCCGCACATTATTATCACTTCCGCGACCTTACGTTCGCTGAACAGTTTTTCGCGTTTGCAGGAGATGAGCGGGCTGAAAGAGAAAGCGGGCGACCGTTTTGTGGCGCTGGATTCCCCCTTTAACCACTGCGAACAGGGCAAAATTGTTATTCCCCGGATGCGCGTTGAGCCTTCCATCGACAACGAAGAGCAGCACATTGCTGAAATGGCAGCCTTTTTCCGTGAGCAGGTGGAGAGCAAAAAACATCTCGGTATGTTGGTACTGTTTGCCAGCGGACGGGCGATGCAGCGGTTTCTCGACTATGTGACGGATTTACGCCTGATGTTGCTGGTGCAGGGCGATCAGCCGCGTTATCGCTTAGTTGAACTGCACCGCAAACGCGTTGCCAACGGTGAGCGTAGTGTGCTGGTGGGCTTACAGTCCTTTGCCGAAGGACTTGATTTGAAAGGTGATCTGCTCAGCCAGGTGCATATCCACAAAATCGCTTTTCCGCCCATCGACAGCCCGGTGGTGATCACCGAAGGGGAATGGCTGAAAAGCCTCAACCGCTATCCGTTTGAGGTGCAAAGCCTGCCGAGTGCCTCGTTTAACCTGATTCAGCAGGTTGGGCGACTGATTCGAAGCCACGGTTGCTGGGGCGAAGTGGTGATTTACGATAAACGCTTGCTCACCAAAAACTACGGCAAGCGGCTACTGGATGCATTACCGGTATTTCCGATAGAGCAACCGGAAGTCCCTGAAGGTATAGTTAAAAAGAAAGAAAAAACGAAATCCCCACGCCGTCGGCGGCGTTAATGATGTGAGTCAGGTAAGGAGTCGTAAATGGACTATCGCAAAATCATTAAAGAGATCGGGCGCGGGAAAAACCACGCGCGCGATTTAGACCGGGATACTGCGCGCGGCCTGTATGCCCATATGCTCAATGGTGAAGTCCCTGACCTTGAGTTGGGCGGCGTATTGATTGCGCTGCGTATCAAAGGGGAAGGGGAAGCAGAGATGCTCGGCTTTTACGAAGCCATGCAAAATCACACCATCAAGCTGACGCCGCCTGCAGACAAGCCGATGCCGATTGTCATCCCCAGTTACAACGGCGCGCGTAAACAGGCCAACCTGACGCCGTTGTTGGCGATTCTCCTGCACAAACTCGGTTTTCCTGTGGTGGTTCACGGGGTTAGCGAAGATCCAACCCGCGTGCTGACAGAAACCATTTTCGAACTGATGGGTATTACGCCAACGTTGCACGGCGGGCAGGCGCAGGCGAAGCTCGACGAACATCAACCGGTGTTTATGCCTGTCGGCGCGTTTTGCCCGCCGCTGGAAAAACAACTGGCGATGCGCTGGCGGATGGGCGTGCGTAACAGTGCACATACCCTGGCGAAACTGGCGACGCCATTTGCCGAAGGTGAGGCACTGCGTCTTTCCAGCGTTTCGCATCCGGAATACATTGGACGCGTCGCGAAGTTCTTTAGCGATATCGGCGGGCGGGCGTTACTAATGCATGGTACTGAAGGTGAAGTGTATGCTAATCCGCAACGCTGCCCGCAGATCAATTTGATCGACCATGAAGGGATGCGGGTGCTGTATGAAAAACAGGACCCTGCTGGTAGCGAGTTACTGCCGCAAGCAAAAGATCCGGAAACCACGGCGCAGTGGATTGAGCGTTGCCTGGCTGGCAGCGAACCGATTCCCGAATCGCTGAAAATCCAGATGGCTTGCTGCCTGGTGGCTACGGGGGAAGCGGCAACTATCAGCGATGGCCTGGCGCGCGTTAATCAGGCATTTTAATTTTTATCTCAGCCGGATGAGCCACGTCATCCGGCTTTTACCCCACCGTAATATGAAATTCCTGCATCTTTATTGACCTTCCCGCGCCCGGCGTGCAGCATAAAAAAACAACAAACACATAACATAAACAGGAGTTAACCATGGAAAGTGGTCATCGCTTTGATGCTCAGACGTTGCACAGTTTTATTCAGGCTGTATTTCGTCAGATGGGTAGCGAGGAACAAGAAGCGAAATTAGTTGCCGATCATTTAATAGCGGCAAACCTGGCAGGGCATGATTCACATGGTATTGGCATGATCCCAAGCTATGTGCGTTCCTGGAGTCAGGGGCATCTGCGAATTAACCACCATGCCAAAATCGTTAAAGAGGCGGGGGCGGCGGTCACGCTCGATGGCGATCGCGCATTTGGTCAGGTCGCAGCACACGAAGCGATGGCGCTGGGGATTGAGAAAGCGCATCAGCACGGTATTGCTGCCGTGGCGCTACATAACTCGCATCATATCGGCCGTATCGGTTACTGGGCGGAGCAGTGTGCAGCGGCGGGGTTTGTCTCTATCCACTTTGTTAGCGTGGTCGGTATTCCAATGGTCGCGCCGTTCCACGGTCGCGACAGCCGCTTTGGCACCAATCCGTTCTGTGTGGTTTTCCCTCGTAAAGATAATTTCCCGCTGTTGCTTGATTACGCCACCAGCGCCATCGCATTTGGCAAAACCCGCGTCGCCTGGCATAAAGGCATCCCCGTGCCGCCAGGTTGCCTGATTGACGTTAACGGCGTGCCGACGACCAATCCGGCGGTAATGCAGGAGTCGCCGTTGGGTTCGCTGTTGACCTTTGCCGAACATAAAGGCTACGCCCTTGCAGCAATGTGTGAAATTCTTGGTGGGGCGCTTTCTGGCGGTAAAACGACGCATCAGGAAACGTTGCAAACCAGCCCCGATGCCATTCTTAACTGCATGACCACCATCATCATCAATCCGGAGCTGTTCGGCGCGCCGGATTGTAGCGCGCAGACCGAAGCCTTTGCCGAGTGGGTGAAAGCCTCGCCGCATGATGACGATAAGCCGATTTTGCTACCGGGCGAGTGGGAAGTTAACACGCGTCTCGAACGGCAGGAGCAGGGGATTCCATTGGATGCGGGAAGCTGGCAGGCCATTTGTGATGCGGCGCGGCAGATTGGTATGCCGGAAGAGACGTTGCAGGCTTTCTGTCAGCAGTTAGCCAGCTAAAAAAAAGCCCGTCCAGTGGCGGACGGGCAAACAAGGGTAACATAGGATCAATGAGGGTTAGAGCATATGCGTCTGTCGGCAAACAGACAGGGAAATACTTGTGCTGGACGTAGCGTAAACGCCTTATCCGTCCTACGAATTACTTATAAATTACCGCAGTACCACTTAATTTATTGGTGTTGGTGGCAGAAGTGATGCTGTATCCACTAGCACCGGCTGCCGCCGCTTTCTCAGCCAGTTTCGCTTCCAGGGCATCGAGGGTGGATGCGCCATCGGCAGAAACCACGCCGATTTTATTCATGTTCTGTGCCTGGGATGCCGTTACCGGTTCCGCGGCAAACACGCCAAATGACAAAGTTGACAGAGCCATAGCAGCAACAACAGTATTGATAGTTTTCATAATTAATCTCTCGCAGGTGATTTTTGTATAAGTGACGTTGTTTCGTCGATGTGATGAGTATCACGTTTTTTTACGAGAGATAAAATCGAAGAGAATTGACCGCCTTGTTCAAATAAATTGATTGATATCTAACATACTGATAACCCATTTATTTGTTGAACTTATGGACTTGTTTTATGCAGCGTGGCAGTCACGACAGCGTTAAAGGCACGGAATGCCACGCAAAATACAAATTATACTCGCTATACATCCCGCCAGTTGTAGTTAACGTAACTGGCTGTCTTTCGAACCTCTGCGATTATATCCTGTATAAGCTGGTTTTTGTAAATCTTTCTCCTGCTGACAATGAATGCATAAGCGCACACCAGGAATGGCTTCCCGACGGGCTTGCGGGATGGGGGCTCCGCACTCTTCACATTCATACAGGCTTTCACCACGCGGAATTTCACCCCGAGCGCGGGCAATCGCATCTTCAATTGTACTGTTGATCTGTTCGTTGACGGCGTCATCGTTAGCCCAACCGGATGCCATATCGTCCTCCCCATATCAATACTTGTACAGTTAAGTGTAGCTAATATAGGGACGAACTCGGGCAGTTCAAGCGTCAGATCTCCGACCATTCCCGCAGCAGATTATGATAAAGATTGAGCAGCGACAGGATCTCTTCACTTTCGCCGTAGCGGCTTTTCAGCGACTGAATATTGTTGTCCAGATCGAACAGCATGGCGCGCTTTTTATCATCGCGGATCATCGACTGGATCCACATAAATGATGCCACTCGTACGCCGCGGGTTACGGGCGTCACGCAATGCAGGCTGCTGGAGGGATACAACACCAGATCGCCTGCCGGAAGTTTTACCCGATGTTGCCCGAAGGTGTCATTAACGACCAGTTCGCCGCCGTCGTAGCTTTGTGGATCGCTTAAAAACAGCGTGGCAGAAAGGTCAGTGCGCATCCAGCCGTTTTGTGGGTGACTGCGTACTGCGCCATCCACATGAAAACCATAAGTTTCATTGTTCTGATAGCGATTAAACAGCGGCGTGGAAAGGGTATGCGGCAAGGCAGCGGCAAAGAACAATGCATGTTGGTTAACCGCGTTCAGCACCTCATTTTGCAGTGCGGCGTATAACGCGCTGCGGGTGTCTACCTGTTGATTGTTCTTAACTTGCGCACCTTGTGCGCCGGTGGTGACGCGTCCATCCACCCATTCGGCTTGTTCCAGTTGTTCGCGAAAACGGGCGACGTCCTTTGGCGATAGCACGCCGGGAATGTGGTACATCATACAAGTTCTCCAAAAAGTGGGGCCTGCGCCCCACATCTGAATCAGAAATGCATATTGGCCGTGAGCAAGAAGGTTCTTGGCTCGCCCGGGTGATAACGGTAGCCGCTCTTGTTGATTGAGGCGACGTAATCGGTATCAAACAGGTTGTAGACGTTTAGCTGGAAGTCGAGATTGCGATTAACCCGATACCCCAGTTTAGCGTCGGCGACCCAATAACCTTCGGTAAACGCTGGCGTTCCCACCGCGCCGTCAGAACCTTTATGCATACTGCCGATATAGCGTGCGCCCGCACCAACAGAGATATCATCGGTTGCCTGATACTGGCTCCATAAGGTAAAGGCGTGCTCCGGGGTATACGGCAGCGATGAGGAACCATCCTGGGCAACATCTTTGCCGTTTTTGATGGTTGCTTTTTGCTGGGTATAGCCGCCAATCACCTGCCACGCGGGAGTGATATTCCCGGCCACGGATATCTCATAGCCTTCGACGCGTTTCTTACCGTATTGCGAGTAAGTTCCGTCATCATTTTGCTCAACTTCATTTTCGATATCAGTACGGAACAGCGCGGCGGTGAGCAACAGGCGTTTATCCAGAACCTGCCATTTGGTGCCAATCTCGCTGGTGTTGGCTTTTTGTGGTTTAAAATCGGTGCGGTTGGCACTGTTACCGCTGCCAGACTGCGCAAGGGCGAAGTTGTTGCCGCCCGGAGGCTGCTGGGAAACGGCATAGTTAATATAGACATTGCCGTTTTCCGTCAGGTGATACAGCGCCCCGGCTTTCCAGTTCACCAGATTGCCCGACTTAGCGGTATCGACGGTGGTGACCGGAGAACCTTTTGCCATGCCAGCAGGGCAGGTGATGGCACCGCGTCCGCTGCCGCCGCAGGCGGTGGCACTGTCATATTCAGTATGATAATTATCCAGACGGATCCCGCCGTTCAGCTCAAAATCACGGGTGATTTGCAGCGTATCGAAGGCGTAAATTGCGAAGGTATCCGTCTGACCATTGGCGTTTGCGCCGTTGCGCGTCAGGCCGCCGGGATGAATGCTGCTGTCAGGATGATAAATATTTACCGCAGGTAACGTCACCGGATTAACGCCGTAGTTAGTCTGCGTTTCACGGGTAAATTCCACGCCGGTACTGACATCATGACCGATAGAACCGGTATAGAACGTCGAGGTCAGGTTGGTCTGGTTGGTGAGAATTTTATTACTCACATCTTTAGTATTCGCCGTGCGTGACCAGGTCCAGCTATTCACATCGCTGGTGGGCTGGGTAATATTCGACGCCCCGCCCATAATCGCCGTCATCAGGTAATCCTGCTTCACGCGCGACCAACGGGTAGTATTGCGAATGGTGGTGTTATCGTTGATGTCGTGCTCAAAACGCATAGTAGCGGTGTCGGTGGTCGAATCGTCGTAATCGGAATCCGTGCCGTAAAAGTTATGAGTATCAACTTTTCCGGAATGATTCAGAGCCGCTGTTCCCGCAGATGGGGCAGAATAACCCGGTAAACCGATGGTCGGAATGCCGCCGTCTGGCGTGTTGTGCTGGGTGACATGCAGATAATTAAGATACAAACGATTCGCTGTACCAAGGCCAAAAGCGACAGAAGGGGCGACGCCGTAACGCTCATTTTTGATTTTGTCGCGTCCGGCATCGTGCGTTTTTTCGCCCATCACGTTCAGGCGCACCGCAGTGGTATCACCAATGACCTGATTGACGTCCAGCGTGCCGCGGCGGAACCAGGCGCTGCCAATACTCGCGGAGGCGTCAATGCCCGAATCATTGCGCGGCTGCTTGCTGATCATATTGATCGAGCCCGTCGGTGCGCTGCGCCCGTAGTCGGTGCCGGACGGCCCTTTAATCACTTCGACCTGCTCGGTATTGAAGGTGTCGCGCGAGACGCTGCCGATATCGCGAATGCCATCGATATAAATACTGTTAGAGGTATCGGCACCGCGCATATAAATGGCGTCGCCAGTGGTGGAGTTACCGTTCTCACCCGCAAAAAACGCACCCACGCCGGGGTAATGCCGATCAGTTAAGGATCAGTTGACCGATCCAGTGGCTGTGTAAGAATCCG
>OLFX01000368.1_pt1 | contig 72319 bp, 70 predicted proteins | sample 1605091 | NCBI WGS metagenome assembly OLFX01 (sample SAMEA3888906, study PRJEB22519) | human gut metagenome | biome: human gut; feature: human-associated habitat; material: faeces | place: Denmark | collected 2012 | reverse complement strand
TTATCGTTTCAAATGAAACGATAACCGCCCATGGGCGATTCGGCGCACTTGATGACCATATCATAGCACCGTGATCGGCAGAACGCAAGAGGTTTCTGCAAAATCTGTCGGTTTTTACAGGTCATTTACCGCTGTCTGCGGGTACCCACACAGGGGCCTTTCCAGTACCGCAAACAAGGGCCTCCGGCAATGCCGGAGGCCCTTGTTCTTCTCAGATACTTTCGGGAGAGCGCTTACTTGCTCACCGTGTACCAAGTGTCGCTGCCGTCAACAGTGGAAGTCGTGGTGCAGCCGGCGCCCAGAGTGATCTTGCCGGTTTTGGCATTGACCGGGTCTACCGTTGTCACGCCGGGATTATAATTTTTGAAGCTGCCGCCGTTTACCGTAATGGTGCAGCCGGCGGTAGCATTATCCTGGTGGTTCAGCACATAATACGTCCCATTGCTGGGGGTGGCCGTCTCGAACTTACCGCCGTTAATGGTCACCGTAGCCTTGCTTCCACTGCTCATGCTGGTGTAGACGAAGATACAGGAGGTTCCCTCGCTGGTGCCATAGAAATGGCCGCCGTTGATGGTCAGCCTGCCATAGTTGCCCGCACGAACCGCAGAGGTCACCTTGTTTGCGTAGGTCTTATCCGAGCCGTATACCGCACCGGTCTGGCCCTCGCTGCTGTCATTGATAGTCAGGTTGCCCTTCTTGCCGCCGACATAAAACACGCTGCCGTTATTAGGCTTTACGCCCGCCGCATACTCCAGCCGGATGGAGTGGCCGTTCAGATCCACGGTCACGGTCTTGCCGGACAGATAGATCTCATCGGTGACCACGATATCGTCCACCAGCTTGAAGTAGCCCTTGACATTTCCCATCTTCAACGCCTGCTCACCGGTGGCCACCAGATAGGGGTTCGCCTTGGTGCCTTTGCCGCCGTTGAAAACACTGCTGGAGGTCACCACAGTGAAGGGAGAGAAATCATCGGTGCTGAAGGTCAGCAGGCCGGTGGCAGCGTCATAATAGTAGGTGTCGTTGGCCGCCTTGACCGCCTCGGCGCTCTCCGCCTTGGTCAGCGGTGTCTCGGAGTGATAGAACCCGATCACGTTCAGCTTCTTCTCCAGCTGAAGTGCCACGACGAAGAACTTGCCGTCCGCTGCCGTGACCTTGTTGCCGTTCTGATCCTCCAGACGGACCTCGGTGGTAACGGCGTCGGTGCCGGTGACGATCTCAATGTTGGCCGGAGTCTGCCCTTCTGTCTTGACCAGCGTCAGCTTTCCGGCATCGGTGCTGCCTGCGGGAATGGTAGCGATCACAGTGGGGTCCTCCTCACGATCCTGAATCACCGTGTCGCCGTCGGTATTCACATCGCCCACAGCCACCACGGGATAGGTGGCGTTGGCATCGTAGGTGTTGTTGAAGCTGTCGCTCTCCACGGTGTTCTGGGTGGCCACCACGGTGATGGCGATGCCGTCAATAGACTCGTTCATGTAGTCGTTGCCGGCAGACTCCTGCATATGACCCTTGATGGTGAAGGCGGCGCCCTCTTCCCCGGCCTTCAGCTGCATCTCGGTCAGGTTGATATCCGCATCATTGATGGTCCAGTCGATGACATCATTCAGCTTGGCGCTGCCGTTGATGCCGGTGATGGCCACCTTGTACTTCAGGGCCAGATTGCCCTTGTTCACCACACGCAGCTCCGGCAGAGCATAAGTGCAGCCCGGCTCCCACAGAATGGCTTCGTTTTCAGCGCCAGCGGCCTTCTTGAATTCCAGCTGCCTGCCCTGTGCATCGGCCCAGGTGGTGACATTGCCATTCTCGTCCCATGCAGTGGCGTACTGGAGTTGAACATCCAGATTACCGGCCTGAATCTTGTTGACACCGGTGCTTGCGGTGTCGGTGAACCATGCGAAGGTAGCGCCTACCAGCATGGCCAGGCACAGAACCATGGCCACGACGCTGCCCAGCAAGGCCCGTTTGGTGCTCTTGCGGTTTGTCATAAGTATCTGCCTCCTATTTTTTGCGTGTGCGGGTCTTGGCCGTTGGGCTTTGTGGGGGATGCGGGGAGTACGGATTCTCACGTCGGGGCTGCGCCCCTCCTCAGAATGACACCTTCTTTGACCCCTCCCTATCGTTTCTCTGAAACGATAGACGCCCATGGGCGTCCCGGCGCGCACTTTTACGCAGGCATATTACCACTTATATGGACACAATGCAAGTCCCTTTTTGCCAAAAACTGTCATTTTTTCTGGAATTTTCTGCATCCCATTCCCCGGCACGACAAAAGGGCCTTGCTCCTCGCCGCAAGGCCCTTATTTTTCTGGAAACTTCGCTGCCATTACCGCAGCTGCGCCGTGAACACGATCTCCCCCGGCTGAGGGCATTGGGCCCGGATGAAGCCGTGGTGTCCCTCGGCAATGCTCCGGGCGATGGAGAGCCCCACACCGAAGCTGCCGTCGGCGGAGCGGGCCTGATCCGACCGATAGAACAGGTCAAAGAGTTTCTCTGTCTCCCCCTCGGCCAGCGGTGTACAGGCATTGCTGCACCGCAGGACGACGCCCGGTTTTCCCTTCTCCAGCACAAACCGGATGGGTGTCTCCGGCAGGGCATACTTCACGGCGTTATCCAGCAGGATAGACACCAGCTGCCGCACGGCGTACTCGTCGCCGCAGTAGGTAAGCCCCGGCACGATAGCAAGCTCCAGTGAGTGGCCCTGAGACCGGGCAAAATCCCGAAAGGACTCCGCCGTCTCCTCCACCGCCTCGCTGACGGCGAAGTCCGACAGCTTCAGCGGCGATTCCTCCTCGTCCATGCGGGAGAGCGTCACCGTGGTCCTGCGGAAGCAGAAAAAAGCCTGACCTCTTCTCTCTTCCCTCTTTTATAAACAGGGCAGGGTCCGGTTCCCTTGGGAACCGGACCCTGCCCTGTTTTTTGACGCCTCACCTACTCGCCAAGGCTGCGGGAGAACCCCCCATCCTCACAGGATGGAGAGCTGTCCCGGATCCTCGTCAGCCCCTGGGCCACCCCAGATCTCTGGGCAGCCCCAGAATGTAGTCGGCGCTGACGTGATAATACCGGCACAGCTTCTCCAGCTTCTCAATACCCATTTCGCTGGTACCGTCCCGCCAGCGCCGGATCTGCTTGGTGCTGACGCCGATGACCTTCGCCAGATCCTGCACCTTGGTGTCGCTGTCCTCAATAATGGCGTCAATATTTGGATACTGCTTCATGTATGCTCTCCTCGTGGTCTATTGTCTATGCTTCATCGGCGATTTTTGTCGAATTATGTCGAAAATTTTACACGCAAAATGGCACGTTCGTCTTGACTTTGGACATATATGTCATTTATAATATGTAAAGACATATATGTCCCACATTTATTTGTTCGTTCTGTCCTCATCACCGTCATTGTTTGACATTCTCCACGCAATATGACTGGAAATTTCAGGACAGTTGCTCTGTTTCGACGTTCTTCATGAGCAAAAGATGCTTTAATAGTTCTGCACCCGCCAAGTGCTCCAAGCTATCTCCGGGAGGAACCCCCTATGACCGTAAAAAAACTCTTACAGATCATCAGCACCATTCTGGTGGCGCTGGTAGTCCTTCTGGCCGTGGCGCTGGTCGGCGTCCGACTGGCCGGCATCCGCACCTTCACCGTTCTGTCCGGCTCCATGGAACCCACTTACCATGTGGGCTCCCTCATCTACGTAAAAAAAGTAGACCCCACCACCATCCGGCCGGGGCAGGTCATCACCTTCATGCTGGATGAGAACACCGTGGCCACCCACCGGGTGGTGGAGGTGGTCCCCGACGAGGACGATCCCTCCACTCTGCGCTTCCGCACCAAGGGCGACGCCAACGACGCCGAGGACGGCAGTCTCGTCCACTATAAAAACGTCATCGGCACCCCGGTGTTTACCATCCCCAAGCTGGGCTACGTGGCCAATTACATCCAGCATCCCCCCGGCCTGTACGTGGCCATCTCCGCCGGGGCCGTCCTGCTGCTGCTGACCTTCCTGCCGGACCTGCTCTCCGGCGGCTCCGACAAGGGGCAGGGCAAGCACATCCGTCAGGACAGTCAAAAGGCGTAGATCCGTCGGTCCTGCCGCAAGGCTCACCATATCATTTGTTATCATTTTATGCAGGAGGAAAAAACATGAAAGCAAGGAACCGCATCAAACCCCTGTTGACCCTGTGCTGCGCCCTGCTGCTGGTAGCCGCCGGTGTGTTCGGCACGCTGGCCTACCTCACCGGCACAGACACGGTCAACAACACCTTCACCGTCGGCAACGTGAAGATCACGCTGGACGAGGCCAAGGTGAACACCGACGGAACGCCTGTGGTGGGCGCTGACCGGGTGAAGACCAACGAGTACCATCTGCTCCCCGGCCACACCTATACCAAGGATCCCACCGTCACCGTCAAGACCGGCAGCGACGCAAGCTACGTCCGCATGAAGGTCACCTTCAACAACGCCAAGGCCATCATCGCCCTGTGTACTGACCCCGAGTTTGCCGAGGACGGCCCCACCGGCGTGGAGAACGCCTATCCCCTGATCCGCATGGTGAAATTCGTGGAAGCCAATGCCGCCAAGTGGGACGGCATCATCCCCGATAACATGGTGGAGACCGAGGAGATGCTGGCCGATGCCAAGTACTTCGCCTACGATGCAAAAGCCGACACCCTGACCTACTATTTCTATTACACCGATACCGTTTCCGCTCCCACCGCTGATGTGGCTCTGCCTGTCCTGTTTGACAAAGTGACCCTGCCCGAGTGGGTCACCAACGACCAGCTGGCCACTCTGGAGAATTTCCAGATCGCCGTGGTGGCCGAGGCCATTCAGGCCGACGGCTTCGCCAATGCCGGCGCCGCTTGGGCCGCCTTCAACGGCTGATTTCCCCCCGGTTTCGACGGCACATGGGCTGCGCCCCACGCCGCAGAAATAGATGTTATAGTTTGTAAGAAAGGAAGAATCAAGTATGAAGAAAAAAACTCTGGCACTGGTTCTGGCTCTGACCCTGTTGGTGGCCGGTGTCGTCGGCGGCACGCTGGCTTGGCTGACCGATCGGACCGCCGAGGTGAAGAACACCTTCACCGTGGGCGATATCAACATCGGCCTCACCGAGACCACCACAGACTACAAGATGGTTCCCGGCAACACCATCGCCAAGGACCCCACCGTCACCGTCAAGGCCAATTCCGAGGCCTGCTGGCTGTTCGTGAAGGTCACGGAGTCCGAGAATCTGGACACCTTCATCACCTATGCCATCGCAGAGGGTTGGACGGAGCTGCAAGACGGCGTTTACTATCGTGAGGTTCCCGCCTCCGCCGCCGACCAGACCTTCTCCGTGCTGAAAGGTGATGCCGTCACTGTGAACAGCGATGTTACCAAGGAAATGCTCACGGCTAAGGATTTCGCCAATCCCACCCTGACCTTTAAGGCCTACGCCGTGCAGAAGGACAATGTTGCCTCTGCCTCCGATGCTTGGGCCAAGGTCAACCCCTAACCAAGTGATCCCTTGCACATTCTGATACCCAAAAAATCAAACAAAAAGGAGAGCAATTACATGAAAAAGAAGATCACTGCCCTGTTCCTGTGCGTGGCGCTGGCCGCCATCGCCATCGTCGGTGCCTCTCTGGCCTACTTCACCGACACCGACAACAAGACCAACACATTCACCGTCGGCGGCGTAAAAATCGACCTGATCGAGCAGCAGAGTAATGAGGACCATACCGGCTTTGTTCCTTATACGGGCGATAAGGTTCTCATGCCCATCGTCGGCTCCGCTCAGGGAGAAAAATACCCCAACGGCCAGCCCAAGGCTGCGAACTACATCGACAAGGTCGTAACGATTCAGAATACCGGCAAGTCTGCCGCTTGGATTCGTGCTTACTATGCGGTTCCCTCCGATCTGGATGACGGCTATGAGACCTTCAACGCCGGTGCGAACATCCTGCACGGCAACTTCGGCAACAAGATCGTTGACGGCACTGTCTACACCACCTTCGGTGCGGAGTGGAACTGGATGCATGACGGCAAGTGGAACTACTTCGAGACCACCATGGACGGCGTCAACTACAACGTCTACTTCGCTGACTACTACCAGCCTGTTGCGGCCAATGAGACCACCGAGCAGCTCATTTGCGGCGTGTATCTGGACAAGAACGTGGATATGAAGGACGGCAAGTACATCGATACGCGTTACCCCGACGCCGACCTCTCTATCCTGGAAGGCACGGTCAAGTATCCCGTATTTGCGGTTGCTGTGCAGGCTGACGGCTTTGACACTGCCGCAGCTGCTATGGATGCCGCCTTCGGCGCCAACTACAATCCTTGGGGCGGTACCGCCACCAACTGGCAGTAATTCCCCCCCAACAGGAAGCAGATCGGCTTCCCTGACTCTACTATCTCCTCCCTATTTTTTTGCGGCACGGGTCCTGTGACCCGACCAACCCCGACACGCCTGTTACCAGCGGGTCGTGTCGGGTGGCAGAAAGCCCCCCTATAGGCTCCCTGCCGCCCCGGTGAACCTGTTACCAGCGGGAACACCGGCGGCCGTGGCCTCTTAGAGGCCCGGCCAAACCAGTGCAGCTGTTACCGCAGCTGCACCGGTTTGACCGTTGCGGTCAACCACCTTCTCTGTCCTCCCTATGGAGGCTGACCATAGACAGGAAAGGAGCAACCACATGAAACGAAAGCTGTTATTACTGTCGGTGCTGGCCATCTGCGTGGCCACGCTGGCAGCCGGAACGCTGGCGTATTTCAGCGCCGACGGAACGGCACGCAATGTCATCACCACCGGCAATGTCTCCATTGCTGTGGAGGAGTGGGCGGATGCGGATAAGACCCAGCCCTTCGAGGATCTTACCGGCATCATGCCCGGCACCACCGTCACCAAAATTGCCGAGGTCCGCAACACCGGCGAGGCCGATGCATGGATCCGTGTCCGCCTCACCGGCGACATCCGCCTCACCGGTGACGGCACGCCGGACCCTTCGCTGGTAAAGCCTGACCTCAACACCACCGACTGGACGCTGGGTCCCGACGGCTACCTCTACTGCAACAAGGCCATCCGCCCCGGCGAGACCACCGCCCCTCTGTTTACCTGCGTCACCTTTGACGCCGGTATGGGCAACGAGTATCAGGATGCCACCGCCACAGTCCATGTGGCCGCCGAGGCTGTCCAGACTGCCAACAACGGCGTCACCGCTCTGGAGGCGCTGGGCTGGCCAACGCAGGGTTAAGGAGGTGCGGTACATGAAAAAAATGCAGCATATGAAGAGAAAAGCCCTTGTGGCGCTGGTGCTGTCCGTCACCATGCTGCTGACCCTGATGCCCGGTCTGGTCTTTGGTGTCTCCGACGATCAGGGTGACCCGGACACCGTCAGCTCCTCCATCGACTACCCCACCGTGAATTTCACCGACGTGGCCCCCTTCCTGCCCCCGGTCAGCGGCACTGCCCCCCGGCGCTCCCCGGCCCGTGACGCCGGTGATGCCGATCCCAGCAGCGATAACGGCAATAACGGCATGGTGGTCAACAAGACCTCCGTTTATAACGAGGAGACCGGCACCTATGACATCACGCTGGAGGCCTACGCCACCGGCAGCAAGGTCATCAGCACCGTCACCAGCGACGTCCCCACGGACATCGTTCTGGTCCTGGATCAGTCCGGCTCTATGGGGGATAACTTCTCCACCACAACGTCGGACTCCTGGGTCTCCTACGGCAAGCGTACCAACGACGCAAACTATAATAACCGCATGGACAGCAGCAACAAGAGCAAGAACCGCAACCTTTACTACAAGCTGTCCGACGGCGGTTATGCAGAGGTCCGTATGGACCGCTCCGAAGCCGGAACCGTCAAAAAGTACACGGAGTATAGCGGAAACAACTACAGCTGTAATCACAGCAGTGATACCCTCTATACAGAAGTAAACGGTCAGTATGTAAAAGTATCTGTTTCCAGCGAATATGATTACACTTCCGCAGTGTATATCTATACCTACACTTATACCGCCCCCGACAACTCACCGGTCACGGAAACAAGCCGTGGTCCGTTCGGCGATCCCCCCTTCCCCATCTACAAGGAGGAAACCGTCACCGAGTATGCATATACCTATTCCTACACCGTCAACGGGACCCGCACGGACATCGGCACCTCCACCGGAGCGGACACGGTATTTGAAACCGAGCTCTATCAGAAGATTCCCTCCGGCACCAAAATCACCCGTCGGGAAGCCCTGAAAAATACCGCTGCCACCTTTGTAAACGCCGTGGCGGAGAAGGCCAAGGGCGCTGACGGCGTCCTCGGCACCAAGGACGACATCTCCCACCGCATCGCCGTGGTGGGCTTCGCCAGCCAGTCCGACTACGGCGACAACACGGAGCTGCTGTCCATCGCCGGAAGCAACAGCGGCAACGTGGGCGTGGCCTATAACGACATCACCGCCCAGAACCTCAAAGACGTTCTTCAGAAGGTGAACACCTCCGACGGTCAGACCATGGTCTCCAACGCCATCGGCGCTCTGGCCGCCAACGGCGCCACCCAAACGAATCTGGGTCTGGACATGGCCCAGCGCATCCTCTCCGCCAACCCCGTACAACCTAACGAAACGCGCTACCGTGTGGTCATCGTCTTTACGGACGGCGCCCCCACCAGCTTCGACGGCTTTGAGAAGGCTGCCGCCAACGACGCCATTACCCATGCCGATGCCATCAAGACCGCCGGAGCCACCGTCTACACCATCGGCATCTTCTCCGGAGCCAACGCCACCAGTGCCGGCACCGAGCCAAGCGGTGACCTTGGTCAGAACAGCAGCTCCCTGAACAGCGCCTGCAACTGGTTCATGCAGCAGGTGTCCTCCAACAACGGCACGCCCCGTACCCCCAGCTACTACCTGTCTGCGGCGGACACCGGTTCTCTCAGCAACATCTTCCAGCAGATCTCCGACAACATCGAGAGCGGCGGCTCCTCCTCCACCCTGACGGAGGAATCCGTAGTCCGGGATATCATCTCCCCCCAGTTCACCCTTCCTGCCGGAGCCACCGCCTCTGATATCACGCTGGAGACCTACGCCTGCACCGGCAAGGACGGCGACACCTACACATGGCGCCAAAACGACACCGCCATGGGCGCCACTGCCACGATAGACGGCAATAACGTCAGCGTCACAGGCTTTGACTTCTCCGATAACTACGTGGGCACCGTTACGAATAACGGCATCGTCACCTATCGGGGCCATAAGCTGGTCATCCGCTTCAGCGTCAAGCCTCAGCCCGGCTTTCTGGGCGGCAACAATGTCCCCACCAACGCCGGGGCCGGCGTCTATGAAAAAAAAGACTCCGAGACTCCCGTCCGGGAGTTCCCCCAGCCCACGGTAAACGTCCCCATCCAGCCCGTCACCGTTGCAGCGCAGGACTATAACGTCTATCTGCTGGGCAACCTCACCGCCAGCCAGCTGCAAAGCGGCTCCACCGTACAGGTAGGCAGCGTTAAGCTGGATCTGACCAAGGCCACCGACCCCGACCACCCTTACGGTCTGGAACCGTGGCAGACCGCCTACGTGGATATCACCGTCTCCATCACAGGCCCGGACGGCAGCCCCGTCACCGACCTGGCCCAGCTGCGGGCGGACACCTCCTACGCCGTCTCCGTCACGGTATCCCCCAAGACGGAGCCGCAGGCAGACGTCAGCGGCACACCGGCCACCAAACAGAGCGGCAGCGCCACCGGCAAGGTCAACGTCTTTAAACCGACGCTCACCTACGAGGACGGCACCGTCTACTACGGCGACACCTTCGATAGAGCCACGCTGCCCGGTTACCGCACCTCCACCCGCTGGTTCCACGGCACCACCGAGGATACCACCGTAACCATGACCGACATCGCCCCGGAGCTGTCCTACGGCTACGACACCACCCTTCTGACGGACATCGTGAACACCAAACAGGACATCCCCGTGAAGGCCACCATCTCCATCGGTGACACCAACATCACCGGCGACACCACCTTCCTGCACACGAGCTGCGCCGGAGAGACCTGGAGCCACACCAGCGGCGACCCCGCCTTTCTGCTCCACGTCAGGACCTGCGCCCTGACCGTCACCAAGACCGGCGGCGCTGACGGCGAACCCTATGTGTTCAACGTCTACCGTAACGGCAACCCCTACACCCAGGTCACGGTGGTGGGCAACAGCAGTGTCTCCATCTATGAGCTTCCGGTGGGCAAATACACCATTGAGGAGGACACCGGCTGGAGCTGGCGCTACGACGCCGCCTACAACCCCGATAAGCCGGACGGCTGCACCCTCACCGCCGGCCACAATAGCGGCAGCATCACCTGCACCAACACCCTGAAAAATGACCGCTGGCTCAACGGCTTCAGTGATGTCATCGCCAACATCTTCGGAATCCGACACTGAGAAAGGAGGAACTGTTTGTGGCACGCAGAAAATATCCTTCGCCCCGGAAGCCGGGTGCGCTGCTTCTGACGCTGGTTCTGCTGGCGCTGGCCCTCACCGGCGCCACGCTGGCGTATCTCATCACCCATACGGACCCCGTCCCCAACCGGTTCACTCCCGCCCATGTGTCCTGCAACGTCACGGAGGACTTTGACGGCACGACCAAGAAGAACGTCAACGTCACCAACACCGGTGACATTGACGCCTACCTCCGGGTGAAGCTGGTGACCTACCGGGTCAATGACGACGGCCAACACATCGGCGGCACGGCAGCCATCCCCGCCTTCACCCCCGGCGACGGCTGGGTAAAGTATGGCGACTATTATTACTACACCTACCCCGTGGCCCCCGGTCAGCAGCCCGAAACCCCGCTCATTGACAGCCTGACCCTCACCGGCAGCTACAGCGATGCCGACGGCGGCAGGCAGGCGCTGGAGATCATGGCGGAGGCCCTCCAGAGCACCCCGGCAGACGCCTTGGGTCAGGCTTGGGGCGTCACCATCACGCCGGGCCATGTGGCCCAGTATCAGTAAGGAGGGGACGGCATGAAACGAAAAAACATCTGTTCTCTGGCGTTGACGCTGCTGATGCTCCTGTCCTGTCTCTGCGCCGCCTATGCGGACACCGGCTCCGTCACCTATGACGGCAACGCTCAGAGCTTCGTGTTCCTTCCCGGCAGCGACTATTCCCCCTCCGACCTGTTCCCGGACTTTAAGGGCGTCATGCCCGGCGACCGGCTTACACAGACCCTGCGCCTGCGAAACGACAGCGACCATCGGGTGCGGCTGTACCTGCGCTCTCTGGGATCCGAGTCCGGTTCCGAGGAATTTCTCTCTCAGATGACCCTGACGGTGCAGGCTCCCACCTCCACCCTTTTCGATGCCCCTGCCCATGAGACGGCTCAGCTGACGGATTGGACGGAGCTGGGGACCATCGCCCCCGGCGGCGATCTGGAGCTCACCGTGACCCTGAACGTCCCCCTGACCATGGGCAATGACTTCCAGTCCGGCATTGGCTATCTGGACTGGCAGTTCAAGGCCCAGGAGCTGGAGGACCCCACGCCCCCCACCGGCGACACCTACGCCCCCGCCCTGTGGCCGCTGATGGCCACGCTCTCCATGGGCGCCATCGCCTTCCTCCTGAGCCGCAGAAAGCACCGGGAGGAGCCGTAATTTTCCGCATGAAAAGAGACTGCCGAACCCCTTCGGCAGTCTCTTTTTCTGTCTATCTCCCTGTCAGGGGCATGGGGAAGTCCAGCCATGGGGCCTCCTTGGGCGGCAGTTTGGAAAACCGCATGGCCGCCCCGGTCTGTGGATGGGCGAACTCCAGCCGCCACGACCACAGGGCGATGCTTTCCCCTTCCTCTCCCCCGCCGTATTTCCGGTCCCCCACCAGTGGAAACCCACGGGAGGCAAACTGCACCCGAATTTGATGGGTCCGCCCGGTGTGCAGCCGGATACGCACCAGTGACAGCCCCTCCCGGCTCCCCAGCACCTCATAGGACAGCTCCGCCGGGCGCACATCCTTCCCCAGCTCCGCCGCCACATAGGTGCGCCGCCGGACGGGATCCCGCCCCAGCAGGTCCGTCATCACGCCCCCCTCCGGCACGCCGTGGACCACCGCCAGATACTCCTTGCCGAAGGTGCGGCTGCGAATCTGCTCCGACAGCAGGGACGCCGCCTTGGCCGACCGGGCGTAGACCATCAGCCCGCTGACGGCGGCGTCCAGCCGGTGTACCGTGCGGATGCAGGGGGTCCCCAGCTCCTGCCGCAGCAGCTGGGGCATCCCGCCGGGCTCGTCGGTGCTCAGCACCCCGGCAGGCTTCACCGCCACCACGATGCGTGGGTCTGCGTAAACGATCTCCATGGGGCATCTCTCCCTTACCATTCATCTTCTGTCCCCTATCCTACCACATCCCGTCTCCGCTTGCAAGAAAGCCCTTTCCATCTGCCGTCAGGCGTGCTATAATGGCACCAAACCATCAGAATACAGGAGGGGATTGCCGTGAAAAAGACCGTTTTGAGGAAATATGCCCAGCTGATCGCCGCCTCCGGCGTCAATGTGCAGCCGGGTCAGGAGGTATTCATCGCCGCCGATCTGGATCAGCCGGAGTTTGTGAAGCTGCTGGTGGAGGAATGCTATAAGCGCAAGGCCAAGAAGGTGGTGGTGGACTGGAGCTATCAGCCCCTGCAAAAGCTCCACTACCGCTATCGGACCCTGACCACCCTCTCCAAGCTTGATAACTACGAGGAGGCCCGCTGGCAGCACTATGTGGATACCATACCCTGCCGTATCTACCTGCTCAGCGAGGATCCCGACGGCCTGAAGGGCATCAATCAGGAGAAGATGGCCAAGAGCCAGCAGCGGCTATACCCCGTCATCAAGAAATACCGGGATCAGATCGAGAACAAGTACCAGTGGTGCATCGCCGCCGTCCCAGGCGCCGCATGGGCCAAGAAGCTGTTCCCGGAGCTGCGGACCAGTCAGGCCATCGAGAAGCTGTGGGAGGCCATTCTCTCCACCAGCCGGGTGGACGAGGACCCCGTGGCGGCGTGGGAGGCCCATAACAAGGACCTCCACGACCGGTGCCAGTACCTCAGCGGTCTGGGCATCCGGGAGCTGCGCTACAAGAGCGCCAACGGCACGGACTTCACCGTGGGCATGATCCCGGAGGCGCAGTTCTGCGGCGGCGGCGAGACCAGCCTGCAAGGCATCTTCTTCAATCCCAATATCCCCACGGAGGAGTGCTTCATCTCCCCCATGAAGGGCGTGGCCGAGGGCATTGTCTACGCCACCAAGCCCCTGAGCTATCAGGGGCAGCTCATCGACGGCTTCTGGATCCGCTTCCACGAGGGCAAGGCGGTGGAGTGGCACGCCGAGGTCAACAACGACCTGCTGACCAAGCTCATCACCATGGACGAGGGCAGCTGCTATCTGGGCGAGTGCGCTCTGGTCCCCTTCGACTCCCCCATCAATCAAACGGGCCTGCTGTTTTATAACACCCTCTTTGATGAAAACGCCTGCTGCCATCTGGCGCTGGGCATGGGCTTTGCCGATACCATCCGGGACTTCCAGAACAAGACGCTGGAGGAGTGCCGGGCGCTGGGTGTCAACGACTCCATGATCCATGAGGACTTCATGATCGGCTCGGCGGACCTCTCCATCGACGCCGTATGCGACGGCGGCAAGGTGGTCCCCATCTTCCGCAATGGTACATGGGCTTTTTGACCGCCACCTTTTTCAGAGACTGTACCCTGTTTTTGCAAAGAAGGATCAGGATAAAGAAGATGGATGATGCGTTCATCCAATCATTGCAGATAACCCAAGGGAGGGAGGAGCGCTGCTCCTCCCTCCCTTGGGTTTGCTTTTCGTTTTTATGCTGCTTTTTTCTTCCACGAAATTTTTTCTCCGAACGGAGGATTTTCCACCGCAGAAAAAAATCCTCCGTGGGAAAATGGCTCACCGGCGGGACAAATTTTTCCATGCGGGACAAGTCCCGGTTTGGGAGACGGCGGCGTGTCCCATGGGACAAAAACGGTATTCCTTCGGACGTCAGGTCCCGGTCCGATATGGGGCGAGTGGACGTCCAAAAAATGTCCAATCTCTCAGCGCTGATACTCAAATTCCAGATCGTACATGGAGACAATATCCCCGTCCTGGATCCCCATCTGCTCCAGCTGATCGAACAGACCCGACTGGCGCAGGACCTTATCGAAGTACATCCGGCTCTCATAGTCGGAGAAATTGATGTTGCCCATGAGCCGCTGGAGCCACGGCCCCTCCACCAGCCAGGTGTGGTCGTCCCGGTGGATATCCAGCGGGGCGGTGGTATCCACCTCCGGCGGGCGGGGTACATACTCCGGCTCATAGACCGTCACCGGCGGCAGCTCCGCCAAGCGGCGGGCGATGGCCTGCACCAGCTCACGGGTCCCCTGATGGGTGGCGGCGGACATGGCCATGAACTCATAGCCCGCCTCCTCCACATGGCAGCGGAAGGCTTCCAGCTGCTCAGGGTCCGCCAACAGATCCGTCTTGTTGGCCACCACGATCTGGGGCCGCTGAGCCAGCTCCGGGCTATACTGCTCTAACTCTGCGTTGATGGCGTCAAAGTCCGCTATGGGGTCCCGGCCCTCGCTGCCGGAGACATCCACCAGATGCACCAGCAGGCGGCAGCGGTCAATGTGCCGCAGGAAGTCGTGGCCCAGCCCGGCTCCCTCGCTGGCCCCCTCAATGATTCCGGGGATATCCGCCATAACGAAGGACACGCCCTCATCCACATACACCACGCCCAGATTGGGATAGAGGGTGGTGAAATGGTAGTTGGCGATCTTGGGATGGGCCTTGCTGACCACGCTCAGAAGGGTGCTTTTGCCCACGTTGGGAAAGCCCACCAGACCCACGTCCGCCAGCAGCTTCAGCTCCAGCACCACGTCGTGGCTCTCGCCGGGAAGGCCCGCCTTAGCGAAGCGGGGTACCTGTCGGGTGGGGGTGGCGAAGTGCTGGTTGCCCCAGCCGCCCCGGCCGCCCTTACAGAGGACGAAGGGCTCGCTGTCGGACATATCCTTGATGATCTCGCCGGTCTCGGCGTCCCGGATGAGAGTCCCTCTGGGGACCCGGATGGTGAGACTCTCTCCGTCCTTGCCGCTTTTGCGGCCGCCCTGCCCATCTACGCCGGGAGAAGCCACATATTTGCGCTTGTAGCGGAAGTCCATCAGCGTGGACATATTGTCATCCACCTGCACGATGATGCTGCCGCCGTCGCCGCCGTCGCCGCCGTCAGGGCCGCCGGCGGCCACGTATTTCTCCCGGTGGAAGGCCACGGCTCCGTTACCGCCGTTGCCGGCCCGGACGGTGATGCGGGCTTTATCGATGAATCCATTTGCCATAATGCTACCTCGTTTATCTGAAAATGTGTATTCTACTCCAGTATGTCCTATTTTAGCGGAAAAACGCCCTACCGTCAAGGGCGGGGCGCAGGAGAAAACAGGTGCGGCCTGCGGGGAAAACTCTTGCAGATACACGGAAAAGGAGGACAGGCGTTTGCCTGTCCTCCTGATTCCTGTTGGGTAAAGGATATACGGTTTTCATGCCAAGGGTGTTACTCCAGTGCGTCACGGCTCTCGAACACATCACGGATAGAGCCGCTGCGGTCGATCTCCGGCTCAGGCTGGGGCTGTTTGCTCATTTGCAGTTCCTGCCACTTGGCCTTGTCGATGAGCAGCTGACGGGGCTTGGAACCCTCGAAGGGGCCGACGATGCCCCGTTCCTCCATCTGATCCACCAGACGGGCGGCACGGGAATAGCCCAGCTTCAGGCGGCGCTGGAGCATGGAGACGGAGGCCTGTCCCGTTTCCAGAACCACCTCCACGGCGGCAGGCAACAGCTCATCGCCGTCCTCCTGCGCTTCGGCAGGTTCGGCAGAGGTCTTTCCTCCCCCGCCCTTTTCCTTCTCCTTCACCGCCTGCTCAATTTTGTCCATGACCTCACGGGAGTACTCCGCCTCGCCGGTGGTCTTGACGAAGCCCACTACCCTCTCGATCTCCTCCGGGGTGATGAAACAGCCCTGCACACGGGTGGGCTTTCCGGCCCCCAGAGGGGCATAGAGCATATCGCCCTTGCCCACCAGTTTTTCTGCACCGGTGGTATCCAGAATGATGCGGGACTCCAGTGAGGAGGCCACAGCGAAGGCGATGCGGCTGGGGATATTGGCCTTCATCAGGCCGGTGATGACGTCGGAGGAGGGTCGCTGGGTGGCAATGACCAGATGCATCCCGGCGGCACGGCCCATCTGGGCCACCCGGCAGATGGACTCCTCCACCTCCTTGGCAGCCACCAGCATCAGGTCTGCCAACTCGTCGATGACCACCACCACCGTGGGCAGGGTCTTGAGCTCCTCATCCTGCCGGGCCAGCGCATTATAACCCGCCAGATCCTTGACCCCGTGCTCGGAGAAGAGCTTATAGCGCTTCATCATCTCGAACACCGCCCATTGCAGGGCTCCGGCGGCCTTTTTGGGGTCCGTCACCACGGGGATCAGCAGGTGGGGGATGCCGTTATAGGGGGCCAGCTCCACCATTTTGGGGTCCACCATGATAAAGCGGACCTCCTCCGGGGTGGACTTATAGAGGATGCTGACGATGAGGGAGTTGGTACACACGGACTTACCGGAGCCGGTAGTACCGGCGATGAGCACATGGGGAAGCCTGCCGATATCCCCCACGATGCAGCTGCCGCCGATGTCCTTGCCCACGGCGAAGGCCACCGGGGACTTGTGCTCCGTGAAGGTACGGGACTCCACCACGTCCCGGATGCGAACCGGGGTGACGGCCCGGTTGGGGACCTCGATGCCCACCACGGAAATTTTATTGGGGATGGGGGCGATGCGGACGCCGCTGGCCCCCAGTGCCAGCGCAATGTCATCGGCGAGGTTGGTGATCTTGGATAGCTTCACCCCCTGCTCCAGCGTGAACTCATAGCGGGTGACGCTGGGGCCGTGGACCACGGCACCGGGGTGGGCGTCCACGCCGAAGCTCTGAAGGGTCTGGGCCAAGCGCTGGGAGTTGCTCCGCAGCTCAGCCCCCACCTCCGTATAGTTGTCGGCGGTATTCTCATCCAGAAGCGTGATGGGGGGATACTGGTACGCCTCCTCCGGCTGGGCCAGCTCCTGCTCCACCGCAGCGGTCACCTCCTCGGTGGCGTCCTGCACCTCCTGCGCCGTGACGGAAGGCTTGGCCGCTTCACGGGGCTTAGCCACAGGGGCGGGGGCAGCAGACGCTGCCGGTGGGGAGGTAACGGGAGCGGCGGGGGCCACGGGGGTGGCTTCCTCCGCAGGCTCCCCCCGCAGCACCTGATCCGGGGTGCGGACGGCGCTGCTCTTGCGGGAGAAGAAGGGTTTCTTCTCCTTAGGGGCAAAGGTGGGTTCCTCCGGCTGGGGCTGCGGCTGTTTGGCGGGAGGCTCGTCGTCCAGGGGGATATCGATGGCGGCACGGCGGCGGGGCCGCTTCTCCGCCGGTTTCTCCTTCTCACGGACGGGGGGTGTTTCCTCCGGGATGTCCTCCCGCTCCGCCTCCCGGCGCTCCTGCGCCCGGCGGACGGCATCCTTGGGGGAGAAGTGCAGCGCCAGACACAGGGCCGCCAGCAGCATGAGGAGAAACAGGATCAGAGACAGCACCTTGCCGAATACGGCGGAGAAGCCCACCGCCAGACCGCCGGACAGGGCGCCGCCGCTTTGCAGGGACCGGCCGGAGAGCCACAGCTCCCGCAGGCCGGTGAGGCCCGGCTCATAGGAGCGGGCGCACAGCAGCAGATGCAGGCCGCAGCCGGTGAGCACCGGCACCAGCAGCGTACATACGGAGCGCAGGGTGGCGGGGCGGTCCCGGTGGGTCAGCAGCAGGAGGCCCGTCAGCAGCAGGGCCGGGGCAGACAGCCAGTAGCCGTAACCCAGCAGCCCCTTCAGCAGGCCGCCGAAGAAGGTGATGAACAGGGCCTCCTCCTGAAAATAGGACACGACGGCGCACAGGGCCAGCAGCAGGCAGACACCGCCGGCGATCTCCCGGCCGTAGGTAGGGGCAGGAGGGGGCGGCGTGCGGGTATTCTTTTTTGCGGGTTGCGAGGTTTTCTTCTTTTTGGGTGCAGCAGCCATGCGGACTTCCTTTCGTGCAAGAGAACGGGTGTTACTTGACGGCGTTCAGAATGAGGGTAGCCAGACCGGCGGCCCAGCAATAGTAGGCGAAGGCACCGAAGCGGCCCTTGTCAGCGATCATCTTCAGCAGGCGGATGCACAGGTAGCCGGAGACGGCAGCCACCACCACGCCCGCCAGATACACCGGCAGTTGGCTCCAGTCCACGCCGCCGGTGAGGGCATCCTTCAGACTGAGGATGTTGGCACCCAGCACGGCGGGGATGGACAGCAGGAAGGAGAAGCGCACGGCAAACCTCCGCTCGAAGCCCACGAAGCAGCCGGTGGTGATGGTCATGCCGGAGCGGGAGATGCCGGGGACCGTGGCGATGGCCTGACTGACGCCCACCACCAGCACATCCAGCACCGTGGCGCTGCGGGCATCCTTGCGGCCCTTGCGGGCCCGGTCGCTGAAAAACAGCAGGAAGCCGGTGACGATCAGGGCGGCGCCGATGAATACCATACTGCTCTTCAGGCCCTCCACCGTGTCCTTGATGGGCAGGATGGCAAACAGGGGCAGCGTACCCAGAATGATCAGCAGGATCAGGCGGCGGGCCGGGGGTACCGGCGTAGGGGTGCTGTGGTGGACCAGATCACCGATGCCGCAGAAAAATTCCCGCACCATATCGCAGATGTCCTGCCAATAGGCCACGAACACCGCCACCAGCGTGCCCAGATGCAGCAGTACGTCGTAGAAGGCGGGGACCTCGGCGTTGATGTTCAGCAGATTCTGGGCGATAGCCAGATGGCCAGAGCTGGAGATGGGCAGAAATTCCGCCACGCCCTGGATCAAGCCCAGAAGAATAGATTGCAGAAAGGTCATAGGTTTTCTCCTTATTTGAAGTTCTATCAGGGGGTATGGCCCCGTATTGTTGGAAGGGGTACGTTTTATCATACCACAGGCGGACAAAAAATACCACCCCTTTTCCTCGACAATCTGCGGGATGGCCGCAGGAGCCATTCTTATCAAAGGAAAGAAGGCCCACCGGATGGCGGGCCTTCTTCACCGTGTGCGGTACACGGGGTCAGAATGTGACGGACTGAAGCTCTTTCAGGCACTTCTGACACACGTTCTTCCCCCGAAACTCCGATACGCCCCGGCTGCTGTTGCAGAAAATGCAGTTGGGCCGGAATTTTCGCAGGACAATGGATGCGCCGTCCACATAGATCTCCAGCGGATCACGCTCGGAAATATCCAGCGTGCGCCGCAGCTCTACGGGCAGGACGATGCATCCCAACTCATCCACCCTTCTGACGATACCGGTTGCTTTCACAGTGATCTCCCCTTCTTTGCCCCTCAATTTTAGCGTCTACGTGGGATTCGTTTATATTATGCCGTAAATTTGCATATTTGTCAACCAAATGATAAAATCTGTCTGGATAGATGTAATAAAATATGTCGGTGCGGCGTATACATCCATGAGGTGACAAGGATGGCGATGGCGTGGATCTGGACGGGAATGGCTGTGGTCAGCGTGGTGTGCGGCGCCGTATACGGGCGCATGGAGGCCGTCAGTGCGGCGGCGCTGGAGGGGGCCGGGCAGGCGGTTCGGCTGTGTCTCTCCATGGCGGGGGTGCTGTGCCTGTGGACGGGGCTTATGGAGGTCATGGACCGGTGCGGGCTGTCCCGGCGGCTGGGACGGCTGTTCCGTCCGGTGCTGCGGCGGCTGCTGCCCCAGGCCAGCCGGGATCCGGAGACGCTGGCAGCGGTGACGGCCAATGTGTCGGCCAATCTGCTGGGGCTGGGCAACGCCGCCACGCCCATGGGTATCCGTGCGGCCTGCCGTATGGCACGGGGGACGGAGGGCGTGGCCAGCGACGAACTGTGCCGGTTGGTGGTGCTGAACACCGCCTCCATCCAGCTGCTGCCCACCACGGTGGCCAGCATCCGGGCCGTCTGCGGCAGCGCTGCACCGCTGGATATCCTGCCGGCGGTGTGGGTCAGCTCTCTGCTGTCGGTAGCGGCGGGGCTGGCGGCGGCAAGGCTGCTGGAGCGGCTGGGAAGGCGGCGGACATGACGGACTGGGTGATCCCCTGTCTGCTGGCGGGGGTGGCGGCGGCAGCCATGGGGCGGAGGACCGATGTCTACGGCGCCCTCACCGACGGGGCGGCGGAGGGGCTGCGGGTGCTGGGGCGCATCCTGCCGGCGCTGGTGGTACTGCTGTCGGCGGTGCAGATGTTCCGGGCCTCCGGAGCCATGGAGCTGCTGACGGGGCTGCTGTCACCGGTGCTGGAAGGGCTGGGCATCCCGCCGGAGACGGCGGTGCTGCTGTTGGTGCGGCCCGTCAGCGGCTCCGGGGCGCTGGCGGTGGGCAGCCAGCTGATGGAGCAGTACGGGCCGGACTCCTACATCGGGCGGGTGACGGCGGTGATGCTGGGATGCTCGGAGACGACGTTTTATACCGTGGCGGTCTACTACGGCGCTGCGGGCATCCGCCGCACCCGCCACACCATTCCGGCGGCGCTGGCGGCGGATGCGGCGGCCTTCATCGCCGCCGCATGGGCGGTGCGGGTGTTCCTTCCGTAAGGCCGGCTCTCCCGGTGGTGGGGCAGAAAAAAGGAGGCTGGGGACTCGTAGTCCCCAGCCTCCTTTTGTATCTCGATCGTTTTTCAGGGCTTATCTGCCGATGGGCAGTTAGCGGTGCAGCGCTTCCACAGGCCACGCAGCAGCAGATCCTCGTCGTAAACGGCCTCCCGGCGGCACAGGGGCGCCACGAAGCGGCCCAGACCGCCGGTGAACACCAACGTACAGGGATAGCCCAGCTCCTGCTCCATGCGTTGGGCCAGACCCTCCGTCATAGCGGCAGCCCTATATAGGGCGCCGCTGAGGAGACTCTCCTCCGTCCGGCCGCAGATCACCCGATCCGGAATCCGCAGGCGGATATCCGGCAGCTGGGCCGTACCAGAGAGCAGTGCCTCCAGCCCCAGCCGTACAGGGCGGCGCCCAGCACAATGGGGATCAGGACCAGTGAGACGGAAAAGGGGCCGAGACGAATGGCACTGCCCACAAGCTGGAGCACCGCAGCGATGGCGGCAAGGAGTCCGCCTCCTGCGATACACTGTGTGGTTTTTTCCATAGGACTTTTCTCTGCTGCCGCTCCGCCGGGGCGGATGCGGCGCATTTCTTTTTGATTTTTATAGGTTGGGTCAGCGGGTCACTGGGCCGCTGCGGGGAAGGTGATGCGGATGACAGTCCCCTCGCCGGGCTTGCTGGTGAGGCGGATGTCGCCGTGGTGATACTGCACGGCGTGCTTCACGATGGAGAGGCCCAGCCCCGTGCCGCCGGAGGCCTTGGAGTGGCTCTTATCCACCCGGTAGAACCGCTCGAACACCCGGCTCTGGTGCTCCGGGGCGATGCCGATGCCGGTATCCGACACCGTGACGGAGGAGATCCCGTTCTCCGAGGACACCTGCACCTTTACGGCGCCGTCGGGGACATTATACTTGATGGCGTTGTCGCAGAGGTTGAAGATCACCTCATACAGTAGCCGCCGCACGCCGATGACCGGGGCGTGGCCGCCGTCCACCGACAGGGACACCTGCTGCTTGGCGGCGGCATCCTGTAGATTGGCCACGGCCTCCTGGCTCAGCGCCAGCAGGTCCACCGTCTCCGTGGGCATGGCATCCCCCTCGTCCAGCTGGGACAGGCGGATGATATCCTCCACCAGCGTCACCATCCGGGAGGCCTCGTCGTGGATATGGCCCACAAAGCGGGGCATATCCTCCGGCTTCACCATGCCGCTCTGAATCAGCTCGGCGCTGCCCACGATGCCCTGCAGAGGGGTCTTCAGTTCGTGGGAGACATTGGCGGTGAACTCCCGGCGGTTGCGCTCGGCGTACTCCTGCTCTGTCACGTCGAAGGCCAGCAGCACTGTACCCACCGTCTCGCCGCCGGACTGGATGCGGCTCATATCCAGCTGATACTCCCGGCCATTACGCTGGCAGCGCAGCTGGCTGTGGCCCTTCTCCCGGGCTGTCTCCATCGCAAGGCACAGCTCATGGCTGCGGTCCACCGTCAGGAAGTCACGGCCCACACAGCCCTCGTCCGCCTGAAAGAGCCTGCAGGCGGCGTGGTTGATGCTGAGCACCGTCCCCTTCTCGTCCAGCAGCACCAGCCCCTCCTGCATACTGCCGGTGATCTGGGTGAACTCGTCGGTCTTTTGCCGCAGGGTCCGCAGCTGGGCGTCGATCTCCTTATGCTGGTAGTTGATGCGGCTCAGGAGAGGAGCCAGCTCCTCGTAGGCGTCGTTTTCCAGCGGATGCTCCAAGTCCAGCCGGTTCAAGGGATCCACGATGCGGCGGGACAGGCGCCCGGCCATGAGTCCGGCGAAGATCAACGCCGCCACCAGCACCACCAGCATGGGCTGGAGCATTCCCAGCGCCAGCATCCCGGCGGTGGCACGGCTGACGGAGATACGCAGCACCGTGCCGTCCGTCAGGCGGCGAGCCACGTACAGGGTCTGCTGCAGAAGGGTATCAGAGTAGCGGCTACTTTCGCCGCTGCCGTTTTCCAGCGCCTCCTGCACCTCCTGACGGCCGGCGTGGTTCTCCATGGAGGCCACGTCCGTCACCTGCGTATCATACAGCACCCGGCCGTCGGAGGCGATCCACGTCAGGCGGAACCGCTCCGCCGGAAGGCGCTCCAGATAGGCCGTACCGCCGTTTTCCACGCCGCTGACGGCGAGGCTCAATTCATCCTGTAATTGCTGCTCCTGCACACCGCCGAAGTAGCTGTACAGGCAGCCGGTCATGATGACCATGCCCGCCGCCAGCACTACGCCCGCCACCAGCAGAATGGAACGGAAAATTTTTCTTGTCATGCGCCTACCTCCAGCCGGTATCCCACATTCCGCACGGTCTGGATCATGCTGCCGCAGCTGCCCAGCTTCTGGCGCAGGGTGCGGATGTGCATATCCACCGTCCGGGTCTCGCCACAGTAATCCATGCCCCAGATCTCGTTGAACAGCTGGTCCCGTGTGAAGGCCATGCCCGGATGGGACAGAAACAGCCGCAGCAGCTCAAACTCCTTATAGGTCAGCGTCACTCGCTGACCCTCCACCGTGACGATGCGCTCCTCCGGGTGCAGTACGATGCCCCCGGCCCGCAGCACCGGCTCCTGCTCCGTCCGGCAGCGCCGCAGCACCGCCTTGACGCAGGACACCAGCTCCATGACGCCGAAGGGCTTGGCCAGATAGTAGTCCGCCCCCAGATCCAGCCCCTGTATCTTGTCGTACTCTGCGCCCTTGGCGGTAGCCATCACTACCGGGATACGGCGCAGGGCCGCCGAGGCCCGCATCCGGCGCAGCAGCTCCATGCCGTCCACGCCGGGCAGCATCACATCCAGCACCACCAGCTCCGGCTGCTCCTCCGTCTGGAGGGCCTGCCAGAAGGCGGCACCGTCGGCAAAGCCACAGGCCTCGAAGCCGGTGGAACGCAGGGCGTATACTTCGATATCCCGGATACTGGCATCGTCCTCTACGCACCAGATCATGCTATCCCTCCTTGTGCGTACCGGTGACGGAGAAAATCACCCACTGGGCGACGTTCACCGCATGGTCCCCGATGCGCTCAAAATATTTGGCAATCATCAGCAGGTCCACCGCCCGCTCCCCCTCACCGGGGTCTGTGGTCATGCGGCGGATCAGCGTATGCTTCACCCTGTCGAACCAGCCATCCACAATATCGTCCTCTGCGATGACTTTTTCCGCCAACATTGTATCATGTTTCACGTAGGCGTCAACACTTTCCGTCACCATTTTTATGGTGGAGGCGGCCATATCCCGCAGCAGCTCCTCCCCCTCGTTGACCTGACCGCTGATGACGATCTCGGCAATATCCTCCGCCTGATCCCCGATGCGCTCCAGATCCGTGATCATTTTCAGGGCCGCCGAGATCTGCCGCAGATCCCGTGCCACCGGCTGCTGCTGCAAAAGCAGCTTCAGGCACAGGGACTCGATGTCCCGCTCCTTGCGGTCGATCTCCGTGTCCAGCGGGGCCACCTGACGGGCCAGACTGCCGTCTCCCAGCGATTTAGCCGCCAGAGCGATGCTCTCCTCGCACAGTGCGCCCATTTCAATGAGCTCCCGCTCCAGCTGGGCCAGCTGTTCATCAAACCGGCTTCTCATTATCCGAACCTCCCCGTGATGTAGTCCTCTGTCCGCTTCTCCGCCGGGGCGGAGAACACCTGCTCCGTAGCGCCGTACTCCACCAGCTCACCCAGCAGGAAGAAGGCCGTGCGGTCGGAGATACGCACCGCCTGCTGCATATTGTGGGTGACGATGACGATGGTATAGCGCTCCTTCAGTTCCATGGTCAGCTCCTCGATGCGGGAGGTGGAGATGGGGTCCAGTGCGCTGGTGGGTTCGTCCATCAGCAGCACCGCCGGCTCCACCGCCAGCGCCCGTGCGATACACAGGCGCTGCTGCTGGCCGCCGGAAAGGCCCAGCGCATTCTTCTTCAGCCGGTCCTTTACCTCGTCCCAGATGGCGGCGCCCCGCAGGGAGCGCTCCACCAGCTCGTCCAGCCTGGCCTTGCTGCGGATGCCGTGGGTCCGGGGGCCGTAGGCAATGTTGTCATAGATGCTCATGGGGAAGGGATTGGGCTTTTGAAACACCATGCCGATCTCACGGCGCAGGCGGCACACGTCCGTCCCCGGCGCATAGATATCCTCGCCCCGATAGCGGACCTCGCCGGTGATCTTCACCCCCGGCACCAGATCGTTCATGCGGTTCAGGGTTTTCAGAAATGTGGACTTGCCGCAGCCGGAGGGGCCGATGAAGGCGGTGATGCTCTTCTCCGGGATGTCCATGGAGACGCTGTGCAGCGCCTGATGAGCGCCGTACCACAGGTCCAGATCCTTCACTTGCAGAATAGGGTCCATTGTCGTTCACTTCCTTTTCAGCTTCCGCCCGATGATCCCGGCGGTGAGGTTGATGAGCAGGGTCAGCACCATGAGGATGGTGGCGATGGAGAAGGCCAGTGCCGTCTCCCCGCCCTCGGTGGCATAGACGTACAGAGCCACCGTCAGGGTGGCGGAGGAGGTGTGCAGGGAGTCGAAGAGACTCACCAGTGCCATGCCGAAGCCTGCCGTATACAGCAGGGCGGCACTCTCCCCCACGATGCGGCCGATGGCCAGAATACAGCCGGTGACGATGCCGTCCACCGCTCCCGGCAGCACCACCGTGCGGACCATGTGCCATTTGCCGGCACCCAGCGCCAGCGCCCCCTCCCGGTAGGACTGGGGGACGGTTTTCAGGCTCTCCTGCGTGGTACGGATGATGGTGGGCAGGATCATCATCACCAGCGTCAGGCTGCCGGCCAGAATTCCCGCCTGAAGGCCCAGCTTCTGCACGAACAGCATCATGCCCACCAGTCCGAAGATGATGGAGGGAATACCGGTCAGGGTCTCGGCGGCGAATTCGATGATGCGGACCAGCCGCCCGCTGGCGGCATACTCCGTCAGGTAGATGGCGGCGCCCACGCCCAGCGGCAGCACCACCACCATGGCCACGAGAATGATATACAGGGTATTCAATAGGTTGGGCAGGATGCCCACGGTATTGCGGATATAACTGGTCTGGCCGGAGATCAGCTGCCAGCTGAGGCCCGGCACGCCACGGTAAAAGATATAGCCGATGAGAAAGATCAGCAGGGCGCAGGTCAGTCCGGCGCACAGCCACACCAGTCCCCGCATCCCGCCATTATACAGCTTCCGGCGAAGCGTCCATTGCTGCTTCATGGTTCAGTCCTCCTTCCTGCGTTTGATGCAGACATTCAGCAGGACGTTGATGAGCATGATGAACAGAAACAGCACCAGCCCGATGGAAAACAGTGCCTGCTGATACAGGCTCCCCACGGCGGCATCGGACATTCCGGAGATGATGCCGGTGGTGAGGAAGCGCACCGAGGTGAAAAGCCCCGGCATATTGGCCACGTTTCCGGCCACCATGATGATGGCCATAGCCTCTCCGATGGCACGGCCTACGCCCAGCACCACCGCCGCCGCCACGCCGCTGCGGGCAGCGGGCAGGCTCACCCGGAAGTAGGTCTCCGTCTCCGTGGCGCCCAGTGCCAGGCTGGCCTCCTCATACTCCCTCGGCACGGCCTGAAGGGCCGTCTCCGCCACGTTGATGATGGAGGGCAGCACCATGACCGTCAGCACCAGAATGGCCGCCAGCAGGCAGGCCCCGGAGCCAAGCCCGAAGGCACGACGGATGGCGGGAACCAGCACGATCATACCCACCAGACCGTACACCACCGACGGGATGCCTGCCAGCAGCTGCACCGCCGTGCGGATCACCGCCGCCAGACGGGGCGGGGCCGCTTTGGCCAGAAAAATGGCGGTCATCAGGCCCACCGGCACCCCCAGCAGCAGCGCTCCCGCCGTGCCGTAGACAGAGGTGAGGATGAAGGGCAGAATGCCGAATTGCGGGCCGGTGGTGGCGTTGGTAGGCGCCCACACCTTGCCGAAGAGGAATTTGGTCAGTCCGATCTCCCGGATAGCCGGCAGACCGGAGATCACCAGATACACGCTGATGCACAGCACGAAGCCCACCGCCACGATGCCGCACAGCAGGAAGATCAGGTGGATGGCCTGCTCCATGGCCCTGCGGGTGCGGAGGCTTTTGCCTGCTGTCCGCTTCATAGAGTTCTCCTTTCCCGATAACGGGGAAGCCCCCTCACCCGCCGCAGCAGATGAGGGCCTCCCGATTCGTTTTTACTTGGCGGTAGGCACGGCACCCGCATTCTGAATGAGGGAAGCAGCATCCTTGGAGGTGGCGAAGACAAAGAAGGCCTGCGCCGCCGGGGACAGGGTCGTGCCGTCCTTGGTCACCAGCACAAAGGGCCGCTGAATGGCGTAGCTGCCGTCCAGCACAGCGGCCTCGGTGCAGGCCACACCGCCTACGGTGACGGCCTTCACGGTGTCCTTGCTCTCCACAGCGGAGAGGGAGGCATAGCCGATGGCGTTGGGGTTGCCGGCCACGGCCTCGATGACGCCGCCGGTAGAGGTCAGCTCCTGATCCAGCTTGCAGGAGTCCTTGGTTCCGGTGATGGACTCGAAGCCGTCACGGGTACCGCTGCCGGACTCACGGCCGATGCAGGAGATGGCGCCGGGGTCGCCGCCCACCTGACTCCAGTCGGTGATCTCACCGGTGAAGATCTTGGCGATCTGCTCCACGGTCAGGTCCGTGACCTTGCTCTGGGCATTGACAATGACGGCGATGCCGTCCAGTGCGATGACCGTCTCGGTCAGGCCGTCGGCCTTCTCCTCGTCCTTCAGGCTGCGGGAGGCCAGGCCGATGTCCGCCGTGCCGTTCTTCACGGCCTCAATGCCGGAGCCGGAGCCGGTGGGATCATAGGTGACGGTGACGTTCTTGTGGTCCGTCATGAACTGCTCCCGCAGGGCGCCGATGACCTTGTCCATGGAGGTGGAGCCGTTGGTGGCCACGGAACCGCTGAGTTCGGTGGTCTGATTATTGTTAGGGGTGTTGTTGTCGTTGGTGTGGTCCTTGTTTTTGCTGCCGCAGCCGGCCAGAAGGGCCATGACCATAACGGCGGCCAGCAGGATACTGATGATCTTTTTCATATGAAGATCTCCTTTCGTTTTTCATGTTTGGACTTGCTTTCTTGCTACAGTCCCCATGATAAAGGGGCGGTGTAAAGGGCAAAAGTCTCCTCGTGTAAAGTCCATGTAAAAAAGCGGCCGGGGGATTTTTTCAACAAAAAGAAGGAGCGCCGGAAAAGGCAAAGGCTTTTCCGGCGCTCCTTCCAACGAAAGGACACCTAATGGTATATAATTTATAGTCGATCAGGCCCGGCGCACGGCGGGGACGGCATGACGGGGCAGCAGGGTGATGCCCTTCTTCTCCGCCAGCTGCCACAGCTGCGGTACCAGCAGGCTCAGCAGGATCAGGGCGATGCCGCACATTCCCATGACGCTGATGTGCTCCCGCAGCACGGCGGCACCCAGCAGGGTGGCGCAGGCGGGGCTCAGAGCGCAGAACAAGCCTGCACGCTGGGCGGTGGTGTGGCTCTGGGCCACAGGCTGGAGGGTGAAGCCGAAGCCGGTGCAGATGACGGCAAGGCCGGCGATCATCAGCCACTGGGTACCGGACTGGGGCAGGTGGGGTGCCTCGAACACGAAGGAGGACACCAGCGCCAGCAGGCCCAGCGTACCCACCTGAACGATGCCCAGGGTCAGGGGATCGTCCTCGTGGGAGAAGCGGTCGGTGGTGATGATGGCTGCGGCGTACAGCACGGCGGCCATGACCGCCAGCACCATACCGGGGGTGAAGCCGCCGGACTGGCCGGTCAGCAGTGCCACGCCGCCGATGGCCACCAGTGCGCTGACGGCGGTGACGGCCTTGGGCAGCTTATGCCGCAGCACGGCCTCCGCCATGGGCACAAGAATGATGGCGGTATTCTCCAGCAGGGAGACGGTGGAGGAGGGGGTGCTCTTGAGCCCCGTCAGCTCCGTGGAGAGCATCAGGAAGAACAGAGCGCCCATGGTGGCGCCACGCACCAGCGTATGGCGCTTGATGTGGCGCAGGCGCTTGAAAAACACCACCGCCAGCAGCACAAAGGCCATCAAAAACCGGGCCGCCAGCAGGTTGAAGATCCCCATGCCGTTCATGGCGATCTTGCTGAACAGAAGGGACGTAGCCCGTGCTGCGATAACTGCCGCCAAAAGGATCTCCGCTTTTTTCTGAGTCATGATGCCTGTTCCTCCGAAGGTTTCTGTCCGTTCTTAATCGGGGGTTTCTCTCCTACCCTTGACAGAGTATAGCACTTGGTGTATCCTTGCGTAAAGCGATACTATTTCAAATTTTGTTTGACAAAATGTCAAAGAAGGAGCGAAATTTCATGGACACCGAAAAATGCCGGGTTTTGCTCACTGTACTCCACGAGAGAAGTCTGTCCGCTGCCGCCGAGGCGCTGGGCTACACCCCCTCCGGTGTCAGCCGGTTGGTGGACAGTCTGGAGCGGGAGACGGGCTTTCCCCTGCTGCACCGGGGGCGGGGCGGGGTATCCGCCACACGGGCCTGTCAGGAGCTGCTGCCGCTGATGCGGCGAATGGCGGAGCTGGACGAGCAGTACCAGCAGCTGGCCCACCGGATCCAGGGGCTGGATGTGGGCCGGGTGGTGGCCGGCACCAATTACGCCGCCTTTTACCCGTGGCTGTCGGAGGTCATTGCCGGGTTCCATCACGCTTATCCCGGCATCCGGGTGGAGCTGCGGGAGGGCAGCTCTACCCAGCTGGGGGAGCTGGTGGATCACCGGCGGGCGGACTTCTGTCTCATCAGCCAGCGGCCGGGACGGCACGAATGGGTGCCGCTGAAGGACGACCAGCTGATGGCCATTCTCCCCCCTACCCACCCGCTGGTGGAGGCGGACCGCTTCCCCGTGGAGCGGCTGCGGCAGGAGCCCTTCATCGAGTTTCTGCCGGGGCAGGAGACGGATAACTCCCGGATGCTCCAGCAGCTGCAGATCCGGCCCAAGATCCGCTTCGCCACCAGCGACAGCCGGGCCGCCATTGCCATGGTGCGGGCGGGGCTGGGCATCACCTTATTGAATGACATCCTCACCGCCGATCTGGCGGACGGGGTGGCGGTGCTGCCGCTGGACCCGCCCCAGTCGGTACATCTGGGCATCGCCCTGCCGGAGGAGGAGCACGTCTCCCCCGCCGCCAAGCGGTTCATCACCTATGCTCTGGACCGGCTGCCGGAGCTGGATGTCCTATAGGTACTTCGATACCAGACAGGGCGTCCAAAAGTGACAAAAATGTTAGTCAGCTATACAAACCAGACATTTTTGTGTACATTTTCTGTGAAAAGCCTGAAAATCCCCTTCTTTCAGGGAATTTTCAGGCTCTTTTGCCGCCGGTCTGCGGCAGACGTTGATTTTTCTTAGTACAGCCGGACGGACATTCCCCATAAACCGACTGCTTCTCCCGTTGACATTCCCGCCGGAACGTGGTATAGTACCGCTTACGCCCAGAGAAGGGCGGTATATACCTCGGTAAAAAGGTTCCCTAAAAAACCTATTATTCACAAAAATTTCACATTTTTCAGGGAGCATTTGTTTTGGTATGTGCATGGAGGGAAGGGAAGCCGTCCATGTACCTGTCTGGATGAAAAAAGGAGTGAAACAATTCTATGTGGGATCTGTCTTTCAGCGCACTGAACGAGGACAGCGGCTTTTGGCCCCGTCTGCAGCGCCGCTGCTATGGGGGCTTCCGCCGTCTGTCCGGCCTAAGCCAGAGGTTTTGGCTCAGCCGTGCCTATTTTCCGTTTTTGCTGTGGGTGGCGCTGGGCTTTGCCGCTCTGCGTCAGCCGGTTTATGGGGCCATGGCCCTGCTGGGGATCTGTATTTGGTTGCTGGTGTTCTGCCGGGATCTGCTGGCGTCGGTGACGCCGTTCCTGCTGGTATTTCTGCTGTCGACCCAGCGATATGAAAGTCTGGGGGATTTCCTCCCCTGCGCTGTGCTGGCGGCGCCGTTCTTTGCGGCGCTGATCTGGCACCTGATGGTCTGGCCCGTCACCTTCCGGGTGGGACGCAGCGCCACGGGGCTGCTGCTGGTGTCGGCGGCCACCCTGTTGGGGGGCTGCGGGATCCTGTCCATGCATCAGCTGCTTCAGCCGCTGAGCCTGTACTACACCGGGTGTCTCGGCGGCGGGATGCTGGTTCTCTATGTGCTTCTGCGGTCGTGCCTGACCTATTCCAAGGGCTACGACCTGCACCGGCGGTTCGCCGCCATTTTCTGCGTGCTGGGTGTGTGCATGGCGTGTCTGGTGATGCTGGATTACGCCGTGCGGTGGCAGGAATTTCTGCAGGTACATACCACCCTCTACCTCAAGTACCGCAACTTTGCCACGGCGCTGCTGCTGACTACCCTGCCCATGTCCTTTTATCTGTCGCTGAAAAAGCCCGCCCATCTGCTGGGTGTGGCGGTGCAGGCGGCAGGGCTGGCCCTTACCGGCAGCCGCAGCGCTCTGCTGTTCGGTGTGGCGCTGCTGGGACTGGGCTTCGTATATCTGGTGCGGTGGGGCCTCATTCCCCGGAAGGCCGTGCTGCCTCTGTGCGTGGCCGGTGCGGTGCTGGCGGTGCTGGTGGGCCCGGAGCTGCTGTCGCTGATGATGGACAGCCGCATGGAGGACGGTCATCTGTTCCATCAGGGGGACTCCGTCCGGGTGCAGCTGTTCCTGCGGGGCATCACGGACTTTCTGCACAACCCCGTGTTTGGCATCGGCCTCATCAGCCAGCGCAACAGCGACCTCTTCACCGGCGTGGAGGGGAGCATGGTGTTCTACCACAACAGCATCGCCCAGATCATGGGCAGCATGGGTCTGGTGGGCATTGCCGCCTACGGCGTGCTGATGCGGGATCGTATCGCCCTGCTGCGGGCCGGAAAAACGCCCTTTGTCCGGGCGCTGGCTCTGAGCTATCTGGGGATGCTGCTGATCTCCCTGACCAACCCCGGCGAGTTCTGCCCCTTCCCCAATGCAGCGCTGATGGTGATGGTCTTTACTCTGGCGGAGGAGGCCACCGGCGACGTGGCCGTCCCCGTGGGGGAGATGCTGGGGTTTCGGCCTGCACGGCGGATATATCTGCCCCAGAAATAACGATTTTCTTTCCCGGAACCGGACTTCCCCCGGTTCCGGGAATTTTTTTGGCACGGGACGAAGCAAGGTGCATAGGATAGGAAAAAAGGAGGTCTTTGCCTATGCAGTCAGCACAACCAACACCTGTGGACGTTTTCCTCAGGACCCACCCGGACCGGGGCGGCCTGCGCGTGCAGGTCACCTGCGGCGGCGGGCGCTTCCCCGTGGCCGGGGCGCAGGTGGTCATCAGCCGGGCCTTCGGCACAGAGGAACACATATTTTACCGGGGCGTCACCGACGGCTCCGGTATCCTATCCGGCATCCGCCTGCCCGCCCCGCCCTTCGCCTGGTCTCAAGCCTCGGACACCGCCGCCCTCAGCGGGCTGGACTATCAGGTGTCGGTACAGCATCCCATGTTCCAGCCGGTGGCTGGCCGGACGGCGACGGTATTCGACGGAGTGGAGACCATCCTGCCGGTGATGCTGGAGCCAGTGGTGTGAGAAAGGAGCGTGCATGATGCCCTATCCCTATCCCGTGGTGCCGGAGACCATCACGGTGCATCTGGGGGCGCCGGGGGAGTCCGCCCGGAACGTGGTGGTACCCTTCGCCCAGTACATCAAGAACGTGGCCTCCCACGAAATTTATCCTACCTGGCCGGAGAGTGCCATCCGAGCCAACATTCTGGCCCAGATCTCCTACGCCCTGAACCGGGTGTACACGGAGTATTACCGGGCCAGAGGGTACGACTTCGACATCACCTCCACCACCCGGTACGATCAGGCCTATGTGGAGGACGGCGACATATTCGAGAATATCAGCCGCATCGTGGACGATATTTTCAACAACTATATCGTGCGGCAGGGCAGCGTGGAGCCGCTGTTCGCCCAGTTCTGCGACGGGGTGCGTACCCGGTGCGGTGGCCTGTCCCAATGGGGCAGCGTGGATCTGGCGGAGGAGGGCATGACGCCCTACGAAATTTTGCAGTACTACTACGGTGGCGACATCAATCTGGTGATGAATGCGCCGGTAGGCGGGAACGTGGCCTCCTATCCGGGGCGGCCCCTGCGGCGGGGCGACGCCGGCAACGACGTGCAGACCCTGAAGCGGCAGCTCAACCGCATCGGGAAGAACTACCCCGCCATCCCGGCGCTGGACGACAGCTTCGTCTTTGACGAGGACATGGAGGAGGCGGTGCGGGTCTTTCAGCAGATCTTCAATCTGGCGCAGGACGGCATCGTGGGCAAGGCCACATGGTACAAGATCAAGCAGATCTACAACGGCGTCAAGCAGCTGTCGGAACTCAGCAGCGAGGGACTCACCATCCCCGAGGTGCAGCGGCGGTACGCCGAGGAGCTGCGGCTGGGAGACAGCGGCATCGACGTGCGGACGGTGCGGTTCTATCTGGCGTTTCTGGGGTACTTTCTGCCGGAACTGCCCATGATCTCTCTGTCCGACGACTTCGATCAGGAGCTGCTGGATGCGGTATACACCTTCCAGCGGGTCTACGGTCTGCCAGTGGACGGCGTGGTGGACCGGGAGACGTGGAACGCCCTGCAAACGGCCTATCAGAAGGTACTGGCGGAACTGCCGGAGGATTACCGGCAATTCGCCGGGGAGGTCTATCCGGGGCGGTTTCTGGTGCGGGGCGACCGGGGCGAACAGGTGGCCCTGATGCAGGAGCGGCTCAACCAGATCAGCCGGGAGGACGAGACTCTGCCCAGTCTGGTGGTGGACGGTATCTTCGGCCCCGCCACTCAGCAGGCGGTGCTGACCCTCCAGCGGCAGCTGGGCTTCGACCCCACCGGGGCCGTGGGGCCGGTGCTGTGGGCGCAGATCATTACGCTGGGCGAGGAGTACTGAAAAATGGGAGGAAGGGGCAAAGGCCCTTCCTCCCATTTTTCTATGTGTTCTCCGCCGGATAGAGGAGGGATGCCTGAAAGCCGTTTTCCCCCAATGCCATGATATCCCCACCCACGATGACGTCGCCGCAGAGATAGAGGTTCACCTGCACATCTCCGGTGCGGCCGGGGTAATTGGTGACGGTGTAGGTGCAGCGGGTAACGGTCTGACCGTCGTAGTCCGCCAAGGGCAGGCCCGCCTCCTGCTGGAGGGCCAGATAGTCCTCCTGTCCCTCCAGCGACAGCTGCACCGTCAGGGTGCGCACCGGCTGCTCCTCCGTCTGCCAGCCCTGCTGCTCCAGCCATGCCCGGCGGGCGGCATCGTCCTTGGCGGTCACCGGGGTCTGGGAGGAACGGGCGGTACAGGCGGTCAGCAGCATCAGCAGCAGGCACAGCCCCGCAAGACAGCGCTTCACAGGCACGCAGCTCCTTTCGTTTTTTCCATCGCTTTGTCCTCAGCTTATTCCGTTTCCCGGTGGGATATGCTATAATGAGAAAAACTGCGGCAGGAGGGCTGGTTATGGAGCGCTTGGACAAGATCATCGCCGGAACGGGCAAATACTCCCGGCGGGAGGTAAAGGAGCTGGTGCGGCAGGGCCGGGTGGTGGTGGACGGACGGTTGGCCTCCTCCCCAGAGGAAAAGGTGGACGCCGACGCAGCCTGCCTGCTGGTGGACGGTCAGTCACTGGACTGCCGCCGGTACACCTATCTCATGCTCCACAAGCCCGCCGGGGTCCTGTCGGCCCGGGTGGACGGACGGCAGCAGACGGTGCTGGACCTGCTGCCGCCGGAGCTGCGCAAACGGGATCTATCCCCAGTGGGGCGGCTGGATAAGGACACGGAGGGACTGCTGCTGCTGACCAACCACGGGGAACTGACCCATCGGCTGCTGAGCCCCCGCTATCACGTGGACAAGGTGTACTACGCCCGTGTGGAGGGCGTGCTGACGGCGGCGGACACGGCGGCCTTCGCCGGCGGGATGGTGCTGGCCGACGGGCTGGAGTGCCTGCCGGCGGGGCTGGAGCTCCTCTCGCCGCAGGAGGCGCTGGTGACGCTGCGGGAGGGGAAATTCCATCAGGTGAAGCGGATGCTGGCCGCTTGCGGAAAACCGGTGACGTACCTGAAGCGGCTTTCCATGGGGCCGCTGCGGCTGGATGAAGCGCTGGCGCCAGGGGCCTTCCGACCCCTGTCCGATAGGGAGATACACACCCTTCTTGACATATGTGGACTGAATGCCTCGACATAACGCCAAAAAATGCCCCAAAATTTTTGTGAAAAATACAAGAAAATACTTGCAAAATCGTGATTCTGACGATATAATAGAGTGTGAGGCTAAGTAGTTTGCACAAAATATCCATCAGCTCTATATCAGGAGGGACTGACTATGTCCGGGAGAATTTTTCAGAACGTCGTTTTACAGTTCAAGGATACCACCGATCGCACCGTGGGCGTCATTGACGCCCAGGGTACCGTCATCGCTTGCAGCGAGCTGACGGGGATCGGCAAGAAGTGGGCCAAGTATGTGGAGGCCATCGACTCCGCCGAGGGCGGCTGCATTGCGCTGGAGGGCAAGACCTTCAAGGCGCTGCCCGGCTGGGGCGGACATTTTGACTATGCCGTGTTCGCCACCGGCGATGACAGCGTGGGCCGCACCGTGTGCGCCATGGCCTGCGTGGCCCTGAACTCCGCCAAGACGTACTATGAGGAAAAGCACGACAAGGGCTCCTTCATCAAGAACATCATCTCCGACAACATCCTTATCAGCGACATCTATATGCGGGCCAAGGAGCTGCACGTGGCCGCCGAGGTACCCCGCGGCGTATTCGTCATCCGGCCTGTGGAGGGCCGCAGCGAGGGCATCTCTCTGGAGGTAGTGCAGAATCTCTTCCCCGACCGGCAGAATGACTTCGTCATCAGCGTGGGTGAGACGGACGTGGCGCTGATCCACCAGATGCCGGAGAGCACCACCAACAAGGATCTGGAGAAGGTGGCCACCACCATCGAGGAGGCCCTGCGGGAGGACGGCGAGAGCCGTGTGTTCGTAGGTATCGGTACGCTGGCCCTGCATCTGCGGGATCTGGCCAAGTCCTATAAGGAGGCCCAGATCGCCATCGAGGTAGGCAAGGTATTCGACACGGAGCGCTATGTCATCAACTACGAGAATCTGGGCATCGGCCGCCTGATCTATCAGCTGCCCACCACCCTGTGTGAGATGTTTCTGCAGGAGGTGTTCAAGAAGAACCCCATCGATGCGCTGGATCAGGAGACGCTGTTCACCATCTACAAGTTCTTTGAGAACAACCTAAACGTCTCCGAGACCGCTCGGAAGCTGTTCGTCCACCGGAACACGCTGGTGTACCGGCTGGAGAAGATCAAGAAGCTGACGGGTCTGGATCTGCGGGAGTTTGACGACGCCATCACCTTCAAGGTAGCGCTGATGGTGAAGAAGTACCTCACCAGCCGGGGCATCGACGCCTGACGGCTGCATAGAAAACCAAAGAAAAGACAGGCAGTGCCGGAGGCACTGCCTGTCTTTTGTCGTGGAAGGGGATCGCCGGTCACGGCTTGGTGGGCTTTTGCAAAAGGGTATAGATACCCGCCGCCAGCAGATAGACGCCGAAGGGGCGGCGCAGCAGCTCTGTATCCACGGAGAAGGACAGCCATGCCGCCAGCGCTGCCGCTATCAGTCCGGCGGGGATGGCGCTGCGAAGCACCGGCTTTTCCAGCAGGCCACCCTTCCCGTGGGACAGCAGCCCCATACCGGCGGTGGGCAGGAAGTACAGCAGGTTGATGGTCTGGGCGGTGCGCTGGTCCACCCCCAGCAGCAACGTCATGCACAGCAGCAGAAGGGTCCCGCCGCCGACGCCCCACGCCGAGAGGATACCGGTGGCGAAGCCCACCGCCAGCGGCAGCAGCCACGCCGTCACAGGAGATACCTCACGCCGCCGTACAGCAGAAAGCAGGCGAAGATGCGCCGCAGCCACAGGTTGGATACCTTCTGAAACAGGCGGCCTCCCACGAAGCCGCCGCCCAGTCCCCCCAACAGATAGGGCAGGGCCTGCATCCAGTCCAGCGGCTGCCGCCACAGGCTGATGGCCGCCGACAGCAGGCACAAGGGCAGGATGGCTGCCACGCAGGTGGCCAGCGCCCGTTTCTGCTCCATATGGCACCAGCCCGTCAGGGCCGGGGCCAGCACCATACCGCCGCCCCCGCCGAACAGGCCGTTCACCGCCCCGGCGGCAGCGCCGGACAGGGCGTATTTCATGCGATCCGTCATGGCCCTCCCTCCTTCCTATGTAGCCGCCCGGCGCACCGGGCGGTGTGCCGTTACAGCTTGCGGTAGCTCTGGCAGTCGGTACACTGGTCCATGGTGGGGTTGGCCTCGTGGGTGCCTACCTGAATACTGGTCAGGCCGCAGTGATCCACATCCTGACAGTGGTGGGCGCAGTTGGTGACACTGCATTTGATGGCGGAGTTGGGGGTGCAGTTGCAGCCGTCGTTGGTACAGTTCTTGCTCATGATACGTTCCTCCAGAAAAATAGAGTCAGGCGCAAAGCCTGACTCTATTTTGTCTTGAAACGGATTTTTTATGCGTCTATATGCCCAGCAGCCACGAAGCGAAGCGGAAATAGATCAGCAGACTGGTGGCATCCACGATGGTGGTGATGAAGGGACTGGCCATCACCGCCGGGTCCAGACCGATCTTCTCCGCCAGCAGCGGCAGTGAGCAGCCCACACACTTGGCGAATACCACTACGAACATGATGGTCAGGCACACCACCAGACACACCACGGGGGTCACGGCGGCATTGCCCAACAGCAGACGGTCCACCAGCTGCATTTTCACAAAGTTGGCTGCCGCCAGACACGAGCCGCACAGCAGCGACACCCGCAGCTCCTTCCACAGGACCTTCAGGATGTCAGAGAAATCCACCTCGTCCAGACTTAAGGCACGGATGACCGCCACGCTGGCCTGCGTGCCGGAGTTACCGCCGGTGCCGGAGAGCATGGGGATATAGGAGTTCAGCACCAGACACGCCGCCAAAGCGCTCTCATAGTGGTTGAGGATCATGCCGGTGAAGGTGGCCGACAGCATGAGGATCATCAGCCACGGCAGACGGGCTCGCCACGTGGCGAAGATGCCGGCCTTCAGATAGGGCTTGTCGGAGGGCAGCATAGCGGCCATCTTCTCGAAGTCCTCGGTGGTCTCCTCCTCGATAACGTCCATAGCGTCGTCCACGGTGACGATGCCCACCAAGCGGTTCTCCAGATCCACCACGGGCATGGCCAGAAAGCCGTATTTGCTCAGGGCCTGTGCGGCGTCCTCTTTGTCGTCCATGGTGCTGACCCAGACCACGTTGGGATCCATGATGTCCTCGATGAGGTCATCCTCCTCCGCCAGCAGCAGGTCACGCACCGACAGCACCCCCAGCAGGCGGCGGGTGGGGTCGGTGACGTACAGGATGTTGATGGTCTCCAGCTCGCCGCCAATGCGGCGGATGCGCTTGAAGGCGTCCTCCACCGTCATGTCCTTTTTCAGGGACAGGAACTCCATGTTCATGATGGAGCCGGTGGAGTCCTCCGGGTACTTCAAAATCTCGTTAATGGATTTTCGCATTTCTGGCGTTGCCTTATCCAGAATTCGGATCACCACACTGGCGGGCATCTCCTCCACGATGTCCACGGCATCGTCCAGATACAGCTCGTCCAGCACCTCCTTCAGCTCGGTGTTGGAAAAGCCGTTGATGAGCATCTCCTGGGAGTCGGACTCCAGCTCCACGAACACCTCCGCCGCCAGCTCCTTGGGCAGCAGCCGGTACAGCAGGGGCATCAGCTCCCCGCCGGACTCCTCCAGCAGCAGAGCGATGTCGGCAGGCTCCATGGGGAGAAAGAGGTCCCGCAGGCGGGCATACTGTTTACTTCGGGCCAGCTCCTTGATCTCATCCAGATACCGGTCCAGCTCTTCCTCGTAGTCTACCATATCGGCTCCTCCTTCCCCGCATCATAAAAAATCCCGCAGCCGGCGTTTGCCTGCTGCGGTCGCATTGCGATCGGGTCACCGCCGTGACCTGAGCACCGTAACAAGCTTTAGCATCGTGGGGCGGTGAAGCTGCATTAGATGATACCTTGGTTTCGATATCGCCTGTTCAAACCCTCTCATGGTGTCTCCACCACTCTGCGGCAGCAGCCCATATCCCTACGGTAGCCTTACCTACCGGGAAATATATCATGCAATATAAATGTATCGTAAAGCAAAAATCACCAGATGTCAACCCTAAGATACAGAACATTCCGTGCATTTGTTCCATCAAATCCTTCGGTTAACCTTGCAATTCTCGGCGTGAGCCGTTATAATAGCTTGTATATACAACCTGTATGGGTCTGTAAATCCTGAGAAAGTAGGTGGCGGCATGGAAAATTCTCCTCAGTATGTGATCGAAATGCTTCACATCACCAAGGAGTTTCCCGGCATCAAGGCCAATGACGACATCACCCTTCAGCTGCGGAAGGGCGAGATCCACGCCCTTCTGGGGGAAAATGGCGCCGGTAAATCCACGCTGATGTCCGTCCTGTTCGGGCTGTACCAGCCGGAAGAAGGCGAGATTCGAAAAAATGGACAGACAGTAAAGATCAATGACCCCAACGACGCAACAGCGCTGGGGATCGGCATGGTGCATCAGCACTTCCAGTTGGTGGACGTGTTCACGGTGCTGGACAATATCATTCTGGGTGCCGAGACCACGAAGATGGGCTTCCTGCAGAAGAAGGAGGCCCGGAAAAAGGTGCAGGAGCTGTCGGAGCGGTACGGTCTGGTGGTAGATCTGGACGCCAAGGTGGAGGACATCACTGTCGGTATGCAGCAGCGTGTGGAGATCCTGAAGATGCTCTACCGGGACAACGAGATCCTCATCTTCGACGAGCCCACCGCCGTGCTGACGCCTCAGGAAATCGATGAGCTGCTGCTCATCATGAAGAATCTCACCAGGGAGGGCAAGTCCATCCTCTTCATCTCCCACAAGCTCAACGAGATCATGTCGGTGGCCGACCGGGTCACGGTGCTGCGCAAGGGCAAGTACATCGGCACTGTCAACACCAAGGACACCAACAAGCAGGAGCTGTCCAACATGATGGTGGGCCGCCCCGTACAGCTGCAGGTCAACAAGGACGAGGCCCATCCCGGCGATGTGGTGCTCAGTGTGAAGAACTTCACCGTCCCCTCCCACCTGCACAAGAAGGATGCCGTACATAATGTCAGCTTCGACGTGCGGGCCGGTGAGATCGTCTGCATCGCCGGTATCGACGGCAACGGCCAGACGGAGTTCATCCACGGTCTGACGGGCCTTGACAAGAGCTCCGGCGGCAGCATCACCGTCTGCGGCCACGACATCTCCCACTATTCCATCCACCACCGGGGCGAGTACATCAGCCACATCCCGGAGGACCGCCACAAGCACGGTCTGGTGCTGGATTTCACGCTGGAGCAGAATCTGGTGCTCCAGCGGTACAAGGAGCCACAGTTCGAGAAGGGGGGCTTCATCAAGCGGGACGCCGTCCGCAGCTACGCCCAGCAGCTGATCGAGAAATTCGACGTCCGCAGCGGTCAGGGCCCCATCACCGTGGTCCGCAGTATGTCCGGCGGCAACCAGCAGAAGGCCATCATCGCCCGTGAGCTGGACCGGGATAAGCCTCTGATCGTGGCCGTCCAGCCCACCCGTGGTCTGGACGTGGGTGCCATCGAGTATATCCACAGCCAGCTGGTAGCCGAGCGGGATCGTGGCAAGGCGGTGCTGCTGGTGTCTCTGGAGCTGGATGAGGTCATGAGCCTCTCCGACCGCATCCTCGTCATGTACGAGGGGGAGATCGTGGGCCAGTTGGACCCCAAAAAGACCACCGTATCCGAGCTGGGCCTGTATATGTCCGGTGCAAAGCGTGACAACAAAGGAGGCGATGAGGCGTGAAGCATTCCGCAGCCACTCTGTACCAAAAGGAAGGCACCAAAAAGGTGCTGGCGTCCCTGATCTCCATTCTTGCGGGTCTGCTGGTAGGCGGCATCGCCGTCATTCTGGTGGGCTGCTTCAATGAGAAGATCTCCCTCTCCGGCGCATGGGACGGCTTCCGAATCATCTTCGCCGGCATCTTCAGCACCGGCCGCAACGCCGCCGGTGAGCTGACCTGGGGCTTCAACGCCGTCAACACCGGCGATATGCTGTTCCGGGCCACGCCCCTGATCATGACGGGTCTCTCCGTGGCCGTGGCCTTCAAGACGGGCCTGTTCAACATCGGCGCTCCCGGTCAGTACCTGATCTCCACCATGGCGACGCTGATGATCGCCCTGAGCATCCCCTCTTCCTCCGTCCCCACCTGGATCATCTGGATCCTGGCCTTTCTGGGCGGCTGTCTGGCGGGCGCTCTGTGGGGCGCTCTGCCGGGTCTGGCCAAGGCGTGTCTCAACATCAATGAGGTGCTGGCCTGCATCATGACCAACTGGGTGGCCGCCAACCTTGTGACGTGGATGTTCGACATCAGCAACTTCAAGAACACCGTGGAGAACACCAAGTCCGGCTACATCTATAAGACCAGCTTCAACGGCGTGGCCACCCCCAAGCTGGGGCTGGATAAGCTGTTCCCCGGCTCTCAGGTCAACGCCGGTATTCTGGTGGCCATTCTGCTGGCCATCGCCATGTACATCCTCATGACCAAGACCACGCTGGGCTACGAGCTGCAGGCCTGCGGCGCCAACCGCCATGCCGCCCGCTACGCCGGCATCAAGGATAAGCGCAACATCGTGTTGTCCATGGCCATCGCCGGTGCGCTGGCCGGAGCCGGTGCGGCACTGTACTACCTGTCCGGCAACACGGAGTTCTACTGGTCCACCTATCAGTCTCTGCCCGCTGTGGGCTTCAACGGCATCCCCGTGGCGCTGCTGGCGCTGAATAACCCCATCGCCGTCATCTTCGCCGGCATCTTCATGGCCATGCTGAAGATCGTTGGCCAGCAGCTGACCAACCTCACCGCCTACAACGAGTACATCACCGACGTCATCATCGCCGTCATCGTGTATCTAAGCGCTTTCTCTCTGGTGATCCGCATGATGCTCAGCGGCCGGAAGAAGAAAAAGGTCGTGGCAGCCGACACGGCTCCCATCCCTCAGAGCGCCGCTGTGGAGGATCAGACCTCCCTGCTGCCGGAGGAGGAGAAAGCACCCGTAGAGGCCGCTGTCACAGACAGCGATAACGCAGAAGGAGGCGATCAGGCATGACATTTCTGGTACAGCAGACCCTGATCTATGCAGTACCCCTGATGATCGTGGCGCTGGCCGGCGTGTTCGCCGAGCGCAGCGGTATCATCAACCTGGCGCTGGAAGGTATCATGATCTTCGGCGCTTTCATCGGCGTGCTGTTCGTGCGCCTGATGCAGGGCAGCGCCGCCGTGCTGGCCGCTCAACAGACCGGGAACTGGGTGGCTATGCAGGGGCTGGAGCTTCTGGCTATGCTGGTGGCGGCAGCCATGGGTGCCGTGTTCTCCCTGCTGCTGAGCTTCGCCTCCATCAACCTGCGGGCCGACCAGACCATCGGCGGCACGGCCCTGAACCTGATGGCTCCGGCTCTGGTGCTGTTTCTGGTGCGTATCATCGCCAACCAGAACACCCTGCAGCTGGCTACCGGCGACTCCGCTACGTGGTTCATGATCAGGAAGTCCACCTTCGGCATCGACAAAAACACCGATCTTGGCTTCTTCGGCGAGACGTTTCTGGTGAAGGTCTATCTGGCTACCTACGTCTGCATCATCCTGTTCGTCATCCTGTCCATCATTCTCTATAAGACCCGCTTCGGCCTGCGGCTGCGGGCCTGCGGTGAGAATCCTCAGGCGGCGGACTCTCTGGGCATCAATGTCTACAAGATGCGCTATATCGGCACCACCATCTCCGGTGCGCTGGCGGGTATGGGCGGCTTTGTGTACGCCCTGACCACCGCCAACTGCTCCTCCAACGGCGACGTGGCGGGCTTCGGCTTTCTGGCGCTGGCCGTGATGATTTTCGGTAACTGGCGGCCTCTGAACATCGCCGGGGCCTCCCTCCTGTTTGGCCTGTTCAAATGCATCGCCGCCGCCTACTCCAGCATCGATATCAACGGCGACGGTGTGTACTGGCTGGCAGAGATTGGCATCAGCTCCCACCTGTACCGGATGCTTCCGTACATCATCACCCTGCTGGTGCTGGCCTTCACCTCCAAGAAGTCCCGTGCCCCCAAGGCGGAGGGCATCCCCTACGACAAGGCCCGCAGATAAGAGCGGCAGCTGCCTGTATTTTCAGGCGGCGTAGCAATGGCAAGGAAAATCACCGAGAAAGCCTCGTACGGGCTTTTCCCGGTGATTTCTTTTTCCGCATATTCGATTCCAGCCGTGCCTTTTGCTACAATAATTACAGAACATTAAGGCGGGATCGTAATGAAACGAAAACACTATGCTGAGCTAAATCGGCAAGAGTGGCGACTCGCTCTCAACGGGTTGAGCCGTTTTCGCAACAAGCTGATTGCAGCCGGACGGTATGCAGATGCCGTGGATGAGCTAAAGATTGCGGCGGCTACTGTTTCCGGTAGCCGCCGCATAGGTTAAGCTGTTCTCTTACTTGTTGTACGTTTTCTTTTTGCTGACAACCGTTGTACCAATGGCTGCACCGCCGCTGACGAACAACAGGGCCATCCACAAAGCAAGGCTGCTTGTGTCACCGGTCTGGGGGACATTGTCCAGCTTGTCATTATTGCTGGTGGTGCCGTTGGTCACGTTGCTGGAGGGGAGCACCGTGCCGGGCAGGGCTTTCCACTCTGCAGCATCCAGAGTGAATTCCATAGTGTCCATTTCGTTGTCATCCACAAACAGCACAACTTTATTGGGGACAACATCATCTTTGGGAGTCCAGGGGGTCAGTGACCAGTACTCGTCAGCAGTCTCGGTTGCGATGCAGCAGGTCAGGTAAGAATACGAACCAGCTCCCAGCTTATCAGTATTCAACGTAGCCGTGGTCAGCAGGGTCTCACCACTGTACAGCTGCACCTGTACGCTGGACTCAAAGTTAACATTCTTCAGATCAACAGACACAGCGTTTTTCAGGACTCCGTTATCATGAGTCATGCCGGCGCGCTCGATGCTGCCGCTATAGGGGAACGCAGTGCCGGGCAGGGCTGCCCACTCATCGGCATCAAGCGTGAAGGTCTTCGTATCCTCTTCGTGTCCATCGACAAACAGGACAGCTTTGTTGGGAACAATATTATCTTTGGGAGTCCAGGGGGTCAGTGCCCAGTACTCGTCAGCAGTCTCGGTAGCGATGCAGCAGGTCAGGAAATCATAGCTGCCGGGAGTTACTCCCTGCAAGGTGGCAGTGGTCAGCAGGGTCTCATCACTGTACAGCTGCACCTGTACGCTGGACTCAAAGTTAACATTCTTCAGATCAACAGACACAGCGTTCTTCAGGACACCGTTATCATGAGTAATGGCGGCGCGCTCGATGCTGCAGGGGAGCACCGTGCCGGGCAGGGCTGCCCACTCATCGGCATCAAGCGTGAAAGTCTTTTCAGCCAGCTCGCGGCCATCGACAACCAGGACAGCCTTGTCGGGGACAACATCGTCCTTGGGAGTCCAGGGGGTCAGTGACCAGTACTCGTCAGCAGTCTCGGTAGCGATGCAGCAGGTCAGGAAACCATGGCTGCCGGGATTTACTCCCTGCAAGGTAGCCGTGGTCAGCAGAGTATCGCCGCTGTATAGTTTAACCGCAACGCTCTCAGCGAAGGTAACGTCTTTCAGTTCAACGGAAACAGCATTTTTCAAGTAGCCGCCAGCATGGGTAATACCAGCACTCTCAATGCTACCGCTTGGTTCAGCCGCCAGCGCAATGATTGGCAGTAGTGTGCATACCATCACTACTGTCAGCAGAAGACAGAAAAATTTGCGTGACATACGTGCTTTCATATCTATACCCCTTTCAAATTTGGACAGTGGACAGGAGGCGGCATCATACTGTGACAGAAAATTGAAAAGTATTCACACATAATTCCCGCCACAGTGACCTTTCCTCAATTCACCACCCATGTTATTAAAATATAATAATTCTCAATCTTCGTTTTTGTCAATAGGGCATACAAATTTTTACCAATAGAGAATACAAAAATAGCAATTTTTTACATGGTACATTATTGGAACAATACGGAAATGTGTAGGAGTAAGGTGAAGTGCAATCCTTGCCTAATTGCCGATTTGCTCCCGAAACGCAGAAACGCCCAAAACCTGACCCCACTGTATGGTTTCGGGGCGATTTTGGGCGTTTTCTTTCGATATGAGCGGCTTTGTTTTAGCGGCTGTATCCTTACCGTCCGTCATTCAAAAGCCGCTGTTTGTCACTTCCGGGTAACAAAAAAGCGCCGTATTGCTACGACGCTTTTGTCTTGCTCAGAAGATGGAGCAAGGGAACGCTATTCCATTATCTGTTGTACTTTTTCTTCCTGCTGACAATCGTTGTGCCAATGGCAGCACCGCCGCTGACAAACAGCAGAGCAATCCACAACAAAAGATTGGAGTTATCTCCCGTCTGCGGAGACTTGTCAGCGCCGGGTTTGACGGTGCCGCCGGGCAGCTTTGCCGTTACGGTGTCGGCCTGCTTGATTTCCTGTGTTGCCGTAGCGTCCTTGTAATACTTCTTGCAACCGGAGCAATACCAGTATTCGATATTGCCCTCGGCAGTCTTGGTCGCCGCCACTGCCGGGAAGTGCTTTAAGTTGGTGTGGTTCTTCGGATCAAGCTCGCCGTATTCGCCGCCGCAGACCGTACAGACAGCCTTGTGCGTGCAGTCTGCCGGGCCGCCGTGGCAATTCTCGGTTTCCGTATGGCTGGCGTCACGCTTACAGATTCGGGTGTGGGTCTTTTCATCGCTGTTCTGCGTCCAAGCGCCCCAGTCGTGATCCAGCGCATTGCCGGAGAAGAAAGTCGCCTCATCCGCCGTGCCCTTGGAGCTCAGACCGCAGGCTGCGCAGGACTTGTAGTAGACTGCCTTTTCGGTACAGGTTGCAGCAGACTTCAAATACTGCGCCTCTGCTTTTTCGGCAGTGAAGCTGTGTGCTGCCATCTCGCCGTATTCGCCGCCGCAGACCGTACAGACAGCCTTGTGCGTGCAGCTTGCCGTGCCGCCGTGGCAGTTCTCGGTTTCCGTATGTCTGGTGTCACGCTTACAGATTCGGGTGTGGGTCTTTTCATCGCTGTTCTGCGTCCAAGCGCCCCAGTCGTGATCCAGCGCATTGCCGGAGAAGAAAGTCGCCTCATCCGCCGTGCCCTTGGAGCTCAGACCGCAGGCTGCGCAGGACTTGTAGTAGACTGCCTTTTCGGTACAGGTTGCAGCAGACTTCAAATACTGCGCCTCTGCTTTTTCGGCAGTGAAGCTGTGTGCTGCCATCTCGCCGTATTCGCCGCCGCAGACCGTACAGACAGCCTTGTGCGTGCAGCTTGCCGTGCCGCCGTGGCAGTTCTCGGTTTCCGTGTGCGCTGCATCGTGAGCGCAGATGCGGGTATGGGTGCCGTCTTCGTTGGATGCCCAAGCGCCATAGTCATGGCCGAGCGGTTCGCCATTAGTAAAGGTTTCCGTGCCCTGCGCGCCGCAGGTGGAGCAGGACTGATAATATACCGCCGGGCTTGTGCAGGTGGCGGCGGACTTCAGCCGGTATTCGTTCACCTGATCGACGAAATGGTGCAGGCCAAGCTCGCCGTAGGAGTGCTGGCAGACCTCGCAGAGGGCCGGGGCAAGGCAGTCGGCCGTGCCGCCCTGATGCGTGCCGCGATCCACCTCCAGATGGCAGCAGGTGTAGAATCTCCAGTGGCTGTCGGCATCGGTCTGCCAAGCGCCCGGCTCTTCGGCGTGCCGATCCGGGTTTTTCTCCCCGCTTGCAAAGGTCGCCTCATCCGCCGTACCCTTGGAGGACAGCATACAGATCTTGCAGGCCTTGTAATAGAGTGCGGGAGAGAGGCAGTTTGCTTCCTTGTACAGAAGTGCCGTGATCGGGAGCTCTCCCGTGAAGTCGTGCTCGGTCATTTTGATGCCGCAGGTGTCGCAGAAATGGTTGCAGTCCGGGTCGGCGTGGTTGAGCCGCTCAGTCTCTCCGCCGCAGACGGTGCAGGTCTTCCAGTGACTGTCTTGGTTTGTGCTCCAGTCGCCGTAGGTGCAGCCGGCCGTTTCAACATGGCTGGCATCGTGGGTGCAGACGCGCTTGTGCGTGCCCTCCCCGTCGGACGTCCATGCGCCCCAGTCATGGCCGAGCGGCTTTCCTGACGTGAAGGTCGCCTCGTCGGCGGTTCCCTCGGAGCTGGTACCGCAGACGGCGCAGGACTTGTAATACACCGCCTTTTCGGTGCAGGTCGCAGCGGATTTCAGATACTGCTCCTCGGCGGTTTCTGCCGTGAAGCTGTGCGCCGCCAGTGCGCCGTAGGACTGACCGCAGTGGTCGCAGATGGCCTGCTCCGTGCAGGTCGCCGTGCCGCCGGAGTGCTCACGGATGGTGATATCCTTGGAAACGTTGAAGCGGTAGCCCTCCGCCGTCGTGACAGAGGCGATAAAGCGGAAGCCGGTTTCCTCTGCCTTGTAGTACTTGGCCGGAATCGCTCCTGCGCAGAGGCCGTCGACCGGGGTGATGGGTCCGCCGTCACCAGTGTATTTAAACTCATAGCTGTAGGCGGGATTTGTGCAGCCCTCCGGCAGGTTGAAAGAGAATTCGAAGTCCTGCGTGCGGCAGACGGTATCCGGTGCGGTGATGGTCAGGGAGGGAACATTCGTCTTTTCGACCCTATTGCCGCAGAATTCGCAGTCGCCCCAATACTGGCCGTTCTCCGTCTGCCATTTGTAGGAATGGGACGCATGGACGGTCACGGTGAGCGTGGTGGAATTGCCCGCCTTGTCCGTGGCGACGACGGTCTGCGAGGTTCTCGCGTCGGCGAGGGTGATCTCGCCCTTGTCGTTGGGCGTTACGGCCACGCCGTTGACGGTCACGGTGTCCAGATACCGATCGGTCACGGTGAGGGTCTTGTCGCCCTCGCCACAGAAAACGTCGCCGTCCTTCGCACCGGTGATCGTCGGGGCGGTCTTGTCGATGATGATTTTCTCCGTGCATACAACGCCATAGTAAGCAGCTTCCGTTCCCAGCTGTGCATAGATCACAAAAGGCTTTCCCTCCTCCAGATTCAGAGAGGCGGTGTTGAAAGCGCCGGTATAAGGATAGTGATCGTGCGTGTCGCAGAAAAGGACATTAGCATCGTGGGATTCGGAATAGAATTGGTCGCCGACGGCGTACTCAAAGTACTTCACTTCCTTCGGATGGGCGGTGCTGATCTGCACGGTCTGATCTTCCTTGAAGAAGTGTTCCGTCCCTTCGGAACGGAAGCCGGTCCACTGGGAATCGCCCACGGAAATGGTGCTGCGATCCACGAAGAAACCGCTCCAAACAGCAACGAGGGTCAGACTCTTCTCGCCGTTGACAGCAACGCTACCGTAGGTATCACCGTTATAGACTTTCTTTGTACCGAGCAGCAGCCAAAGCAAGCTTTCATTATTATCTCTTGTGGGCCTCTCGCCAAACCGCTCCCAGATCACATCCGTCCATTTGACGTTCTTCAATTCCGTGACCGTCGAGCCGTCCCGGTTGACGATGTGGACGGTATAGTCGCTGCGCTCCTTCCAGACGGGGTAGAGCGTAAGCGCCTCGTTTTTCTCATAAATTGCGTTCAGGGAATAGTCCTTCTCGCCGCCGTCGGCCTTCGACCAGCCGACCTGCGTGTAGCCAAGGCGGGTAAAGAGCGCGCCTTGCAGCTTCAGCGCTTTGCCGTGCTCCTTGTTCACCGTCTTGCTGTCGCCCGTGCCGTTTGCGCCGGGGGCGTAGGTCACGGGATAGGTCATGGTTTGCAGCTGGAGCTGCTGCGCGGCGTTATAGCCGATGCTGTAGCCCGCGCTGTCCGGGGTAAAGCGGCTGGCGTAATCCGTGCCGTTGGCCTCGGCGAACACCACGGGAACCGCCGTGTCCTCCGTAGTAACGCCGATCTGCGCACCGCTGCCGAGCTTGTCGAGCGTGACGGTTTTTCCACTGGCAAGATAGAGATTTGCGCCGGAGTTTCCGGTGATCTTCACGTCGCCGGTAAGGGTCAGGGAGCCTGCGCTCAGTGCGACTGCGCCCTTGCCGCCGGAGTTGCCGGTAATCCGGCCGGTGCCGAGGTTGGCGGTCGAGCCGTCCCGCATCAGCGAGATCGCGCCGCCCTTGTTGTTCTTGATTTCGACGGGAATGGCGCTGCTCTGCTGCGCCATTGTCACTCTGCCGTAGGCTGCGTCGATGCCCGCACCGGTATTTTCCGAGATGGTGCCGCCGTAGAGGTTGACATTGGTATAATAGTCGCTTGTCGCAATGGAGGGCATGGGCCAGTGGGTGGCCGAAATACCCGCACCGGTATTGCCGGTGATGGTGCCGCCGTAGAGGTTGATGGTATCATCTGACCGGGTGATGGTGGACATCACACCGTTCCGCTCGTTGCCGGAGATGATGCCGTCGTACATATTGAAGGTTCCTCTGTTAATTACACCGGGGCCGTACTTGGTGTTGCGGATGTTGCTGATGACCGGGCGATCCGTGGGATAGTCGGAGCTTTTTTGATAGTAGCAGCCGCCGTACATATTGAACGTACCGCAGTTATAAACGCCGCAAACCGGGTCGTTGTAAATATCGCGGATGCCGTCCGTTTCCGAGCTGGTCATGCAGATGCTCACGCCGTAAAGCTCAAAGGTGGCAGTTTCGTCAAGAGAAACAGCGGCGCAGCTGTCGCCGGTGATGAGGCCGCGGTCGCCGGAGAGCTGGCAATCCGTAAATACCAGACGCGCATTATTCATCACAAGGAAGGCGCTTTGTGCATTCGGTACATTGCAGGTAAGGGTATGGCCATGCAAACAGATCACAAACGTGCAGCCCTCCCAAACATGGATTCGTTTCGTGAGGGTGACATCATTGGCAAGGTAATAGTAGAACGTTTTTCCCTTGTTGTTCGCTGCTTTATGGTTGATCTCCAGAAGGTCTGCTTCCGATCGGATCACGTTCATTTTTGAAATATCGCCGGAGGTATTTTCCTTCCCGTCCTTGGTGAAGTAGACCCCTTCATAGGTCGTGTGTCCGTTCATGGCCTGATGATTGCTGATTCCTCCTCCGCAGACGCAATGCGCCGACGGATGCGGCCAATCAAGGCGAACCGCGCTTGCCGTGAGCGGGAAGAGCTGCGCGAGCAGGCAGAGCGTCAGCAAAATGGCGAACAGTCGCTTTTTCATGTGGTTTCCTCCGTTTCTGAAATCAAGGGGGCTTCAATTTCCTGCAGTGAAAAATCGTAGTGCATCGCCAGCGTTTGGAACAAGGAATGCATCACGCACTCGGCAATCGAGCGGATGTCCAGACGCTCGACGAAGCGAACTGTCTGCTCCAGCTCTGCCTCCGGCACCCGGTACACCCGCATCGCCGCCGTCAAAAAGCGGCTGAGCTTGCGTTCCAGCGGGAAATGAATATCACATTTTCTCGCCATATAGCTGCGCATCAGTCCCGCCGTGCCGATTTCCATCTCGTAAAAGTCGCTCTCGCTGTAATCTGGGAAATTTGCGCTGAAGATCTGCTTCAGCTCTGCTGTGGTATGCAGGTAGATATATTCCGCCGTGTCGGGCAGGGAATAGGCTTCAATGTAAATTTCCCGCAGGTTCTCGTTCAGCTCGGTCAGGGTCAGCTGGATCGCCGTTTCCAACGCATAAGCGTAAACCGGCGGCAGCTTGGTGTCTGTAATGCTTCTTGCCATGCCGAACTGTCCGCCGAACATCGTTTCGGTCAAGTCCAGCAAAATTTTATCCTTGGTGGGAAACAGATTCAAATAGCTTCCTCTTGCTACGCCCGCTTCGTCCACGATCTGACTGACAGAGGTGTTTTTATACCCCTGCTCCAAAAAGAGACGGACGCACACGGTCAGTATTTTCCGCTTCGTCTCGCTGCTGTCTCTCCGCAAATACATCACCTCCCCTCAAACGTTTTAGTATGTATACCAATAATATCATAACAAGAACAAAAAGGCAAGTGGTATTTGAAGCTTTACCTCCGTAAATTGTGACTTTTCCGCAAACGCTGGCTTCTTCCATTACTCAATGACCGCCAACTACGAAAAAGAGCAGAAGGATCTGTTGGAGCTCGTAGCTGACGGCAAGAAAAATCTGTTGGATGCGGAGCAAACCAAGGTGGATTTGAGGCTGCTGATGAAAGCGCTGCGGGATTATACGGACATTCGACAGCTTACGCCGGAGATCGTCAATGCGCTGATTCGGCGCATTGAGGTTCACAGCAAGGATAAGGAAACCAAGAAGGTCAAGGTGGATATTTACTTCACCGCCGTTGGGCTATTCTCTGTCCCTACGGGAAAAGAGATGCTGTCAGCAATGGGGGAGATCCGCTAAAACCCGCAGCAGTTCAAATTTTCTGCATAAAGCAGAACACGGTGCAGCCCCTTTTCAGAGACTGCACCGTGTTCTGCATAAAAACTTCGTTATCCGCTCATGTCTAATGCGGGTGCCATTTTTTGTCCGCCATAGGGGAAAGCAGCAACCCTTTACCGCACCCAGCGGCTTATGGGAACAGCCAATGCCGCCGATAGAACCGCCTGCGCTGCCTTTGCCGACAGATAGCCCCTCATGTGGAGTCCGCTCCCCTCCAGCACCGCCGCCGTCTGGCAGTGGACGCACACGCCGCCCCAGCCCATCAGTGCCGCCGCCAGCACGAAGTCCCCCCGTGTGCCGGAGAGCCGCAGGATGCCGCCGGTAAGCTCCAGTAGTCCCAGCGGAAGAGGGTGCTCCAGCCCCGTCAGGGCCGTCAGCAGCCGGGTCAGCACCAGAAAGAACACCACGAAGCCGCAGACGTGGAGCATCCCCTCCCCCGCTCCCCGGACGGCCCCCGGAAAAGCGGAACCCAGAGCCTGCGGCGCAGACGGCGAAGTCCGTCCCTCCGGGGACGAGGTGCTGCGGGTCAGCAAAGCCGTCAGCACGGCTGCCGACACATGGATCAGCCAAAGCCATGCCCCGGCCCGGAGACTGCCGAAGCAGCCCACCCCCGCCACGCCCAAGGCAAAGGCCGGGCCGCAGTTGTTGCAGAACAGCAGCAGCCGCTGTCCCTCCTGTCGGGAGACTGCCCCGGTGCGAGCCAGCTCTCCCGCCGTCTGGGCGCCCACCGGATAGCCTCCCAGCAAGCCCAGCAGCACCGCCGTACCACCGGGGCCGGAGATCCCCAGCATCCGGCGGGTCAAGGGGGCCAGCAGCCGCCCCAGCGCCGCTGCGCTGCCGGTGGCCACAAACAGCCGGGACACCACGAGGAAGGGAAACAGCGCCGGGATCACCGAGCCGCCGCAGAGGGCCAGTCCCTCCCGCACCGCCTGTGCCGCCGTCTCCGATGCCGCCAGCAGCCCCGCCATGACCGCCAGCAGTCCCAGTGCCAAGCCCATGCTCCCTCACCTCCCTTTACCCTGCCAGCTTATGACGGCGGGCAGAGGTCCATGCCACGGACAGGCAAGTTTTTCCGGCGGTACGCATACAGTCCACCGTGGGAGGGATGCCTCATGGGAGACAAAAAGCGGCTGGCTCGTGCCGGTCTGGAGGTCATGGATCGGCTGGACCTGCCAGGGGAACTGGCAGTGGGGGTGGGCCGCATGGAGCTGGTGGGGAACCGCCAGTTCTATATGGAACAGCACCGGGGCGTGCTGCGGTACAGCACGGAGGTCATCGACATCGCCGCCGCAAACATGATGGTACGGATCACAGGCCGGGAGCTGCAACTGCTGGCCATGACGGACCGGGAGCTACGGATCAGCGGCACCATCGCCGCCATTGAGCTGCTGACATAGGAGGGGCCATGTATCGTCAGATCGTCCATTTTTTACAGGGGCAGGTGCTGGTGCGGATCGAGTGCGGCTGCCCGGAGCGGGTGCTGAACCTCTGCGGCGCACGGGGCATCCCCTTCTGGGAGCTGACATGGGAGTCGCCGGTGTGCCTGACCCTGCGGGCCGTGGGGCGAGACCTGCCCCGTCTGCGGCAGGCGGCGGAGGACGCCGGCGGCAGCCTGCATCTGTGCCGCAGCGGCGGCGTACCGGTGTTCTGGCGGCGTCTGCGCCGGCGGTACGTGCTGCTGGCCGGAGCGGTGCTGGCGCTGGTGCTGATGTTCGGCGGCAACCTCGTCATCTGGGACTTTCAGGTCAGCGGCAACGACACCGTCCCCACGGAAACCATTCTCCGGGCGCTGGAGGACTACGGCATCACCGTGGGGTCGCCGGGTCTGCACATCGATCAGGAGACCATGCGCAACCATGTGCTGCTGGCCCTGCCGGAGGTATCGTGGCTGGCGGTGAACGTCCGGGGCTGCGTGGCCCATGTGCAGGTGGTGGAGCGGCACCGTCCGCCGGAGGCGGCAGATCGGAGCGCCGTCACCAACATCGTGGCCCGGAGGGCGGGCCTTATCACCAAGGTGGAGGCGCTGGAGGGGCAGGCCATGGTACTGCCGGGGACCACCGTCACGGAGGGACAACTGCTGATCTCCGGAGTGTCAGAAACAGAACATATCGGCGCACGGTTTGTCCACAGCATGGGGGCCGTGTGGGCCAGAACGTGGTATGAGCTGTCGGTCAGCGTACCGCTGCAGATCACGCAGCCCGCCGCCGGAAGCCGCAGCCACAGCCGCTGGGCGCTGGATATCGGAAAACACCGGATAAAATTCTACGGAAAGGGTAGCATCACCGGGGTGGATTGTGATAAAATAACATATTATAAACCGTTCACCCTGCCCGGAGGGCTTCGCCTGCCCCTGACGCTGGTGCAGGAGCGCATCACCGCATGGGAGGGCGCCGCCGCAGAGCGCACGGAGCAGAGCGCCCGTCAGGAGGGAGAGCAGCAGCTGCTGGCCCTGCTGTCGGCCCGGCTACCGGAGGGCAGCACCGTCACCGACACCCGCTTCGCCGCTGTGCGGCAGGGGGACCGGCTGACGGTGGTGCTGAAGGCGGAGTGTCTGGAGCAGATCGGCCAGACCGTGACACTGCCGGAAACGGAGACTACACAGAGATAAGGGGGCTTGTCCCGTATGGAACAGCGTGTAAGCATCGAGCGAATGGAGGAGGCCATCAATCTGTTCGGCTCGTTTGATGAAAATATCCGGCTTCTGGAGGCGGAATTCCATGTGACGGTGGTGAACCGTGACGGGGAGCTGCGGATCTCCGGGGAGCCAGAGGAGGTGATGATGGCTGCCAAGGCAGTGGAGGCGCTGCTGACCCTCTCCGGCAAGGGGGAGTCCATTACCGAGCAGCACGTCCGCTACGTCATCGGCCTGTGCCGCAGCGGCCAGTCCGAGCGCATCGGAGAGCTGACGCAGGACGTGATCTGCATCACCTCCAAGGGCCGGCCCGTCAAGCCCAAGACCATCGGCCAGAAGCAGTATGTGCAGGCGGTGCTCCACAGCCCCGTCACCATCGGGGTGGGGCCCGCCGGCACCGGCAAGACGTATCTGGCGGTGGCGGCGGCCGTGGCCGCCTTCCGAGCCAAGCAGGTCAACCGCATCATCCTGACCCGCCCCGCCGTGGAGGCCGGAGAGCGGCTGGGCTTCCTGCCCGGCGACCTCCAGAGCAAGGTGGACCCCTACCTGCGGCCTCTATACGACGCCCTGTTCGATATGCTGGGGGCGGAGACGTACCAGAAATATCTGGAGCGTGGCAACATCGAGGTGGCCCCGCTGGCCTATATGCGTGGCCGGACGCTGGATGACAGCTTTATCATTCTCGACGAGGCTCAGAACACCAGCCGGGAGCAGATGAAAATGTTCCTGACCCGCATGGGCTTCGGCTCCAAAATGGTCATCACCGGCGACATCACCCAGATCGACCTGCCGGGGGACAAGCCCAGCGGCCTGAAGGACGCCATGAAAATTCTCAAGGGTGTGGAGGGCGTCAGCATCTGCCAGCTGACCCAGCAGGACGTGGTGCGCCATGTGATGGTGCAGCGGATCATCGAGGCCTACGCCCGATTCGAGGAGAAGCGCAAATGAGAAAGACACACTACATCCCCATCACCGCCGATGTACCCGGCGCCGCCAACGATGCCAACTGCGCCCTGATCCGCCGGACCATCCGCACAGCGCTGGCGGCGGAGGGCCTCACGGCTCCCTGCGAGGTGGACGTGCTTCTGACGGATGACGACGGCATCCACGAGATCAACCGGGAGATGCGGCAGGTAGACCGCCCCACGGACGTACTCAGCTTCCCGGAGTTTGAACTGACCCCCGGCCAGCTGCCCGGCCCGGAGGACGCCGACCCCGGCACGGGCCTTATCCCGCTGGGGGACATGGTACTCTCCATGGAGCGGGTGGCGGCGCAGGCCAGGGAGTACGGTCACTCCAAGCGGCGGGAACTCTCCTATCTGGTAACCCACTCGGTGCTGCATCTGCTGGGCTACGACCATCTTGACGAGGGGCCTATGAAGGCACAGATGCGAGCCAGAGAGGAGGCCATCATGGCCCTGCTGGGGCTGGAGCGGTGAGAAAGGCCGCTCTGGCCAAGCTCCGGCCGGAGTGCCGGGCGGACGCTGTGTCCTTTTCGAAAAGTCTCTGACAGGAGAAGGCGCAGCCCTGTCCCCCGTGCGGCGGGCCGCTGGACTATTTCCACAAGAAAACCAAGAAAAGCAGCTGCAACTGGGCCTGCACGGCCTGCGGCGTGCGGTATGACACCATGCAGCTGCTGGATGAATGAAGCGAGAAGGTAATTTCTCCCTGTCCCTATTCAAAATTGCTCACAGAAAGCTGAGGATCACCGGAAATTGCGGAAGGAGCTGCATTATGGCCGAGGATAAGCTGTTTGTCGAGGCAACCGAAGAGGACGTACCGTCTATCATCGGCCTGCGGCAAAGGATCTGGAGCACCACATACCGAGGCATCTACCCCGATTCCATGATAGATGAATTTGACTGGGACCGGCACAGGGAAATGGAACTGCTGAGGGTCCATCACCCGGCATATTCGGTGTACCTTATCCGAAAGGGTCGGCAAAATATCGGTTATCTGACGATAAATAAAGCCGACGTGATCACCCTGCAATCCCTTTATATTGTCTCTGAATACCAGCGACAGGGAATCGGACGGCAAGCCTTCGATTTCATGAGCGCATATTGCCGGGAACACCATGCCACCGCCTTCATCTGCCACTGTGTTCCGGAAAATTTCAATGCCCGAAGCTTCTATGAGCGCATGGGCGGCGAGGTGATCGGGGAGGACCTGACAAACGAGGAGTGCTGGCAGAACTCTGTCACTTACCAGTTTACACTACCATCAAAAGTAACATAACAAAATTGCTCACAGAAAGTTGAGGATCACCTTATGAACGAGAAAAACAACATCACCAAAACCGCTATGCTCACCGTGTGCGGACGGCCCAACGTGGGCAAGTCCAGCCTCACCAACGCTCTGGTGGGTGAGAAGATCGCCATCGTCTCCAACAAGCCCCAGACCACCAGAAACCGCATCTACGGTGTAGTGAACCGGGGCGACACCCAGTTCATCCTGCTGGATACGCCGGGCCTGCACAAGGCCCGCTCCCGGCTGGGGGACTACATGGTGAAGGTGGTGCGGGAGAGTCTGGCCAGTGTAGAGGCCGCCCTGCTGCTGGTAGAGCCCATCCCCCATGTGGGAGAGCCGGAGAAAATCCTTCTCCAGCGCATCCGGGAGGAGAAGCTGCCCTGCGTGCTGTGCATCAATAAGATCGACACCGTGGAGCGCAAGGACGATCTGCTGGCGGTCATCGCCGCATACAGCGAGGTCTACCCGGATTTCGACGCCATCATCCCCATCTCCGCCCGCACCGGCGATGGTCTGGAGGAGCTGCTGACTCAGATGCAGCGGTACGCCGTGGAGGGGCCGCAGCTGTTCCCCGACGGCATGACCACCGACCAGCCGGATCAGCAGGTCTGCGCCGAGATCATCCGGGAGAAAATGCTGCTGTGTCTGGATAAGGAAATCCCACACGGTACGGCGGTGGAGGTGACCCGCTTCACCGAACGGGAGGACTCCGGCATCATCGACCTGGACGTGACCATCTACTGCGAAAAGGCCAGCCACAAGGGCATCATCATCGGCAAGCACGGGGATATGCTCAAGCGCATCAGCACGCTGGCCCGGCAGGATATCGAGAAGTTCATGGGCACCAAGGTCTATCTGGAAACGTGGGTGAAGGTCAAGGAAAACTGGCGGGACAATGTGAATTTCATTCGTTCACAGGGCTACAACGAACAGTAATTCCCGTTAGAAACATGAGCCGACCCTAAAACTTACCACTCATGTTTCGCCCCGGCGGCGGCAAGCTAATGCCGGGGGTGGAGATCATGTGCGATTACTGGAATCTTTTTCTGGAGACCGGAGCGCCGGAGCTGTATCTGCTGCACCGGTGGGAGGAGGAATCATGCCAAACCAACCCATCGTCACCGCCGGACTGGTGCTGCGGGAAACCGTGACCAGGGAGACGGACAAAATTCTGACGGTGCTGACCCCGGATCGGGGGAAGATCTCCCTCATTGCACGGGGCGCCCGGCGGAAAAACAGCCGTCTGGCGGCGGCGTGTCAGTTGCTGGCCTATTCGGAACTGACCATCTACGAAAAGGGTCAGTGGTTCATGCTGGACGAGGCGGAGACGCTGGAGCTGTTCACCGGCCTGCGGACGGACTTCGTGGCTCTGAGCCTTGCCTCCTATCTGGCCGATCTGACGGACGCCACGGCACAGGCGGAGGACACGTCGCAGCTGCTGCGGCTGCTGCTGAATGCCCTGTACGCCCTCAGTGTCCTGCATAAGCCGCCCCAGCTGGTAAAGCCCGCCTTCGAGCTGCGGCTCATGGCCCTGTCGGGCTTCGAGCCTCTGGCGGACGGCTGCGCCGTGTGCGGGCGGCCGGAGCCGGAGAAGCCGGTGCTGGACGCCGTCCACGGGGTGGTGTGCTGCGCCGCCTGCCGGGAAAAGGGCGGGCTGGCCATGCCCCTATCCCCCGCCGCTCTGGCGGCCCTGCGCCACGTGCTGTACTGCCCGGATAAGAAGCTTTACAGCTTCACGCTGGATACCCCTGCCCTGCGCCAGCTGGGGCAGGCGGCGGAGGTCTATGTCACCGCCCAGCTGGAGCGCAGCTTCCGGACGCTGGACTACTATAAATCCATTTTGCCGCAAGAGGAACCTACATATGACTGACTTATTTGAAAAATCCATCCGCACGCTGGAGCTCCCGGCGGTGCTGGAAAAGCTGGCGGCCAAGGCGGTCAGCGACGCCGCCAAGGAGCGGTGCCTGCGCCTGACTCCCGCCACAGACACGCAGGAGGTGCTGCACCTGCTGGATGAGACCGACGCCGCCAAGGAGCGGCTGGGTCTCCACGGCAGCCCCTCCTTCTCCGGGGTCAAGGATGTATCCGCCGCCCTGACCCGTGCCGACCACGGCGGTATGCTGAACACCCGTGAACTGCTGGATGTGGCAGGCGTGCTGACCGCCAGCCGCCGGGTCAGCGAATACGACGCCCAGCGGCAGGGGGAGGCCACGGTGCTGGACCGGCTGTTCTCCTCTCTGCACACCAACCGCTATCTGGAGGATAAGATACGCTCCGCCATTCTGGACGAGGAGACCATTGCCGACACCGCCAGCAGCGAGCTGGCGGATATCCGCCGGAAAATGCGGCTGGCGGCCACCAAGGGCCGGCAGATTCTGCAGCGCATCATCTCCTCCCCCTCCTATGCCAAGGTCCTGCAGGAGGCCCTCATCACCCAGCGGGACGGCCGCTTTGTGGTGCCGGTGAAGGCCGAGTGCAAGGGCAGTCTGCCGGGTCTGGTCCACGACATCTCCTCCTCCGGTGCCACGCTGTTCGTGGAGCCTATGGGCGTGGTGCAGGCCAACAACGAGCTCAAGGAGCTGGAGGCCCGTGAGCAGAAGGAGATCGACCGCATCCTGCGCCAGCTCTCTGCTGAGTGCGCCGGCCAGATGGAGAACATCCTCTGGGGCTACGACATTCTGGTGCAGCTGGATGTGATCTTTGCACGGGCGCAGCTGAGCTATCAGCTCAACGCCAGCCGCCCGGAGGTGCGCCGCCGGGGCGGCATCACCCTGCGCCGGGCCCGGCACCCTCTGCTGGATCAGGCCAAGGCGGTGCCGATCACCGTGGAGCTGGGTGAGCAGTTCGACACCCTGGTCATCACCGGCCCCAACACCGGCGGCAAAACCGTGACCCTGAAAACCATCGGACTGCTGAGCCTGATGGCCCAGTGCGGCCTGCACATTCCCGCCGACGGCGGCAGCGCCGTGCGGGTGTTCCGCCGGGTGCTGGCGGACGTAGGCGACGAGCAGAGCATCGAGCAGAGCCTGTCTACCTTCTCGGCCCATATGTCCAACATCGTCCAGATCCTGAAGGAAGTGGACGACCACAGTCTGCTGCTATTCGACGAGTTGGGCGCCGGCACAGACCCGGTGGAGGGTGCGGCTCTGGCCATCGCCATCATTCAGGAGGCCCGGAATCAGGGGGCTCTCATCGCCGCCACCACCCACTATGCCGAGCTGAAAACCTTCGCCATGACCACGGCGGGGGTGGAGAACGCCAGCTGCGAGTTCGACGTACAGACCCTGCGGCCCACCTACCGACTCCTCATCGGCATCCCCGGTAAGTCCAACGCCTTCGCCATCTCCCGGCGGCTGGGGCTGGATGAGTCCGTCATTCAGGCGGCACAGGCCCAGATGGACAGCGACTCCGTTCGCTTCGAGGACGTGCTGACCCAGCTGGAGGAGAAGCGCCAGCGGCTGGAGAAGGCCCAGAACGAGGCCGACCGACTGTGGCGGCAGCGGGAGGAGGACGCCCGGAAGGCCCGGACCTTCCGGGAGCAGATGGAAAAGGGCAAGGAAAGCGCACGGGCCAAGGGAGAGGCTGAGGCCAAGCGCATCGTCCGGCAGGCCCAGCAGCAGGCGGAGGAGATCTTCGCCCAGCTGGATCAGCTGCGGAAGGAGCAGCAGAAGCAGGCCAACGTGCAGGCCCTCAACGACGCCAAGGCTGCCGTGCGCCACCATCTGAAAACGGCGGAGGAGCAGCTGCACCTGCGGGACGAGGAGCAGGAGCCTGCCTATACGCCGCCCCGGCCCATCGCCGTGGACGATCAGGTGGAGCTGCCCGGCGTGAAGATGGCCGCCACGGTGCTGGCCGTCAACGGCGACGGCACCCTGCTGCTGCAGGCGGGCCACATGAAGATGACCGTCAAGGCCCAGCAGGTGCGCCTGCTGGAGGGCGCTCCCAAGAAGTCCAAGCCCGCCCCCAGTTCCTCCGCCGCCACCCTGAACACCGTGTCCCGTGCCTCCTCGGAGCTGGATATCCGGGGCTATGAGACGCTGGAGGCCGAGAGCGTGGTGGAAAACTATCTGGACAGTGCCGTCATGGCCAAGCTGGGCACCGTCACCATCATCCACGGAAAGGGTACCGGCGCTCTGCGAAAGGCCGTCCACGAGATCCTCAAGCGTAACAAGGCCGTCAAAAGCTTCCGGCTGGGCCGCTACGGCGAGGGTGAGGCCGGTGTCACCGTGGTGGAGCTAAAATAAGCCGCTTTCGTGTAGAACGACGAATTTTTTCTTTGATTCTCTGCAATCGCCACAAATTTTTGTGGGATTGAATATTGCTTTCTCCCCGTTATCCGTTATAATAGTATGTGTAGCAGTCGGCTTGAAGACTGCGAATAAAGGAGTGCTGGTTTGATGTATACGCAGGAAATTACCGTTCAGAATGAGGTGGGGCTGCACGCACGTCCCGCTACGTATTTCATTCAGAAGGCCAACGAGTTCAAGAGCGGCATTTGGGTGGAGAAGGAAGAGCGCCGGGTCAACGCCAAGAGTCTGCTGGGCGTGCTGTCCCTGGGTATTGTGAAGGGAACCAACATCACCCTCATCGCTGACGGCTCTGATGAAAAGGAAGCCGTGGATGCTCTGGTATCTCTGATCCAGAACAACTTCGGTGAGTAACGACCGAACATGAAATGACGCCGGTGTCTGCTGTCAGCAAGCACCGGCGTTGTTCTGCTTTTATCCTCTCGGTGGGCAAGCGCAAGCACGCCTGACAGCGTGTCCTTCCGGCGCTTTTTCCCTTGCTCATCGATGGTACGATCTCTGCACAAAAGGACGCCCCCGGCGTGGCCGGAGGCGTCCTTTTCATGTGTTCCGCTGCCCCCCTATGGGGCCGCCCGGTCAGCAGCCGCAGCCGCAGCCGTTGTTATTCTGGGTGTTGCCGCAGCCGCAGCCGTTGCCGCCCCAGAACAGGCACAGGATGATGATGGCGATGATGATCCAGCAGCCGCAGCCGCCGAAGCAGGAGTTCTGATTGCACATAAGAACGTGACCTCCTATGAAAATTGGACCCGCAGGTCTCATTCCATAGTATGATCCGCCCCTTAATAGAGTTCCTCCGGCCGGGAGATACGGTAGCTGAGGGTCAGGAGGGTATCCACAAAGTGGATGTCCTCGAAGAATACCCCCTTGGTCTGGGTGGAGAGCTCCACATTGGTAAAGTTCCAGAAGCCCTTCACTCCCAGAGCAATGAGCCGGTCCGCCAGCGGCTGGGCCACGCTCTGAGGCACGGTCAGCACCGCCACGTTGGGGTGGTACTCCTCCACATAGTGTTCCAGCTCCTCCATGGGCCGGATGGTCACGTCGTGGATCTTGGTACCGATCAGCGCCGGGGACACGTCGAAGGCGGTATCCACCTGAAAGCCCACCTTCTGAAAGTCGAAGTTCTGCAGCAGCGCATGGCCCAGATGGCCCGCTCCCACCACAATGAGCCGGTAGCCGGAGTCGATGCCCAGAATGTGGCCGATCTCCGAGCGCAGCTCCGCCACGTTATAGCCGTAGCCCTGCTGCCCGAATTCACCGAAGCAGCTGAGATCCTGCCGGATCTGAGAGGCGGTGATGTCCATTTTCTGCCCCAGCGAATTGGAGGAAATGCGTACCACGCCCTTGTTATGCAGCTCGTCCAGATAGCGGTAATAGCGGGGCAGACGATGGATCACCGCATCCGAGACCTTTTGTTTTTTCATATGCGTCCTTCTTCTTTGCCGGCGGCAGGAGCCGGGCCGCAGCCCGCTTTCCCCTACCGCTTGTTTTCGTCTTTCTGAATTGTACTCCAAATTCCAGAACTTGTCAACTTTTTTAACAATCTTTTTTGTCTTTTGTGCAGTTTTCTTCTTTACATTCCCGAAAAAGATGGTATAATAAATTAGTCGCAAGGGGGGAAAGCCTCCCTCTGCTCCATATGCGCCCGTAGCTCAGCTGGATAGAGTGACAGACTCCGACATTTCAGGCTTTTCCAGTTGAGATATGGCGCAAAGCCTTGCCGCACCTGCGTTTGCGGGAACGGCAGAGAAAAAATAGTTAGTTGTTGACTACTATTTGACTACTATCGCAGAAACCCACAACCAAATATGTGCCCGTAGCTCAGTTGGATAGAGCGTCAGACTCCGACTCTGAAGGCCGCTGGTTCGAATCCAGTCGGGCATACCACTCGCCTCCAAAAGCTCATGGCTTTTGGAGGTTGTCCTTTGCCGCAATTGACAAATACGGCTGTCCCATGGTATAATAAAACTCCAAAATAAGTGTGGATTTTTCTGGAGCATCGCCTCCATTTTTCGCCACGCATCCGACAGGGTGTGCGGCGTTTTTTATTAGGAGGAACGACGGATGAACATATTTTACCAACTCATCGGGTTCGGCGCACTGATCGCCATGGGTCTCAGCTATTGGCAGAATGACAAGCGTACCATCTTGCTGTGGCAGGTGGTGGCCAACCTGATCTTCGCCATCCACTACACACTGCTCCACGCATACTCCGGCGCACTGTGCAGCTTTTTCCAGATTGTCGTGCTGCTGCTTTTCCTATTGCAGGAGAAATTCAACTGGAGTAAACTGGTCACCGCGATACCCATCGTGGCAGTATTTCTGCTGATTGCCGTGGTGACCTATGAGACGCCAGTGACGGTACTGCCCATCGTGGCATCGTTGGCGGCGTTGCTGCCGTTCTTCCAGTCCAGGCGGCGGGTGATACAGGTGGCGGGCATTGCCAGCGGCCTGTCGTGGCTGGTGTATGTCATTGCGGTACGGTCGTATTCCGGCATGGTGACAGAGTCGGTACTGACCATCATCACGGCGGCGTCCCTGCTGAAGAAGGAAACCAGAAAGCCCTGAACGGACAGATCCCCCGGCATATTGCCGGGGGATCTGTCGAAGGGGTGCGCCGCGTCAGGCGTAGTGCTTCAGCCCCTGCGCCATGGATGAGGCGGTACAGCGGCGGGCATGGCAGGAGAGCGTATCACGTTTCTCTCCGCCGCACCGGGTGGCTGCTATCAGCGCGGCCAGTCTCCGCTTGCGGGGGACTAAGGGAGTATCCTGTTTCATTTGCTTTGCCATGGAATATACCTCCGTTCGTTTTACTACCGCTATCATAAAACAACGGAAGGTCTGTTCCATTGGCAAAAATAAATGAACATTTCTAAGAAAATTGTGATAGTATCACAAGGGGGGCAGAAGCCATGACATCACAGCACACAGCGGACTATCCCACACTGCAGGAGGTGCTGCGCCTGCCTGTGTTCGCAGGCTGCACGGTCTGCGGCGGCGCGGCGGGACTTGGCCGTAGGGTCAGCGGTGTCAATCTGACGGACACACCGGACTACGCGCGCTGGCTGGCGCAGGGAGAACTGCTCATCACCACTGGTTTTGCCATCGCAGACGATCCGCAGGCCGTGGATGCGCTGCTGCCCACGGCGGCAGAAAAAGGCCTGTCCGGCGTGGGTATCAAGCCGGGGCGCTACCTGCCCAGCCCCCTGCCGGCGGCGCTGGCGGAGAAGGCTGACCGACTGGGACTGCCGCTGCTCCAACTGCCGACCGATATGCGCTTTGCCGAGTTGGCCGATGCGGTGTCCCGCGAGATCGCACGGCGGCGAATACCGGCGGAACAGGAGCGGCAGCTGGCCGTATTACTGCACCATCTCATCTCTGGCGCGCCGCTGAGCGAAGCGATGGAGCGTCAGGCGGCGGAGTCCGGTATCCATTTGGAATGTCCGCATATCCTGATGTGGATACAGGCTGATGCGCCGGAGTTGCAGCGGCGCTCTTGGCTGCACGAGGTAGAAGAGCGCTACCGGGCGTTGGGCGCGGACATGTGGGGCGCACTGTCGGAGGATGGCTTTCTGCTGGCGCTGGAGGCGGACGACCTGTTCGCGCTGGAGATGCCGCTGCGGCGGGTGATGGCGGACTTTGCCGCCGACCACGGCGTTATCTGCGGCGTCAGCCGCCCCTACGGCGGTACGGTGGGTTTTCAGAAAGCAGACCGCAGTGCCCGCGCGGCGCTCCGCATGGCGGCGCGAACGGAAACACCCTGCGTGACAGACGACCCAGCGGGGGTGGTACGGCTGCTGGAGGAATCCTCCCCGGCGGAAACGGACGCCTATATCCATCGGCAGCTGGGAACGCTCCTGCGGCAGCCAGAGCCGCGGCGGCAAGAGCTGCTGGACACGCTGGCGAGCTGGCTGCGCTGTATGGGCAACCAGCGCCGGATGGCGCGGGAGCTGCACCTGCACTACAACACCGTGAGTTACCGGCTCCAGCAGCTATGGTTGCTGCTGGAGGCCGATCCGGTCGATCCGATGAAGCGATTGGCATTGGAAACGGCCCTGTATCTGTACCGGTACAGGCGCACATAAAGGAGTTACTGATCATGGATAAGAGCAGGACGAGCGGTGAATGGGAGCGGATGGTGTCGGGGCGTCTCTATACGCCTACCGATCCGGAGATTGCCAAGCGGCACCGGGTGGGTATGCGCCGCTGTGACCGGTTCAACCGCCTCCCGCTGTGGCGTACCAAGACCAAGCAGCGTGCGCTGGAGCGCCTGATCCCCTCCGCAAAAGGGAAGAATTTCGAGGCGTTTGCACCCTTTTACTGCGAGTACGGCGTGAATATCTATGTGGGGCGGAACTGTTTCATCAACTACAACAGCGTATTTTTGGATGTAGCGCCCATTACGCTGGGGGACAATGTGCTCATTGGACCCAATGTGACGCTGGCCACGCCCAACCATCCGTTTATCGCCGAAGAACGAGCCTATACAGATTACCCCAACGGCTGCCATGCGTTGGAGTATGCCGAACCCATCACCATCGGGGATCACTGCTGGCTGTGCGCCGGTGCGACGGTGTGCGGTGGCGTGACCATCGGAGCGGGAAGCATCATCGCCGCCGGCGCGGTGGTGACGCGTGACATCCCACCCAACAGTATCGCTGCCGGTGTACCCGCCAGAGTGCTGCGGCAGATCGACGAGTGCGACCGCCTGCATGTATGGGAGAAGTATGTGAAGAACGAACTGCCCAATGCGCAGCGGTGACAACAAAACCCGGGAGCAATTACAAAAACCGTCTCAAACGATATGTTTGAGACGGTTTTTATATGCAGAAAGTTAGAAGAATTGAAACCTGATTTGACCACTACTGCACATTTTGCGATCCAACTGAGCTATCCTATGTCAAATCTCCAGCATTCCCTGCAAGCCCGCGCTGGCGGCCTTTTTGTTCTTGTCGAAGGCGTGTGTGTAAATGTCCAGTGTGGTGGAGGGCTGACTGTGGCCGAGGATGCCTGCCACCGTTGCTACATCCGCACCGCCTGCGATCATGAGGCTGGCGGCGGTGTGGCGCAGACTGTGGACATTGAGCTCCTGCGGCAGGCCGTTCTTTTTTAGGATGCACTTAAAGCGCCAGGTGAAGGTTGTAGGCGTCATGGGCAGGCGTGTACCCTGGCGGCGGAACAGGAAGTCATCGGCGGTCAGCTGCCGCTGGTCATAGGTTTCGGTGATGTATGCACATTCCTGCCGGCACTCCCACAGAAGGCTTTCCATCTCGGCGGAGAAGTACACATAGCGGTCACCTGCGCGGGTCTTGGGTTCTTTGACAAAGATTTCCTCGTCCGTCACCTTGACCGCGTTGCGGCAGATGTGGATGGAACGCTGCTCCCAATCAATGTCACACCATTTCAATCCGCAGCACTCGCCCCGCCGCATTCCCGTGGCGATAATGAGCTTGAAGTAGGTTTCGTACTTGATGCTCTCGCCCTCCAGCGCGGCGATGATCCTCTGTGCCGTTTCCTCGTCCGCGATCTTCTTTTCACACTTGCGCCCGGCGTAGCGGTAGGTGCGCCACGCCGGATTATGCGAAAGAAAGCCACCCTCCACGGCATCAGAGAGGATGCTGCACAGCGTAGCGTGCACGCCCTCAATGGTGTACTCGGAGAGTGGCTTTTTTGTGTCGGGACGGATGACTTTTCGCAGTTCGGCGTAGAAATTCCGGAAGTGCTCCGGCCGCAGCTCGGTGAGCTTGTAGTGACCCAGCGCCGGGAGGATACGCTCGATGTCCTGCCGGTCGCGGCGGATGGTGGACTTCGCCAGCTTGCCGGGAGCGATGTCCGTTAGCCACAGGTCGATGTATTTTGCCAGCGTGAGCTGCTGGACGGGCTGCGGCGTGTGGCGGCATTCCCGCTCAAAGAGGACTGCCTGCTCGTTGAGCCATTTTTTCACCTGCTTGGGCGTTAGTTCCTCCGGCGGATGGACGGTTTTCTGCTGGGGCTTGACGCGCTTTCCGTTGTAGTCATAGCCCATGGACACCACGATGAGATAGCTGCTGCTGCGCTTGCGGATGCTTGCCATAAAAATGCCCTCGCTTTCATTTGACCTCGGTACAGTTGAGGCTTATTTTGCAAGCACAACATACCGCAAGCACGTCGGCAAAGCTATCACAATTTTCTTGGAAAAATGAATTTCTACGAAAGCAACAATCATGCGCTGTGCCGCTTCGGAGAACAGGCGGCGAGATTGAAAATCTGCTCGCCGTCCGGGCGGAGCATGGTGAGCATGGAGTCAGCCGCCTGCTCCTTCTGCGCCTGCTGGGGGTGGCAGTAGGTGCGCTCCAGAAAGCCGGTGTCCGCATGACCGACGAGGTCTGCCACCGTCTGCTTGTCCACGCCGCAGTGCAGCAGCGAGGTCACGAAGTAGTGGCGCAGGGTGTGCAGGTGGTACTCCCGCGGAAAGCCGATGGCGGCATAGATTTTCCGCAGCCGCTTGGTGAAGGTGTCCGGGTGGATGAGCTGCCCCTGCTCGTCGGTGAAGAGGTAGGGACTGAGCTTGCGGCGCTGCTTGTCCGCCTCCATCTGCTTGCGGCGCTTGTAGGCGAGGAGGATGCCCCGCAGGTCAGAGGAGAGATAGACTTCGCAGCTCTTGCCGTTTTTGGTAGCGCCCTCCACAATGCCCTTGCCGGGAACGCTGCTGCGGGAGCGGCTGACGGTGAGCAGCAGACCGTTTTGCGTGCCGGTGAAGTCCGACCATTGCAGAGCGCTCAGCTCGCCCCGGCGGCAGCCGGTGTACATGGAGAGCAGATAAAACAGACGGTAGTGCCGCGGCTCCTTTGCCAGCGCGTCCAGCAGCTTTTCCACCTCGCCTCGCGTGGGAATGCGCTGCACCGTGCGCTGCGGTGTGGGCAGGTCTAACATCCGCGCGGGATTCTTTTCGATGATCTCGTTGCGCTTGGCGGCGCTGAGTACGGCGGAGACCACAGAGAGGTATCGCTGCGCGGTGGATTCGTTGATGCGCTTTCCGTGGTGCTTGCGCTTGCGCAGCTCGGAGAGCATATTTTCCAGTGCCATCGGTCGAAGCTTATTGAGGCGGATGCCGCCGATCATGGGATACACCACCTCCAGCATCCGGCGGTATGCAGCGATGGTGCTGGGGGCATATTTCGTCTGCCGCTTCAGCCAGCGGGAGGCGAATTCCTCGAAGGTCATCTCGCCGTCCTCGGCGTAGCCAGTCTTGAAGCTGCGCTCCAGTTCTTCGGCGGCGTGGGCGACATACTGCCCAATGCCGCGTTTGGGAACATTGGGCGGGACTTGGATGGTCTTTGCCTTGCTGATTTTTTTGCCGTTGGGTCGGTAGCCGTTGCTGACGGTGATCTTATATCGCCGCTCGTCCAGTTGCTTGATGCTTGCCATTTTTAGAACCCTCCCATGGTTTGCTGCTGTTTTTCTTGCACAGCCTGCTCATCCAATTTTTCTTTCACCGCCAGAGCTGCGCCTGCGGCGAAGCCGATCACCGCACCGAAGTTCTCAGCGGCGATCTTCGCCTCCATGCGCCGCCGCTTTTCCTCGGCGTCCTCATCCTCGTCCAATAGCGCTCCCGCGGCAGCCAGTCCGGCCACAGCGGGCTTTAGAGGAACAGGCCGCGGATCGCCGCCACTCCATACCATCCGGCCATCGCCGCTGCGCCGATCACCAAAAGCAGCGCGATCCACTTGAGGGCCACCAGCAGGCTGAAGTCCGGCAGCCAGTCGATCCACTTGGAGGAATATTTCTCGCTCAGGTTCCCAACCCGTTCCAGCAGTTTGTTCATCTCCGTCAGTGATTTCTGGATATCTGTCAGAGACTGCTGCACCGGCGTCAGGTCGATGCGTGTTTTCAGCTCCGGCAGGGCCTTCCGAATTTCCTCCAGCTCCCAGTTTATTCCGTCTGCCTGCTCCGTCAGCTTGTTCATCGCCTGCGGCAGATCGCACCGGATCACGATGGGCTGGATCGGCTGTGCCGGTGTACTCGGCGGTGCGCTGTTCGACTGGTTCAACCGTTTCAATTCCTCCATCGGTTTCCTCTGTTCGCAATTTCCTCTTGATGAGTTCCGCCCGTATTCTGAATTCATGCTCCATGGCCTCCTTGCAATACTTTTCCTCGTGTAATTTGTTGTCGCGGCACTTTAGTCCGTCCGGCGTGGCGTAGGTGATGTACTTGCGGGTGCTCTCCCACCTCACCTGATAGCCCTCGGACGCCATCAGGGAAACGAAAGCGTCCTTGTCGGCGGCGTATTTCATGCACTCGTCGATGGTGTTCATGAGCCGCAGCTTCCAGCTTTGGCCCTTCAGAGCCGTGTGGTACTCCGCGCCGCCCATGCCGCGGGCCTGCTGCGTTGGCACGTCAAAGACCGGCAGGCCCATCTCCTGACAGATCATGTCATTGCGCCGCATCAGCTCCTGGATCTGCTCCTTCGCCATGTGCAGCTTTTTGCCGGTCTCGAAGTTGAGGGAGTTGATGACGCAGTGGGAGTGGATGTGCCCGCGGTCGACATGGGTGCAGACAAGCACCTCACAGCCGTCGAAGTATTCCGCCAGCCGCCGCGCGGCTTCGTGGGCCTGTCGGGGATCGACTGCCGCGCCCTTCGGAAAGCTCTGCACCATGTGGTAGAACATCACGCCGCCGTCCTTGTGGTAGAGGAGTTTCGTGTTCAGGAAATCGTCGTAGACGCTCTGCGGCTGGCAGTTGATGCCGCTGACGAGCGGCCCGCCCTCCCATGCGGTTTTCTTTTCCTGCATGACGTAGAGCATCACGCCGCGCATGGCGGCGCGGGACTGTGTGCCCCGCTTGTAGTTCACGAAATGTACGATGGCCATACGGCTCACCGACCTTCCATGACTGCCCGCAGCGCGGCGCTGACTTCGGACAGCTCACCGGCAGCTTTTTCCAGACCGATGACCTGCACCTTGCCTATGTTGGCGAGGACGGTGAGCCGGTTGATGTTGCTGCCGATGCCCTTGAGCTGGCGGAGCAGATCCTTCTGCTCGCCGATGACCACGATTCGCTTGCCGAGACAGCAGGCGGTGACGTAGTCGCTCATGGACATGTGGGCCTTCGCCGCCAGCGCCCTGATCTTCTCGCGGTCAGCGGACGCCATGCGCGTGCTGAATTTGATATCTTTTTTCATGTTTTTCTCCAATCGTAGCTAAAAGTGGGTCCGGGCTTCTGCCCGGAATTTGGGTGCAGGGCTTTGCCCGCCCAGTGCGTTTGGCAGGGCAGCGGCTTCGCCGCAGACCAGACAAATGCGATGCTGGCCGTCGTCCGAGCGGACGACGAATCCCTCGTCCCGCGCCGTGTGCGATAACCAGCTCTCGGCGGGTACACCACCACCCCGTCCCCAAACCGCGCACACAGCGGCTCACACGCCGAAACACGGCGGGTTCTCAGGGTCGATGGTGACGATGTTCTCGGCAGCGGGATCATCGACACCATCGACCCTTTTCAGGCAGATCAGCCGGTCGCCGTTGCTCTTGCGGAAGGACACCGTAATGCCGTTTCTCCTTAGAGCGTCAACGCTTTTACGGATTCGGTGGGAAAAGCTGTTGGGGGTCAGTCCCTCTGTACCGGCAGGGTCGATCTTTTCCAACAGCACCTTGGCAGAGGCGCTGATCTCCGGCTGTCGGCGCAGCAGTTCAGAGAGAAGAAAAAGAATTCCCTCGTTGGGTTGCTCCGCCTGTTCACAGTTATCTGACAGCAGTTTCCAGACATGATCCTCGCCATCGAACTCCAGTGCCAGTTCCCGGTAGGGGATGTCCCGCCCGGTGCAGTAGAGCGTGGCGGTGTTCTCTCTGCGCTTGCTCTTGCGGAGGACGAAGTTGCTGTCGGTAGCGCCGCTGAGTCCGGTGGTGCCGGAAATCATGTTTATGGGATCATCGTCACTCATCTTCCGCAGGTGATGCACCAGCAGAATGGCGATGCGGTGCTTGTCCGCCAGCGCTTTCAGAACACCGATGTCCCGGTAGTCGTTGGCGTATGGATTCGCGTCGTTGCCCGCGGTGCGGATGCGCTGGAGCGTGTCGATGACGATGAGCCTGGTCTGCGGATGCTCCTTCAAAAATTGCTCGATCTGTTCCACCAGTCCATTGTGGAGCTGCTGGGACATGACGGCGAAGTGCAGCGTGGGCGGTGCGTCCTCCGTGAGATCGAAGAGGCGGCTTTGGATGCGCTGAAAGCTGTCCTCCAGGCAGAGATACAGCACCTCGCATGGGCGTGTGGCGAATGTCCAGAGCGGTTTGCCCTGTGCGGCGCAGAGACACAGCCACAGCGCCAGCCACGATTTGCCGATCTTCGGCGCGCCTGCCAGCAGGTGCAGCCCTTGCGGGAGCAGATCGTCGACCACGAAGGAGACCGGTTCGTAAGCGGTGCTTTGCAGCGTGTCCGCGTCAATGGTTTGCAGTCGGTTCATAAAAAATTCTCCTTTCTGAGTTGGAGTGTTTATTTCTTTCAGGCCTGTGCTTGTATCGTAACATGGGGATTGACTTTTGAAAATAGGTAATGTATCATTTTACTACATACACTATATTGAGGCGAATACATTATCTACTGGGAGAGGGCTTATGTCTGTTTTAGGAAAAGACCTGTTTGATTTTCAGCGTTCGCATACGAACACAAAAGTGGAATTTGGCGCATCCGGCTACTGGGTGGAGATGGTCCCGGAGATGCAGCCCTACGGAACTGTGCTGACGGAGATCCTAAATCTGGATGTCACACCTTTTCAGAAGCTGTTGGACAGGTTGAACACCGCTGTCCACGAAAAGAATTATGATGACGCTCCGCGTGCCTATATGGACATGCAGAAGGGTTTTGGATCTCTGCCGCTCTACCGATTGTATCTGATGGACTTCCGTTATTTCGGAGATATGAAGATCGAGGAATTTGTGGGTGAGGAAGTGCGGGAGGCATTTGCGAAATATGTGATCAATGAGGAGCGCGAAATACCATCCTTCATGCAGCAGCAAATCAAGGACATTCAGCTCATTCAGGAGCGGTACGCGTGGTTTCTGGACCGGGTTTTTGCAAACGCTGTGTTTGAAAAGAAAAAAGGCCAGAGAAAAGAATCTCTGGCGCAGTTGATCTATTCCAGCGGTTATGAGGCTTTTGTCAGCGGTGTCAGTTTGGGGAAGGACCCGGAGGTAGACGCGCCGCTGGTAAGAGCGCAGTACCGCATCCGGGGCGAAAGAGAAAATGCCGAGGTAGTTGAGAAGATGTATTTTGACCGGCTGCTGGATTTCGTCTATGTGGAGTTTATGAAGGGGCTGCAGAAGGGCTTTGTGCCGAAGCGCTGTGCCAACTGCGGACGCTGGTTCTTGCAGATGCCGGGTATGACCTACGCCTATTGCGGCGAACCGGCGCCGGGGCAGGATGGCAAGACCTGCCGGGAGATCGGAGCCACCAGCAGCTTCCGCAGCAAGGTGCAGAACAACGATGTTTGGAAGGCTCATCAGCGGGCCTACAAAAAATATTTTGCCCGTACCCGAAAGGGGACGATGAGCAAGGGCGTGTTTGAAGTGTGGTCCCGGAAAATGGAGACGCTGCGGGACGATGCGCTGATGGAATATGACAGAGCGAAGAGCGAAGAGGAACGTCAGCGCATTGTGGATGAAGTCACGCAAAAACTGAATAAACTGTGACTATCAGAAAACTTCTTTTCCCAAATCGCAAGGAAAAAACAAGAATTTCCGGGTGGCGTTTTGATATGGGATGATGGTAAAATAACAGTATCGTTTGACCAAAGGAGGGACTGACCCGTGTCCAAAACAACGCTGTTCGACAGCCGCATCAGGAAATACGCCTACCGTGAGGCGGCGCAGATTTACAAGGACATCGGCGCGTCCCCTGACGGCTTATCCACCGAGCAGGTAGACGCCATGCAGGAGAAGTACGGTGCAAACAGCTTTGCGGGGCGAAAGAATGACACCACGCTTCGTCGGTTGCGGCGGG